>Ga0209515_10000586_pt1 | contig 64360 bp, 62 predicted proteins | sample Subgroupgradi54m_FD_187454 | JGI IMG/M metagenome (GOLD analysis project Ga0209515, IMG submission 187454) | Subsurface groundwater microbial communities from S. Glens Falls, New York, USA - GMW60B uncontaminated upgradient, 5.4 m (SPAdes)... ...
GTTCGGCATGTCGGCAATGACGTTATACCAGTGAGTGGGTATTTCGGATTCGTCGAGCAGAATTTTTGTTTGAGGCATGTTGGTTCTCCGGATTAAACCGCTAATGGCATTACGCTGACCCGCCTTGGTCGAAATCGCCGAGAAGACGAGTACTTAATACCAGAACCACGGTACGGTCAATGCAACAGTTATGTTAGTCTCACGGTACCGGGTACACGGTCAGCTTGAATATATCTGCGCGCGCTGGAAAACCGGGTCATCCCATGGCGCTGCGGACTTTCCGGAATAGACGTCTTCTAAACCGAAACCCGCTCTGATATCCCGCCGGCACCAACTACCAATAAATGAAAGAAGGCACGCCGTGAGCACAAAAAATAATCAGCCCGACTGGGACAAGATCGCCGAGAAATTCGACGTGTGGCTGCCGCACATCGCGCCCGTCGGCGAAGTTCTGCTGGCGGCACTGAATGCCCAGCCCGGAGATCGCATTCTTGACCTCGCTTCCGGAACCGGGGAGCCGGCGCTGACCCTGGCACGGCGCCTGAAAGGCCACGCCAGCATCACCGGCATCGACGCCGCGGACGGCATGGTGCGGGTGGCACAGGCCAAAGCGGTCAGGGAACGGCTGTCGGGAATTTCCTTTCGGTGCATGCCGGCGGAACAACTGACCTTTAACGACAACTCTTTTGACCGCGTTTTATGCCGCTTCGGTGTGATGCTTTTTACCGACCCGTTGCAAGGCCTGAAGGAGATGCGGCGCGTGCTGAAACCCGGCGGCCGCTTTGCCCTGGCGGTGTGGAGCACCCCGGAAACGATACCGACCTTGCGGTGGTCCTACGAAGTATTTTCGAAACGACTGCCGGAAGAACTGCACCCGCCACTGGCCAAGGCGACGTCGCTGGGCGCGCCGGGAATGCTGGAAGACCTGCTGAGCGAGGCGGGATTCTCCGGCTTTTCGGTGGAATCCAAAACCTTCGATTACCAGTTCAAATCCTTCGAGGAACTCTGGGATACGGTGGAGGCATCGGACATGCTCAAGCAACAATACGATGCGCTACCGCAAAACGAACGCGGCAAGATACGGGATGAGGTTGGGCGTTTTGCCAGGGATTTCATTCACGACGGGCAGCTGAGGATTCCGCACGAATACCTGGTGGCAGCGGGCGGAAAATAACACCGCTGCCTTTTTCCTGTCGACGAGAACCGCCGCGTTGGCTACATGCCGCTCAGATAAGTCTTGGCCTCTTCACCCGGATCGGGCAGACCGGCGACACGCCATGCGCCAAGACAGGTGTGAAACAGGTCGTGAATCCAGCGCTTGTCTTTGCCATGGCCGCGGCAGATATGACTCATGGCGGGAGCCACGCCAAACTTCGCATAATATTCCCGCAGGGTACGAATGATCTCCCAGTGCTCCTCGGTGAGCGGGCCGATGCCGTCGCGTCGCGCAATTTCCTCCGCGACTGCTTCGTTCCATTGCGCGGGGTACTTAAGCAGCAGGCCGTCCTCGTCGAACTCGACTTCCAGTTCCTGAATATCGTGCATACGACAGCTCCTTTCCGATTCTCTGGATGAAGTGACGTCCGCATGCATTATGCGCCTAATTCAGGGAAGGCGCCCGGATAGTGACACGACGGGTGTGGGATTCAATGGCTGGTGCCGGAAGAGAATGGCTTGAAAAAGCCAATATACCAGCGCACTTCTTGCCTGTTTTTTAAAATGGCTGCTTGGATTATCCGACGTTGCAGCGGTCCGTCACCGAAAGACGGACGTATTCTATATGCCGGCTGAACGGGTCAATCAGCGCTGGTTTATTTTCACGCATGTTCTCCGCGCTTCGTCCGGGAGAAGCGTCTCTCCCGTTACCGTTTCTTGCCTTTGGCCGCCTTGACCGGCACGGACTGAAAGGTATTCTCCACGAGCGGTTTTGCGTCCGCCTGCGGCACGTGGCACTGGGTGCACTCGTAGCGGCCCATCCAAATATGCTTCAGCTCCTTGCCCTCGCGGTCACGGTAATGGCTGTCGCCGATCTTGGGCGCATCCTCCTTCTTGTAAAAAGGCCGGTCGTGGCACTCCAGGCAGCGGTTCTTCTTGAAGTCGATGCGGTAGCCGTCGATCTTGTGCGGGATCAGCGGCGGCTGCTGCTCATAAGTGCGCACTATCTTTTCCTGCTCGCCCGGCGTCTTGCCGACATAAGGCTTGTCCTCGGGCGCCTGGTCGGGTGCGGCGACATCCTCTGTGCGCAGGGACTGCACCCCGGCGTTCTCGGCCCCGGCCAGCGGGGTGAACAGAGCGGCGGAGATCGCGGCCAGCAGAACTGCCAGGGTTATCGTCATGGGCTTTTTCATGGGGGCAACCTCCATTATCTCTCTGGGTTGATTAATGCGTGGAAATTCGGCGTGCCGCCGGCGCAACGGCGGCGTTGTGCGGTGCTGTCCTCGCCGTCGGCGAGTGGCGCCGTGTTGCAGAAGCGCATGCCGAACCCGAACACGTCCTTCGAACAAATGTCGATGCAGCGCCCACAGTTCGTGCACGCCACATCGAGGATCACCGGCCCCACACCGTCCGCCGCGCCCTTGAGGGCGGGGCGAATCACCTGCGGCTCGGGGCAGACGTCGTAGCAGTCGCCGCAGTCGTTGCACTGCGCGCGTTGATCGGCGCGCACGCGCACCAGGCTCTTGTATCCAAGCCAGCCGTAAAACGCACCGACCGGGCACAGGTTCCCGCACCAGCTGCGCGGGCTGACGAAGGCATCGAGCAGGAACACCGCGAGGATCACGACCCACGCGAGCCCGACACCGAAAATAAGGCCGCGGTGAAACATCGACACCGGATTGATAACTTCCCACGCCACCACACCCGCCACGGCCGAGACCGCGAACGTCATGATGAGCAGTCCCTGGCGTGTCGCGCGCGGCAGGCGCGAGACGCCACGCAGTCCCAGACGCTGGCGCAGCCACGCGGCGGCGTCGGTGACGAGGTTCACCGGACAGACCCACGAGCAGTACACACGTCCACCGACGAGGGCGTAGAACACCGCGACGATGATCGCGCCCATGATCGCCGTGGTCTCCGGCCAGTGGCGCGCGGCGAACGACTGCAATAAAACATACGGATCGGTGAGCGGCAGCACCCCGAGCGTGAGACTCGAATTGAGATTGCCTTTCACGATCCACAGGCCCACGAGCGGGCCGAGAAGAAAGAGCGTGAGAACGCCGGCTTGGCTCACGCGCCGTGCGATGAGAAAGCGGTGCGCCTTGAACCAGCCCTTCGCCGCGATCGCGTCCCGTCCGGGCATCTTCATGGCTTCGCCTCCGGCATGCGGTCGGGCAGATCAATCATTCCCGGCACGAGCTCTCCGCCGGCTTTTTCCTTTTCTTCCCAGCCGAGGCGGTAGTGCGCCCCGGGCTTGCCGCGCGCGAGTTGCGCCGGCAGCACCTTGATCGCGGCCTCTTCGAGTACGCACGATCTCTCGCACTTGCCGCAACCGGTACAGGCCTCGGCGTGCACCGTCGGCAGGAACATCGTGTGCTTGCCGCTGCGAGGATTATGTTGTGTCTCGAGCGTGATCGCCTTGTCGATCAGCGGACAGTCGCGATAGCACACGTCGCAGCGCAGTCCGAGGAAGTTGAGGCAATTCTCCTGGTCCACCAGCACCGCGATGCCCATGCGCGCCTGGGTGATGTCGGTGAGCTTGTGATCGAGCGCACCCGTGGGGCAGGCTTTGACGCACGGGATGTCCTCGCACATCTCGCACGGCACGCGCCGGGCGTTGAAGTACGGCGTGCCGGTGGCCGGGCCGTCTCCCAGACGCGTGAGATCGAGCGTGCCGTAGGGGCAGTCACGCACGCACAGCCCGCAGCGGATACAAGCGCCGAGGAATTGATCCTCTGGCAACGCGCCCGGGGGGCGGATCGCATCGGCGGGAAGGGGATATGCACGGCGTGCGTACAGCGCGAGCCCGAAACCCGCGAGCACGGCCGCGCCCGTCACCCGCGCGGCGTCGATCAGGAACCGGCGCCGGCTGGCGAACAGCGTGCGGATGTCGCCCTTTTCCTCCACGATGCCTCCGTTACACCTTCACGATCTTGACCGCGCACTTCTTGAAGTCGGTCTCCTTCGAGATCGGGCAGGTGGCATCGAGCGTGAGCTTGTTCACCAGGCGGCTCTCGTCGAAAAACGGCACGAACACGAGCCCGGCCGGCATCTTGTTGCGTCCGCGGGTCTCGACCTTGGTCGTGATCTCGCCGCGGCGGCTCACGACCTTCACCGCATCGCCGCGCTTGAGCCCGCGTTTCGTCGCATCATCCGGGTTCATGAACACCCACGCGTCAGGGAAGGCCTTGTAGAGTTCAGGCACGCGCCGCGTCATAGTGCCGGTGTGCCAGTGTTCGAGCACGCGCCCGGTGCACAGCCACATGTCGTACTCGGCATCCGGCGATTCCGCCGGCGGCTGATATGGCAACGCGAAGATCACCGCCTTGCCGTCGGCGTGGCCGTAGAACTTCACGCCCTCGCCCTTCTTCACGTACGGGTCGTAACCCTCGCGGAAGCGCCACAGCGTTTCCTTGTTGTCCACCACCGGCCAGCGCAGGCCGCGCGCCTTGTGGTAGAGATCGAACAAGGCGAGATCGTGTCCGTGACCCCGGCCGAACTGTGCGTATTCCTCGAACAAGCCCTTCTGCACGTAGTAGCCGAAGTACTTCGACTCGTCGTTCATGTAACCCTTGATGGCGTGGCCGTTCACCTTCTCGAGTTCGGCGAGCGGGAACTTGTTTACCACGCCGTTGGCGTAGAGCACGTCATAGAGCGTCTTGCCGGCATACTCCGGCGCCTTGTCGAGCAACTCCTTCGGCCACACTTCCTCCATCTTGAAACGCTTGGAGAACTCCAGGTACTGCCACAGATCGGATTTCGCTTCGCCCGGCGCCTTCACCTGCTGGCGCCAGAACTGACTGCGACGCTCGGCATTGCCGTAGGCGCCTTCCTTCTCCACCCACATCGCCGACGGCAGGATCAGGTCAGCGGCCATGGCCGTGACCGTCGGGTAGGCGTCGGACACGACCACGAAATTCGCCGGGTTGCGGAAGCCAGGGTAAGTCTCACCGTTGATGTTCGGCCCGGCCTGCATGTTGTTGGTGGTCGAGGTCCAGTAGAAGTTGAGCTTACCGTCCTTGAGCGCGCGGCTCTGGGCGACCGCATGGAAGCCCGGCTTGTCGGGGATGGTCCCGGCCGGCAGCTTCCATAGCTGCTCCGTGATCTCGCGGTGCTTCGGGTTCATCACCACCATGTCCGCCGGCAGGCGGTGGCTGAAGGTGCCGACCTCGCGCGCCGTGCCGCAGGCCGAGGGCTGGCCGGTGAGCGAGAACGGCCCGTTACCCGGCTCGGAGATCTTGCCCACGAGCAAGTGTACGTTGTAGGCCATGTTGTTGACCCAGGTGCCGCGCGTGTGCTGGTTGAAGCCCATGGTCCAGTACGACACTACCTTGCGTTTGGGGTCGGCGTAGAGCTTCGCGAGCGCCTCGAGCTTGTCCTTCGGCACGCCCGAGAGTTCCGAGACGTAGTCGGCGGTGTAGGTTGAGACGAACTGCTTGAACTCGTCGAACGTGATCGGCGCGGCCTTGCCGGGGTCGCCCTTGGGCTTGCCCTCGGCATCCGGGTAGCCGTTGTTGCCCGCCACCTGTTCGAGCGGATGGTTGGGGCGCAGGCCGTAGCCGATGTCGGTGACACCTTTTTTGAAGTTGACGTGTTTGGCGACGAAGTCCTGGTTGACCGCGTTGTTCTGGATGATGTAGTTGGCGATGTAGTTCAGGATCGCCAGGTCGGTCTGTGGCTTGAAGATGAGTTCGATGTCGGCGAGCTCGCAGGAACGATGCGTGAAGGTCGAGAGCACCGCGATCTTCACGTCCTTGCCGGTGAGACGCCGATCGGTAAGGCGCGACCACAGGATCGGGTGCATTTCGGACATGTTCGAGCCCCACAGCACGAAGGCGTCGGCGTGCTCGGCATCGTCATAGCAGCCCATCGGCTCGTCGATGCCGAAAGAACGCATGAAGCCCGCGACCGCCGAGGCCATGCAGTGGCGCGCGTTCGGGTCGATGTTGTTCGTACGGAAGCCGGCCTTCATGAGCTTGACCGCGGCATAGCCCTCCCAGATGGTCCACTGGCCGGAGCCGAACATGCCAACGCTGCCCGGGCCCTTTTCCTTGAGTGCGCCCTTCACCTTTTCGGCCATGATGTCGAACGCCTGATCCCAGGTGACCGGCGAGAACTCGTTGCTGTTCTTGTCGAACTTGCCGTCTTTCCCGCGCAGCAACGGCGTCGTGAGCCGGTCCTTGCCATACATGATCTTCGACAGAAAATAACCCTTGATGCAGTTCAGCCCCCGGTTCACCGGCGCATCCGGATCGCCTTGGGTCGCCACCACGCGTCCATCCTTCACGCCCACGAGCACGCCGCAGCCGGTGCCGCAGAAGCGACACACGCCCTTGTCCCAACGGATGCCGGCGTCCCTGGCCGCGACCGCGGCCAGCGCGTCCTTCATGCCGGGGATGGTCACGCCGGCAACGACCGCGGTCGCGGCGACGGCGCTGGTCTTGATGAAGTCGCGTCGTGTCAGTTTCATGTCAGCTCTCCTGTCCGGAATCGGATTCGAAATGGTGGTAAACCATGGCGGTCGACAGCACGCCGCTCATGTCGGAAAAACCGCGAAACGTGTCGGCGAGCGCGTTCGCGTCGTCGCCCTCCACCGTGACCACGATGCGCCCGTCGGCGGCGGCGTGCACCTCGACACCGGGCAACGCCGACAGCGAGCGTGTGACAGTCTCGGTAAAATCGGGATGGGAATGGACAAGCACTCCAGCGATGTTCATGCACAGGCCTCCTGGTAAACGGGATCGTCGCGCAGGGCGATGGCCTGCGCCGGACACACGGCGAAGCACGCACCGCAGCCGGTGCAGGCGGCGGGCTCCACCCGCGGTTGCGCAACCCCGCCTTTGACGAAATGGAAACGGATGGCGCCGGTCGCGCACGGCTCGCCGCAGCTGCGGCACACCACGCCGCGGCGCGTGAGACACTCAGACATGACAACGGCTTTTACCTGCCACGGCGCGACAAACGGTGAGTAGGCAAACGCGCCTTCGGTACAGACGCGCGCGCAGTCGCCACACAAGGTGCATTCGCCGTTCAGGAAATCGATCTGGGGATAACCCCCGTCTGTGAGCACGATGATGTGCTGCCTACAAGCTTCACGACAGTTGCCGCAACCGTTGCACTGACTGAGAAATTCCGCTTCCTCGATTACCCACGGCGGACGCAACACGGGCCGGCGACTGCTAAAGTCGCCGCGCAGGAACTGTCGCCGACTGATAATTTGCCCTTTGACGGTCATTAGGTCCTGCATTAGCTTCTAACTGATAGCTGATTTCTATACCCCACCATCCTCGTGCACCTTGACTCAAGTCAACGGCCGACGACAACAAGAGGAGATTTCAGCATCTGCGCCGTAAGAAATGCAGGCAATTACCAATCGAATAATGGATCGCAGATATCAGACGGATTTACTCGGGAAATAAGAATGAACAACCGAAGCATTCAATGCGAGTGCGAGGTTATCCTGTGCGCCCGCTTCTCCGCGGCTACTCCATGGATGCAAGGAGGCGATTTAGTGGCTGGTTCCCGAAGAACGGGTGATCTTGTTGTACACGTTGTACTTGCCGGACGGTTTTTTCATCGGCAAGCGCTTGATCTCCTTGAAGGTCGCCGCGTCGTACACCACGAGTGCTCCGTCCATTTCCCAGATGCTGACCAGCGCATATTTGCCGTCGCGCGTGAATTCGGTGTGCGCCGCGGTCTTGCCCGGCACGGGTCGTAGCGTTCTGACGATTTCGAGTTTGTTCTTGTCTATGATCTGGATCGCGTCCTTGTCGGCCGGACTCATCATGGCGTCGACCCAGGCATACGGCGTGTTCTCGTGCGAGCGCATGAAAAACCCGGGGCCGAGGGTTTTGATATGCTTGATCGTCTTCCAGGTTTTCATGTCGATGACGGTCACCATGCCCTCCTTGAGGTTGGGCGTTGCGAGCACCGTGGTTCCCTGGTAATCCCAGGTGATGCCCGAGCCCAGGTGCGGCAGGCCGGGAAGATCGACGTCGGCGATCTTGCGTCCCACGACCAGGCTCACCACCTGCCCGTTCTTGCCGTTGCGCGCCGCGCCGATCAGATGTTCATACGACTGGTCAAATAAAAAGTCATCGAGGTAATCGTCAAGGCGGATGCGGCGCACCGGGAACGGTCCCTTGACCGCCAGCGCCTCGCCCATGCGGTAGTCGTGCACCAGCCCCGGATAGATCGGCTCGGCCTTGGCGTCGTAGGGAATCTCCCAGACTTCGGAGATGTCCTTGAGCGCGGCGATAAAACTCTTGCGCGGCGCGGCATCATAGACGGCGCTCACCCGCGAGCTTTTGCCGGTATCGTCCTGCACCGCGATGATCTTGAGCGGCGACAGATCCGTGGCGTCCAGCACCACCAGCGTGTGTGGCAGATAATTGCCCGCCAGCACGTAACGCCCGTCGCTCGACACCGCGATATTGCGCATGTTGATGCCGGCGCGAATTTCGGCGACGTATTTCAGATTGTAGATATCGAACTTGCTCACCCAGCCGTCGCGCGAGCCGAAATAAACATAGCGGCCGTCGGGGGAGAATTTCGGCCCGCCGTGCAGCGCAAACCGCGTGGGGAAACGCAGGATCGGTTCGAACCGGTCGCCGTCCAGGAGCGTGGCATGATGGTCGCCGACCTCGACGACTACGAAAAGATTCAGTGGATCGGCCTTGAAGACCGGCTTGTCCGAAAGTTTTTCCCCGGGTTTGAGGTGGAGCACATGGGAACCGCGGATATCGGCCATGTCCCAGCGCGGCACTTGCGGCAGTGGCTCGTAGATCAGTTCAGCAAGTTGCGCGACCTGCTCCGCCGCGAGCTTGTCCCGGAACCCCGGCATCTGGGTCGCGACACGTCCGTCACGGATAGTGGCGATTGCCTCTTCGCGCTTGAGCCTTCCCAGATTCTCCGGCAGCAGCGCCGGACCGATACCGCCCAGACGACCCGCGCCGTGGCAGGACGCGCAGTGCTCGGCATACAACCTCGGCGCGTCGGTTCCGGCCGCGCGTGACATCGCCGCGACGAGCGTAAACAGCACGGCGAACGTGATCGAGACCGGGCGAGCCAACATCATGGAGATTCTCCTTCCAAGGCAAGAGCCGCCGCGTGCAACTCGGCCGGACCCAAACGGTGGACGCGCCCGAACCCGGGCACGTAACGCGCGGTCACGGTCACGAAACGCACGAGCGCGAAATCGGTGAATTCGAACGTCGGCGCGGCCGCGGGAAAACGCGCGAGATAGCGTTCGCGCGCCGCGGCATAGCCGGTGGCGGCGTGCCCAATCGTCTCGACGTAGCCCTGCAGGCTGACGCGCGCCAGTTCCTGTGGATCGCCCGCGCCGCGGTCGGGCTCGGTGAACGACAGCGACGCGCGCGGATTGGTTTCGAGGTAACGCGTGTGCTGCGCCAGACGGCTCAGGTGCAGTAGAAAACCGCCCAGGTCATCCTCGGGCACCACCGCCACCCAGGTGGCGAGCGGCTCGTTGTCACGCGCGGTCGCGAGCGCGGCCCAGCGTTGGCCGCGTAGCAGCACCGCCAGCCGTCGTTGCTCTTCGGGATTTACGCATTGCTCCATGCGCGGATTGTACGCCGTTGCGTGCCGCCTATCTTACGGCGAGACGCAAAAGTGCGGCTACTTCGCCGCCACGACAGGGATACGCGTGTACGGCCGGTTCTGCAGTCGCTCCGCGAGGCCCTCGACGCCGATCTCTTCATCGGTGAGATAACACGCCGGATCTTCAGCCCAGGGGTCGTTCGTGAGTTGATGCGCACGCACACGCGTGTTGCCGCCGCAAACGTCAAAGTATTGGCAGGCACCGCAACGGCCCTTGATGGTCCGGGGGCTGGCCTTGAGCCCGGCCATGAGCGGATCAGAAACATCCTGCCAGATCTGTGAAAACGGACGCTCTTTTACATTGCCAAGCGTGTAATGCCACCAGAAGGTGTCAGGGTGTACCTGGCCCAGGTTGTCGATGTTGGCAATGTTCACACCGGAGGAATTACCGCCCCACTGCGCGAGCTTGGCGCGCATAGGCGCTTCGAGGTGCGGGAAGTGCTTGCGCACCCAGAACAACAGATACACGCCGTCAGCGTCGTTGTTGCCGGTGACGAACTCCTTGTGCAAACCGCGCTGCGTGTATTCCCAGCATTTGTCGAACAGCAGGTCCATGGCCCAGCGCGTGGTTTTCAGGATCACATCGTCCTTGCGGTTGATGTTGCCGCGCCCGGCGTAGTTGAGGTGAGAGAGGTAGAACTTGTCGATGCCCTCGGCTTCCATGAGATTGAGTAATTCGGGAAGCTCCGCGGCGTTGTCCTGCGTCATCGTGAAACGCATGCCGACCTTGATACCGCGCGCGTGGCACAGGCGGATCGCCTTCATCGAGGCGTCGTACGCGCCTTCGAGACGGCGAAAACGATCGTGGGTTTCACGCAGGCCGTCGATACTGATGCCGACGTAGTCGTAGCCGATCGCCGCGATCGGCTCGATATTGGATTCGTTAATCAGCGTGCCGTTGGTGGACAGACCGACATAAAAGCCCATCTGCTTGGCGCGGTGCGAGATGTCGAAGATGTCGTGGCGCATAAGCGGTTCGCCGCCCGAGAGAATCAGCACCGGCACGTGGAAGCCTTTGAGATCGTCCATGACTTTGTACACTTCTTCCGTCGACAGCTCGCCGGGGAAGTCGGTGTCCGCGGAAATCGAGTAGCAGTGCTTGCAGGTCAGGTTGCAGCGCCGGATCAGGTTCCAGATCACCACCGGCCCGGGCGGATTACGCTTCGGTCCGAGCGGCGTCGGGTTTTTGATCTCCTGCATGTATTGCGATATCCGGAACATTTGACCTTACCTTCCAAAACTCATTTCACAGGATTAACAGGATTTTTCAGGATTGACAGGATTACTTCATGAATATTTTGGTTTTAATCTTGTTAATCCTGTTTTAATCCTGTGAATCCTGTCTATTCATTTTTCATTAAGCCAATCTCAATCCGGTTTTCTTGAGGATGCGGGTGCTGTACAGCACCTCATGGCCGCGGTCGGCCTCACCCAGCAGCGCGGCGATCTGCGCCACCTTGGCCTCGACCTCGGCGCGGTCACGCCCGTGCACCATCGCGAACAGGTTGTACGGCCATTCCGGCAGATGCCGCGGGCGGTGATAACTGTGGCTGACGAAATCCAGCGCGCCGATTTTCTGTCCCAACTCGCGGATTCGCTCTTCCGGAACATCCCACACCGACATGCCGTTGGCCCGATAGCCAAGGGCATAATGATTCGGCACCGCGCCGATGCGGCGGATGACGCCCGCTTCGAGCATGCGCCGCAGGCGCGCCATGACCTCATCGGCGCTTACACCCAGCTGCTCGGCGATGGCACGATACGGGCGGCTCACGCGCGGCAGTCCTTCCTGCGTCGCTACGATGATACGACGATCAAGCGCATCGAGTACCGGCGCGGGGTTGGCACGCTGTTCGCGAATGGCGGTAGCGGCGGTCATGCCTCGAACCTCAGGCCCACGTAGAATTCCTCGAGCTTGGGCATGTTGTATACCCGGTAACCGGCAGACTTCTCGATTTCACCGATCACTTGCTCAATCCGCTCCGGCGCTTCAGTCGCGAGCACGAACCACATGTTGAACGCGTGTTCACGCGCGTAATTGTGCGCAACCTCGGGAAAACCGTTGACAATACCGGTCACACGCTCGAAATCCTCCACCGGAAGCTTCATTGCCGCGAGCGTAAGCGCGCCGCCGAGACGTTCGGCGTGGTACATCGGCCCGAAACGGGTGAGCGTGCCGTTTTCCAGCAATACGTCGAGACGCCGCATCAGCTCATCCTCGGTCAGGCCCAGTTTCGTGGCGGCTTCGGCATAGGGCCGCTCGCAGACGGGAAAACCGCCCTGCAGCTGATTGACGATGGCGCAATCCACGGCATCCATCAACATTCCCTCTTGCCGGACGTATAAACGGCGCCGCGCTGTTTGAAGCGGCGGCGGCTGAACAAAACTTCGTGCGCCAGGTTCTGAAGTCCGCAGTGGTTTACCATCCACTCGAGATGCGCCAGCACCTCTTCGCGGTTCTTTCCGTGAATCATGCAGTAGAGATTGTGGCGCCACGCCGGCAGGCGCCGCGGGCGGCGGTAACACAGCGTGATGAAATCGAAGCCTGCCAGGCAGCGCCCAAGCTCGGCCACCTGCCCGTCCGGCACGTCCCACACCACCATGGCGTTGGCCGAATAGCCGAGTTCGTGATGACGCACCACCACGCCGAAGCGGCGGATCACGCCGCTGTCTTTCAGGTGCGCGAGGCGCGCGATCACTTGCGCCTCGGACAAACCCAGGCGCGCGCCGATCTCGGCATACGGCCGCGAAGTGAGCGGCAGCCCATGCTGGATCGCCGCCAGCAACCGCCGGTCGGCTTCGTCTACTTGGGGCCGTTGCAGTGTCGCTGCGGAATGTTTAATGACATTCAGTTCCATCGCATCTCAAATCCCAAATCGATGTGGTAATCCTCGACAAGCGGGAATGACAATACTTCGTAACCGGTGCGCGCGGCGATTTCATCCAGCGTCGACTGCAATCTTGCCGCATCGGGCGCGGTGGCCACGAACCACAGGTTCAGCCGGTGCTCGCGCTCGTAGTTGTGATTCACTTCGGTGTAGCCGTTGACGAGGGCCGCGACCGATTCGAGGATCGAAGGCGGCACCGCCATGGCCGCGAGCGTGCTCACGCCGATCGTGTTGGGCCGCACCACGGCGCCGACGCGGCTGACGGCCCCGGCGCTTTTGAGCGCCTCCAGCCGCGCGAGCACTTCCGCTTCAGTCACGCCGAGATTCCGCGCCATGTCGGCATAAGGCGTGGGCGACAGCGGAAAATCCTGCTGATAGTCGTTCAGCAAGCGGCGGTCTAAATCATTCAACCCTGTTTCGTTCACTCGCATATTGATTGTCTCATGTAGGGGCGCTGCTTGCTGCGCCCTGCAAAACACGGTCCTCGCTGGGCGGGGCTAGCCCCGCCCCTACATTATTAATCATTGTCCGATCCGGTGCGCGCGCGAAGTAAAGAAAATCCCGCTCGGCTTGTCCGCCGGCAGGGACGCCGCGCGTTCGAAGGTATCGGTGTCGTACACGTCCACGCGATCCTCGTCGCGCACGGACATCCAGACCTGCTCGCCGCGCGGGGTGAATTCCATGTGCAGCACCGCCTTGCCGGGTTTCAGCGTCTTGATGATCTTGAGCGATAGCGTATCGATGATCTGCACCGTGTCGTTGTCGGGGGGCGCGAAGTTCACCCACAGCTGGCGTCCGTCCGGACGCGCGATCACGAACACCGGCTGGCCGGCGACGGCAACGCGGCCAGCTTCCTTCCAGTTCTTCTGGTCGATGACCAGCACCTCATGCCGCCCGACCGCCGGCACGTAGGCGATGTCGTTCGCCTGCGCCCAGTAGTCCATGTGCGGCATCTTGAATACCGGCAACGGCTCTTGCCCGCGTCCGTATCCTTCGAGAACGCGGCGGACGCCGGCGTCGAGATTCCACAGATCCAGCAACGCGAGTCCATCCTCGCCGAAAAGTCCCGCGATATAGTAACGCCCGTCGGGCGTCACCGTGCCATCGTATGGCTGTTTGCCGACGTTGGAGAATTTCCGCACCTGCGGCTGACGCGGGTCGCGCATGTCCGCCACCCAGATTTCGCCGGCATCCCACAGGGAAAACACAAATCGATCGCCCGGCGCATCCACCAACCCCACCACCTTGGAACGGCGCTGACTGTCGCCCGAACCCGCGGGGATGTCGGCGAGCAGATCGAGCGTGTCGGAAGCGAAAACCTTCACGCCGCCCGGTTCGTAATTGGAAACCGCGATCAAGCGCCCGTCCTGCGAGATCGCGCCGCCGATGGCGTTGCCCGCCTGCACGACGCGCTTGTCGATGCGTCCGCGCAGCAGATCGACCTTGGTCAACCCGCCGTCGCGCCCGAAGACGTAAGCATAACGCGCATCGCGCGAATACACCGCCGAAGCATGCGACAGGTCGCCCAGGCCCGGAACCTGCGCCAGACGCGTGTGGTGGGTGGTCTCGACCACCTGCACGCTGCCGCTGGCACGCTCAACGATGATGCCCAGATCGCCGGTGCCGCGCGGCGAAACACACGCCGAAACCAGCGCGACGCCGATGAGACTCAGGAAAATCTTGGGGGAAGATTGAAAAAGATCAGTGCGCATCGGTTTTTCCCTCGAGCAACACCTGCACCAGCCAGTCTGCTTCCTGCTCGTTCAGGAAACTCTTCCACGGCGGCATCGGCGTCCCCGGCCGGCCGTGAAGAATCACTTCGCGCAACATGACGGCGGGCTTGCCGGCCAGCGCCTCCTGCGTCAGCGCGGGGCCGAGACCGCCCTTGCGCGTCAGCCCGTGGCACGAACCGCAATCCTGGGTAAGAAGATGCATCAGCTCGGTTTGCCTCGCGGCGGGGATATCGGCGCAAACCGCAGACGTCCACAGCGTGCCCAGCGCTGCGAGGGTGATGCCGGTCTTATGCCTGGGCCTGCGCATGCGAACCTGCTATCCCGTAAAAAACGGGGCGGGATGGCTCCCGCCCCTTGCTGCCACCAGAATCTAGTAGACGTCGTGCTGCGTGTTATAGACGTTGAACTTGCCCGTCGGCGTGACCAGGCGCTTGTCCTTGATCACGGTCTTGAGCTTGCGCGTCTTGTCGTCGAGCACCACGATGGCGGATTCCTGGGTCTTGCCGTTCCACACCGAGAACCAGACTTCGTCGCCCTTGTTGTTGTACTCGGGCTGCACGACGCGCTTCGGGCCCTCACCCAGGCCGGCCATTTCGGCGACGTTCACCACATCGAACCCCTTGTCGAGATTCTTGATGTTGTACACCGCAACCGATTGGCTGACAGCGGCATTCGGGTTGAGCGCGGTATCCACCCACAGGTTCGTGGACTTCGGGTGGGTCTTGATGAACAGCGACCCGCCGCCCTGCCCCTTGAGGCTACGCACCACCTTCCAGGCGTTTTGCTTGTGCTTCACCGGATCGGTGCCGATCAAGGCGATCGTGTCATCGCCCAGATGCCCCGTGGACCACACCGGACCGTATTTCGGATCGACGAAATTCGCACCGCGGCCGGGGTGCGGAATCTTGCCGACTTCAACCAGTTTCACCAACTTGTCGCTCTTGGTGTCGACGACGGCGATTTTGTTGCGCTGATTCGCCGCCACCAGGAAGTAGCGCATGGTGGAGTCGAAACCGCCGTCATGCAGAAAGCGCTCAGTGCCGATGTCGGTCACCTTGAGATTGTTGATGTCCGAGTAATCCACCATCAACGTATGGCCGGTCTCCTTCACATTGACCACAAACTCCGGGTGGAAGTGCGAGGCCACGATCGAGGCCACGCGCGGTTCGGGGTGATACTCCTGCGTATCTACCGTAAAGCCGCGGGTAGCGACAATCTTGAGCGGCTCGAGCGTGTCACCTTTCATGATGGTGTACTGCGGCGGCCAGTAGGATCCGGCGATCGCGTACTTGTCTTCATAGCCTTTGTACTTCGAGGTCTCGACCGAACGCGCTTCGAGGCCCACCTTGATCACGGCGACGTTGGCGGGTTGCGCCATCCACATATCGATCAGGTTGATCTGTGCATCGCGTCCGATCACGTAGAGATACCGGCCCGAATTCGACACCCGCGAGATATGCACCGCGTAACCGGTGTCGATCACGCTGACAATTTTCTTGGTGTCGCCATCGATCAGCGCGACCTGGCCGGCATCGCGCAACGTCACCGAGAAGACGTTGGCCAAGTTGATGTTGTTCATCTTCTTTTTCGGACGCTCTGCCGGCGGCACGAGCACTTTCCATGACGCCTTCATTTCCTTCATGCCGAACTCGGGCGGTGTCGGCGGCTCGTGTTGCAGGAAGCGCGCCATGATGTCCACGTCCTGGTCGGTCATGATGCCGGAGGTGCCCCAGTTGGGCATGCCCGCGGGCGAACCGTAGTTGATGAACACCTTGAGGTAATCGGTGCCCTTCTTGAGGGTGATGTCAGGCGTCAGCGGCTTTCCGGTAGCGCCCTTGCGCAGCACGCCGTGACAACCGGCGCAGCGCTCGAAGTAAATCTGCTTGGCGCGGGTGAATTCGGTCTCCGTCAACGGCGGCGCTTTCGGCGACACCACGGTTTCGGCCTGCTCCGGTTTGATCGGCACCGGCGCACCCTTGTAGCGCATTTCCGTCTCCGGCGTTCCCGGATGCCCGGAAGGTTTTTCCTCCGCTCCTACGGCACCGGTAAAGGATAGCGCGGTCGCTGCTAACAGACCGGCGGCAAGTGCTGCGTGTTTGTATTTCATGTCGGGCTCCTCCCGCGTCAGATTAAAAAAACCGTCGAATTAAAACCACGTGTGGCGACACTGTAAAAGTGGGGCAAGGCTTGCTCCTTGACATGGGTCAAGTGAAACCATGATTAGTGTATGCCTGAAATATTGCAACATCACGAAGAAATTCAGCTGGCATGGACGCCGCTGAAACACCGCTCGAAGCGGTTCATTTCGGCTCCCGACCCGGACAAGCGTCGCAACCCGCTTGACCTTGGTCAAACAGCCCGGAGGACCCGACAATCTGCTCCATGCCACGCACCATTTCACGGGCACGGCCGCTTCTCTCGCGGCGTTTGCGCCGCTCGATCTCCGGCGGGCATTTTTGGTTGTTCCAATACGTCACCTGGCAGTCGAGACAATAGTGGCATTCGTTGGCGTTGATCTCGCCGTTCTTGCGGATCGCCTGCACCTCGCACTCGACGGCGCACACCTGGCACGGACGACCGCACTCGCGATGCCGCCGCAGCCAGTCGAAGATGCGGAACTTGCCGGGGATGGTGAGCGCCGCGCCCAGCGGGCAGAGATACTTGCAGTAGAACTTGCGATTGACGGCGGAGACCAGAATCAGTCCGGCGGCAAACACAACGTAACCCCACTCGCGCTGAAAGCGCATGGTGATGGCGGTCTTGAACGGTTCGATCTCGGCCAGCCGCTCGGCCTGTACCAGCGATTGCAGCGAAACGCCGAACAGCGCCAGCAGAATAATATACTTCAGCGCCCATAGCCGTTCGTGCACCATCTCGGAAAACTCTATTTGCTTGATGCCCAAACGCCGCGCCAGTTGCTGCGTCAGCTCCTGCAATGCGCCGAACGGGCACAGCCAGCCGCAATAAACCCCGCGCCCCCACAGCAGCAGCGTCACCGCCACGAACGACCACAGGATGAACATCATCGGATCGATGAGAAACCCTTCCCACTGGAAATTGTGCATCGCCGCCTGCGCGAAGGTGAGCACGTTGACGACGGAAAGCTGCGCGAGCGAATACCAGCCGATAAAAACAACGGTGAATATCAAATAACCGTCGCGCACGTACACCAGCAGACGCGGGCGCTTCGCCAGCCAGTCCTGAAACACCAGCACCAGCGTCAGAAATACCAGGCCGGTCACCAGCACGAAGATCTGGAAGGTGCTTTTGCGCCACACGCCTTTCCAGATAGGTTCGTCTTGAATGGAAGCGGTCATATTTTTTTTCGCTGCGGCCTGGGAGACCGAAGATAATTCCCTGGCATGGGTTACCGCGGCAGGCGGCGCGGATTTTCCGGGGACGGATGCCGGCGCCGTAATATTGTCAGCAGCCGGTTTCGCTTTCCCGGAGGCGGTCGTCGCATCGACAGTGACAGGCGCGGGTGGAGGCGGAGGCGAGAGACCGCGGGATTCGGCCACGCGGCGCACGGAGCGCATCAGGGTCGCATTCTCGACCATGACGGTGATGGTGGCCCCGGAGATGGTGTCGATGGCGACGTCGCCGTCGGCGCCGGCCCCGATAACGACGCGGTCGAACACGGATTTATCCTTATATTGCGACACGAAGCGCTGCAAGCGCTCTTCGGATATCCCCACCACCAGGATCGGTTCCTGGTGTTCGACGATGCGCAGGCCCACGATGCGTCCGTTGAGATCGAAGCCCACCAGCGTGTTGATCGGATGCCCGGAATACGCCGGAATGCGGAGGACGTCGTTCGTCAGATAGGCATAGCCGAGCAGACGCTGGCCCTGATAAACGGCGGCGACCGGTAGCTTGCCTTCGAGGTCACCGAAACGGTCGGCCTGCGGGAAAAAATCCCGCACCGCAGGATAAAGCTCGTCGATCGTCTCCGCGTGCACTGGGGCGGTCAGCCCCAGAAACAGGAACAACGCAAACAGGCGGATCGCGGGTGCCTGGAAAATCACGAAGGGTTCACAAGGTGGGATCGAAGCATGGCCCTGAAAGTACCTTATCAATCCTGATACAGGGAGATTACAGAGGCCTTGACTTCAGTCAAGCCCGGGGCAGCGCGAAACGCTAGAATGTCACCGTACGACAGATCAACAATGGGCGCAAACGTCGTGGAAATAGTTTATTTCACACTCGTGGGGATAGGACTTTACTTCGCCTCCGACTGGATTCTGGATCGTCTCGAGACCCGGCGTGGCAGCCGTTTTGAAAACCGCTCGATCATCTTTTTTGTCATCATCCTGGTGTTGGCGTTTGTCTCTTTCCAGTTGATCAGCCACCTCAAACAGCCCTGAACCGCTTATCCAATGCAAAGGGGTGAGGACCCCCTCACCCCTTTGCGCACCGCCCAAGAAAATATTGATTAGAGTCGCACGTGCGTCGAAGTGTTGAGGCTTGCGCGCGAACCGCGCCAGTTGTCGATGTGATACTTGGTGAACGGCAGGCCGGTCAGCTCAAAGAAACGCGGCCAGCCGATACGCTCGACCCACTCACCCACGCGTTCCCAGGCATGCGCGTCTTTCTTGTACACGCGCAGGATGTTCGTCACGATCGCGGCGGCCTCGGGCCAGCGCGGCGGATTGTTGGGGATGCCCGCGGCCACGAGCTTGTGGAGCGTGGGTTTGGTGCGCGCGTTCGAGTTCTTGCCGCCGACCCAGATGGCGATCTTGGAATTTTCCGGGTCGTTGATCTGCATCGGCGGACACGGCGGATAGCAGGCGCCGCAGCACATGCACTTCCTCTCGTCGACTTCCAGCGTCGGCTTGCCGTTGACCATGGCGGGGCGAATCGCCGCCACCGGACAGCGCGCCACGACGGTGGGACGCTCACAGAGGTTGGCGACGATATCGTGATTGATCTTGGGCGGCTTGGTGTGCTGCACGTTGATGGCGATGTCGCCTTGGCCGCCGCAGTTGATCTGGCAGCAGGAGGTGGTAATCCGCACGCGGTTCGGCATCTCCTCGGTGATGAACTCCTTGTGCAGCACGTCCATCATCGACTTCACCACACCGGAAGCGTCAGTGCCCGGGATATCGCAGTGCAGCCAGCCCTGGGTGTGCGAGATCATGGACACGGAATTGCCCGTGCCACCGACGGGAAAGCCGCCCTTTAAAAGCTCCTCGATCAGCGGTTTTACCTTCTTTTCATCCGCCACCATGAATTCGATGTTGGAGCGGATGGTGAAGCGCACAAAACCGTCGGCATATTTGTCCGCGATGTCGCACAGCTTGCGGATCGTATACACGTCCATCTGCCGCTGGGTGCCGGCACGCACGGTCCAGATCTGGTCACCGGTGTGCGACACATGATGCAGCACGCCGGGACGCGGGCGGTCGTGCCACGCCCATTGGCCGTAGTTGCGCTTCATTACAGGATGCAGGTACTGGAAATGATCCGGCGTACCGGATTCGGTGGGCATACGTGGTTCTGCAGACATTGAATAACCTCCGTTCAATTCAGAATTTCGTTAATTCTCAGCCGGCCTTGACCTGCTTGAGGCGCGCCACTTCATCGTCCCAGCCGTCCATGCGGATATACGGATTGGTGCGCGGGTGATTGACCATGTTCGGGTCCACCTCCATGCCGAGACCTTCCAGCAGGTTATTGAGGCCGATGCGTTCGATCATCTCGCCGCAGCGCTCGTGCTCCAGACCGTTTTCGGCCCAGAACTCCATGAGGTTCTTGCTCAATTGAACCAGCTTCGCGTAATCCTCATCGGTTTCCAGTTTCATGAACGGCACAAGCATCGTTCCCAGGAGATCGCCGATCTTGAGCGTGCGCTTGCCGCCCGCGAGGATGGTGACACCGCGATCCTTGCCCGGCGACAGCGCCTTGGTCATAACGTTGATGCAGTGCATGCATTTAACGCAGTTGCGGTTGTCGACTTCGAGTGTATCGTCGGCCTTCAGCTTCAGGCTCTTGGTTGGGCAACGCGTGATCACGTTGTCCACCACATACTCGCGGCCCTTCTGCTTGACGAAATTCTTGACTTCCGCCTGGTTGACCTGGATGTCGTCGCGCCAGGTGCCCAACACCGCCATGTCGGCACGCTGGACGGAGTTCATGCAGTCGTTGGCGCAGCCCGAGAACTTGAACTTGAACTTGTAAGGCAACGCGGGCCGGTGGATGTCGTCGATGAAACTGTTCAACACGTCGCGGTGCGCGCGGCCCTCGTCGTAACAGGAGTGTTCGCAACGCGCATGCCCCACGCAGGACATTCCCGTGCGCACCGACGGTCCCGCCCCGCCCATGTCGAACCCCAGCTTGTTGAACTCATCGAAGGCGGGCTGGATTCTTTCCGTGGTGCAACCCTGGAGCATGATGTCGCCGGTCTGGCCGTGCAACGCGATCAGACCGGAGCCGTGCTTCTCCCAGATATCGCAGAACTTGCGCAAAATATCGCTGGAGTAATGCATGCCGGGCGCCGGCATGATGCGAATCGTGTGGAACTCCTTCGATTCGGGAAATTTCTCGGCGACCTCGGAGAAACGCGGAATCACGCCGCCGCCGTAACCGATGACGCTGGCGGTGCCGCCTTTCCAGTAGCCCTTGCGGGTTTGATAGGAGTGCTCCAGCTGACCGAGCAGATCGACCGCCATGTCATTGGTCTTGGCCAGACGTTTGATGCCGGTAATGAAGCTGGGCCAGGGGCCGCTTTCGAGCTGATCCAGCATGGGGGTTGCGTGCATTTTTTTGCTCATGTGCTTTCTCCACCAATCAGGAAAAATTTCGATTTGAATCCGGGCCGGCGTGGGAGCGAAGCTGCGGTTCGATCGTCCGCGAATGGCCTCGACCTGGTATGCCGTTTCCGAGGCGGTAATATTAGGAAACGTGGCGCGCATTAGATTGACCTACGTCAACCTAGCTCAAATACAGCATGCATCCATTGGGGATACCCCCCTATCCCTTTGCGGGGGTCAACGGATTGCGCGGGGGTGAATCGAAATACGTAAACAAGGATTAACCCTTGAAAATAAACCACAGAAACGCCCTGATGCGCCTCAGGTATCACGGTTCATGACGCACGCGCCCCGGACCACATCGCACGATAACAGATATAGATGAACAGAAATCCGCCGGCGATGGAGATCAGGCCACCAACCCCCATGAGGCCCATGCCGGTGACGCGGCCGACGCTGTCAAGCGCCTGCGCCGCGCCCGCGACCTTGCGCTGCACGCCGTAACCGCCCGAGATCACCAGGCCCAGCACATGCAGCAACTGGCCGCCGCCGTAGAGCCAGGGCTGGAGGCAAGCCAGTTTCACCTCCGGCGTGCGAAAGCCGAGTGGTGGCAGGAGATGATAGGTCAACCCCATGAACGCGAGTGTCACGCCGACGATACTGCCGTGATAGTGCGCCGGGATGGTGACGTTGGTGCCGCTGATCAGGAAACCGATCACGCCACCCGCGCCAAACAGGATCATCGAGACAATCAACGCCGCTCGCAGCGGTTGTCCGCTTCCCGTCGCCTTTCCGGCGTGCCACAGACCGTGCAGCAAGGCGAGGCTCAGCGGCAAGGCCGCGAGACTGCCGCCGTAACGCATGAGCCAGGTGAAGAGTTTGATGTGCTCCACCGACGTTACCGGATAGGAATAATAGATAATCGGCGTGAAGAAAATCGCGATCAGACCGAAACCGAAAAAAATCAGCGCCACGCGCGGGCTGAACGTCAATGGCGCGCCCGAGGCCGAGGCCAGCCACAGCCACGCGACCAGCATGAGCAGCGTGTAGGTAAATTGCAGCACATGGCCGCCGCCCCAGAACAGCAATTCGTAATAGGGCTTGCCGTGCAGAAATTCCGGCAGCGTGAAATACGACCAGGCAAAGGCGATGAGCGCCAGCATGGCCGAGACCGCCGCGGTGTTCAAACCGAAACGCAACGCCGCCGCGCCCTCCATCCACTGGCCCACCGGCGGAATCGCACCCATCGCGCGCAGCGTCAGCACGGCGAAGCCGGTGGCAAACAGCAACAGGCCGGCCAGGAACCATGTCTGCTGCAACACGGGAATGTAATTACTCATGAGCGCCTCGCCGGCGCCGGAAAAGGGCGCGGCCGCGATCGCCAGGGTGCCGAGGGTGGCAAGCAACAGCGCCAGCCTGCCAGCACCGAGAAAACGCGGCGTGGAATTGAGGCTCCACAGCGCGCCACCGAAGGCGAGGAACCACACCAGCACCGAGAGGTCCACGTGCACCACCAGCGCCGTGTGGAAAAAATCCACCCAGGGGAAAAAGTTCTGAACGTAAGGCGTGCGCGCCAGCACCAGCAGCACCGAAAAAATCCCGGAGCCCAGCAACGAGGCCAATCCCAGCAGCAACCAGCCGGTGGCAAGCTGCCGGCGGCCGTTCTCCGGAATCGGCAGGGAATAATCGAAGTTATTCATGTTTTACTTGAAGATGAATCCGCCGCCGCGCGCGTTGAACTCAACGACATATACCTGCGCCGGCGCCAACTCGACATCCGCTTCCTTGACATAGTTGAAATCCGGCACGCGCACGCTGTCCTTAATCCGCGCGCGCAGATGATGACGTCCGGTGGGCACCTGAAAGCGCTGATAGACCGTGGAGACGCCGTCGCGCGAAAGACCCGCCGGCGGCAGTTCAGCCTGGTAAACCACTTTGCCATCCAGTTCCAGGTCGAACATTACGGGCGACCGCTCGCGCCCGCACTGGATCGCCACACGCATGTTGGGCGGCAGTTGCGCCAGTTCCTCGGCGGTGCGGACATGGCATTCCTCTTTCGGCTGTCCCGCATGGCTGAAACTTGCCTTGATCAGGGCCATGTCCTTCGGGAAATGCTCATAGGCCGGCGCGGATGAAAAATAGCCGATCACGGCGACAAACAGGCCGTAAAACACCGCCTGCCCGGCATACTGCATGATCTTTTTCGGCATCACTCAACCCTCATGTCGTTTATTCATTACTCAATCGAGCCGGCGATGCAGCCGCGCATCGTGGCTGCTGAAATGTCCGGCAAACCATGCCTGCAGCTGTTGCGCAAACAGGTCATCGCTGAACAATTCCCCGTCCTCGTAATCGTCCATCATATCGCGGATTTCGTCGAGTAAACGCTCGTGATCCGCCTTGTGCCCGCCGTACTGATCGTAGTTCCTGGCGCGCATGATCTGCTCTTCCAGCGCGAAGTGCGCGGAGATACGCGCAAATATCTCCCCGAGAAAATCCATGACCGCCTCCGCGGCGCCCGGGCGCATCAGGCGGTCGTGGGCTTCGTTCACCAGACCGATCAGCTCGCGGTGTTCATGATCCACGGCCGCGACACCGACGGAATATTTTTCATCCCACTCGATAAGAGACATCGTGATCCTCCGGTGGATGGGATGAGGGAGCAGCCGGTGGCGGGCTGGGGCCGCGGCGGTACGGACCCATGGCGCGCAACCGCGCGCGGAATGCTGCGATCTCGCGCGCCAGGGTGGTACCGCCCGAAGGCCCGGCCCATACCGTGGCCAGCCGCGCGCGCGGCACCCTGCCGCGCAGATACGGATCGCGTTGTCCCGCCAGTCGCTGCTCGGTCCATTCCACGCCCAGGCGCTGATAACAATCGCCTGCGATGCAACCCGCGAGCAGCACGCCGTCGGCGTGGTGGCGACTGATGACAAAATCGATGAACGACGGTGGCAGCGCACCGACACAGGGTAACGCCAGCGTTGCGATTCCCGGTTCCCGGAGCGAGGCGAGATCGGGGCCGGAACGGCAACCAAACACCATGACGCGGTCGGTTCCCGCCAGAGCCGCGGTGGCGGCCAGGATACGCGCGCGAATATCGCGTGTCGTGAGTGACGGCATGTCGATGCCAGGAACCAGATCGCTCAGCCGCCGGAATGGCGTGGCGGTGGGACAGGCGCCAACGCAGATCCCGCAAGCCGTGCACAGGTCCGGTTCCACCACGGCCTGGCTCTCGAACGGGAGCCCGTCGCGGCGCGGCTGCAGGATCACGGCACTGTAGGGACAGTCGGCGAAGCAGCGGCCGCAGCCGTTGCAATTCGCGAGGTCGACCACGGCCGCCGGCGTCTCGCGCCGGCGCGGCAACCACGGCAGCAGCATCAACAACAACGTCCCGCCGCCCGCGAGCGCCCAGACCGCACCCGGCGACCAGAGATCGATCAAGGGATACATGGCCAGATAAAACCAGTCGGGCTGCACGCGGCTGACCAGCGTGTCGAGATCGGCTGGTCCCTGGCTGAGCGCCGGATAGACCAGCGACAACGCCGTCAACGCCAGCGAGGTGCCGATCACGATCGGGCGCGGCGGATTGGTTTTGGCGCGGCTGATGCGCAGAATGTGAATCCACATGCCCAGCAGCAGAAACAGCGGGATGCCGATATGCATGAACACCAGCAGCGAGAAGAAACGGTCGTTGACCGAAGCGCTGTTCAGAAAATTGCGCGCGATCGGCTCGGCAAAAATCGGCAGCCAGTCAAACCACTCGGTGGTCACCACCGCAACATATTGGGCGAGGCGGTCCCACACCAGCCAGTAACCGCCGATGCCCGAGGCGTACAGGAACCACAACAGGATCACGCCGGTCAACCACGCATACCAGCGCACGCCGCGGTAACGGTCCAGCACGAACTCGCGCGCCAGATGCAGCAGCACGGTGATTACCATCGCATCCGAGGCGTAGCGGTGCAGACTGCGCGCCACGCCGCCCACGTACCATTGGGTATGCGTCAGGTATTCGACCGAGCGATAAGCGCCGTCGATACTGGTCTCGAAAAAAACATAAACATAGATACCGCTCGCGGTAACCACCCAGAAAAAGAAAAACGACAACGCCCCGAGGTGATAGAACGGATTGATCCTCGGGCCAAAGGCGGCATCGAAGGCATGCTCGATAAGCGAAAATGCCTGACGGCCCGCGCGCTGTATCGTCTCGATCAAAACGGATCTCCGCGGAATTCCTACAGAGTCTCTAATAAAATGAAATAGACAGGATTAACAGGATTCTTCAGGATTAAAGATTTTATTTGATTGGTAAGAAATCCTGTTAATCCTGTCTTAATTTTTTCTTTTTATTAGAGGCTATAAGGCGCTGGACAACAGACACCCTAGCACTCCACTCGGGGAGGGAAATATGACTCAGGTCAAGCTCGCGCGCGGCGGCGATTGCGGCGCCATTCGCGGATCAACAGGAAGCTCACGGTTCCGATGGAGCCGAGACCGATGAAAAACCCGATGAAAATCGAGTAATCGAAACGGTACTGATCGGACGAGGGATCGTAAACGGTGCAGAACAGCTTGATGCGGCTGCTCAGATTCGACAGCAGCGAAGGCGAGGTCGGCGCGCCGAAGACCAGTTCCTTGAGCGGCTCGACCAGCAGCGGGGTGTCGAAATTCATGCCATACACCTGGCGGTAAATTTTCCCCTGCGCATCGACCACCGTGGCCTGGATGAGATGATCGAATCCGTGCGGTGCGCTGTAGGCGATGAAGCCAAGTTCCCGGGTCAGCCCGTCCATCGCCGCGGCATCGGTGCTCAGAAACTCCCAATGCGCGATGTTCACGTTCTGATCCAGGGCGAACTGACGCATCGCGGGCGGCGTGTCATGCGGCGTATCGAAACCGATGGTCAGTACATTAAAGCTTTCCGGCCCGAGCGCGGCGCGCGCCGTGCGCACCACCTTGGCCAGATGCTGCGTGGTCGTGGGGCAGATGTGATAGCAGCTGGTGTAAATGAGACTGATAACCAGCGGCTTGCCGCGAAACTCGGACGTCCGCAGGTTCCGGCCGTCCGCCGCCGTCAGCGTGACATCGCCGAGACTCTTGCCAATCGCGCCCTGGCTGATGGCCAGCGCCGCTTTCTGGTCGAATTTCGATGCCGGGCCTTCCCCCGCCGTCTGTGCCGGAGCGTGGCCGGTAGTATCGTGTGGCGCGGCCATGCCCGACGGCGCCATGAAGCCAGCGCCGATCAAGCCGAGGAACAGGATGAATGATTTCTTTACACGCATGGATGAATCATACCGGAAAGGAACAGCCGGGCGGGCTTGCGCCCGCCCGGCCTCCCGCTCGCGGACCGGCCCAGAGGCCCGCGCTTGCCCATGAAAAATCCTTAGAACTCCTAACAAGAAAGAATCTGACAGGATTTCTTGTTTCTAAATCCTTAATCCTGTAAATCCTGAAGAATCCTGTTAATCCTGTCTATTTCATTTCGTTAGACGCTCTTAACTAACCGAGTCCCCAGACCTGGGACAGATATTTCCAGTTGACGAAGTAGTACAGGATGAACGTCGTCAGGAACACCAGCGCCAGTACCAGCGTGCCGGGCACCGAGATGCCGCCGATGCCGATGCCATGGACACCCGCCGCCACCGGCTCGGCGATGATCGGGGTCGCGCTCTTGACCTCGCCGCGGCGCCGGCCGAACAGGACCGAAGCGACGATCTGCAGAACGAAAAGGCCGCCGCCCACGATCGCCAGAATTCCGCTGATGGCCATCAGGCCGAGCATCAGATACGCCACCTCCGGATACTGGTACTGGAACAGGGCGTTGGCGAACGAGATGTCCCAGTGGCGCCGCGGGACACCGAGCGTGCCGGCGCCCATCATGAACAGCGTGAAGCCGATCATGCCGAAGCCGAACAGATACGGCTGCCACTTGGCGAGTCCCGGCAGGATGACATCGCGCTGGAACAATACCGGCACCAGCCAGTAGGTCAGCGCCATGAACGCCAGGGTCGTGCCGCCGACGACGGTGGCATGGAAGTGGCCCGGGACATACAGGGTGTTGTGAATGATCAGGTTGATCTGTTCCGTGCCCATCACCACCCCGGTGATGCCGCCGAGGAATCCGAAGATGATCAGCGACAGGAACATGCCGGAGAAGGTCGGATTGCCCCACGGTGCCTTGCGCAGCCATTCAAACAGGCCCTTGTTGAAGCCGCGCTTGCGCTGCGCCGCTTCTATCGCGCCCGGCACCGTCAGGCCGTGGATCATGCTCGCCAGTACCGCCAGATACATCGCATAGCTGGTGTTGAAGATCTTCCATTCCGAGCTGATGCCCGGATCGGCCAACAGGTGATGGGCGCTGGCCAGCTGCAGGAACAGGATGTAGAGCAGGAACGCCATGCGCGAAACCTTCTCGGACAGCGGCTTGGCGCCGAACACCACGCCGGCGATGAGATACCACACGGCGATGTGGGCCGAGACGTTGATCTGCTGCGAGGAATGGCCCATGCCCCACCAGATGATACGATACATCAACGGATCGATATAGTTGATGAAGCCGATCTTCCACAGGAAGGTCGGAATCAAAATAATCGCGCCCGAGGCGATGGTGAAGATGGCGATGATACAGGCGGTCAACGCCCCGAACGTCACCAGCGGTATCGATCCCTCGCCGTACGTTCGCTCGGCACGCGCGATCACCAGCGTGCCCAGGAACACGAAGCAGCCGATCAGGGCGCCTACCGCGAAAAGAATAAGGCCCAGATAGAAGTGCGGCTCGGCCGACATCGGAACATAGGAGGTCATCATCACGCTCGATCGCCCCTGAAAGATGGCGACCTCGGTCATGATGGATCCGATGATCATCAGCGCAAACCCGAGCCACGCCCAGCGCGGTGCCGCGAGGCGCGATCGCAACAGGGTGCTGGAGGCGAAGTACAACACGGCTATTTCGAAGAAGATGATCCAGAAGATGAGCACGCCGAGGCCGTGCGCGGTCAGCAGCATATAGAACGTGTCCGCCTGCAGCAGGTGGACCGTCGGCCAGCGCGTCAAAATCATCAGCAAGCCGATAACACCGCCGCCCAGCAGGAACACGATTCCCGCGACGGCGTTCAGTTTCATCAGGGTCTCGGCCGGCTTGTGGAACAGCAGGCCGGTGTCGGGACAGGTACGGAATTCTGCAGTATTCGCCATGGGCCGCTCCTCCTTACTTCACGTAGATTCTGCCGGTCATCGTGTGATGCCCGATGCCGCAGTATTCGTTGCACACGACGGTGTACTCGCCGGATTTGTTCGGCGTGATTTTGATCACCATCTCGTAGCCCGGAATCACCTGCACGTTGATGTTTTCCGGCTGCAGCGAGAACCCGTGTTGCCAGTCCATCGACGACAGGTGCAGGCGGTAGGTTTTGCCATTTTCCAGCTCCAGGATCGGATACCACTCCCACAGCCGCGCCAGCAGGTAGACATCGGCGCCCGCCGGCGGATGCACCACCGGCATGTTGCGTGCGGTTTCCTTGCGCACGGTGTATTGATCCACCATCGCCTGAACTTTTTTCCCGTAGAGTTCCGTCGAGGTGCGGTAGGCCTCGTTCGAGAGGTTCTGCTTACCGTAGACATGCCAGTACGGCATCATAATGAACATCACGATGGCCCACACCAGCGCGATAGCGACCCAGAAAAGTTCGACGCTCTCGATCGGTTCTTTCCACCAGAGGCGTTCGGCCGGAGGTAACAGGCTGCTCATAGCGGCGTCTCCCGGAAGTTATTTGGCCAGAGGAATGGTGACGACTTCCATGATGCCCCACAGAATGTAGAACACCGTGGGAACCACGACACCGATGAATAACAGCAGAAACGGATTGTCGAGAACCCGTTGCATGGCCGGGATGGCTTGATCCCGGCTTCCGGTACTCGTGTTGTTGGCTGCGGCCATGTTTAGTCCTCCTTTGCTGATCAATAATTAGAAATATCTGTAACTTTCGCCGGCCTGCGGTACCGCGCCCGGCGCCATTATTCTTTCGCTGCGGCATTATGCCGCTGCCAATTAAAGACCTATTCGGGCGCTCATCTAATTGACTTAGGTCAATTCGACAAAAAATGATTTACACTTTGACGCGGGTTAAACCAGCAGCGACTTGACGCTGAAAAAAAACGTAGCAGGCAACCGATCAATCGCCATGACCAACATCAAATGCGTCCAGCGGGCTTGCTGATACACAGATCGCCGAACCATCGCCAAATTGCTACCGATGCCAAACGTGTCGACCGTCTCGCCTGACCCGCGCTCCCCGTCGCCGCGCACGGACAGCCTCTACACGCTGCTGGTTTTTCTCTCCCTGGTTCTGGTGCTGGTGGTCGTCATTCTCAGCGCCTATCTGCGGCTCGCGGGCAGCGGCCTCGGATGCGCCGAATGGCCGGCGTGTTACGCGCTGATCAAATCAACGTCGGGCGGAACGGAATCGCTCGCCGCCGCGCACCTGGTGCCGGCGTGGGCCACCGTCATTCATCGTCTGGCGGCGTCCACGCTTGGCGCCATGGTGGTGGGCATCACACTGATGGCGCTGCGCCGGAGACAACAACCGGGACACAACACGGGGTTGTCGCTGGCGGTGCTGGGACTGACGGTGTTTCTGTCGGTGCTCGGATACAAAACACCTTCGCCGCTGCTCCCGTGGGTGACGCTCAGCAATCTGCTGGGCGGCATGGCGATGCTGGCCATGCTGTGGTGGCTCGGTCAGCGGTCGGTGTCAGCGGCCGGAAACGATGCGCGGACGCCAACGCTGCGGCCGTGGGCGCGCATCGGCGTGTTCATAGTTTTCTTCCAGATCGCTCTCGGCGGGTGGGTCAGCGCCAATTTCGCCGCGCTCGCCTGCACCGGTCTTCCCGGCTGCGGTCATTTCCCCTGGCTCGACGGTCCCTGGCGCGAGAGTCTCAATTTGTTCCGCGCGCTGCCCATCACCGATGGCGGCGTCATCATTACCGGCGATGTCGCCAAGCTCATCCACATGATCCACCGGCTCGGCGCCGTGGTCACATTCCTATATATAGGATGGCTGGGGTGGCGTGGATTCAGGCTCGGAGGCCACTATCGCGGCACCGGCGCGGCGATACTGGTGTTTCTGCTGCTGCAAATACTGCTGGGCATGGCCGCGGTGGTTTTCGGCCTGCCCCTGGCGATGGTGACAGCGCATAATGCAGTGGCTGCGTTATTATTGCTGAGCACCGTGAACCTCATGCATCTTCTGACGCCATCAATTATGACAAGACGAACGAGCGTAGCGAGTAAGGCTGCATAAAATGATATCTCTCTCCACACCGTCTTCCGACAAACCCGTAGCACTCTGGCTGCTCGTCTGCTGTGCGCTGATCTTCGCCATGGTGGTGCTGGGCGGCGTCACGCGGCTGACGCGGTCGGGGCTTTCCATCGTCGAATGGGACCCGATCATGGGCGCGATCCCGCCACTCACCCAGACCCGGTGGGAGGAGACCTTCAACAAGTACCAGCAGACGCCGGAATACCAGAAGGTCAACACGGGAATGTCGCTCGAGGAATTCAAGGGCATTTTCTACGTGGAGTGGGCGCATCGCCTGCTCGGGCGCACCACCGGATTCGTTTTTCTGCTGCCGTTCCTTTACTTCCTGTGGAAACGCCGGCTCAAGAAAACCATGGCAATAAAGCTTGCCGTGGCCTTTATCCTCGGCGGACTGCAGGGTGCAGTCGGCTGGCTGATGGTACAGAGCGGATTGGTGGACAAGCCGCACGTGAGCCCATACTGGCTCACGGCGCACCTGGCGTTTGCCGTCGCGATTTATGCGTATATTTTCTGGACCGCGCTTGGACTGCTGTATCCGCCGGGGGCCCGGCCCACGCCCCCGGGACTCGGCCGTTTTGGCGGAGCGGTGACCGCGCTGATATTTCTCATGATCCTCTCGGGCGGATTCGTCGCCGGGAACAAGGCCGGATTGGCCTTCAATACCTTTCCCTGGATGAATGGCTATTTCATTCCCGAGGGCATGTACGCGATGCAGCCGCTGTGGTCCAACCTGTTCGAGAACATCGCGACGGTGCAGTTCAACCACCGTCTCCTCGCCTACCTGCTGTGTCTCGTGATCCCGGTTTTCTGGTGGCAGACGATGCGCGTGGCGTTGCCGGCGCGCGCGCGGCTCGCCGTGCATTTTCTGCTCGGCTGGCTGGCGGTACAGGTGCTACTCGGCATCACCACGCTGGTGTATGTCGTGCCGATTCCGTTGGCGGCCGCGCATCAAGCCGGCGCGCTGGTGCTGTTCAGCCTGGGACTCTACTCACAGCACGCACTGAACGTCCGCGCACCTTAGCGCGGCGCCTGCGCCTGCAGCAGCCCTTGATTTTCATCAAGGCCCCCGGGGCAAATACGCTGATACAAAGCCGACGGTTCAACAACTGCCAACCCACTATGCGCCTAACAGATACCTTACCCGTCCCGGAACCGGGTCACTGGCAGGTCTTCTCGGCCGCACCGCATCGCATGATGTTCTTCCCCGGCGCGGTGCAGGCAGTGCTGATCGTGCTTCTCTGGCTCGCGGAACTGGGAGGGCGTGCGGGTTGGTGGGCGCCCTTGCCGACGATAATCCCCTCTACGTGGGCGCATGCCTTTCTCATGTTGTACGGACTGTTTCCGTTTTATATTTTCGGATTTCTGCTGACGGTCTATCCGCGCTGGATGGGCGGCCCGACAGTACCGGCATCGCGCTATGTCGCCGCCTTCGGTTTCCTGGCCGCGGGCATGATTTTATTTTATTTCGGCCTGTTCACTGTGCGCGTCGTCCTGGCGGTGGCGCTGACACTGCAAATGGTTGGCTGGGGAATAACGCTCTATTCGTTACTGGCGGTTTTCCTCCAAGCACCCAAACGCGGACCGCACGAGCGTCTGCTCAACCTGGCGCTCGCCGCCGGCATGCTCGGCATCGCATGCTTTCTCATCGGTGTTCTTTCCGGCGCGCCGATGGCTTTCTTGCTGGCGCGCGAGCTCGGACTGTGGCTGTTTATGGTGCCGGTGGTGTTCCTGGTGGCACACCGCATGATTCCGTTCTTCAGCCAGAGTGCGCTGATTAACTATATTATGGTGCGGCCTGTCTGGGGTCCGTCGGTGATAACCTTGTGTGTCATCGGACACGTGGTGTTAGAAATCTCCGGCTTGTCCGCCTGGCGCTTCCTCGCGGATGCGCCGCTGGCGGTGGCGGCGCTGCATCATTCATGGATATGGCAATTCCACCGCAGCTTTCACGCACGCCTGCTGGCCATGCTGCACATCGCCTTTCTCTGGCTGGGCATCGGTATGGCACTCTATACCGTGCAAAGCCTCGCGCTGCTGGTCACCGGCGTGGACTACCTGGGGCGTGCGCCGTTGCACGCGCTCGGCATTGGTTTCTTCACCGGCATGGTAGTGGCGATGGCCTCGCGCGTCACACTCGGGCATTCGGGTCGTGCGCTGGAGGCCAATGACCTGACATGGTATGTGCTGTTCGGTGTAAACATCGCCGCGATGCTGCGCATCATCGCTGAATTCCTTCCCGGCACAGTCGGCGGAATATTAAACGTACTGGCCGCGGCCACCTGGTTGCTGTCTTTCCTGCTGTGGGGATGGCTCTATGCACCGATGTACCTGCGGCCGCGCCTCGACCGGAAACCCGGATAATCGCCGGGGATGGAAAAGAAAATATGATCTTTTTTCTCAAGCATCTCCACGTTACCTGTGTGGTGTTGTCCATTTCCGGCTTTCTGGTGCGCGGCGTGTGGATGATGCGCGAGTCGCCGTGGCTGCAAAAAAAATGGGTGCGCGTGGCGCCGCATATCATCGATACGATTTTGCTCGGATCGGCGATTCTGCTGACGATACAGATCCAGCAATATCCGTTCGTTCAAAATTGGCTTACCGCCAAGGTACTGGCGCTGGTGGCCTATATCGTCATCGGCGCGATCGGACTCAAATACGGAGGCACCAAAAAAATCCGCGTTGGCGCGTGGCTCGTGGCGATCGCGATATTCCTCTACATCGTGCTGGTCGCGCTCACCCATCAGGTTCTGCCTTTTGTCGTCTAGCGAGTATGGCGGCGGCATGAATCCACCGGGACGTTCGGGAGTTTGACCTGCGTCAACCTGATTTACCGCAAAATAGGCTAGTTTTATAATTTTGAGGCCTGTTTAATTCATGATCCGTACTTCCCTTCCCCTGCTCACGATCCGCGGCCGCGAACTGTTGCCCGTCATTCAGGGCGGCATGGGTGTCGGCATTTCCGGCCACCGGCTGGCCGGCGCCGTCGCCCGCGAAGGTGCGGTCGGCACGATTGCCAGCGTCGACCTGCGGCGCCTGTACCCGGACATCATGAAACGTTTGCGCAAGTGCAATGATCCGCAAGTACACAGCGCCGCCAATATCGAGGCGCTGGATCGCGAGATCCGCGCGGCGCACGAAATCGCGCCGGACGGGTTCATTGCGGTGAACGTGATGCGCGCGCTGTCAAATTACGCCGAGCTCGTGGTGCAGGCCTGCAAGAGCGGGGCGAACGCCATCGTCTCCGGAGCGGGGCTGCCGTTCGACCTGCCCGACCTCACGGAAAAATTCAAGAACGTCGCGCTCATCCCGATCCTGTCGGAGGAACGCGGCGTGCGCGCCGTGCTCAAGAAATGGATGCGCAAGGGGCGTCTGCCGGATGCCATCGTCATCGAACATCCGCGCTACGCCGGCGGGCATCTCGGCGCCACGCGAATGGAGGAAGTCAATGACGCGAAGTTCGATTTCGGTCGGGTCCTCGAGGAAATCCGGCGCGTGTTTCAGGAATTGGGGATCGCGCTCGGCAGCATCCCGCTGATACCCGCGGGCGGCATCAACTCGTTCCAGAAGCTCAAGGAACTGTTCGACATGGGCGCCGCGGGCGCGCAGATCGGTACGCCGTTTGCCGTGACCGAAGAGTGCGATGCGCATCCGAACTTCAAGAAAGTGCTGGCCGAGGCCAGGCCCGAGGACATCGTGACTTTCATGAGCGCGGCCGGATTGCCGGCGCGCGCAGTGCTCACCCCGTGGCTGAAGAATTACCTCGCCAAGGAATCGAAGCTGCGTGCCAAGGCGACGCCCGAATGTTCCCAGTGCCCGAGCCGGCTCGAGTGCCTCGCGCATTGCGGATTCAAGGACGGCAATCCCCAGGCTGGCCAATTCTGCATCGAGACCCAGCTCGCGGCGGCGCAGCGCGGCAATATCCAGCAGGGCCTGTTTTTCCGCGGCTCGGAATCTCTGCCTTTCGGAGTGGAAATACGCAAAGTGCACGAGCTGCTCGAATACCTGCTGACCGGCAACCGATTCGCGACACCAGCGTGACTTCCGGCACCTTTCCCTATCCCGGCACGCCAACCACCGCCGACGGTTCGGCCGTGGTCGTCTGGGTCGAGCAAAATATTTCCGAAGGCGCCTGCGCCTATCCGATCACCCCGTCCACCAACATGGGTTCGGGCTATCAGCTCGCGGTCGCGAACGGCGGCAAGAATCTGTGGGACCGCGAGTTGTTCTTCCTCGAACCGGAATCGGAGCACAGCTCTGCCTCCGCCTGCGAAGGCTTCGCGCTGGCCGGCGGGCGCGTGACCAATTTCACTTCCGGTCAGGGCCTGGTGCTCATGAAGGAGGTGCTGTTCACCCTCTCCGGCAAGCGCCTGCCGGTGGTGTTTCACATCGGCGCGCGGGCGCTCAGCTCGCATGCGCTCAACGTGCACGCGGGTCATGACGATGTCATGGCGGTGGCCGATACCGGGTGGGGCATGCTGTTCGCACGCAGCGCGCAGGAGGCGCAAGACCTGGGGCTGATCGCCCGGCGCGCCGCGGAAAATTCACGCACGCCGTTCCTGAGCATCCAGGACGGTTTTCTCACCACCCACACCATCGAGAACGTGCGTCTCGCCGAACCGGAACTGATGAAGGTCTACATCGACGACCCGCGCGCGAAACTGACGAGCTTTTTCGACCCCGACCGTCCGCTGATGACCGGCGTGGTGCAAAACCAGGATTCCTACATGAAGGGCAAGATCGCGCAGCGCTATTACTACGACGAAGTGCCGCGCCATCTGCAAGAGGCGTTCGACGAATTCCACCGGCTCACGGGACGGCATTACGGTTTCGTCAGCGGCTACCGTCTGGAGGACGCCGAATACGCCATCGTCGGTCTGGGCTCGGTCATGGAAACCGCGATCCCGGCCGTGGACTGGATGCGCGAGCATATGGGCTGGAAGGTGGGGCTGCTGCATGTCACGAGCTTCCGGCCGTTTCCGGGCCGTGAGATCGTCGCCGCGCTCAAAAACTGCCGGGTCATCTCCGTGATCGAACGCATGGACAATCCGCTGGCCGGGAACAATCCGCTCACCGCCGAGCTGAAAGCGGCCTTCGCCGATGCCATGGCGGGCGCCGCCGGTTATGCCGCCGTCGAAAAAATGCCGCGGATTTATTCCGGCGTGTACGGGCTCGGCTCGCGCGACACACGCGTCGGCGATCTGATCGCCGTGGCGCAGAACATGGTGGAAGGCGGCCAGCCGTTCTTCTCGCTCAACATCGTTCATCCCACGGCGCTCGAACGCCGGCACGACCCGGACGTGCGCCCGGCGGGCGCCTTCAGCATGCGCGGGCATTCGGTCGGCGGTTACGGTTCGGTCACGACCAACAAGGTAATCGCCTCGCTCGTCGAGGAGATCTTCGGTCTCCACGTTCAGGCCTACCCCAAGTACGGCTCGGACAAGAAAGGCCTGCCGACCACCTATTACCTGACGGTGGCGGCCGAACCGATCCGCGAGCACTCCGAGATCGAGCACGTGGACTTCGTGCCGATCCATGACATCAACGCCTTCGGCGTCGCCAATCCGTTGCATGGTCTCAGCGAGAACGGGAGCCTGTTCATCCAGAGCCGCTTCGGCACCGACGCTGAAGTCTGGGCGCATATCCCGGCGGCGGCGCGTGAAATCATCCTGAATAAACGGCTGCGGCTGTTCTATCTCGATGCGGTGAAAATCGCCCGCGAACTGGCCGCGACGCCGGACCTGCAACTGCGCATGCAGGGTATCGTACTGCTCGGCATCTTCCTGCGGGTCGCGCCGTTCGTGCGCGCGCAAGGCCTGGGCGACGCGCCGCTGTTTGAAGGCGTCGAAAAGGCGCTGCGCAAGTATTTCGGAAGACGCGGCGAGAAAGTGATCGAGGCCAACATGTCCGCGGTGAAACAGGGTTACTTCAACCTGCGCGAGCTCGACATCGCGCGCCTCACGCGCGCAACGCCCGCGGCGGCGCGCGCCTAGGAGACTGGCCATGACCGCCTCGCTGGAGAAATTCTGCACCGAATTCATCGACCGCGAGATTTTCGAGCGCGAGGTGTTGCGCGCCTATGCCGACGGCAGCGCCGAGGCCTGCCTGCCGGCGGATCGCGCGGTCGCGCTGTCGTGGATGCCGCCGGCCACGGGCGCGCTGCGCGATTTCTCGACGATTGCGCCGGACCTGCCGCTGCTCGAAGCGGAAAAGTGCGTCGGATGCATGGAGTGCGTCACCCAATGCCCCGACACCGCGATCCTGGCCAAGGTCGTGCCGGCCAGGGGCCACGCGGCGTTGGCCGAAAAACTCAAGGCGGCCGGGCACGGCGATTTCATCGCCGGTCAGTTCGCCCGGACCACGAAATATTTCGACGTGCCGGCACGCAAGGGTAAGGAAGGCGGGATGTTCTATCTCGTCACCGACCCCAGCAAATGCAAAGGCTGCGGCGAGTGCGTCGCCGCCTGTGGCGATCATCAGGCGCTGCGGATGATCCCCAAGACCGATGCGAATCTGGCGCAATACCGCGCCGCCACCGGGCTTTTCCGCGAACTTCCCGACACGCCGCGCGACTACATCCAGGACAAGGTGCTGTCGGACATGATGCTGCAGGAATCCACGCACCTGTACTGCGGCGGCGCGGCCTCGTGCATGGGTTGCGGCGAGGCCACTGCGATCCGCATGATGCTGACCGCCACGGCCTTCGTGCACGGCGAGAATTCCATGGGCATCGTCGCCGCCACCGGCTGCAACACCGTGTTCGGCTCGACCTATCCGTACAACCCCTACCGCGTGCCGTGGACCAATTCGCTGTTTGAAAACGCGCCGGCGGTGGCCATGGGCATCCGCGCCGAATGGAACAGCCGCGGCATGAAGCACAAGCGCCTGTGGGTGCTGGGCGGCGACGGCGCCATGCTCGACATCGGATTCCAGTCGCTGTCGCGCATGCTCATGAGCGGGATGGACATCAAGGTGCTGGTGCTCGACACGCAGGTGTATTCCAACACCGGCGGCCAGGCCTCGACGTCCACGTTTCTTTCCCAGGATTCCAAGATGTCGGGCTACGGCAAAACGCAGCACGGCAAATCCGAGCGCCGCAAGGAACTGGCGCAGATCGCGATGATGCATCCGGACGTGTTCGTGGCCCAGACCACGGCGGCGCACATCAATCATTTCTACCGCGCGATCATCGCGGCCAATGCCTACCCGGGCCCGGCGGTGGTGGTGGTGTACGCCCCGTGCATGCCGGAGCACGGCATTGGCGACGACGCCGCCTTCGGCCAGGCCAAACTCGCGGTGGACGCGCGCGCGTTTCCGTTGCTCGTCTACGATCCGCGCGCCGGAGAATCAATCAAGGAACGGCTGAGCCTGCAGGGCAATCCGGCGCGCAAGGACGACTGGTACGTCACGCCCAAGGGCGAGGTCATAGACTTCACCAGCTTCGCGCGCACCGAAGGCCGCTTCGCCAAGCACTTCGACAAGGACGGCAAGCCGTCGCCGGAGCTGCTCAAGGCCGGGGAAGACCGCCTCAAGAACTGGCGGCTGTTGCAGGAACTGGCGGGACTGCGCTGAGAACGGCCGGTTCTAGGCCACGTACAGGAGTATGGCGAGGTAATGGCTGATGCTGCCGGCCAGCACGAACAAATGCCAGACGCCATGCGCGTGCCGCAGTCTCGCATCCAGAACGTAAAAAATGATACCGAAGGTGTAGAACAGTCCACCCAGCAACAGCCAGACAAATCCCGCCCACGGCAGGGCCTGCAACAGCGGCTTCAGGGCGATGAGCACGAGCCAGCCCATCAGGACATAAATCACCACCGGCAGTATCCGCGCGCCGCGACGTGGCAGGAATTCGAGCGCCATGCCGGCCGCGGCCAGCCCCCAGACGGCGCCGAACAGCGACCAACCCCAAGCGCCGCGCAACGTCACGAGCGTAAACGGCGTATACGTGCCGGCAATCAGCAGGTAGATGGCAAGATGATCAAATCGACGGAAGATCGCTTTCGCGCGATGGCGCAGGCCGTGATAAAGCGTGGAGAACGCATAGAGACTGAGCAGGCACACGCCGTAGACGCTGAAGCTCACGATCTTCCACGGATCTCCCTGACGGGCGGCGATGACGATGAGCACCACCATGCCCGCCAGCGCGAACACCGCGCCGACCAGATGGCTGACACTGTTGAATCGTTCTCCGGGATCCATGGACGGCGAGAACCGGACTGCGAAGGGCAGCGACTGGCTACAGGCTCGGCGTGACGTCGCGACCGCCGCGGCGGTTTTCGTGGCGGCTCTGGCAAGTCATGCAACGTTTGGCCGTGGGATAGGCATCGAAGCGCTCATAGACGATGTGGTCGCCGCATTCCACGCAGCTGCCGTAGGTTCCGTTGCGGATGCGCTCGAGCGACGCCTCGACATCCTGAATCTCTTCCAGTTCACGCGCGCGCGTCGCGAGCTTGATGCCACGCAGAAGTTCGGCGAAGGATTCATCGCCGGCATCGTGCACTTCGCCCGCGAGCCTGGTGAAATCCTCCTGCTGGGAACTGACCAGTTCGGCATGGATGATCGCGCGCAGTTCCTCGCGCCGCTTCTGCAAACGCTGTTTGAAATACTGCAGTTCTTTTTCAGACAGTCCCGGCATGGTAGTTTCCGAACTCCGAATATTAACGATCACTAATGCATGAGATAATGCATCCGTCTCGCTAAAGCTCAAGCCTAGCATAATACGCTCGATGCCATGCTCCTTACAGCTTCGTTTCAGACGGGACACGGCTACGTTCGTTTTGTAATTCCCGGTACTTTTCCAAGGAGTCGACGATGAATATGCCCGAAAGCACACTCCTCCCGAGTGAAATCAGGGTATGGGATCCGGTGGTGCGGATATTCCACTGGTCACTGGTGACGGCCTTTACCATCGCCTGGCTCACCGGCGAGGAGGAATCGCGTCTGCACGAGTTCGCCGGTTACGCTGTCATCGGTCTCGTGCTGATTCGCGTCGTGTGGGGTTTCGTCGGCACCCAGTACGCGCGCTTCCACGATTTTGTCTATCGCCCGTCCACGGTGCTGGCCTACGCCAGGGATATGCTGACCGGACAATCCAAACGCTACCTGGGCCACAACCCCCTGGGAGGCATGATGATCATCGCGCTGCTGCTGTCGCTGTTCGCCGCCTGTGTCACCGGACTGGTCTTGCAGGGCGCGAAAGAAAGCACGGGACCGTTTGCCACCACTTCCGTCACGCCACCGGCAGTGGTCTCCACGGCGGTCGCGGATGATGATGAAGGCGCCGGCGAGACGTGGAAGGAGCTGCACGAATTTTTCGCCAACCTGAGCTTGCTGCTCGTCGCGCTGCACATCGCGGGCGTGATCGTCGGCAGCCTGGTGCACCGGGAGAACCTGGTGCGCGCCATGTTCACCGGACGCAAACCGCGTCTAGCAGGTTCCTTGAGAAAGGTCTGAACGGATCAGCGCGCACCTTCACTCACCGTATCCGATGGGAGCGTCTCGTTCCCATCGGATCCGTTTCCAGTGTTTCAAAATACCCCAATCCAAGACCCGGGGCTTTGCTTCCCAGCTCACTAGCGCGGCGACATGGCAACGCTATGTGGCGTTTAACTGCTGATGAAACCTATCGTCACCAGGATCAGCAGTACCAGACCTATTGTGATCAAGGTAAGGCCCAATACCTTCGATCCGAGCGTCATCGGCCGTGACGGGGCGTCCACCAGAAACTTCTCCAACCGTCCGGATTCGACCAGGCGTTGGTACTGAAGCCCATGTTCGCGCCTGAACTCATCCAGCGACTGGGTGCCGGTAAACATCACGACATCCGGGGGCGGCAATTTGTCAGGCCGGAAGTGGTTGTTGAAGAAGTGCACCGTGAACAGGAACACGGCGGCCAGGAAGGCTTCCTCGCCGTGCACCAGTGTGGCCACGTTGAACACCCATCCCGGAAAAATTGACGCGGTCATGTGCGGGAAGGCCAGCAGCATGCCGCTGCCGCCAATGGCGGCCATGCCCCAGAACACCGCCCAATAGTCGAATTTCTCCCAGTACGTCCAGCGGTCGAAAACCGGCCGCGGTCCCTTGCCGACGAACCACTTGAACATGCCCACGGCGTCCTTCAAGTCCTTCCAGTTGGGCACCAGCGAGTCGGACCCGAACCAGCGGAAGGTTTTCCGGTGGCGATAGATACTGATGGCGACGCCGATCAGATGCAGGAAGAAGATGCCGAGCATGATCGCCGCACTGACCCGGTGGATAATCCCCGTTACCTGCGGGCCACCAAACGCCTTCATAACGACCGGCGCCCAGGGGATGTGCGAGTAAAACAACCCCATGCCGGTCAGGATCAGCGTCATGACACTCAAGGCGAAGAGCAGGTGGGCGATCCGGCAGATGCGTCCGAACCGCCGGACATGCTTGGTTTCTCCGTGCAGCAATTCGTCCGTTCGAATATGCCGCTCGGCCATGCGATCGTTGCGATGCTTGTATTCGCGATACCACCACAGCAGCGAATGCATCCAGAAGTAGGCGAACACGAACACCAACAACCAATGCATGAATTTTGAGGCGAACCACACCTGCGGATAACGCGCGAAGTCATGGTCATTGGCGTGCGGACCGTATGTCACAAATCCCGGCGTCGCCTCCTTGCGTTTTTTCCCGTCATGACATTGCTTGCAAGTCTTCAGGCGATTGTTGGGGTGAACTGTCGACTTGGGATCATCCACCTTCAGGATGCCATGGCTGCCGTGGCAGTCGTAGCACTTGGCCGTATACGCATAGCCCAGTTTGCCGACCTGACCGTGATAGGTGTCGCGGTAGCTCGCGAGGTTCTCCTTATGGCAACTTCCGCATTTCTCAACGATCAGGAGCTTGGTGGTGTCTTTGGACGTGTTAGCGATGTCATGGGTGGTGTGGCAATCCGTGCACACGGCCGCTTTCGGATTGTGCATCTCCGTGACAGCCGTGCCATGCACTGACGTCAAATACTCTTCCAGCTCATCGGTATGGCACTTCGCGCCGCAAACGTTTGGGACGGTCAGGTGCCATTCCGTGCGCTTGGAGGTACCTCGCGGAGGAACATTAAAATAATGAGTGTCGTGACAGTCGTCGCAGGCGGCCTTGACGTGCGATTCGTCCTTGGGCCGGTTGTGGAAGGAGTTCTTGTACGCCTCGATATTCTGTACCACCACACCCAATCTTTCTTTTTCCATGGTCAAGTTCTGCTTCTTGACGGTATCCCACAGTCCCTCGTGGCAGGTAATGCAGTTGGCCTTTGGTGTGGCGTTTTTCTTGTGCGGCGCCTTGTTGTCGGTAATATCCAGGTGACACGCCACACAAGTCATTTCTCCATGGATGCCCTTTACATACTTGTCCTTTTGTATCGCTCGCAGCGGGCGCGTCTTCCCGTCTGCAGCTGGCAGACTTAATACTTGTTTTTTTCCGTCATGGCAGGTCAGGCAGCCTGCGTCGTCAAGTTTTTCGGCGGTTTGTCCAACGCTACTGCTCTTGGCGGCATCCGCCGCATTGGCTTCCGTCGGATAAATAATCGTGGCTGTTGTTAAGCAGACAATCCCCGCCATTAACCGCGTTACAAATATTGGAATGCGCATGGCATGACTCCCCGGTTCGATGCCGTAAAACGCCCTCGCGTGGTTTTTAAGCAGGGCAACCTTAATTATTACGAGTTTTCAACAGTCAGGATATCTTATTAATTTATCATTTGTAGCTTCCACCTTAAAGCGACATACTATTCTTCATGGATCCTGCCCTGATTGATGCATATCAATGCTGGGGTAGCGATGGGCTGTATATTTTTAAGTCCGGATTACAAACAGATTCAGAAGTAGCCACTTAAAACATTGGCCTGATAAAAGATCGGTTTTAAGGCCAAATCGGAGAAAAAATATGAAACATCCCATTCTCACCAGCACGCTGCTCGCCTTGTCCACCGTCGTGTTCGTTTCATCCCCGGCCGTCGCCGCCGGGGTCGATGCCGACGCGGCCAAGGCGCTGGCCAAACGCAACGACTGCTTCAAGTGCCATGCCCTCGACAAGACCAAGAAAGGCCCGTCCTACAAGAAGATCGCCGCCAAGTACAAGGGCAAGGCCGAGGGCGAAGAGAAGCTGATCAAGAACTTCACCACCGGTCCGAAGGTGAAGCTGGAAGACGGCACCGAAGAAGAGCACAAGATTATCGATACCAAGGACACGAAGGAGCTGAAGAATCTGGCGCAATGGATTCTGTCGCTCGATAACTAAAGTAAGGTTCAAACGGCGCGGCCCGTGGCGGGGCTGGCGGGTGATTTAATTATTTCACGGAGGAGAAAATCATGAACAAGAGAACATTCATCCTGGCCTTTGCCGCCTTGGTCGCAGGGCCCGCCTTGGCCGCCGATCCAGCCGCCATCGACTGGTCGAAGATACCCACCGTCAAAGTGCCGCTGTTCTATCCGGGACAGTCTTCCTACGAGTGGCTGCGCAGCGACGCTCACAAAGGCGCGGTGAAAGAGGTTAAGCGCGGGGATGCCTGCACCAAATGCCACGACGAGCCGAACGAGGAACAAGAAATAGGGAACAAGGTGGTGAAAGGTGGGCGTTTGGAGCCGATGCCGGTCAAGGGCAAGGACGGCTACAAGGATCTCGCGGTGCAGGCCGCGTTCGACGACAAGAATGCCTACCTGCGCTTCCAGTGGAAGACCCTCAACAACTTCCCGGGCAGCGAGCATCAGTATCTGCGTTTCGACGGCAAGGAGTGGAAGGTCTACGGCTATCCCAAACTCGACAAAGTGGTGCAGGAAGGCGCGCAGCCTGGCATCTACGAGGACCGCATGTCGGTCATGATCGACGACGGCAAGGTGCCAATGTTCGCCAGCCAAGGCTGCTGGCTCACCTGTCATGATGGCGAGCGCGACATGCCGAAACAGTTCACCAAGGAAGAAGCCGCGGCCAACGCGCTGCTGCAAGCCATCAAGAAGACCGATGTACGCAAATACCTGCCGGAAACCCGCACCGACCCATCCGACTGGAAGACCGGCAAGTCGGTCGAGGAGATCGCCAAAATCAAGGCCGCCGGCGGCTTCGTCGACCTGATCCAGTGGCGCGCTCACCGGTCGAACGCGGTCGGCATGGCCGACGACGGCTATGTCCTCGAGTGGCGCCTCGGTGATGCCGGCAAGGACATGTTCGGCAGCAACGCCGACAAGGAAACCCACATGCCCAAGTTCATGTGGGACGAAAAGAAGGTCGGTTACAAATCCATCACCGCCGACCAGTTGCGCAAGGGCGACCACTTCCTGATCCGCGAAAAGAACGCCGTGCCGTTCGATCCCAAGGCGAGCTGGAAGGAAGGCGACATGATTCCGGATTACATCGTCAGCCGCGAGGACGCGAAAGGATCGGCCGCCGACAACAACGCCATCGCCAGCTGGAAGGACGGCATGTGGACCGTCGTGATGATCCGTCCGCTCGGCCTGGCCAACGATGACGACAAGGCCCTCAAGGCGGGCGGCGTCTACAACGTCGGCTTCGCGGTGCATGACGACAATATCACCACCCGCGGTCACCAGGTTTCGTTCGTCAGAACCTTGGGGCTCGGCGCCAAGGCCGACATCAAGGCCGTCAAGCTTCCGTAATCCTTACACGGCACCATCGCTCTCGCGGTGGTGCCGTGTGTGCGGAAAAGGCGATCCGCCTGATACCGTAGGAAACGGCCGCGTCCCACGCGGCCTCGGACCGTTCACGCAGCATGCGCTGCGTGTATGCCGCAATGGCGGGACGGAATTCGCCGACAATCAGAAGCTGTCCGGCGGGAGACCATTCAAGGTCCGCAAATCTTCCAGGGCATTCATGATGATAACGAGGAGAATTAATAATGATGATGACGCAAAAAGCCTTCAGATTTGCATTATTGGCAGGCGCCGGTTTGTTCAGCCTTTCTCTGGCAACCGGCACCTGGGCGGCCGACCTAAACAAGTTAGTTGAGAACTGTGCTAACTGTCACGGCAAGGACGGCGCCAGCACTGAATCGGACGTGCCGATCATTGGTGGCTATTCCGAGCCATTCATTAACGACAGCCTGACAGCGTATAAAAAGAAGGAACGCCCCTGCCCGGAGGCGAAATACCGGGGCGGGGACAAGAAGGGACAAAAAACCGACATGTGCCAGGTAGCCAAAGACCTGAGCGATGCGGACATCAAGCAGGTAGCGCAATATTTTGCCGGGAAAAAATTTGTCCGCGCCCAGCAGAAGTTCGATCCAGCCTTGGCCAAGAAGGGCAAGGAGATCCACGAGCGTAGCTGTGAGAAATGCCACTCCGAGGGCGGCAGCGTTGCCAGCGACGACGCAGGGATTACGGCCGGCCAGTGGATGCCCTACCTCAGGGAACAGTTCAAGGAGTTCAAAACCGGCAAGCGCCCGATGTCCAAGAAGATGAAGCCAAAGATAGAAAAGCTCGAACCAGCGGATATCGACGCGTTGATCAATTACTATGGGAGCTTCAAATAGACCGGTCGGCGCGTCTGCCGTGTGTGAATCGTCAACTACACCGAGAACGATTCAAGGGGGATAACGTCATGTCGGCCGAAATGGTAACCAGGAGATCAACATGAAGACACGAAAAGTCACCGGATTGGCATTATTGGCAGGCGCTGGTTTGTTCAGCCTTTCTCTGGCAACCGGTGCCTGGGCGGCCGACATAGACAAGTTGGTTGACACCTGCTCCCACTGTCATGAAAGGGATGGCGCCAGCCACGATCCGAATATGCCGATCATTGGGGGCTATTCCGAACCATACCTTATCAGCAGCCTGACGGCGTACAAGAAGAAGAGTCGCACCTGCCCGGAGATTGAATACCTGCACGGGGACAAGAAGGTGAAACTGACCGACATGTGCCGGATTGCCAAAACCCTGAGCGAAGCAGACATCAAGAAATTAGCGCAATATTATGCCAGCAAGAAATTCAGGCGCGCCAATCAGGACTTCGATCCGGAATTGGCCAAGAAGGGCCAGCTGATTCACGAGCGTGACTGCGAGAAATGCCACTCTGAGGCCGGCAGTGTTGCCAGCGATGACTCAGGTATTCTGGCTGGTCAGTGGACGCCCTACCTGAAGCACCAATTCCTGGCGTTCTATGCCGAGAAGCGCACGTTGGCCGATAAAATGAAGCCGAAGTTTAACAAACTCGACAAAACGGAAATGGAAGCGCTCCTGAATTACTACGCGAGCTTCAAATAGACCGGGTGCAAAAATACTGCTCGTATAAATCTCAAATCTGCTGGACCGGGCAGCATGTCTACAGTGTAAATCTCGAACCTGCGCCTAGAACGATACAAAGGGGATAGGGCATGTCGGAACCGACAGAAGATAAAAAAACCGAGAAACGCTGGCCCAAGCTATGGCGCCCGCCATTTAAGTGGTATCTGCTGTGGATCCCGACGGGCGGCATACTGATGTTCGTGGCAGGCATCATTTTCTGGGGCGGGTTTAATACGGTCCTGGAGGCGACCAACACGGAGGCTTTCTGTACCTCGTGTCACGAAATGCATGACTACGTCTATCAGGAATACCAGAAGACGATCCATTTCAAGAACCGCACGGGCGTCCGGGCGACGTGCCCGGACTGCCACGTTCCAAGACCGTGGATCTACAAGATAGCGCGCAAGATCCGCGCCACGAACGAGTTGTTCCACAAAATGGCCGGCACCATCGACACCCGGGAGAAATTCGAAGCCCATCGTTTGGAACTCGCCGAAACCGTGTGGGCGACCATGAAGTCAACGGATTCGCGCGAATGCCGCAATTGCCACACGCTGATTTCCATGGACCTGGCGAAGCAGGATAAGAGCGCCCAGAAGAAACATACCCTCGAGTCTGTGCGCGAGAGCGGGAAGACCTGCATCGACTGTCATAAGGGAATTGCACACGAGCTCCCACAGGGCTATGAGTAAAAAAGAACGAGCTTTCACGGCCTTCGTTTCCCTCCGCCATATCATCGAGACCACTGTTAAACAGACAACTCCCACCCATTAACCATGTTTCAAGTGTCAGAATGCGCATGGCATGGCTCCTCTCTCTCGACACGGCAAAACAGCTTCGATTAGTCTTGCCTGATTGATATAGATCAATATCTGAATCCAGCATTCAAAGTAGGTTTAGCCCTGATTGATGTATATCCCAGCCCTGGTTGATGTATATCAATGTTGGAATAGCGATAGACTGATATTTAGGAGACGTGAAAATTATGGCCTTTGATAGGCCGGCTTTTTACGAATAGGTCAGGAGAATAAAAAATGAAACATCGAATTCTCGCCAGCACGCTGCTCGCCTTGTCCACCGTCGTGTTCGTCTCGTCCCACGCCGTCGCCGCCGGGGTCGATGCCGACGCGGCCAAGGCGCTGGCCAAACGCAACGACTGCTTCAAGTGCCATGCCCTCGACAAGACCAAGAAGGGTCCCTCCTACAAGAAAATCGCGGCCAAGTACAAGGGCAAGGCCGAGGGCGAAGAGAAGCTGATCAAGAACTTCACCACCGGTCCGAAGGTGAAGCTGGAAGACGGTACCGAAGAAGAGCACAAGGTCATCGATACCAAGGACATGAAGGAGATGAAGAATCTGGCGCAATGGATTCTGTCGCTCGATAACTAAAGTAAGGTTCAAACGGCGCGGCCCGTGGCGGGGCTGGCAGGCGATTTAACCATCAAGAAGGTGTGGGGGCAGTGAAATGAAATTCATACGACATGTGCTGACCATGTGTGCGTTCATCGGCGCTCTGGGGGCGATTTCCTCCTCACTGGCCGCCGAGATTCCCAACGATCTTCCCAAACTAGGCGAGGGCAAAGCACCGGCCAAGGATCTTGTTCTCAAGGAAGATGCCAAGTGTACGAGTTGCCATGACGAAGCCGATGCCCCTCAAATACTTTTCATCGGCAAGACCAAGCACGGCACCACGGCAGACAGCCGCACGCCGAAGTGCACTGACTGCCACGGCGAAAGCAAGGCGCATGTCGAAAACGCCGAGAAAACCAAGGATCGTCCAAAACCAGACCGCTTCTTCTCCGGGCAACTGGTGTCTGTTCCCGCCGAGAATCGGGTCGAGCATTATTTCGGTATCCAGGGCAAAAAGACCGATACCCCCGTTGATGACCGCAACGGCGCCTGTCTTACCTGCCATCGCAAGGATGTCACCCGGACGTTCTGGGAGGGTAGCACGCATCAAAGCCGCGACGTGGCGTGTACCTCATGCCACCAGATCCATACTACGAAAGATAGGGTACGCGACCGGCGCGCGCAGACGGAGTTCTGTTTCACTTGCCACAAGGAACAGCGCGCGCAGATCAACCGGCCTTCGCATCACCCGATCCCCGAGGGCAAGATGGCGTGTTCCGATTGTCATAATGTGCATGGCTCGGCCGGACCGAAACTGATGAAACGCGATAGCGTGGTCGAGACTTGCTACACCTGTCACATGGAAAAGCGCGGTCCGTTCGTCCATACCCACGAACCGGTCGCTGAAGACTGCTCGAACTGCCACAACCCGCATGGCACCACCGTGGAAAGCATGTTGAAGGCGCGGCCGCCGTTCCTGTGCCACCAATGCCATACGCCGCATGGTGGCCAGGTAGCCCAAATTGCCGGCCAGCGTCAGGCCTCGGCGCTCCTCAGCGCGACCACGAGCGGCAAGAGTGGCATCAACTACACCATGGCTCGGGGTTGTCTGAACTGCCATACGCAGGTTCACGGGAGCAACAACCCGAGCGCCACCAATCCAACCCCGCAGTTCAACTTCCGCTGAGAAAGGGGATCTATCATGAATATTGCACAACAGCATCATGGCTTCAGCAAAAAACTCATGGTCCTCTCTGTTCTCGCGGCCATCGGTCCGGCGCTGGCTGAAGAGGGGGAGGATATTGCGCAATACACAAAGCCAGAAAGCTCGGTAAGTGTCGGCGTGGGCGGCGCCAGCGGCGACAGCCGCGAACGGGCGATCTTCGGACAATACAACGGCATGCGCAATCATAGCTACTCGCTCCTGCTCGATGTCGATATGATCAACCGCGACGATGCGACGGGAAAATGGACGACTCTCGAGGGACGCAATCTCGGACTCGATGATCGGGAGCTGCGCTTTTCACAACAGCGGCAGGGAGACTGGAAGTATTACCTGGATTACAACCATTTGACTCACAAGGAAATCCGCACTATCAACACCGGCATGCTGGGCGCGGGATCGACCACGCCGTCCGTGGTGCTCCTGAGCACCCCGGGGACAGGATCAGACTTGAATCTCGGCGTCAAACGCGAGAGCGTCGGTTTCGGCATGGATAAATGGTTCGGGTCTTCCGTCAAGTTCGAGTTAACCGCCAAGAACGAAGACAAGGATGGGGCGCGCTTGTTTGGAAGAGGCTTTGCCTGCAGCAGTACATGGGTGACCAACGGCGTATGCACCGCCAGCACGACCCAATGGGCGCTGCTGATGCTGCCTGAGCCGATCAACTCCACCACGCGTCAGATCGAAGCCAAACTAAATTTTTCTTCCGATAAAATGTTGCTGACCGGCGGATATTACGGTTCGTTCTACAGCAACGCTTATGGCAGGTTGGCGCCCAATGTACCCGGTACCTTGAATAATCCCGTCGGTACAGCAACAGCCCTGGACGCTCTCCTACAGAGCACTCTGGCGCAACCTGTCGCGCTGCCGCCCGACAACCAGGCGCATCAGATTTATGTCTCTGGTAACTATGCCTTCACGCCAACGACCCGTGCGACCTTCAAGTACGCCTATACCCAAGCCACGCAGACCGATAACTTTCTCGGCAATGGACTGACAGGGGCCCCCAGCGGCAAGAGTGACCTGGGTGGCAAGATCGATACCCACCTGCTCCAGCTGGGCCTGACGACTCGTCCCACGCAGAAACTTTCGGTGCTCGCCAATCTGCGTTATGAGGACAAAAAGGACAAGACACCGCAAGCCCTGTACAGCGTGGAGGGAACAGAGCCGTTTGCCAACAGCAAATATTCGTTGAAGAGAATCGCCGGTAAACTGGAAGGCAGTTATCTGTTTCCCGACAACTATCGGGCAACCCTGGGAGCCGATTACGAGTTGATGGATCGCGGCGAATTTTCAAGCCCCGGATGCGCCGCTATTGATCCGACGACTGGTGATTGTCTTGGAGACAGTATCGCGGGACTATCGGGAGTGCGCGCGAAAACCGAGGAAATCGGCTGGCGCGCCGAACTGCGGCGTTCCTTGTCCGAAACGCTCACCGGTGCTGTGAGCTACGCGTCCAGCCGCCGCGATGGCGCGTCGAGCTGGTTGAAACCCAACAGCCTCCCGGCGACAGGCATCACGGAACAATCCGACACTCAAATCTATAGTCGCACCGCCACTTTCCCGGTGATGTTCATGAATCGTATTCGTGACAAGGTGAAACTGTCGGCTGACTGGTACGCTACCCAGCGGCTGTCGCTGCAGTTCGTGGTGGAAGACGCCAAGGATGCTTATGGCGCCCCGACCACCAAGGGCATGCGCGACTCCGGCTACCTTCTCTATAGCATCGACGCGGCCCTGAACCTTTCCGAGAAGTGGAAGTTGACCGGCTATTGGTCCCAGAACGATCAGGAGATTCATGTAGCCCACTCGAGCGGGTATAACGCCACGATACGAACCCTCAACACCACCCTGGGCATCGGTGCCGCCGGCAAGCTGTCCAGCCGGCTCGAAGTGGGTACGGATCTGTCGTACCTCAACGACAGCACCCAATACAATCAGCTGTTGGACGGCTCGGCCAGCGCCAACAACAAAACGTTTTATAACCAGCAGGGTGGTCTGCCGGAAGTGTCGTACGATGAGTTCAGGCTGAGACTCTTCGGCAAGTACGCCCTGGAGAAAAACGCCGACCTCCGCGTCGACCTGGTGCATATGCGCGCAAGACTGGACGAATGGACCTGGGGTTACGGCGGGACGCCCTTCACCTATTCCGACAACACGACAGTATCATTCGACCACAAGCAACACGTGACTTTCCTTGGGGCAACCTATATTTACAAGTGGCGGTAATTTCGGGAGCAAGCCCTGGTCGCGCGAGCGATCAGCCGGCATAAGCGGCGGCGTCGATTAACGACGGCGCCGCCTTGAGAAGTTACCAGGATAGATGGACACCCTCCAGCACGCGCGGTGAGAACACGACCGCCCTGGCTCATTGAATTTTCTTCGGCTACGAAACCGGATGCGCCCGGAATAGCGAAAATCCGAAGCGCATGCCATTGCCAGACCGCATGCAGATCAAGACCGTCCGGACAGGGCGCGCCGTCCGGCGCCGGGCGCCCTGGTTTCGACGCCATTAGTCTCTTCGAGCCACTTCCGGTCGAGGATGCGGATATAGCCTTTTCCGCTGCCGATGATTTTCTTGCGGGCGAAGTCGGCCATGACGCGGCTCACGGTCTCTTCCGTCAGACCGAGCATCTCGGCGATTTCGCGCCGCGACAGCCGCAGCGGCAACTCGGCGTTTGGGTCGCCGCGCTGCGGAATCAACGACAACAGGAAACTCGACACCTTCTCCGGCGCGGTCTTCAGACCGAGATCGCGAATCAGGGATTCGGCCTGGTCCAGTTCCTGACTGAGCGTCTCGATCACGCGCAATGCGATGGCCGGGCTGGCTTCGAGGATCTGCCGCAGATCGTCGTGACTGATCTTGCAGGCGACCACGTCGGTGAGCGCCTCGGCGGTGAACGGATAGGGCTGACCCTTGAAAGTCTCAATGCCCAGCAGCTGACCCGCCACCGCGATCCGCAGGATCTGCTGCCGCCCGTCCGGCATTGAACTCGTGAGTTTGAGCTGTCCGGAACGCAACGCGAACAGGAAGGCCGCCGGATCGCCCTCGCGGAACAGCACCTCGTGCGGCTCGTACATCTCGCGAATCAGGAGTTCGCGAATCTGACAAACCTGCTCCTTGGTGAGGCCGGGATACAAACGGTTTTCACACAGGGCACAGGCATTGATCTCACAGGCACAGGTAGCCATGTTTTCGATTATCGAACCCCGCGTAAATGAAGCCCTACTCCGCTTCGCTTCGTTCGTCCCATCATCGTATTCGTTATCGGTGCAGCAGATAACCTAAATCTATTTGAGTCGTTCAGACGGGATATTGATCTGCATCAATCTTCGCTACGTCCGGACACCCACCCTGACGATACACATCCGTGTTTTACCCGGTTATTCATAGAGATGCCCCTGCCCTATCCTGAAAGACCCACGTCCATACCCGGGGGATACCGGGCCCGTGATACGGGTCAGATCGCGTTGATCCATGTCATTCAGGCCTGGCGGCGAATGCCAGGGCGCGGTGACAGTGAACCGATGAAGGGCATCGAATGAGCGCCACGCTCACCTTATTTTGGGTTTTAACGGAGTTACTTGTGTCCCTCGGCAGCCTGCAGTTCCTGCGGAGTGTTGATATTCACAAACGCGTCCGCCGTATCCGAAAAATCCGCCAGCGCCGCATTTTGCCGCCGCATCCATTCACCGGCTTCGCGGCCGCCACCGACAAGATAATCCTGTAATGGCTGGGCCAGCGTGCGATGCACCAACGCAAACACCGGCTGCATCCGCGCGCCGCAGGTGGCAACGGCCAGTTGCGCCTGTTCGCGCACCAGGGCGGCGATCAAGCGTTCGGCCAGATCGGAAGGCGGCGCCGGCGTGTCGCAGGGCGCGCACAACACGAACGGCGTGTCAGCCGCGCGCAGCGCGCTCAAAATTCCGGCAAGCGGACCGTGATGGTCGCCGATCGCATCGGCGATGACGGGAACGCCATAAGCCGCGTACGTTTCCCGGTTGCGGTTGGCGCTGATGACGAGACGACCGACCTGCGGCCGCAGTATTGAGATGACATGCTCAATGAGCGGCCGGCCACGCAACGGGACCAGCCCCTTGTCGGCGCCACCCAGGCGGCTTCCACGACCGCCGGCAAGGATGACGCCGGTGATGTCGGAAACAGGGATGCCCGTTGAGGATCTCCCGGCCATGCGTCAGAAAATCACGAAAATTCTGTGTTCAGCGGAACCGCCATGACCGATTCTCCCGGCTTGAAACCGGCGCTGTCCGCCTCGACGCGGATGAAGCCGTTGGTCTCGCGCAGCGGGCCGAGCATGTGCGAACCCTGGCCGCGTAGCGCCGTGGCCAGGAGCTTTCCGTTTTCGCTGGCCAGATGCGCGCGCAGAAACTCGGTGCGCCCGGGGTGGCGGCGGAACTCGTTCGTGGCCATGGCGGCGAGCTGGAGCATGTGCGGGATGCCATGATGCCAGGCGATGAGCGCCGGCTCGACGAACAGCTTGAACGTCACCAGGCTCGACACCGGATTGCCGGGCAGCGCGAAGAAATGCGTGCGCGTTCCCACGCGCCCGAAGGCAACGGGCTTGCCCGGCTTGATTTTCACTTTCCAGAATTTGATCTGTCCGATCTCGGCGAATACCTGCTTGACCAGATCGTGATCGCCCACCGAAGCGCCGCCGCTGGTGATGACGAAATCGAAATCCGCGGACGATTTCAGCAGCGCGCGCAACGCCGCCGGCTCGTCACGCACCGTGCCGCCGTCCACGGCGTCGAGACCCAGCTCGCGCAACAGCAATATTGTCGCCAGCCGATTAGATTCGTATATCTGTCCCGGCCGCAGCGGTGTGCCGGGCGCCACCAGCTCATCGCCCGTGGCGACCACCAGCACGCGTGCCGAAACGTAAACCGGAATCTGCGCCACGCCGGCGGCGGACAGCAACGCCAGATCGTAGGCCGAAAGCCTGCGCCCGGGCCGGTACAACACGTCGTCTTGGCGGAAATCTTCGCCACGCCGGCGCAGGTGGCTACCCGGTTGCACGGTTTTGGGAAATACCACCGTATCGCCTTCGAGCTTGATGTCTTCCTGGATCACGACGGTATCCGCGCCCTCGGGCAGCGGCGCGCCGGTGAAGATGCGCATCGTGGTGCCGGCGACCAGTCGCCCCGGGGCGTCGCCGCAGCGGCACTCACCGCGTCGTGGCAGTACAAAACCGGCGGCAAGCAGATCGGCCACGCGCAGCGCGTAACCGTCCATGGCGGAATTATCGAACGCGGGGTTGTCCACCTGCGCGCGCAGCTCACGCGCGACAAAGCGGCCATGGGCCTGCGCAAGCGACGTCATTTCCGTTGCCGCCGCCGGGGTGACTTCGGCGAGAATCGCAGCGCGGGCTTCTTCCAGGGTGAGCATGCCCAAACGGTAACGTATTTTGCCGCCTAGGCCTAGGCGGCGGCTTCAAACACCGCGCTTCAGCAGGGGAGTAATACTCAGGAATGCCTGCGCAGTGGCGCCCGCGACACCAAGGCGTTCGCCTCCTCGGCGCTTTGCACTCCTATGGCCACCAGCACGCCGTCCACCACCAGCGCCGGGATGGTTTGGAGTTGCAGGCGCTCCGCGAGCTGCCGGCCTTCGGGCTGGTCCAGATTCACCACGGAGAAATCCAGCTCGCGCTCGGCCACCACCCCGCGCCAGACCTTCTCGGCCTGATCGCAGGGGGCACATGCGTCGGAAACCAGCAACTGAACCTTCATTCCTCGGTCTGTCTCGTCAGATGGCTGTCCGTCGGTGTGGGGCGGCGGCGCGTGAAAAGAATGTGCCCGCCACTTTGAATCGGGACACCGCCCCCGGCATTGACCTTGGTCAACCGGCCCTGTCTGAGGTTATGATTGCGCCATGAACCGACCCCCGGAGACAGCCCGCGAATTGCGCCGCGCTTACCTGTTCGCCGACATGGCGGATGAGCATCTGGCGGCCCTGGTACAGGGCATGCATGATATCCATCTCAACGCGGGTGACACGCTGTTCCGGCACAGTCAGCCTGCCGAGCGGTTCTTCTTCCTGCGCGACGGCATGGTGAAGCTGTTTCGGCTTTCGCCCGAAGGCGACGAAAAAATCATCGAGATCATGCAACCGGGCCAGACCTTCGCCGAGGCGGTGATGTTCATGGGCACCCAGGGGCGTTACCCGGTGAGTGCCGAGGCGGTGAGCGAATCGCGCCTCTACGCCATCGATCAGAAACCGTTTCTCAATTTATTGCGTGAATCTCACGAGGCCAGCTTCGGGCTGCTCGCTTCCTTGAGCCGGCGGCTGCACATGCTGGTGAACCAGATCGAAAGTCTTACGCTGCAAAATGCCACCTATCGTCTCGTGGCGTATCTGCTCGAGCAGATTCCGCGCGACGTCAAGACTTCGCCCGAGGTGCAGCTCACGACACCGAAGGGCGTGATCGCCTCGCGTCTCGCGATCCAGCCCGAGACGCTGTCGCGCATCCTTGCGAAACTGCGTCAGCGCGAACTGATCGAGGTGCATGGCAACCACATCACCGTGCGCAACGTGCAGGCGCTGCGCGATCTCGTGCACCTGCCGCCGCAGGATTAATCGCGGCATCGAGGAAAAAATCATGAGTAAAAAAGCCAAAGGTCCGTTCGTTACCCTGAACGTCGCGGTGCTGACGGTCTCGGACACACGCACGCGTGAAAACGATACCTCCGGCGATCTCGTTCAGGAGCGGCTCGAAACCGCGGGACACAAGGTCGTCAGTCGCGTCATTCTCCAGGACGATGTCGAAAAACTGCGCGGGCAGCTGCGCGCATGGATGGCGGACAAGAACGTGGAGGCGGTCATCTCGACCGGCGGCACGGGGCTGACGAAACGCGATGTTACTCCCGAAGCGTTCGAACCGCTATTCACCAAAGCTATTCCCGGTTTCGGCGAGCTGTTCCGCTGGCTTTCGTATGAAGAGATCGGCACTTCCACGATCGAATCGCGCGCGTTGGCCGGCGTGGCCGACGACACACTGGTTTTTTGCCTCCCGGGCTCGACCGGCGCCTGCCGTACCGGCATGGACAAGATCATTCTGCCGCAATTGAATTCAACCACCGGGCCCTGCAATCTCACCGAGATGCTGCCGCGCATCCGCCACGATCCCGCACCAATATCATGACAAGACGAACGGAGCGAAGCGGAGTAGGTCTTCCTTTATGACTAAGCTCACCCACCTCAAACCATCCGGCGAAGCGCACATGGTGGACGTCGGCGGAAAAGAGGTCACGGTCCGCGAGGCCGTGGCCGAGGGGCTGATCCGCATGCAGCCGGCAACGCTCAAGCTCATTGTCGAGGGCGGGCACAAAAAGGGCGACGTGCTCGCGGTCGCGCGCGTGGCCGGCATCATGGCGGCGAAGAAAACCGCGGAACTCATCCCGCTGTGTCATGCGATTCCCCTCACCGCGGTCGAGGTCGAGTTGACGCCGAATGAAGCCAAGGCCGCAATCTATTGTCGCAGCACGGTGCGCACACAGGCCCGCACCGGCGTGGAAATGGAGGCACTCGCGGCGGTGGAGATAGCACTGCTGACCATTTACGACATGTGCAAGGCCGTGGACCGCGGCATGACCCTTACCGACATCGGTCTCGTCTCCAAGACCGGCGGTAAATCCGGTGACTGGCGTCGCTGAATTGTGGCGGCAGTGCCATAGCGCTATGCTGGTTATCCAGTAACCCGCGTATTCCAAGGAGGTACCCATGGAACAAAACATTGGCAGCGTGGACAAGGCGCTTCGCATTGTCGTCGGTCTCGCTTTGCTGAGCCTGCTGTTTATCCTGGATGGTAATGCACGCTGGTGGGGATTGATCGGCATAGGCCCGCTCCTGACCATGGCTTTGGGCTGGTGTCCGGCCTATACCCTGATCGGCGTCAGCACCTGCAAAACCAAAAAATCCTGACGCCCGCGACGGTGGAACGCGGTGCGCGAGAGATTCCCGGAATTCTCCTGCGCCATCCTGATTTTTTCATGCAAACCCGCGTGCAAGGACATACAATACGCGCTCGTCGACCGGCCCCGGACGGGGATTTACCGGCGCACATTTTCTGAATTCCGCATAACGAATTTTTCATGTCCCGATCTGAATCGCCGCCGGCATTGACGCTCAACCACGGTCTCAGCTTCGCTGAGCTTTTCACGCCGGAAGGTCTCAAGAAAATCGACGGCCTGTTCCTCGATCAGCTGCGCATTCACGACGCCCGCGCGCGTGACACCCTGATCGCCTGGCGCGACGGCCGCGAGCCGCTCACGCCGCTGCAGGTCAGCGAACTGCTGCTGACCTGCGGGCCGGTGCTGGACAGTTTCATCGCCGGCTTGTTCGGCATCAAAGAGATACTGGCGGCCTCGCAGCAGCGGACGCTCGCACACGACCCGGTGTTTCATTTCAAGAAATTCTTCGTGCAACGCCGCGCGCGCCGGCGCCTGGTGAAGAAAGAGGAATTTGAAAGTTTTGCCGAACTGGACAGCTGGCTGGCACAAACGCTCAAGCAGGCGGCACGGGACGCTTCCGACCGCGAACTGGCGGTTGCCGAATACGGCGGGCAGCTGCTCAAGGATGAAAAGGCCCACGCCGAGGCCATCGAGAAACTGACGCGCTGGTGTATCCGGGCGCTGACCGTCCCGGAAGGCAAAGCCGCGGTGAAAGGCTGGGTCAGCTTCCGCCTGCCGGAAGGGATCGATCACCAGAAGCTGGTCCCGATCGTGCCGCTGCACGACGATGTCGGGCGCGTCGCGGGGCCGCCCGAGCATCTGCGCGCGCGCGACGGCTTCAAGCTCACCGACCTGCGCATGAACGCGCGCGAGGTGCAGAACGAAATCCATTACTGCATCTACTGCCATGACCACGACGGCGACTTCTGCTCCAAGGGTTTCCCGGAAAAGAAGGGCGAGCCGGACAAGGGGCTCAAGATCAATCCGCTCGGGGTAGCTCTTACCGGCTGCCCGCTGGACGAAAAAATCTCCGAGATGCACAGCCTGAAAAAATCCGGCTACGGCATCGGCGCGCTCGCCATGATCACGGTCGACAACCCGATGTGCGCCGCCACCGGTCACCGCATCTGCAACGATTGCATGAAGGCCTGCATCTACCAGAAACAGGACCCGGTCAACATCCCGCAGGCCGAAACGCGCATCCTCACTGACGTGCTCGACCTGCCGTGGGGCGTGGAGATTTACGACCTGCTGATCCGCTGGAATCCGCTGCGTCCGCGCCAATGGCAGCCGAAACCGTACAACGGGCTCAAGGTGCTGGTGTTCGGGATGGGCCCGGCGGGTTTCACGCTCGCACACCACATGCTGATGGAAGGCTTCGCCGTGGTCGGCGCCGACGGCCTGAAGATCGAGCCGTTGCCCGAGAAGCTGGTGCGCGAACCGATCCGCGATTACACCGACCTCGAGGAAGCGCTCGACACCCGCACCATGACCGGGTTCGGCGGTGTCGCTGAATACGGCATCACCAACCGCTGGGACAAGAATTTCCTCAAGCTCATCTATCTCTCGCTCGCGCGCCGTCCGCATTTCCAGGTATTCGGTGGCGTGCGTTTCGGCGGCACCCTGACGGTCGAAGACGCCTGGAAACTCGGCTTCGATCACATCGCCATCTGCATCGGCGCGGGCCTGCCGCAGGCGCTGCCGGTACCCGGGAGCCTCGCCCCCGGCATGCGCCAGGCGAACGATTTTCTCATGGCGCTGCAGCTGACGGGCGCGGCCAAGCACGCGAGTCTTGCCAACCTGCAGGTGCGTCTGCCGGCGGTGGTGATCGGCGGCGGTCTTACCGGCGTGGACACCGCCACCGAAATCCAGGCGTATTACATCGTGCAGGTCGAAAAAATGCTCGAGCGCTACGAGACGCTCGTCAAAGAAAAAAGTGAAACGGCGGTTCGGACCGGGCTCGATGAAGGCTCGGCGGCGATTCTCGATGAGTTCCTCGCGCACGGTCGCGCGGTGCGTGCCGAACGCGAACGCGCGCAACAGGCCCGGACCACGCCCGATTTCCTGAAACTCATCCGCCAGTGGGGTGGCGTGACCATCGCCTACCGCAAGGGCATGAACCAGTCGCCCGCCTACACTCGCAACCACGAGGAAATCATCAAGGCCTTCGAAGAGGGCATCTACTACGCCGAAGGCCTCGATCCGAAAGAGGCGCGCGTGGACAAGTACGGTCAGGTGGAAGCGCTGGTGACCCGGCGGCTGCGACCCAACGAAGACGGCAAGTGGATGGAAACCGGTGAAGAGGTGGTCATCCCGACGCGCGCGATTCTGGTCGCCACCGGCGCGCGCCCGAACGTGGCCTACGAATTCGAGCACAAGGGTCACTTCCTCAAGGAACGCGGCCACTACCAGACCTATCATGACGTCCACGGCAAGCTTGAACCAATACCGGTCGCGGCGCATTGCAAGCTGGACGACTTCGGGCCATTCACCTCGTATGGCGCCAACGATCACCGCGTGAGTTTTCTCGGCGACACCCATCCGGTGTTCCATGGCAGCGTGGTCAAGGCGGTCGCCTCGGGGCTGCGCACCTATCCCAAGATCGTCGCGGCACTCGGGAACAAGGTGGAACAAAAAGGAGATACCAGGGAGTACCAGCATTTCCGCACGACCATGGACGAACTGCTGGCCGCGCGCGTCGAGTCGGTGAAACGGCTCACGCCATCGGTGGTTGAGATCAGCATACGCGCGCCGATGGCGGCGAGACAATTCAAGGCCGGCCAGTTCTTCCGGCTGCAGAATTTCGAGACACGCTCCGCGCTCGTGGGCGGCACGCGTTTGCAGACCGAGGCGCTGGCCATGACCGGCGCGCGCGTGGACACGGTCGCGGGCACAGTGTCGCTCATCGTGATCGAGCGCGGCGCCAGCTCGCGTCTGGTCGCGGCCCTCAAGCCCGGAGAGCCGGTGGCGCTCATGGGCCCGACCGGCGTGCGCGCGGCGATTCCCAACGGCGGCGAAACTATTCTTTTCGTCGGCGGCCGCCACGGTGCGGCGCATGTGCAGTCCACCGGCAAGGCACTGCGTGAGAATGGCAATCGCGTGTTGTTCGTGGGTTGCTTCGACACCGCGCAGGATGTCTTTTGCCAGAATGAAATCGAGGCGGCCGCCGATGCGATCCTGTGGATCACCGGGAATGGCGCCGCCATCAAGCCGCGCCGGCCGCAGGACCGCAGCGTCACGGCACCGGTCGTGGATGGCATCGCACAATACGCTTCGGGCAAACTCGGCGAGATGCCGATCAAGCTGGAAGATGTCACGCGCCTGCAGGTGGTCGGCAGCAACCGGCTGGTGCGCCTCATCCGCGATGCGCGGGCGAAACAACTGGCGCCGTATCTCACGAAAAAACCGGCGACCACCGCCTCGATCAACACCCCGATGCAGTGCTGCCTGAAAGGCGTGTGTTCACAATGCCTGCAGTGGCAGATCGACCCCGCCACCGGCAAGCGCACCAAGGCGGTGTTCAGCTGCTCGTGGCAGGACCAACCACTCGACGTTGTGGATCTGGATAACCTTGACGAGCGCCTGTCGCAGAACCGGGTGCAGGAACACCTTACCAACCAGTGGCTGGAATTTCTGCTCGAACACCATAATATAGCGCGGGTTTAGCCATTTTTGCCTTGGAACTTGTCAACCTGTTGGTGTCTCTAACGTTCATTCCTTAACTTAACCATTGCGTTTTTAATTGGAGACTTAATATGCGTTATCTCTTTCCTGTGAGTGTCATCACTGTCCTGCTGCTTTCAGGCTGCGCCAGCGGTCTTGGCAGCGGCGATTATGTGCGCGAACAGGCGCGCGGGGTCCAGGAAGTTCAGATGGGCGTTGTGGAATCGGTGCGCGAAGTAAAGCTTGAAGGCACCAAATCCGGTATCGGTACCCTGGCAGGCTCGGTCGTCGGTGGTGTCGCCGGTAGTGAAATTGGGCACGGCAAGGGCTCGGTAGTTGGGTCCGTCCTTGGCGCGGTTGCCGGCGGTGTCGCCGGCGCGGCGGCGGAAGAAGGAACCACCCGTCAGAAAGGTGTTGAGGTCACCGTCAAACTTGACGGCGGACGGATGATCGCAATCACCCAGGCCGCCGATGACAAGGAGACATTCAAGGTTGGCGACCGCGTGCGGATACTATCCGGCGGCGGCGTAACACGGGTCACGCATTAGTCGACATTTCCGCGAAGGCGGCAATCCTTAATGACCAAAAGCCGCCGAAAGGCGGCTTTTGTCTTAACCCAGCGTAACCAGAATTCGCGTCATGTGGACGACGTTTCCAGAAACCGCAGAATCTCCTCCTTGCGTCGCATCGCGTCCTGGTAACCCAGATCGATCAATTCCCGGCAGTAGGGTTTCTCGAACAGCAGGTAACTGATCAGATTCGAGCCGTTACGGTTGAAGGCGCCGAGACCGCGCAGCAGGAAGCGGATCGATCGTGGGAGGTGATGGGCGTGGCGCGCGGCGATTTTTTCCAGGTCTTCGCTCGGTGAAATCACGAGCACATCGACATTGCGCAGGGTTACACCGCTTTCGCGCAGGTGGTGCGCCGGGATGAGGCTGATGGTTTTGTTAATGCGCTGCAGGCGTTCGAGATCCGCCTCGAGGCTGTCGAGAAAAATACTGTTCAGCACGTGGCCGGCAATCTGCGCAATCGAAGGATATTCATCGGCCTCGACGCGCACCGCGGTGGACGTCGCCTCCTGGCGCACGCCGACCACGAGCACGCGATCCGCCCCCAGGTGCAGTGCCGAGCTGATCGGCGCCATCTGACGCATGGAGCCGTCGCCGAAATACTCGCGGTTGAGCTTCACCGCGGCGAACACGAACGGAATGGCGGACGACGCCATAAGATGATCGAGCGTGATATTGGCCGCGCTGCCCACGCGCCGCGCGCGCTTCCACGTCACCAGCGACGGCGCCCCCTGGAAGAACGACACCGACTGGCCCGAGCTGTAACCCGAGGCGGAGACGCTCAAGGCATGCAGGGCGCCGGCATTGATGGATTCCTGGATTTTGGCGAAGGGCATGGTGCGGTAAAGCAAGCGACGCAGCGGCGTACGGTCGAGCAGGGCGTGCGGGTTGCGCCGCCCGAGTCCGGCCGCCACCATGGCCGCGAACCAGCGCAGGCCGTTCGCCATCACGCCGGGGACATCGGCGCGGAAAACCTGGTCCACGTGAAAATTCTGCCACACGTGGACGAGACGCCGCACACCTTCGTGAAACCGCGTGGCATAGATGGCGAGCGTGGTTGCGTTAATCGCCCCCGCCGAGGTGCCGCTCAGGATCGGGAACGGGTTGGGACAATCCGGCGGAAGCATCTCGGCGATCGCCTTGAGCACGCCTACCTGATAGGCCGCGCGCGCACCGCCGCCGGCCAGGATCAGCCCCACCTTGGGTTTGTCCGCAATATCCGTCATGGCGCTGTCGCGCGAAGTCCTTGTTGTTGACGATGTGCGGATAGCGGCGATGGCCTGCCGTGAGCATTTATATCCGACATCTTTGCTCCATCATTATAGTCAACCTCGGTCAGGGCCAGGCCCGACGATCCGAACCGTCTGTCCAGGCGCCATACTCGCTATGTTAAGGCCAACCATCGGATATGCAGTACAGCCGCAGCACGATTTGCTAGACTTTGCCCATCGCATTCAGAAAAGGTCGTCCCGATGAACTCACCCATCACTGAAACCATGGTCTATGACGCACTCAGGAAGGTCATGGATCCGGAATTGAGACATAACATCGTCGAACTGGGTTTTATCCAGGAAATCGACATTGTCGATGACTATGTGCATCTCGAGATACAGCTCACCACGCCCAATTGCCCCTACGCCGATACTATCGTGGCGCAGATCAAGCACGCCGTGGAAGGCGTGCAAGGCGTAAAGCGTGTCGAGGTTGAACGCGCCTGCATGAAAGAGCTTTAATCACCGTCCCGGCCGGCACTGGTTGCTTGCGACGTGTTCGCCGTTGCCTGGTGTAACTCCGGCGCCCCTTAAGCTTGGCCCCGGTTATCTGCGTCAAAACCGCCGTCCATGAACAGCTCGTTTACTGATCGAACGCTCGCTCTCGCCGGTCTGTTTCAGGCCGCGCGCCTCGCGCAAGAATTGGCGCGCGAAGGCCGCACCGATGCCCCCGCCTTCGTCGCCAGCATTCAGGCCCTGATGCTGATCGATGCACCCACTACCGAGGCGGTTTACGGAGGGGCGCAGAGTGTGGCGCTCGGTCTGGACCTGCTGCGCAACAAGCTGGGCGGTGTCACCGACTCAGGCGATGTCGAAATCGCCAAATACGTCATTTCCATGATTCACCTCGAGGGTCAGCTGCGACGGCAACCGGATATGCAGGACGCCATCCGTCGTGGCATCGAGGCGATCCAGTCGCAGATGAAATTCTTCGAGGCGGAGGAAAACGGCGAGGCGGTGCATCCGCGACTCGTTGAAAAACTCGCGGAACTCTACAGCCAGACGATCAGCACGCTCACGCCGCGCATCATGGTCAATGGCGAACACGGCCATCTGAGTAACCCGCTGATCGCCGCCAAGGTGCGCGCGGCCTTATTTTCTGGCATTCGCTCGGCGTTTCTCTGGCGCCAGCTCGGCGGCAGCCGCTGGCAATTGTTGTTGAACCGGAAAAAAATCGCGGCCGAGGCGGCAACAATTCTCGATGGCCTGCGCGTAGCGTCGACGAATTAACCGGCTATACGAGTTTTTAGCCGTGTTTAGCTGATATCATGAGCGGTCTTGGCACGCCCCTTAGCGCGGTTGCGGGTCCGGCAACATGAGAGTAGTGTGCGCGCGCATTCGCCCTTTCCCGGGAGATTTGGATTGGAAAACAATAACAGCGAAGCGCAACCGCAGAAATCCTCCACCGCCGGACTCACCCTGCTTGCTCTCGGCGTCGTTTACGGCGACATCGGCACCAGCCCGCTCTACGCCGTCAAGGAGACCTTCGCCCCGGTTCACGGCATTCCTCTGAGCACGGAGAACATCCTCGGCGGGCTCTCGACCATTTTCTGGTCGCTCATGATCGTCGTCACGCTCAAGTACGTCACGCTCACCATGCGCGCCAACAACAGGGGCGAGGGCGGGATCATGGCGCTGCTCGCGCTCGCTTCCTCCGCGGTCAAGGACCAGCCACGCTGGCGCATGCTGATCCTCGCGCTCGGCGTGGTCGGCACGTCCTTGTTCTACGGTGACGCCGTGCTCACACCGGCGATCTCGGTGCTCTCCGCCGTCGAGGGGCTCGAGGTCGGTACCCCGGCATTCAAGCACTACGTGATCCCGATTGCGGCGATCGTGCTGGTGACACTGTTCGCGTTCCAGCGCCAAGGCACGGCGGTCATCGGCGCGTTCTTCGGACCGATTTGCGTGCTGTGGTTTCTCGCGCTCGGCGCGGTCGGGATAGACAACATCGTCCATACCCCGGTGGTGCTGAACGCGCTCGACCCGTTGCACGCGCTGCGCTTCGTCACCGGGCACGGATTGGCATCGTTTGTGGTGCTCGGTTCCGTGCTTCTCGCCTTCACCGGGGCCGAGGCCTTGTACGCCGACATGGGACACTTCGGCAAGCGCGCGGTGCGTCTCGCGTGGTTCGGCCTGGTGCTGCCGGCGCTGGTGCTGAATTACTTCGGCCAGGGCGCGCTGCTGATCGCCAATCCGCAGGCCATCGAGAACCCCTTCTACCTCGCTTACCCGGATTGGGCGCTGTATCCGATGATCGGCCTCGCAACCGCAGCCACCGTGATCGCTTCGCAGGCCACGATCTCGGGCGCCTACTCGATCACCAAACAGGCGATCCAGCTCGGCTACCTGCCACGCATGAATATCCAGCACACCTCGGCGCAAGAGATGGGGCAGATCTATCTCCCGGCGGTGAACTGGGTCCTGCTCGCCGCCGTGATCGCGGCCGTGGTCGGATTCGGCTCGTCCACCCGGCTGGCCTCGGCCTACGGCGTGGCGGTGATGGGCACGATGCTGATCACCACCTTTCTCACCTTCTTCGTGATCCGCTACAACTGGGGTTACAGCCTGTGGCTGTGCCTGCTCGCCACCGGTTCTTTAATCGT
>Ga0209515_10000588_pt1 | contig 64254 bp, 65 predicted proteins | sample Subgroupgradi54m_FD_187454 | JGI IMG/M metagenome (GOLD analysis project Ga0209515, IMG submission 187454) | Subsurface groundwater microbial communities from S. Glens Falls, New York, USA - GMW60B uncontaminated upgradient, 5.4 m (SPAdes)... ...
CTCGGTCAGAAGCTTCGTGCGGCTGGCCATTGGACGTGTCCCTCCTCCTATCTCATCGCAGAGTTGGGTCCGGGATACGTCCTCTCTCTTTCTCCTCTTGAAAGTACACAACCTAGCGTACGCTACCGCGCGCCGCGGCCCTGTATACATCATGTCGCCGCCTTGCTATAATGTGCGTCGGCTTGGGCTCCATGCTCCAGGCCTTTTGATTCGGGAGGTCGATGTCATGGAACGTGTCAGCCTCGAGGCAAAACGCCGGCAGGGCGTCGGCAAGAGCCATGCGCGGCACCTCCGTGCTACCGGCCAAGTGCCTGCGATTGTCTACGGCCGCGCGCAAGAGGCCCTCCCGGTGGCCGTCGACGGCAAGGCCCTCAAGAGTGCCCTCCACACGGACGCCGGGATGAACGTGTTGATTGACTTGGCGATCGTGGCCGACGACGGCCGACGCACGCAGACGGTGATGGTGAAGGAGCTGCAACGCGAGATCTTCCTTCGGAACATCATCCATGTGGATTTCCACACGATTAGCCTCGAAGAAAAAATTGAAGCGCATGTGCCCCTGATCTTTGTCGGGCAGGCCAAGGGGATCGCCGATGGGGGGGTGCTTGAGGTGCTCCTCCGGGAAGTGCTCGTCGAGTGTTTGCCGACGCAGATTCCGGAGCACATCGAGGTCGACATCATTGACCTGGCGTTAGGGCACAGCTTGCACGTGAGGGATCTCGTCCTCGCCCCCGAGATCACGCTGGTTACCCCGCCAGAGGAGGCAGTCGTTACCGTGGTCGCCTTGAAGGTCGTGGAAGAGGTTGCCCCGACGCCCACTGCGGCGGCGGAAGTCCCGCTCGTCTCCGAGACAGGTGCGGAGGCAAAGCCCGCGGAGGCGAAGCCGGGAGCCGAGAAAGCAAAGGCCGCGGAGGCGAAGCCGGGAGCCGAGAAAGCGAAGGGCGCGGAAGCCGGAGACAAGAAAGCCGAGTAGCCCGCAGTGTCTAAGTGAAGCTGTGCGGAGGGCGTCGGCAGCGCCCTCCTTTCTCATGGGGGCGGCTAGGGATGATCATGATCGTTGGACTCGGCAACCCGGACCGCCGCTACCGCGGGACGCGGCACAACGTTGGCTGGGAGCTCATCGATCGGCTGGCCCGCCGATGGGGCATCGCGGTTGACGACGACGAGGGATGGGCCAAGGTAGGGCGGGGGCGTGTTGCGCGAACCCACGTCCTGCTCGTGAAGCCCCAGACGTATGTCAACCTGAGCGGCGTCGCCGTGGCGGATTTGCGGCGATGGCACCGCGTCAAGGTCGAGGATGTCGTCGTGATCGTCGACGATCTGGATCTCCCCCTGGGTCGAGTGCGGCTCCGTCCTAAGGGCGGGTCCGGGGGACATAATGGCCTCCGGTCGGTCATCGACGCGCTCGGGAGCGAAGCCTTCCCGCGCGTGCGGGTGGGGATCGGGCGTCCCCCGGAGGGCCGTGACCCTGCGGATTTCGTGCTCACCCGATTTTCCCCGAACGAGCACGAGGTGGTGGAACAAGCGCTTGAGCGCGCTGCCGATGCCCTTGAAGTGGCCGTCACGGATGGGCTGGAGGCGGCGATGACCAAGATCAACACGAAGGCCCCCGTCTAGGCGGACCTTGCTATAATAGGGAGGCCGATGGCGACCCAACTCCCCCCTGGCCAATATGTCACTGAAAAGTGGCCGGTGCTGCATTCCGGGGGGATCCCTCGGTTCGAGCCGGCCCGGTGGGACTTTCGGGTCCACGGGGAGGTCGAGGAGCCGCTCCGGTACTCCTACGAGGAGTTCATGGTGTTGCCGACAGTGACCGTGACCTGTGATATTCATTGCGTGACGGCATGGTCGAAGTTCGGCGTGACGTTCGAGGGCGTGGCGGTCGCGACCATGCTCGGGAAGGCCAAAGTCAAGCCAACGGCGCAGTTCGCCATGATCCATGCTGAGCAAGGCTACGAAACCAACGTGCCTCTGTCCACCCTGCTGGCACCAGACGCGCTGTTTGCGTATCGTGCCGACGGCGCGCCCCTCGCGCCGGAACACGGGTGGCCGCTCCGCCTGGTTGTCCCCCGGCTGTATTTCTGGAAAAGTGCGAAATGGGTCCGCAGCGTGGAATTAATCCCTCGCGACCGCCCCGGGTTCTGGGAGCGCAACGGATACCACTTGCACGGCGACCCCTGGAAGGAAGAACGTTACTCTGACTCTTAGCAGAGAGGACCCCTCCCCTCGGGGCCTAGTGGAAAGGGAGGATCCATGAGCGAGGCATCGGTGTCGCTCCCGCAATTCGGGGGCCTCGAGACGACATTGTTGTGGCTCGTGCTCGCGGCCAGCGTGGTGGCGTTGGCCTACGGATGGTATCTGCGTCGTCGGGTGATGCAGCGCGATCCTGGACCGGCGTCCATGGTGAAGGTCGCGACGGCGATCCAAGAAGGGGCGCTGGCCTACCTGAACCGCCAGCTCCGGACCATGGCGCCGTTCATCGTCGCCGTGGCCGCCGGGCTCTACCTCCTGTACCGGCCCATCTACGTGGCCAACCCGACGCTCGCGATCGGGGTCGCGGGGGCCTTCCTGCTTGGTTGCGTGGCGTCGTATGGCGCGGGGTATGTGGGGATGACCTCCGCCGTGCACGGGAACGTCCGCGTGGCGCATGCGGCCCGTCGGAGCTACCGGGAGGCGCTCCAGATCGCCTTCCAGGCGGGCACGATCTCCGGAATGTTCACGGTGGGGTTGGGTTTGCTGGGCGCGACAATCCTGTTCATGCTCTATCGCGAGAACGCGATGCGGGTGCTGGTGGGGTTTGGGTTTGGCGGGTCCCTGGTCGCGGCGTTCATGCGCGTCGGCGGCGGGATTTACACGAAAGCGGCCGATGTGGGTGCCGATTTGGTGGGGAAGATTGAAGTCGGGATCCCCGAAGACGACCCGCGCAACGCGGCGGTCATCGCCGACAACGTGGGCGACAACGTCGGGGACTGCGCCGGGATGGCGGCAGATGTCTTTGAGAGTTACGAGGTCACGCTCGTCGCCGCGATCATCTTGGGCGCGGGGACCTTGCTTGACCCGGAGTTTGTCCGTCACTACGGGAGTGCCGCGGGCGCGTTTGCCCTGAAGTTGATCCTGTTCCCGCTGCTCGTCCGGGCGATTGGCGTCTTTGCCTCGATGGCCGGTACGTGGTCGGTGCGCGGGCGGGATGAGGAGATTGGCGATCCCATGCGGCCCATCAACATCGGGTTCTGGATCGCCGCCCTCCTTGCCGTCGTGGGGTTCGGTCTCGTCAACGCGTTCTACCTTCGCGATCCGTTAACCGGCGCCCCCGATTACCGGTTCTTCTTGGCGACCTTGACGGGGATCGGGCTGGCGCTCGTGATCAGCTGGCTGACCGAGCTCTACACCCATCCCGACCGGGGACCAGTCAGTGAGATCGCGCGCGCGGCCCGAACGGGCCCCGCGACCCTGTTACTCACTGGGCTCGGTTCAGGTTTGGAAAGTACGGTCTGGTCGATTGTGGCCATTGCGGTAACGCTGGCCACCTCGTATGCGATCTTCGGCGGGAGTGTCGCCCTGGCCGCGTACGGGATTGCCCTTTCGGGATTGGGGCTCCTCACCACAACCGGGTTCATCCTCGCAATGGACACCTTCGGCCCGATCGTCGACAATGCGAACGGGATTTTTGAGATGTCGGGCGTCGAACGGGGCGAGTCGCTGGCTGGGCGGATCGTGGCCCGCCTCGACCAGGTGGGGAACACGACGAAGGCGCTCACCAAGGGGTTCGCGATTGCCACCGCGGTGATAGCGGCGATCGCGTTGTTCCGGTCCTTCATCGATGAAGCCCATCTCTTCGTCCGCGTCCAGGACTTGGTCGGGGGAGGGGCCCAGCAGGTTGGGGACCTGCTTGGTCGGGTCGGGATTCAAGTCAACCTCCCGTTGGTCTTCATCGGATTGCTGCTCGGCGGCGCGGTCCCATTTCTCATCTCCGCGTTCCTCATTCGTGCCGTGGGACGTTCCGCGTTCCTGGTCGTCGAGGAGGTCCGTCGCCAGTTTCGCGAAATTCCAGGATTGCTGGAGGGTCGGGCGCGTCCGGACTACTCTCGATGTGTCGACATCGTCACCAAAGCTTCACAGCGGGAACTCTTGGGGCCGGGGATGGTGGCCATTAGCATGCCGATCCTCGCGGGATTCGCCCTAGGCCCCGCAGCCTTGGGCGCATACCTCGCCGGGGCAATTCTCACCGCCCAGCTGCTCGCGGTGTTCATGGCGAACACGGGCGGCGCCTGGGATAACGCCAAGAAGAAGATTGAAGACGGCTACCTTGGCGGCAAAGGCACCGAATATCACAAAGCCGCCGTGATCGGGGATACGGTCGGGGACCCGTTGAAAGATACTGCTGGCCCCGCGCTCAACCCCGTGATCAAGGTGATGAATCTCGTCGCCATCCTCATCGCCCCGATCGTGATCAGTCCGATTCCGTTGGGCATCAGGCTGCTCGTGGTCGCTGCTTCTCTCAGCCTGGTGGCGACGGCGGTCATCTTGAGCCGACGGAGTGCCCTGAGTGAGGAGCCGACGCAGACGTCCCCGGGACGCGGCGACGGTTCTGGGGGTCCTCGGGGAGTGCAGCCGGACGGAAAGTCTGGATCGCAGACGTCTCGACCGGCCAAGTCAGGACGTCGCTAGAGGTAGATGTCGAAATGAGAGGGAGCTGTGACCTTACAGGTTCGGGCAATCCGGGCACAAGCCGGATCTGTGCGCGAGCCTCCGCGGTATGCGAATGGGCCTAATCGCCATTCTCAGTCGTCCAGTGATTGATCGCTCCCGCGGCAGGCGGTGGGTGGCCGGCCTCTTGGCCGCCTCCCTCCTGGTGGGGTTGAGTATTGTCCCAGCGAGCTCGCAAAGCGTGCAACAGACCGAGGTCCTGGTCCTGGGGGGGAGTCCCGCCGGCGTCGCTGCGGCGCTCGCGGCTGCGCGGCAGGGGCGACTGGTCATCCTGGTGGAACCCCGCCCCTACTTGGGAACGGTCATAACGGGCTCGATGCTCAACATGTGGGATCTCAATTTGGATCCCCAACACGAGAGTACGACGCGCGGGATCTTCGGTGAGCTTTACCAGGGGTTGCGCGGGCTGACCTTTGATCCAATGACCGCGCGGCAGCTCCTCCGGGAGAAGGTCGCCGCCGAGCCCCGCATCACCCTGTACCTGCAGACCCGGATCGTGCGTCCGGTGCTCAATGACCAGGGCGTGATCGGGGCCGTCATCGAGAACGCATCCGGAACGCGCGGTGTGCGGGCTGGCGTGACTATCGACGCGACTGATGATGCGGATGTTGGCGCCGCTGGCGGCGTCGAGTACACGATCGGTCGCGAAACTTCGGGGATCGACCGCGCGATGCAACCCGCAACTCTCATGTTTCGACTCCGTGACGTCGACTGGCCTGGATTAGTCCGCTACATCGTCGACGAAGAGAAACCCCTGCACCTGGGGGGGGTCAACCAGGGGTACGTCTGGGGCCTGAGCCCGATCGTGCGGCGCTATCGGTCGGATGATCCGGGGATCCGCGCGTATGACTTGAACATTGGCCGCATGCCGGATGGGACCGCCTGGATCAACTCGCTCCAGATCTTCGACGTCGATGGGACCAATGAGGCCTCCCGTCGTGACGCCTATGCACGCACCAAGCTCGCCATCCCGGCATTCATCGAGTTCCTTCGGGCGAAGGTCCCTGGGTTCGAGCGGGCGACCCTCGTCGAGATCGCCCCGCAGCTCTACATCCGTGAAACCCGGCACATCCGGGGACTCTACATCCTGACCGCGCTGGATATCCAGAGCGCGCGACGGTTCTGGGACCGGATCGCTGTCGCCTCCTACCCGATTGACATCCACCCCTATCGGCCCGACGAATTCAGCCCGTTCCGGGCGGTGCGGCGAGTGTACTCGCTCCCCCTGCGGAGCCTGATCCCCGAGAAGGTGGACGGGCTGTTCGTCGCGAGCCGGTCGTTCTCCGCGACCTACCAGGCGGCGGGCTCGGCGCGGATCGTCCCGACGACGATTGCCCTCGGCGAGGCGGCCGGGGTCGCGGCGAGCGTGTGTGTGGAGAACAAGATCTCGCCCCACAGACTCATTCAGCAATTAGCTCTCGTGACGCTCGTCCAGCAGCGGCTCCAACGAGCGGGCGCGAGAATCAACCCGTAGAGGCGATGGGACCCGGGACACCGCGCGAGCGCACGCAGAGTCGCCTTCCGGTGGCGGTGCTTGTGGGCATTCTCCCCGTGGCCGTTCTCGTCGCCATTCTCATCCCGGCCCGCTTTCCCCTCGACGTCGTCATGGTGCCGGTCCAAGTGCTGCTGCTTGGGATTCTGCTCTACCAGCTCGCCCTCAACGCCTTTGGCATCCAGACGGTCGCGACGCCGCCCGCAGTGCCGCCTCGGTCCCGGTTCGCCGTTCTCGTCCCCGCACACAACGAGGCGGCCGTCATCCCGCACCTCATCGCGAGCCTCCGGGCCCAAGCGTACCCGGCTGCCTTGTTCAAGATCTTCGTTGTGGCGGACAACTGCACCGATGAGACCGCTACGGTCGCACGCGTCGCGGGCGCCGAGGTCTTCGAACGGCACGCGGTGGGGCAGGGGGGGAAAGGCCGCGCGTTGGACTGGCTGCTCACTCGCGTCTGGGAGACGGGAGAGCTGTTTGATGCCGTGACCGTCTTTGACGCTGACAACCTGGTCTCCCCAACGTTTCTGCGGACCATGGACGGGCATCTCCAGCGCGGGGACCAAGTCATCCAGGCCTACCTCGGCACGAAGAACCCCGACGATTCCTGGATGACACGTGCAATTTGCATCGAGTACGTCTACATGAATCGGTTCTTCCAACGGCCGCGCCACACGCTCGGGCTGGGGACCGCTTTGGGGGGGACGGGGATGTGTATTGCGGTGCCCCTCTTGCAGCGGTTGGGGTGGCGCTGCGAGTCGCTGACCGAGGATCTCGAGTTCCAAATTCGGGCGATCCTGGCCGGGGCGCGGGCCACATTGAGTTGGGAGGCGATCGTCTACGATGAGAAGCCGCTGTCTTTTGTCGCCGCCCTCCGGCAACGACTCCGCTGGATGCAGGGGTTCTCAAGCGTTGCGTATCGCTACTTGGCGCGGCTACTCTTCCGAGCGGTACAATCCGCCGATCCGGTGGCGTGGGATGCCGCCCTCTATGTCGGGACCCCGATCTGGAACGGGCTGGGCTTCATCCTCGGCCTGAGCGCAGTGCTCAACTTGTTCATGCCGTTCTATAGTTTTGTCGGACCGCGCTGGCTGTCGTACGTCCTCAGCGTCCCGTTCCTTGTCCTTCCCTACGTGGGGCTCCGCCTGGAGGGGCTCCCTCCACGGTTCTACTTCTCCCTTAGCACGCAACTGGGGCGGTCGCTGCTGGCGGTCTGCTCGCCCGTGTTGGGCCTGATGGGGTTGTTCACCTTCCGCACGCGGCGCTGGGTGAAGACGGAGCACACTCGCAGCCTGACGATTGAAGAAGCGACGCGCCAATACTCGGAACTCCTCCGCCCTGCCGCGCGGGTGGAAGACCTCCGGCCGGTCGAAGTCGCCCTTGAGGAGCGATGGGGCCCCGAGCGTTCGCACAAGACGCGGGAGCCCGTCTCCTCCCGCTGAGCGGGCAAAGCCAAGGACCGCGACGCGCTGGAGCGAGCGCGAGAAAGGTTCTCGCGACCCCCCAGGATATTTCGGCTTCTCGTAGGTCTTCCCCGATACGCTAGGTTATTGCGCCTGCCACTTCGGGCGAGTGCGCTCGACCTGCACCACGCGGTCGGAAGAGACGATGTTCACCCACGTGAGACCCGGACGCAGGACGAGTGGCTGTCCCGCCGCGTCCGTGAAAACCGTCGGGCTGTGCGCATCCGGGCGCGTCCACTGACCGTCGATGCGTCCGCCCCCGGTGAAGACACTAATAGGTCCCGACCCAACCAAGTCCAACCGACTCTCCAAAATGTTGTCCTCAAACGTCTGCCACCAATGCACGTACTGGACGACGAGAGCCGCCGCCCGCATCTGCGTGCCCGTCGCGGCATCGATCGCCGGGTGCCCGGCGATGGCGCGACCATAGGTCCCCGTCTTGGGGTCGTAGGCGAACTGGACATCGTACCCGGGAGCGTAGGGGATGCTGATGATCATGGGCTCCTGCTCCAGTGGCCCGTCGGCCGTGGTCCAGTGTGGAAGTGGAGACGCCTGCGGGCGCTGGACGTACTGACGGAGTTCCGGAACGGACGTGTAGAGATTGTGGGGCATCTGTCGGTGCCGATCCCTGTGAAACGGTTTTGCCTGCCAGAACTCGTTGATGACCGGGTCCTCGCCCCGGCGGATGACTTCGAGCGCGCTTGAGCTCTGGCCGGAGTGGGCGACGACGGCGCCGTAGTCTCGGGCCAGATCCAGCATGTAGATCCGCAGACTCCGGACCGGCCCGACGACTTCGGGAGCGCCGTCACAGAAGAACGTGAGCAAGCGCGTGATGCCCCCTTCGGCGGGAAACTCGTAGACAATCGAGGCTTCACTGACGCCTGACTGCGGTCGTGCTGGGGTGCTGTTGTCGACCGAGACGGCCAACCAGGTGCAGTCGCTGGAGGCCGCCGCGGGAAGCTCCATCGGTGTCGGGGTCGGGACTGAGGGGGCAGCCGCAATGGGCGCGGCGGGTCTTGCCGGAAGCGCCCCGCGCACAACGCGTGCAACGGCGACCGCCACGATGATCAAAACGAGCAGAGCAAGCAAACCGATTGGGCGACGGGATCGCATGCGCATGGGAAGGACCCGTTAGCCGCCCGGGTGGAACACAGCCGGGTCCGGTGTGTGCTGACCGTCCGTGAACCCCCGCTCCACCAGATCGAGCACTTCTTTCACGGAGGCAGCGACAGGCGCTGCCAAGAACATCCCGACGAGCCCGAACATCGCGTTGCCGACAAGGAGCGCGAGGATGATCGTGGCGGCGTGCACGCCGAGTTGGCGGCCGAGGACGAGGGGGAGGATGAGTTTCGATTCGACGAACTGCAAGATGGCGAAGAAGATGAGCACGCCCACCCCCAGGGGGACCGACTGCAACGACGCCAACCCCACGATCGGGACCGCGCCCAGCACCGGCCCGATAATCGGAATCCCGCGCGTAATCCCGGCAATAATTCCCAGCAACAAGGGGAAGGGGACTCCCAGCACCAGAAGGACCATCCAGACCATCACCCCCGCGATCGCCATCAGGATAATCTGTGCCCATACATACCCTGCGAGGATCCGGTCCAGGCGGTGGGCCACCAGGAGGACCGGCTGGCGGGCGGTGGCGGGAAGGAACTCCAGCAATTCGCTCTTTAGGCTCGGTAAATCGGCTAGGAAGTAGAAGGCGAGGATAGGCACGAGGATGATTTCGACAATGTGGGCCAGCCATTCAGCCGTCGCGCGGAGCACGTGGCCGAGTGCGTCCACTGCCAGGGCGCTGCCGCGGGCTAGGGCGTCTTCGAACGTCTGCCGGAAGTCCGATGGCAGGCTGTCCTCAATCGAGACACGAACCCGCGTGAGGCCGGTAGCCAGGTCATTGCGGTACTGCCGGGTATTCGCCGCGAGCGTCTTGAATTGATCGCCCACCGGGCCGGCGGCGAGCTTGCCGAAGCCCGTGATGGCCAGCCCGACCAGAACGAAGACGATGATGACCGCCGCTAGGCGCGGTAGCGGGCGTCCCCAGACGCGGAGGCGGGCGGTCGCCTCAACCAAGGGGAGCAGTGCATAGCTCAGCATCGCGGCGAGGGTGACCGTGATGAGGACAAACCGCAAACGGTAAAGGAGGTAGGCGCCCGCGGCCACCAGGGCCACGCTCATCGTTGCCCGCATCCACCGCTCAGTCACCATGACGGGCCTCCATCTCTGCGTCCGTCCCTTGCCGCATCCTTATGGCTGTGCCGGCAGGCCGGTTCCCTCGAGGCGACGCAGGACCTGTAAGATGAGCTCCCCCTGATGTTCGATCGCGGCCGCTTGATGTTCCAGGTGCAACAATACGGCCTCGATCTCCTCTTCCGCTTTCTGGTTGATCTCAAAATCCGCGTCGGCCCGGAGTTCGGTGTGGCGATTCAGCAAGTTCTGCCCCACCATGATGAGCGGCAGCAGCAGGAGCTGAATCAGGTTGGAGATGAACAGCCACAGCACGAACGCCGGCGCGGGATCGAACCGGTACGGTGTGGGCCCGATGGTGTTCCACAGCAGCCAGAGCACCGACCACCCCGCGATGATGAGGAAGAACCCCGGGCTGCCGACCCGGACGGTGACGGCGAGGGCCACGCGCTGCAGCTGGGTGAAACTCTCCTCGACCTCCGTGTTCACGTCTCGGACCGGGGGGTGCGCATGCGTGAAGTGCGGGACCAGTTTGGTCACGCCGCCGGCGAGGGTCTGTTCAACCATCGTGATCTTCCCCTTGAAACGGTCCTGCATGATCTCTTGCATCATCCTACCCCTCCGATGCTCAGAATTGACCCATTGGGGAGCTGGACTTACGGTGGGAGGAACCACGCGAAGCCATCCGGGGCTGTCGCGTCGATGGGAAGCTCAACACCTGCCGGAGCGCTACGTCCGCGCGGAGCGTCGGACGACTGGTATCATCCAGATCCCGTAGGCCACGGCGACCATCCATCCCCCCACGATGTCGCTGGGCCAATGTAGCCCGGATGCCGCGCGACTGATCGTGACGCCGAGAACGAAGAGCGCGCCGAGGATCACGCTGAGGACCTTTCCCCAGAACGACAGCGCCCGCCAGATCGAGCTCACCACGAGGAGGGTCAGCGTGAGGGAGGCGATCGCGTGGCCGCTGGGGAACCCTAGGGACGCTTCGATCGGCCGCTCGCGATGGATCAGAATCTTGAGCGCTGCCTCGAGGACCGACCCGCCCGCCATCACAGCAACCAGGGGGAGGGGGCGGAGCCACTCGCGACAGAGCCACGCCGCGACCAGCGTGAGCACGATGATCCCTGGAATCGACCCGATCAAAGTGAACAGGCTATGGCCGGGCACTCCGTGGGACTGGAGGAACTCCAACCCAATCGCATCGCCCGGGAGCACCCCGACCTGTCGGACCCAGACGGCGAGGACTCCGAATCCCGTCAGCGCAAGCCAGGCCCATCGGGACATGGAATGGCTCTGTGCCAACAATGAACCGGGACGGATCAATGGGGCCGGACCGGTCGGACGGGGTCTATTGACCATATGCTCGGGCAGGGGCGACCTGGAGGATCTCCATCAGTTTGACGATTCGACTCCGTGACGCGTGAGTAAGACCAGTCCCCAGATTAGCACAAAAATCATCGCGCCGACGAGTGCAAGTTCCAGCATTGCCCGATTGAACTGTTCGGTTGTCGCCGTCACCAAGGAGGCCTGTTGCGCGGTGATGACGAGAATCCGCCGGACGGCAGCGATCAGCGCGATGATGAGGAACGGTCGCATGACCAGGACGTGTTCCATCAACGTGACGACCACCGTGTAGAGGATCTCGGCGAGCATGAGCACGAGCAACAGGGTATCGAGCAGTTCTAAGGTGGCTTTGAGCGGTTCCGCCCGCACGGCGCCCACGAAATGCGAGCCGGCGCTGAACAACAAGCCCACCGCGGCCAGGACCAAGAGGGCCCCGATGAGAATGTAGACCGCCTCTTCGGCGAGGCGCAGCCAGCGCGCCAGCGTGAGGCCCCAGGTCGGTAATCCGTCTGGTTGGGTCGCGTGGGGCTTGGGTTCGCTCATCTCTTCGTCTTGGGGGATTCCACGGTAGACGAGGGAACCCTCCAGCGGAACACATTCCGAGGGTGACAGGGGCGGCCCAGGTACGCTACCGTAGAGGCTGTGATGGCGTGGCTCCGCTTCCTTCCCGTCGGAACAGACCGGGCGATGAGTCTTGTGGAGCACCTCGAGGATCTCCGACGCCGCGTGCTCTTTGCGGCGGGGGGACTTCTGCTCACTTCAGCGGTCGGGATGGTCTTCAACGATCGGTTACTGCATCTCTTGCTCCGGCCGGTGCCCCAGTTGACGCATCTGGTGGCCCTCACCGTGCTCGAACCGCTCCAGGTGAGGTTCAAACTGGGATTCGTTTTTGGCCTCGTCTTCGCGTTTCCGTGGATCCTCTACCAGACGCTGCTCTTTGTCATCCCCGCGGTCACGCCGCGCGAGGCGCGCTACGTCGTGCCGATCGCGGCTCTCTCGCTCGTGCTCAGTGTCGTGGGCGTTGGCTTCGGGTACCTCCTTGTCTTACCGGCGTCAACGGGCTGGTTGCTCAACCAAGCCGGCTCGGACATGACCCTCCAGGTGTCAGCGCTGGCCTACGTCTCCTATGCCGTCTGGTTCCTCGCGATCTTTGCCCTTGCGTTTCAGACGCCCTTGGTCGTCCTCGCCTTGGTCGGGCTGGGGATCGTGTCGCCCGCTCGCCTACGGCAACAGTGGCGCACCGTCTACCTGACCCTCTCGTTGCTCGCGCTGGCCATTACTCCAGATTGGAACCCGATCTCCAACCTGCTGGTCGCAGCGGCGATGATTGGTCTCTATGAGCTGAGCTTGCTCTTGGTGCGCGTGATCCTCCCGCGGCGGTAAGTCGCCCGCCAAGCGAGTCGCGCCGGGTCGGGAGCCTGGTTGGCACCGTGTGCTAGAATGGGTGCGTGTCTGACGACGTAGCGCTCGCTGCGGCAGATCGTCTTTCCCACGCGCACGCGTTCGCTCCACTCCGGCATCGTGACTTCCGCCTCCTCTGGTCGGGGATGCTGATCTCGAACACCGGGTCGTGGATGCAGTTTGTCGCGCTCGGGTACCTCGTCGACCGGCTCACCCAATCGCCCCTCTACCTCGGGATCCTGGCCCTGAGTCAAGCCGTGCCCCGGATGCTCTTCTCGATCGTGGGGGGAGCGGTTGCTGACCGTGTCGATCGTCGGTGGCTCCTCTTTGGAACGAACCTCTTCCTCATGGGGACGGCGGTGATTCTCACCGCGCTTGCGCTTACCGGGAAGATTCAGATTTGGGAGATCCTCCTTCTCGCCTCGCTGAACGCCGCGGCGCAATCCTTTGACATGCCCGCTCGACACTCGTTGGTCCCGGTGCTGGTCGAGGAACGTGAGGTCCTCGGCGCGATCACGTTGAACTCGGTCGCGTTCAACGGCGCCGGCGTGTTGGGACCCTCCCTGGGCGGGGTCGTGATCGCGCTGGGAGGAGAGGCGGGATGCTTCCTCGTCAACGCCATCTCGTTCCTCGCCGTCCTGGTGGCGCTGCTCCTCATGGCTCCCTTGCCGAAAGTGCCGACCCTGACGGTGGGCATCGCCGAGGACGTTCGCGAAGGGTTGCGCTTGCTGCGGACGCGTCCACGCTTGATGCTCTTTCTGGGGACTGTCGCCGTGCTAAGTTTCTTTGGCCGACCCTACATTCGGATGATGCCCGCGCTCGCCCGAGAAGTGCTCCATGTGAAAGCGACGGGGCTCGGGCTGCTGCAATCCGCCCCGGGGGTCGGCACGATCTGCTCGGCGCTCGTGGTGGGCTGGCTGTCAGGCCGTGGGAAAGGGAGCCTGCTCGTGATCGCGATGCTGCTGTTCGGGATGGCCGTCGCGGCGTTTGGGTTCGTCCCCTGGTTCGGGGTCGCGCTTGGCCTGCTGGTCATGATCGGGTTGATGCAGTCGCTTGCGCTGTCGACGGCAAACGCCCTCATTCAGCTCAACGCGCCTCCGCACGCCCGGGGGCGAGTGATGGGGCTCTACGGACTGGTGACCTTCGGAGGGTTCGCGACCGGGAGTCTTCCCGTGGGCGCCTTAGCCGGGCGGATCGGGATCGGGCCCGCGATTGCAGCCGGGGGGTTCGTGGTCATGGTCGCAGCGCTCTTCCTCCTCCCACGTTTCAGACGGATCGACTAGGCTGACCGATCGCTCGGCGTGGGCGTTAGTGGTACCGTCCACAGGCGAGGACCGCGTTAATCCCCCCAAACCCAAACGAGTTGCTCAAGAGGTAGTCGACCTGGATCTCCCGTCCGACGTCCGGGATGTAGTCGAGGTCACAGGCAGGATCCGGGGTCTCCAGGTTGATGGTCGGTGGAAGATAGCCATGCCGCAATGCGAGGAAACAGATCGCGGCTTCAATGGCGCCGCTCGCCCCCAGCGAGTGGCCATGCATCGCTTTGGTCCCGCTCACCGGGACCTGGTACGCGTGCTCTCCCAGCGCAGCCTTGATGGCTTTCGTCTCGACCGAATCGTTAAGCGGGGTCGAGCTGGCATGGCCGTTGATGTAGCCGATCTGCTCGGGACGCAAGCCCGCGTCTTGCAGGGCGAGCCGCATCGCCCGGGCGGCTTGAGCGCCAGAGGGGAGCGGGGCGGTCATGTGGTGGGCGTCGTTCGTCGTCCCATAGCCGAGGAGCTCGCCGTAGATCGGCGCGCCGCGGCGGGTGGCGTGGGCGAGGTCTTCGACCACGAGGACCGCGGCGCCTTCAGCCATTACGAACCCGTCCCGCTCGCGATCAAAGGGTCGGCACGCCCGGTCCGGGGCCTCGTTGCGCGTGGACATCGCATGGATGATGTCGAACGCGCCAAAGATCAGCGGTGCCAACGGGCACTCGACCCCGCCCGCGAACATCACATCGGCATGCCCGTCCCGGACCGCACGAAACGCCTCGCCAATCGCGATCGCGCCCGAGCTGCAACTGTCGGAGTTCGCGCTAGTAGGCCCCGTCAACCCAAGGTCAATGGCAATGTTGCAGGATGCCGACCCGCTGAAGACCGCGAGCGCCAGAGTCGGTTTGACGCGTCGGAGCCCCTCGCGCAGAAAGACCTCGTGCTGTTCTTCCGCAAACGCGCCGCCTCCCAGCGCGCCACCCATGAAACACCCGATCCGGTCCCGATCAACATCCTCGAGGTGCAGGTGCGCATCGTCGGCCGCGAAGCGGGCGGCCACCACGGAGAACTGTGCGAACCGGTCTAGACGTCGGGCGCGTTTGGCGTCCAGGTAGGTCTGCGGATCGAAGTCGGAGACTTCAGCGGCGATCTGGCACCCGAACGGGGCCGGGTCAAATCGCGTAATCCGCGCCACCGCCGACCGCGCGCGGTGGATCCCGGCGTACAGGCCATCAACCCCTAAGCCAATAGGGGTCACCGCTCCAATGCCTGTCACCACGACTCTTCGCATGCTACTTAGTCCTCCTCTGCGACGCGTTTCACTTGCCGAATGGTCCGCGTCGCGATCCAATCGATGAACACGGGCCCAACGACCCACTCGGTCGCGATGCGCCCGATCACGGGCCACTGTAGCGCGAGGTCGTGCGTTAGGGTGACCCGGACCCCAGTGGACGAGGGGACCAGGTGCCACTCGACGACCATGCCCGTCGTGATGCCTCGGACATGATGAAAGCGAATGCGCCGTTCGGTCGGGAACCGGTCCTGGGTGGCGGTCCACTTCGCGGGAAACCCACGGATGAGTCCCGCCATCTCGAAAAGCAACCGATCCGGGCCCCGTTCCAAGATCCGGCACCATCGGTATGCGGGATCGAGCGCGGGCCATCCTTCGACCTCCGCGACGAGCCCGAAGATCCGGTCCGGCGCCGCCTGGACAATCGCTTCATGCACTGTGTGCATCGAGCCCCACACTTAGTCGAAGCAAGAACTGCACAATGCGGAGCCGATTGGTGGGGACGACATCTCCCGTCGCCCCGAGCAGTTGACTGGCCAGGGTAGGATGCGCACCCAGGCGCTTGATGAGGAAGGGGGTCAAGGAAGGCCGAAAGACAAGGTGATGGACCCATCGGGCCACCCGACGCCGCTCGGCCAACTCTCGGGCTCGCTGTCGCACATCACTGCGCAGGGCGGACCGAGAGAGATCCCCTCGGGCGAGCGCGCGGGTGGCGGTCTCAGCGGCAAGGATTCCCGATCGGAGCGCCAAGGCAATGCCCTGCCCGGTCATGGGGTCGACCTGGCCGGCCGCATCGCCGACGGCGAGGACGCGGTCAGCGATCACGTCGCGGGTGATGAACCCCACGGGGCCGCTGCACCGGTATGCACTGTCCCGCCGAGCGCTTGCGAGAGCGTCGCTGACGGTCGGGAGGCTGCGGAGTCCCTGCTCAAACGCTTGCTCTGGTGTCTGGTGGCGAAAGCTCGAGCGGGAGAGTGCAAGACACACGTTGGCCGCGCCGCCCCCGAAGTGCGCAATGCCGGCATAGAGGTTTCGTCCGAGGTGGAGCTCACCTTGGGGTCGCTCCCCGCGCACGCCCGAAAAGTATGCCCCGACCGTGAAGAGGCCGTCCGCAGTCGGTTGGCGTCGTCCCAGACGCTGCACGATCGTCGAATGCATTCCATCGGCGGCAATGAGCAGCCGGGCACGGACCGCGCGGGTCCGGCCACTCTCCGCACACGCCTCGACATACCCCGCCCCGAAGTGCAGCTGGGTAATCTGGACCCCTTCGAGGATCTCCGCTCCTTGAGCTCCAGCGTGAGCGAGGAGGCAGGCATCCAACCGACGCCGCGGAACCAACAGGCCCGCACCGGACGGGAACGGGGCCTCGAAACCAGTGCGATCATGAGCGAGCACACGCATGGAGGAAATGGGGGCGGCGCCGGTCGCGAGGACCGCCTCGTAGCAGCCCAGCTCACGCAGGCTTTGCGCCGCTCCCGGGTTGCAGTAGTCGCCGCAGGGTTTGTCGCGGGGGAAGCGCGCTCGGTCAAGGAGCAGGACCCGATGCCCGGATCGCGCGAGCACGGTGGCAGTCGCGCTCCCGGCAGGCCCGGCGCCAACGACAAGCACATCGAAGATGGTGCTCATGCCGGCCAGCGCACCAGTGCCAGGCGGAAGAGGGGATGGTGGCAGAGTTCGACGTGCGGCAAGCCTGCTTGGGCGAGCAACGTTCGGACCTCGGCCGCCGTATACGCGCGCAGAACTGATAGGGGTCCATCATGGCGGGCGAGGCGGTTGCGGCTGAGGAGGCGGGTATCCAGCCAGACGCCGGCCAGCGCTCCCCAGGTGCGGAGGATATCGTTGACGATGAACGCCCCCCGCGCGACACGATCAATTTCCTGGAGGACGCAGACGGCCTCAGCGTCGTCGAAATGGTGAAGCGCGAGCCCACAAGTGACAATGTCGAAGGTCTTCGCAGGGAAGGGGAGCGCCATCGCGTTTGCGCGGGTCAACGTGATCTCCTCGTAGCCCCCCAGCTCCCGCCGGGCTAGCGCGAGGATCTCAGTGCTGATATCGATCGCCGTAATCCGGATGGGGAGCCGGTGGCGGCGGGCCCACGCGACAATCGCCCGGGGAATATCTGCGCTGGCCGTCGCAACGTCCAGGATCGTGAGCGGACGGGTGGAGATCCGGGGAAGGCACCGGTTCAAGTACCCGAGGATCAATCGCTGACCTCCAAACCTGCGGTTGGTGCGTTGGATGTCATCCAACAACCCCCGTAGCTCGCCTGGATCCTGCCCTGGGGTGTCGAGATACTCCTTGCGCAGCCTCCGTGGGGGCGATCGCAGCATCGCTAGCTCCCAGTTGATCGGATCAGAGGATCGGAGTAGAGGAAATCCACCTGCGGGACGAGCTGGTCCCACTCCCGCGCTTTCGCGCCTCCGCCTCATTGTCCCTTCGGGACGCAACAATCTGGTCACACGCGCTGGTGGGGTGTACGCGGGTCCTCAAGAGAGAGCGCGTGGCCGAAGGGAGGTGTTCGGGAGTCCAAAACGGAAATTCCGCCCAACATGTCAGCGACCAGTCCCACCTCGCATTACGCGCTTGGCAGCACCGACGCGGAGCACGAGCGCCTAATCCGACAGGCCAAGCGTCTCGCTCCATTCACTGAACGATTCTTCCATGAGGCAGGCATTGGTCCAGGCCAACGTATCCTGGATCTCGGTTCGGGCGTCGGAGACGTCGCCATGCTAGCGGCCCGGTTTGTTGGTCCTTCGGGAGCGGTGGTGGGGGTGGAACGCGATCCGCGCACAATCGCCCGGGCCAGGGCCCGCGTGGCCGAGGCCGGACTGCACAATGTGAGCTTTACCCAATCGGATGCGTCTCACGTCGCGAGCGACAAACCTTTCGATGCAGCCGTGGGCCGGTTCATTTTGATGTTTCTTCCCGATCCCGTCGCCGTGTTGCGCTCCGTGGCTCAGTTGGTTCGCCCTGGCGGGACCATTGCCTTCCAAGAGCCCTCTTTGGCGCATGTGCTTCTGCTTTCAGCGCATCTACCGCTTTGGTCGGCGAGCGTATCTCTAGTCTGCGAGACTCAGAAGCGCTCCGGGGCAAATATGGAGATGGGATTCGCTCTTCACCGAGTCTTCCAAGAAGCTGGGCTGCCTGCACCAACCATGGACATGGTGATGCCGCTTGGTAATGATCCAGAGTTCACGCGATACTTTCACGACCTTCTTTCCAGTTTGTTGCCGCAAATCCAACAACTTAATCTTCCCCTGCAGACGTTGGGCGACTTCGTGACGCTTCGAGAGAGGCTTCATGCCGAGGTTGCGGCGTCGAATGGCGTTGCTGCGTGGACGGCGCTGGTCGGCGCATGGGTCCACAAGCAAGCAAACTAATCGCTTGGCCGCTACCAATCAGCCCTGTGCGAGCGCTCGCGCCTTTTTGGGAGGAACAACACGCGTGTCGCCGACACTAGCAAGGGAGTCCCGCGTGGGGTGAGGTAGGACGCGCGAACGCTACGGCCCGGGTCGCCGAAGGACGAGGAGCGTTGAGGCGATGGGACGTTCGAACCCATCCGCGGGAGCACTGACGATCCGTCCACCCACCACCATCGTGGCTGAGCCCCCGCCATCCAGATTCATCGCCTCGCGGGCACCCAGGCGGATCAGCAGCTGTGCTAGTTCGTGAAGCGTCATGCCGGTGTCGTGGCGTTTGCGAGCATCGACCGTCACGAGAATAACTTTCCCCCCGCCAGTAATGCCGATAGCGCTCCGGGCCGTCCGAATGCTGTTGAAGTGCGGCGTGAACCATTCCCAGGCGAACGGGATGAACTCTTTGCCATCCTTCACGAGCCGCGGCCCGCCACCCAGCGCGCTCACGACATCGAGATCAGGCGTCAGTTGCAACGTTACCCGGAGGCGCTGGCCCGGGCGGATGAACTTCTGGATGAGATCGGTGTCTTTGCCCGCCACGGTGAGGACGTACCCGTCATCGGGGATCATGATCCGCCCCCAGGTGAGGCTCTCCACAACCTCGCCGCGCACCACCGCGGCGAGGACATGCGGCGGGATGAGCGGGCCGTACAGCTTGGTGAAAATCGCTACCCCTCCGGCGACGGGAGGCTGGTTCACGGATGATACCCAGAGGCGGACGCTGTCGGGGGTGTAGACGTAGCCCTGGAACTCGAAGGTTTCGATGATAGGCTGCCCCGCGCGGGTGATCGCGAACACCGACCGCCGGTTGACTGGGAGGGAGACGAGCTCGCCGTTGATGACCACTAAGCCTAGGGGGAGTCCGGGTCCCGCGAAGTACCCTCCGTTGATGGCAGCGAGGGCATCGTTGCGTGTTGCGACAATGCTGGTCGACTCGCTCCCCGTCATCATGTTGGCCGCGAGGCCGGGGCGGATCTCCACGTTGGGATCCCGGGGATCCACCCGCAGCACGTGGGCGGTCGTGTACCCAATCCCGGTCCCAACACGCAGCCGTTCGTACGCGAGGCTGGCGGGGAGCTCTGCGGTGGCCATCCAGGGGGGGATGACGAGGACGATGAGCCGATGGGGGTCGGTTCTCAAGAACGCTTTGTAGCGGGCCGGCTGGGCCAAATCGATTCGGATCCGCGCTAGGTTATCCGCGATCTGATTCACCCACACATGCCGGACAAATGGATGCGCGATTTCCAGCGACGGCCACTGGGTGAGTTGCGCGGGCCACACGTCCACGACGACACTCGACGGGGACCCGGTCGTGCGATAGTTCACGGCGTTGTCGAACGCGATGGTGACCTTGCCGACTGTGCCTTCGGTCGCCCACTGAACGTCGAGGACATGGCTCTCTGGGGTGGCGGAACGGGTCAGGGCAGGGAAGGTGAGCAGAATGCCTAGTGCAAGAGCGAGGCCGGTCGTATGCATCGAAGCTGCTCCGAGTAGGCCGCCGTCTCGACGACCCAGAGTACGGTTGTTGCTGCGACGTAAACGAGTGCGGGGTTCCACACCTGTCGCGCAACTCCTGCTCCGGGCTAGGTCGGGGGACCGACCCGCATCCTTTCTATGCCCGGGGTGGAGAGCCCCGAGACTCCGGGTCCAGGTCGATCCGGAGGCGAACCCGCCGAGCTCCGGACGGGCAGGCGCCCAAAAAAAAGCGCCCCGGCCCACTGAGCCAGGACGCGTAACGCGACGGCATGTACTCCGTCTTATTGCGAAATCCTTTCAGGGTGGGCCGGGGTCATACTACGCATCGTCGGCCTCACCTCCTTTCGTGTTTGCCACCTTGAATCTGCGTTGAGAGTAGCACCTACGGATTTCACCTGTCAAGGGTTTGGTGCGCATCCGGCGAAGTGATGTCCTACTCCCGTGCACATCCCTCGGTGTGTCATCGCAGGTACCCACAGCGGGGCGGGTAAGACCTCTGTTGCCCTTGGGGTCATGCGTGCGCTCCGGCGCCGCTCGCTCGCGGTGCAACCATTCAAGGTGGGTCCGGATTTCATCGATCCGACGCTCCACACTGCGGCGACCTCGCGGCCCTCGCGCAACTTAGACTCCTGGCTCCTCCCTCGCTCGACCGTGCTGGAACTGTTCGCCCGGGCCGCAGAGACCGCTGATGTCGCGGTGATAGAGGGGGTGATGGGGCTCTATGACGGGCACAATGGGCGCGGGGACGAAGGGTCCACTGCGGAAGTGGCCAAGATTCTCGGCGCTCCCGTCATCTTGGTCATTGACGTGTCCGGTACCGTCCGGAGTGCGGGCGCGATGGTGATGGGGTTTGTGGGGTTTGACCCCCAGGTCCGGCTGGCTGGCGTCATTGCCTGTCGCGTCGGCGGCGAGCGACACCTCCAGGCGCTCCGCGAGGCCCTCGCCCCTTCTGGGGTCCCCTTGCTCGGCGCGTTGCCGTGGGACGATCAGCTCCACCTCCCCGACCGCCATCTGGGGCTGATCCCTGCAGGCGAGCATGACTACACTGCGTCCTTGGAGGCGCTGGCCGATGCCGTTGAGCGGCATGTCGATCTTGAGGGGCTCCTGCGGGTGGCGCGCCAAGTGCCTCCTGTCGTGGTGCCCGGTCCCATGTGCTTCCCTCCCATTCCGGCGCCCTCACAGGTGACGATCGGCATCGCCCGGGATGATGCGTTCTGCTTCTACTATCAAGACGCGCTTGAGTTGCTTGAGTGGCGGGGAGCGCAGCTTGTGCCCTTCAGCCCGATCCGCGACCGCGCCCTCCCGTCCGTCGATGGGCTCTACTTTGGCGGGGGGTTCCCAGAGGTCCACGCGCAGGTGCTGAGTGAGAACGCGGCGATGCGCGCGCAGCTCCAGGCAGCGGCGGCTGCGGGGATGCCGATCTACGCCGAATGCGGCGGGATGATGTACTTGACGGAGCGGCTCGTGGATACGGACGGACGGTCTCACAAAATGGTCGGGTTGCTCCCGGCCACCGTGACCATGGGCCGACGTCTCGTCCTCAACTATGTCGCCCTCGAAGCGCTGGAAGATACCCTGCTGCTGCGCAACGGAGAGACGGTCCGGGGGCACGAGTTCCACTACTCGGACCTCACCCTCACCGGTCCAGCCCGGCTGGCGCTCGCCTCCGTTGAGGGGAAAGGGATCGAAGACGGTCGGGATGGGTTTGTGACCCCGACGCTGCTGGCAACCTACAGCCACGTGCACTTCGCGAGTCATCCACCGATGGTGGACCGATTCATCGAGATCTGTCGGCGCTACAAAGACCAGCGGCGTGTCGCGATACAGAGTTGACGCGGGCCCTCACTCCTTCGAGCGTTCCTCAGAGAGAGTGCCGAGGAACGTCCCCAACTGACCGAAGGCGACTGCGTTGGTGATGACGTGATCACACCCCGCTGTGAGCGCGCTGGTCCGGAGGTTGTGCTCGAGGTGCCCGCAGAACCCGACGATGCGAGTGGTCCGAAGCCCAGGCATGTCGCGCAACGTTCTGATGAGGATGGGCGGATCAACCGCCCGCGCCGCGAGGTTCACCAGGATGAGGTCAGGCGCCGGGTCGTGTGCGATGCGGAGAGTCTCGGAGAGAGTGGGGCTGACCACGGGCGTGTGCCCCGCACGGCGAAGCTGCTCGAGGACTGCCGTCGACGAGAGGAGGTTGTCGTCGACGACCAAGATGCGCATAGGTGAGAGGGTTGGTTAGATCGGGAAGCCGAGCATCTGCATCGCTTGCTTGCCGTCTTCGGTGAGGCGCGCGGGCGACCACGGAGGACTCCAGACGAAGTCGACACTCACCTGCTCTGCCCCGACCGACTGGAGTTTGTTCTCGATTTCCCGCGCCACCTGCGGGCCGACCGGGCACCCGACCGCCGTCAGGGTCATCTTGATGGCGACATTATTCCCGGTGACCTGGAGGTCGTAGATGAGGCCCAGGTCCCAGATATTGACAGGGATCTCCGGGTCAAAGACAGTCTGCAAGACGCCGATGGCTTGTTCTTTGGTGAGCGTGTCGTCCGCTGGCATCGATGTCCTCCAGTATTGAGTGTAGCAACACGACCCTGGAGGGTCAAACGCCGAAGAGGGCTCTGGTGATCCCGCCGCCAATGGTCGTATCCAGTGGCGGAGCCGATGAGCTCCGTTGAGGCGAGTGTTGGCGCATTGATTCGACCGGAACTGTCGTCGACACGCAAGGCTCAGAACTGACTTCGATGTAGGGAGGAAGGACCCGTGCGGATACGGCTAGGCCTAGGCATCCTCCTCGTCGCGCTGGTCATCCTCGCTCCGGTCCTGTCGCGATGGTACACGGACTGGCTGTGGTTTGGAGAGGTCGGATACCTCCGCGTCTTCTGGGTCCCGCTGGTCTCGCGTTTTGGCCTCACGGCTATGGCGGGGGGGATTCTGTTCCTCTTGTTCTGGTTCAACTTCCGCCCGGTCTTGCAGCGTCTGCGGTCGCTGGAGGTCATTGAATTGGCGCCGGATCGCCGGGGTCGGCGGACGTATCGACCGACGATTAGCCCGCGGCGGGTGCAGGCGATCGTGCTCGGGATCCTCGCTGGGGTCGCGGTCATTGCCGGGCTGGCGGCAGCCAGCGAATGGACGGTCGTCCAGCAGTTCTTGCATGGACGACCCTTTGGGGTGACCGACCCGCTCTTCGGGCGGGATATCGGATTCTTCGTCTTCGCGTTGCCCCTATACCAGTTCGTTGCCTCGTGGTTCTTCGGGTGGCTAGTCGTGATCGCTCTCGTTGTGACGGCCGGGTACTACGTGCAGTATGGGGCGCTCATGACCGGGGGAATCTGGTCCGTGCCCGAGCATGTCCGAGCGCACTTGAGCCTGTTGGCGGGTCTCCTCGTCGGGGTCCGCGCGTGGGGGTTCTGGCTGGATGCCTTTGACCTCGAGTACTCTCCTCGCGGCGCGATTTTTGGCGCCACCTACACGGACGTCCACGCCGTGCTCCCGATCCTGCGGCTGCTCCTACTGCTCTTTTCCATCTGCGCCATCCTCTTGGTCGCGAGTGTCCGCGTTCGGGTCACCCGACTCGCCATCGGCGGTCTGGTGGTGAGTGCCATCGTCTGGGCAGGAGGGTTGGGCATCTACCCGCGGCTGGTCCAGGGGCTTCAAGTGGCGCCCGCCGAGCTTACGCTCGAGAGCCCATACCTCCAACATGGAATCACCGGGACGCTTGTGGCATTTGGGCTCGACAAAGTCCGCGAAGAAGAGTTCGCTGCCGTCCCCATGACCCCCGCGATCTTGAGCCGCAACCAGGTCACCCTGGAGAACGTACGGCTCTGGGATTACCGCCCGCTGTTGAGCGTCTATCGGCAGATCCAGAGCCTCCGCCAGTACTACTCGTTTGCGGATGTGGACATTGATCGGTACCAGCTCGGTGGCGTGCAACGGCAGGTGATGCTGGCGGCCCGTGAACTCGAGCTCAGCCAGGTTGCACCGGATGCGCGCACGTGGGTCAACGACCACCTCATTTACACGCATGGCTTCGGCTTGGTCATGAACCCTGTCAACCGAGTTTCCGACGAGGGGATGCCGGAGTTCTTCATCAAAGACATCCCACCGATTACCGTGCCTGGTCTCCCCATTGTCGAACCGCGGATTTACTTTGGGGAGCGCACCACGGACTACATCGTCGTCAACACCCGGGTTCCGGAGCTCGACTACCCCAAAGGGCAGGAGAATGTCTCCACGGTCTACAGCGGGGCAGCGGGGATTCCGCTCTCGCCGCTTCGCCGGCTCGCCTTCTCCTACCGGTTCGGGGATCCGGCGCTTGTGCTCTCATCGAACCTCACCAACGAGAGCCGGGTTCTCTTTGACCGTGAGATCCGCACCCGCGCTAGGCGCATCGCGCCCTTCCTCCGCTATGACCGCGACCCGTACCTCGTGCTTGTGGACGGACGTCTCGTGTGGATTCTTGACGCCTACACGACTACTGATCGCTACCCGTACTCAACCCCCCAGGAGGGCGTCAACTACATTCGGAATGCGGTCAAAGTGGTCATCGATGCCTACGACGGGACGGTCGACTTCTACCTCATGGATCCGACCGACCCGATTGCGGCGACGCTCGCGGAAATCTTCCCGACGCTGTTCAAACCCGCGACCGTCATCTCGTCGAGCTTGCGCACGCACCTCCGCTACCCTGTGGATCTCTTCCAACTCCAGGCGCGCGTGTATGCGACCTTTCACATGCACGACCCGCGGGTCTTCTACCTCCGCGAAGATGCGTGGGGCATTCCCAACGAGCTCATTGGGAATCAGCCCGTGTCGGTAGAGCCGTACTACGTGACGCAGCGGTTGAGAAGCGAAACGCGTCCCGAATTCACGCTCATCCTCCCCTTCACGCCCGCGAATCGGGAAAACGAGAACATGGTCGCCTGGATGGCCGCCCGCAGCGACCCGCTCCATTACGGGGAGCTCCTCGTCTACCGGTTCCCCAAGGACCGCAATGTGTTTGGCCCCATGCAGATCGAGTCTCGAGTCGACCAGGACCCCACGATCTCGGCGCAGCTGACGTTGTGGAACCAACAGGGGTCCCGCGTGGTTCGCGGGAACCTGCTGGTCATTCCGATGGAGAACGCGCTCCTGTATGTCGAGCCGCTCTTCCTGCAATCGGAGCGGAGCCAGCTGCCGGAACTGAAGCGGGTCATTGTGGCGAGTGGCAATCAGATCGTCATGGCAGACACTCTGGAGGCGGCAGTGGCAAAGGTCGTCGGGACGCCAGCGCCGCCGACGCGCCCGCAACCCGCACCCCCAACGGGGACGGGGACGGTGCGGGAGCTGATCGCGCGCGCCCAAGACGCCTACCGACGCGCCCAGGACCGGTTACGGCAAGGAGACCTTAGCGGCTACGCTCGCGAGATCGAGCGGCTGGGCGAGATCCTCCAGCAGCTTGCGCGAGCCCAGGGAGGGGTGCCCTAGCGAGCCTTGGGGGTCTGGGGATCCTTGGAGACGCGGGGGTTGGTGAGGGCCGGGTCTTGCGTCTTGCCACGGGGAGTCTTGCGCTCGACGACCTCCTCCGGTGACCACGAACCCACCCAGAGACTCAACGGATCTTTGTGCTCTTCCATGCGACCCTCCAGAAAAAGCCGTAACGCCTCCGCGGGAGCGAAGGCGTCACGGCCTCGAATCGATAATACAACTACAGTCATCATAGCATCTTGCATCCTTCTGTCAAGGTCCGCTCGCGTGGAAAGTCGAATGCGTCAGTCATTACGCTGGGTCCCGGATCACCAGCCGCCGCCACCCTTCTTGGATGCCTGGCTGGGCGGATCGCTACCCTCGTCCTCGCTTCAGACCTCTCGATTGACCACTAGGTCTATCAGAGGAATCTCAGGATGAGGAGGATGAGGGCAATGATGAGCAGGATGTGGACGAGATTGCCGGTTCGCGGAATCGAAGGGAAGCGGGTGGGACCGAAGTAGCCCAACAACCACAACACTAACAAGATGACGATAAAGAGTTCGAGCACGAATCACCTCAAGCTAGTTTGACGTTGTCTCGCCTTGGAAGCCCCAGTTTCTCTCACTCTGGGTTTCTCCCTCCTCACGGAGGAGAAACCCCTCAACGCACGCCGACGAGGGGTCGTCCATCTTTTCTGCTGCCTTGCTGAAGAGCCGGAGGGTCCGAGCTGGTGTGCGGCGTCCCAGATTTTGCCCGGTCGGGGGCTATTGGGGAAACACGGCGCGCCGGACAGTATGACGGTCGACCCGCTCGGCGATGACGTGGACCCCCAGGCCCGGGTCGGAGGGCACAGTAATCGTGCTGTCCGGATTCAAGGTCACTGGAGGGGCGATCAGGTCTTCCCGGAAGTACCGGCTGCTCGCCGAGAGGTCTGCGGGGAAGACGAAGTTGGGAAGCGAGGCCAGGGCGAGGTTGGCGGCCCGGCCGATGCCGGTCTCGAGTAACCCACCGCACCAGACCGGGATCTGGGCACTCAAGCACAGATCATGGGTCGCGACCCCCGCGGACAACCCTCCCATGCGGGCGGCCTTGATGTTGATCACCCGGCAGCTTCCTAAGCCGATCGCCTTGCGGGCGTCCGCAGGCGTCACGATCGACTCGTCCAAGCAGATGGGCGTCCGCAACTGGGCTTGAAGGTGCGCATGATCCACGATGTCATCTTCGCCGAGCGGTTGCTCGATGAGGAGCAGTTCAGAGGCGTCCATGGCTTGGAAGATCTCGGTTTGGGCGAGGGAGTAGGCCGAGTTCGCGTCCACTTGCAAGACGATCGCCCCGAAGGCCCGACGGACCGCCTTCACGACGTCGACGTCCCACCCGGGTTTGATCTTGATCTTGATCCGCCGGTACCCTTGACCGAGGAATGCCTCAATGCGGGCTAATAGCGCATCGATGGTCGGCTCGATCCCCACGCTCACTCCGACCGCCACCCGCGTGCGGGTTCCTCCCAGCGCCGCCGCGAGTGGAAGGCGTGCCGCCTGACTGTACAGCGCCCAGAGGGCGGCCTCGACCCCGGCCTTGGCCATGTAGTGCCGCCGCAAGTGCCGGACGAGAGGGGGGAAGTCCCTGGGATGGCCAATGTCGCGACCCAGGATCAGGGGTAGGATGAAGGTTTCCAGGATGTGCCACGCGGTGCCGACGGTCTCCTCGTTGTAGAGCGGGGCGTGCGCGGCGGGGACTTCGCCCCACCCCTCTAGCCCATCGGCGAAGAGCCGGACCAGCAGGCACGCCTTGACCGATTCCCGCCCAAAGCTCGTCTCGAAGGGGAAGACCATCGGGAGTTCCACATGGCGGAGCTCGGCCCGCGACACTTTCATGGGCGGGTCGCCTCCGGCTGGCGTGAGAGCACGTGAGCGCCCACGGCGTCGGTCGCCGACGGGGCCCGGAGGAAGTCGACGACGCAGTAGCCACGCCCGAGGTAGTGGCGAAACGCCTCACGTGTGGCCAGCCGCCAACTCTGGACCAGCGGGGGGTTCGCAGCTTTGAGGGGGTCAAAGGCCATGGGGATCTCCACGCGGAGGAGGGGAGCCTCCACACCAAACCGCACGGGGCCAGGAGCCCGGGCGGTGTTTGCGGGACGAGCATCGAGGACGGGCACGGTGTCCTCCCAAGTGGCCCCATGGGCATCGCCGCGGAGCGCGGCCTCCACCCGCGGCGCGCAGAGCCACCAGTCGACTTCCAGGCGGTCGCTCTCGATTCCCCGGTTGAGGTCGTCGGCCATCTCGCCGTAGTGGTTCACATAGTAGCGGCATGCGACGGCACCGAGCTTGTGCAGGTTGAAGGACGCGTTGGCGCTGACCAGCGGATCAAACGTCCACACCATCCGGTCAATCCCCTGCGCCAAGACGAATTCGCGCTGGGCACACTTGAGGCGGAACCCGACATGGCTGCCCCGGAAGTCGCTGCGCACGCCCGCCATGAGCGAGTAGAAGAGGACCGCGCCCTCACGGAGTCCGACGAAGCCGTAGGCAAACCCCACCAACGCGCCTGCTGGGGTGAGCGCCCCGAGGACGAGGCCACCGGCGGTCGTGGCGGCGAGCAACTGGTGAGCGGGGACGACATCCCGGGGCGTCATGCCCCAGATCGCCTGTTCCAACTCTTCCACCCGATGCAGCGACGGGAGATCGACGAGCGGGCGGACTTCGATGTCGTCCATCGGTTCTTACTGTACCGACTCGGCGCACCGCGTTCAAGGATTGTGAGCGAGGTGCGAAAATTTTTGCGCGCGAAGCAGGAAAACTGCCCGAGCATGTCGCATGATTCTCTCCCAAGTGCACGTCTACCGGAGTGGGACGTGTGGCAGGGTGCAGAGGACGCACCCGTGCACCGGTAGTGACCCCGGTGCGATCACGAGCGCAGAGATGCGCAGAGGGGGGAGTTCAAGTGAAGAAGAAGGCCAAGAAGAAGAGATAGCATCCGACTCTGATCGTGTTCGTACGCGGCGGCGGCCTCTAGGCTGTCGCCGCGTTGCGTTTGTACTTCGACGCGACGGACGTTAGGGGAGATCGACGTGGTGCATCGTGTGCTGCAGCGCTTGCAACCGGGCGCTCAGCGCGACCACTGGGGGCGCGACAGGATGGAGCTCGCGCAGGGCTCCTGGCAGTTGCGCCAAGCCAGCCCGGCACCGGTGCCGGCTCTCCTCCAATCGAGTTGAGCTCAGCGTCCGACCGCCTTCCATGACCTTGACGAGGAGGGCCTGCGCTCCCGGGATGGGGCGCTCGTCGGTGAGGGCGATGACATCGTGGACCATCCCGTCGCTGCCGCGCCGGCGCCAGACCTGTTTGCGGCCTGGGAGCGTCGCCTTGCCGGTTGAGAGTTTCATCTTCGGGCCGTGCTCGTCTTCAACCAGTTTGTAGATTCCACCCATCGTGGGGGCATCGTCCGACGTCCCCATGGCCGTGCCGACCCCGAATGCATCGCCCGCGGCCCCCCGCGCAAGCAGGTCCTCGATCTTGTACTCATCGAGTTCCCCACTGAGGACGATTTGCACCTGGTGCAGTCCGTGGGCATCGAGGAGCGCCCGGACCTGACGACTCTGGGCGACGAGGTCCCCGCTATCGATCCGCACCGCCCGAAGCCGCTGCCCGCGCGCGGCCATCTCCTCGGCCACGACGATCGCGTGTTTGGCTCCTTGGAGCGTGTCGTAGGTGTCGATCAGCAATGTGGTGTTCTCGGGGAAATCCTGGGCGAGGGTGCGGAAGGCGGTGAGTTCGTCGGGGAACGACATGACATAGGAGTGAGCCATCGTGCCATAGACGGGGATTCCGTACTCCATCCCCGCCAGCACGTTGGAGGTCCCCGCACACCCCACGAGGTAGGCGGCCCGCGCGGCCTTCAGCGCAGCATCGGCGGCATGGTCGCGGCGGGGCGAGTAGTCGACTACCGCGCGATCCCCCGCGGCGAGGACGACCCGCGCCGCCTTGCTGGCGACCATGACTTGAAAATTTAGCGCGTTGAGCAGGAACGTCTCGACGAGCTGCGCTTCGATGCGGGGCGCGGTGAGTTGCACGAGGGGTTCGGGCGGGAAGAAGATCTCGCCTTCGGGGATCGCCCAGACGTCGCCGGAAAAGCGGAAGGTGCGCAGCGAGGCGAGGAACGCCTCGCTGAACAGGTTGAGGCTGCGGAGATAGGTGAGGAGCGCGTCGTTGAACGAGACGTGTTCGAGGTAGTAGAGGATCGATTCCAGGCCCGCGCTGACGAGGAACGAGCGGTGAGGCGGGAGGTCGCGAACGAAGAGATCAAATGTGGCTGGCTGGTTCAGGTCGTGGCGCGAGTAGCTATCCGCCATGACGAGTTCATAGAGATCGACGAGTAACGCCATGTTCTGAGGGCTCAGGAAGCCAAACGAGGGGTAGGGCATTGTTATCGCGGCGTCCCCGCGTGCGCGGCGGGGGGGCGCTGGCTAGCCAACGCCGCGATGCGCTGCTCCAGATCGGGGGGGAGGAGGTGGATGCCCGGCGGGTAGTCCTGGTGGTGGCGCACCATGAACTCGATGCCCGCGAGCATGACTGCCGAGGTGAGGTCGAAGGCGTCGTAGGGATCACCCGGCCCCGCCGCGAGGTTGAGCATCGCGCCCCCGGCGAGCAGGTAGATCCGCCGGTCCCCGAGGTCCACCTCCTCGAGGGCAGGGCCCATCGGACGCATCCGATGGTGTCGCAAGGCGGGGACATCGATCTCCAAGTTGGAGTGGCCCGCGTTGCCGAGCATGCACCCATCTCGCAGTAGACGGAACTCCTGGGGTCCGAGCACGTGGTCATGTCCCGTGGCGGTGATAACCACGTCGCTGATGCGGAGCCCCTCAGCGAGCGCGACGACGGCACACCCGGCGTGGATCGCTGTGAGCTGGCGGACCGGATTGAGCTCACAGACGAGCACCTGGGCGCCCAGCGCCTGCGCGTAGTGGGCGAGGCCTTGGCCCACGAGCCCATAGCCGATGATGAGTACGCGCCGGCCATAGAGCGTGAGGTGCGTGACGTTCAGGTAGGTGTTCCACACCATGAGGCCGACCAAGTAGCGGTTGTGCAAGCCTTGCTTGATCTCCAGGTCGTCCCAGTTGAAGACTGGGAACGGGATGCGGAGCGGTTGGAGGCGGCTAATACCCGTGCCGGTCGCTTCCATGGCGGCCCGCAGCGGCGTCGTGCCCCGGACGGCGGCGGTGACTGATGCCGCAATGAGTTCACCGCCCATCTCGCAGATGAACTCGCACTCACGCTCGCGCGCCCAGGTGAGCGCGGCGGTGCGATCCGTTTCACTCATCCCCGCCCACGCGTAGACCTCCGCGCCCAACTCCACCATGGCGGCCGCGACGTCGTCGCGCGTGGTCTGCGGGTTCGCCCCGACAACGACCAGGTTGGCCCCCGCCGTGCGCAGGGCGCGGGCGACGGGGATCATCTTCAGGTCCAGGTGAATGTTCAAGCCGATCGTCCGGTTGCGCAGCAGGTGACTAGAAAGATCCGCCGCGACCTGCTGGGTCACTGGGGTATTGCGATCCAGCCACGGGAGGGCGGCCGCGACGCCGGCGGACAGTGTGCGGTCCTTGATGTGAGACATGAGGCTGAGCGTCAGTGTTCGCCTGGAAGCGATTCTCTCCCTCCATGTTATAATTGGCCAGGCGCCGGGAGGGAGATTGAGCCCATCATGCGATGCGTTTCCTGCCCCGGGCAGGTTCGTTAGACGTCCCTCTGGTCCCATCTGAGGCCCGGGGAATCTCTGGAGGTGGGGTGGTATGGCGGTCCAAGTGGGGGAACTCGCACCAGACGCGACGCTCATCAACGCCGATCGTAAGGCTGTGAAGCTCTCGGAGCTTCGCGGCAAGCCGACCGTCCTTGCGTTCTTCCCGGGCGCCTTCACCGGAGTGTGTACGAAGGAGATGTGCACATTCCGAGACAGCTTGGCCAAATTCAATGAGCTTAACGCGCAGGTCATCGGAATCAGTGTCGATAGCCCATTTGCGCAGAAGGCTTTCGCGGATCAGAATAAGCTGAACTTTCCGCTCCTCAGCGATTACAACCGGCGAGCCGTTCGCGCCTTCGAGATCGAAGACCCGAATTTCGTGGGCGGGTTGCTCCCCGGAGTGGCCAAGCGGTCCGTCTTCGTCCTCGACAAAGACGGGCGAGTCGTCTACCGGTCGGTCTCCGACAACCCCGCCGTGGAACCGTCCTACGCTGAGGTCGAAACCGCGGTGCGGAACCTGACCAAGTAAGGTGCCGATCCCCCTTCCCCGGTCAAATCCCTAGGGCTGAGCCGCCCCGGGACCCTCCTCGGCTCGGACCAGCGTCGATACCCGCACCCCCACGAGTCGAACGGGACGATTGAGGGTGAACCGGTCCAGCAGTGCGACCGCGGTCTGCCGAATGGTCTCGTTCTCGTCTGTAGGCTCCGGAAGCGTAATGGCGCGTGTGTGCGTCTGGAAGTCATGGTAGCGAATCTTCAAGGTGATCGTCCTCCCGCGGCAGCGTTCGTCGTGCAAAGAGCCAGTCACGTCCACGGCGAGCTCGGTGATGGTCTTCACGAGTGCCTCGCGCGCCCGGGTGTCCCGTTGATAGGTGGTTTCTCGGCTCACGGATTTTACTTCCCAGTGGGTAATGACCGGACTCTCGTCTTCCCCGCGGCACAGCCGAGCCAGCGAGGCCCCATGATGCGGGCCGAGGAGCTCCACGAGGCGCGTCGGGGGTACCTGTTGTAAGTCCCCCACGGATCGGACGCCGAGGGTCTGCTCAAGGCGCGCCGCGGTCTTGGGGCCGATGCCCCAGAGAATTGTGACAGGCCGGTCTCGCAGGACCTCCTGGGCGGTGCCATCGCGGATCTCCGTGATGGCATCAGGTTTCTGGAGTCCCGAGGCGATCTTCGCAAGCAGCTTGTTGGGTCCGATGCCTATGGAGGCCGTCAGCCCCATCTCGGTCTTGATGCGCTGCCGGATCGATTGTGCGACCGCGATGGGTACCTCGGGTCTGGCCGAGATGTCAAGAAACGCCTCGTCGAGGGAGAATGATTCCACGAGGCCCGTGTACTCCCGAAGAATCGTCATGATGCGCCGCGAGGCCGCGCCGTAGGCCTTGAAGTCCACCGGGAGGAAGATCGCCTGGGGGCACTTCCGGTACGCGACGCGGAGGGGCATCGCGGAATGGATCCCAAAGGCGCGCGCTTCGTAGGAGGCGGTGGAGACGACCCCTCGCTCGTGCGGGTTCCCGTTGCCGCCCACAACCACGGGCTTGCCTCTGAGCTCCGGCCGACGCAACTGCTCGACAGCGGCGAAGAACGCGTCCATGTCGACGTGCAAGATCGTCCGCGCCATCGCTACTCCGGAAGTTTCCAGTCTTACACTAGTGCCCCCTCGGTCGCCGCCGTCTCCGCGGGAGCTTTTGGGGAGAGCCGGCGAGTCTAGCGTGGAGCAACACGGGCGTTGTCCCGATCGTACCATCATGCACGTCCTTCGCAAGGCGAACGCGAGCGGTTTCCACGAGCCGTGGTGACCACCCGAACAGCCCGGCGATCGTGGCGGGAGCGGCGGCGCCGGTCGTACGGAGATAGCGCTCCAGTACGGCTGCGGCGGCTTCGTCGGTTGTGATCCGCCCCGCCCGCTGGATGATCTGGGGAAACCACCGGTCGAAGAGATTCCAGATAAAACTGTAGCTGCCCCCTTCGCTTTCGCCCACTTTCGCGATCAGGAACCGCTCCTGGAGGTCGCTGAGCGCTCGGTGAAAGGCTCCGCTGCGCGCTGGCGCTCCGACGAACTGCTTCCGAAGGACCCAGGTCGAGCAGGGGCCATGGTCGCGCAGGTACTCAAAGAGGTCTTTGGCCAGCAGGCTCAACCGCCCGGCACGGTACGCGAGGAGGTGGTCGTCCGGGTCGCCCACGTTGCCGGTGAGGGCGTAGAAGTGCGGGAGGTACGCTAGCGACACATAAGTGGGCTTCCGCCGGAGCACTTTGCCGTAGAAGACCCTGCGGTCGGTGGCGAGTTCGTCTTTCCACTGCCAGGCCCAGCTCCACATTCGGTCGATGCTTCGGGTGGCCAGGACGTCGAAGAGACCGGGCAACTCCCCAGGCCCGGCGGTAAACGCGTAGCAGAACCCTAGCGCGTCTACGAACCGCAGCGCTTGGCGTTTCATCCGGACACGGTGGGGCGCAAGCACGGCCCGTCGGTACCGGGCGACGTGAGGCCAGCTCAGCGCCGACGGCCGCACCGTGGGCATCCTCACCTGGCTTCGTGAGGTCGAGAAGAATCGCATCGCGTAAGACGCCTTGGTGCCTGATCAGCCTTTTGGCGATCAAGTTCACTGGACAAGGGGAACTTCTCGCGGGAAGAGAATCGCAGGAGAAGATGGCTGCCCCTCGCGTGCATACGCTCGCTAACGGATTGACGATTGTCCTGGTCGAAGACCACGCCGCTCCCGTCGTCACGTTCTGGGTCTGGTACCGTGTGGGCGCTCGGAACGAGGTGCCCGGGGCGACGGGGATTTCGCACTGGGTGGAGCACATGCTGTTCAAGGGCACCCCCACCCGGCCCAAGGGGACCCTGACGCGGTTGGTCGATCGCCTCGGCGGTCGATGGAACGCCTTCACGGGGAAGGACTTCACCGCCTACTTCGAAATACTGCCCGCCGAGCACTTGGCTGTCGCCACGGCGCTCGAAGCGGACCGGATGACGCACACCCTGTTCGAGCCGGGGGAGGTCGAGAGTGAGCGGACAGTAATCCTCTCCGAGCGGGAGGGGTCCGAAAACTCTCCTGGCTACCTGCTCCAGGAAGAGGTCGAAGCCGTCGCGTTCAAAGTCCACCCGTACCGCTTGCCGGTCATTGGATGGGCCGAGGACTTGCGGGCGCTGTCGCGGGACGATCTGTTCGCACACTATCGCACATTCTATCATCCGAACAACGCCATTGTCGTTGCGGCAGGCGACTTCGTCCCCGATGCCGCCTTGGCGCTCGTTCGGGAAGCGTTTGAGTCGATCCCACCCGGCCCATCGCCGCCCCCGGTGCGGGCGAAGGAGGCGAGCCAGGAGGGCGAACGGCGCGTGACGATCAAACGCCCCGGTGGCGGGGCAGACTACTTCACGGTTGCCTACCATGTCCCCGCGCTAACGCACGCCGACCTGCCTGCCCTGTTGGCGATGGACGGTCTCCTCTCTGGATTCAAAGGCTTGGGCCCCTTTGAAGGCGCGATTGGCCGGCGGAGTTCCCGCCTGTATCGAGCGCTGGTCGATGAGCGATTCGCCAGTGACGTGGGCTCGTCGGTCGGGCTTGGGGTCGATCCTGGGCTTTTCCGGATTTCAGCAACTGCCCGGGCCGGTGTCTCCGTCGCTACCATCGAGCAGCGAGTCCTCGCCGAACTGGAGCAGCTTGCCCAGCAGCCCGTGGAAGGGCACGAGCTGACGAAGGTCAAGCGCCAAGTGCGGGCGCAGTTCGCCTACGGCCAAGATGGCGTCTTTGGGAAAGCCATTGGGCGTGGGATGTTTACCCTGATCGACAGCCCGGAAGCCTTCGACCGCTTGCCACAGCGCCTTGAACGGGTGAGCGTCGAGGACATCATGCGCGTAGCCGCGACCTACCTCACCGAAGCGAACCGCACCGTTGGCTACTACCTCCCCGCTGCGGGGGCGGCCACTACCGCGTCGCGCGCGGCGCACCACCTGGGCGTCTTTTGGTTTGAGTCCCGAGCGCCCGTCCCGGTGCGGGCACAACCCATCACGCCCGAGGCGGTGACCCGAGTCGAGTTGGGCAATGGGATGGTCGTGCTGGTCCAGGAGGCGCGTGGGACGGGCCTGGTCGCGATCCACGGGTACGTTAAGGCCGGCGCGATGCATGATGGACCGCGCAGCGGCCTCGCTCGGTTCGTGGCCGGGGGGCTTCAGCGGGGGACTCGCTCGAAGTCGTCGCAGGAGATGGCGGTGGCCATCGACAGCCTGGGGGCTGGTCTCGCGATTCGCGCGGAGCTGGAGACGGTGACGCTCAGCGCGAGAGCGCTTCGCGACGATGCCGCGACCGTGCTGGGCCTGCTTGGGGAAGTGCTCATGGACCCCACCTTCCCCACGGATGAAGTCGAGAAAATCCGGGGCGAGATTTTGACCAGTCTGCGAATCGGACTTCAGGATACCCGCCAGGTCGCCGAGCGAACCTTTCGAACCCTCGCCTATCCGCCGGGGCACCCTCACGCCCGACTCGCCGATGGCGAAGTCACGGTCGTGGAGTCCATTCAACGTGACGAGCTCGCGGCGTTCCATCAAGTGCACTACCAGCCTGAGGTGACGATGTTGACCATCGTCGGCGATTTGGGGACCGCCGATGCCCTTCAGATGGTCGAACGCGTCTTTTCCCGATGGTCACGAGGAAGTGGGTGGGTGCTGCCCCCCCTCCAAGCAGCCAGACCGCACGAGGCGCCCGCGCGCCAGGAAGTGCGGTTAGCAGGGAAAACTCAATCGGACCTCATCCTAGGCGTCCCTGGCATCGCCCGAACCGATCCCGTCTACTACGAGACCATGATGGCGAACCTGATCCTCGGCCAGCTGGGCATGATGGGACGGCTCGGCGACCGTGTCCGTGAGCAGCAGGGTATGGCCTACTACGCGTTTAGCGATCTCCGCGCGGGGCTGCTGCCTGGACCCTGGTGGATCCGGGCGGGCGTGAATCCGCGCAATGAAGAGCGGGCTCTCAGCAGTGTGTTAGAGGAGGTTCGCCGCTTCCAGGAGGAAGGGCCTGAGGACGACGAGCTCGCGGATGCGCGCTCGTATCTCGTTGGCTCGCTGGCGATCAGGCTGGAGACCAGCCCTGGGATCGCGCAAGTGCTGACGGACATCGAGCTCTTTGGACTGGGACTCGACTACTTGCTCCGCTACCCCACGATGATTGCCCAGGTTGGCGCTGACGCCATTCAGCGTGCGGTCCGCAGGTGGTCTCTCCAGGGCGTCTCCGTCGCCATTGCCGGTCCTCCGCGGCCGGCATGAGCCCGCGCACGGTGGCTTTGATTGGGGGGACGGGACACCTCGGATTGGGGTTGGCCACGCGGTTCGCGCACGCGGGGATTGACGTGATCATCGGATCTCGCACGACCCCGAAAGCCGTTGAGGCCGCGACGCGGGTGGATCGGGACCGGGTTCGGGGCGCGAGCAATCCTGAGGCGGCACGTGCAGCCGAAGTGATAATCCTCACCGTGCCCTACGCCGCGCACAGTGCGACCGTGCAGAGTCTCGCCGACCTGGCCGAGGGGAAGGTCGTCGTCGATGCCACGGTGCCGGCGGCGTCATCGCGTCCCCTCCGGTTCGAGCGCCCACCGGGCGGGTCGGCGGCGGAGGAAACGCAGCGAGCGCTCGCCTCGGCCCGCGTCGTCGCCGCGTTCCATACCGTCAGCGCGAATATGCTCGCGGATCTCGCACGTCCCCTCCACGGTGACGTGCTGTTGTGCGGCGATGACGCGGACGCGAAAGCCACGCTGGAAGCGCTGGTGCGCGCAATCCCCATGCGGCCGGTGGACATGGGCGCGCTTGCAGCGGCGCAGGTGCTTGAACCCTTGGCCGCCCTTGTCCTTGGGCTCAATCGACGCTACCGACGACACGATGTGGGGATTACGGTCGCCGGATTGGATCACTGAGGCAGGGTTGAGGCGATGGACGCATTGACCGTGTGGGTCCCCGAGGGGTTTCCTGATATCCGCGCCCCGGTGGACCTGTCCGGTCTCATTGTGCAGACGCTACGGACCAACGAGTTGATCCCCCGCCAAGGGGACGTGCTCGTGGTCGCGCAGAAAGTGGTCTCTAAGGCTGAGGGGCATCTTGTCGATTTGCGTGAGATCCGCCCCACGCCCGAGGCGCACCGGCTCGGAGCCGACGCGCAGAAAGATCCCCGGCTCGTGCAGGTGATTTTGAATGAATCGCGCGCGATCAGCCGGGTTCGGCCGGGCCTCATTATTGCGGAGCACCGCCTCGGGTTCATTTGCGCAAACGCGGGGGTGGACCACAGCAACGTGGGGCTGGGCGAAGAGTGGGTCTGCCTGCTGCCGATGGACCCGGACGCGTCGGCGGCCCGCATCCGCGCGGCCCTCGTCGACGCCTTCGGAGCGCAGGTCGCGGTGATCATCAACGACACCCACGGCCGACCCTTCCGGGAAGGGGCGGTCGGCGTAGCGATCGGGGTCGCGGGGCTGGAACCTCTCTTCAGTTACGTCGGTGTCCCGGACCTCTACGGCTACGTGTTGCGAGTCTCCATTGAAGCCGTCGCGGACGAGCTCGCGGCGACCGCCAGCTTGCTGCAAGGCCAGGCCGCGGAAGGGACGCCGCTCGCGCTCATCCGCGGAGCCCGGTTCTTGCGGGGGCCCGGGAAGACGGAGCAGTTGTTACGCGATCCGCCGATGGACTTGTTCCGGTAGGGGGTCACCGATGCGCATCGCCACGATTCAGTGTAGGATGCTCGCCGGCACGCTGGAGAAGCCGATTCACTTCGGGATCGGCGCGTTCCCGACGTTCTCCGCGACGCTGGTCGAGATTACCACTGATGATGGGTTGGTCGGCATCGGCGAGTGCATCGTGCGCCGGGCCCCCCAGGTCACCAAAGCGGTCATCGAGCACCTACTAGCGCCCGTCATCATCGGTCGGGATCCGCACGACGTCGAGGGGCTGTGGGATGAGATGTTCCAGCAACTGCGTGGGTGGGGGCACTACCGCGGGTTCGTCTTTGAAGCGATTAGCGGGATTGACACCGCCTTGTGGGACATCTTGGGCCAGGCGGCGGGCCTCCCAGTCTACAAGGTGCTGGGGGGCGCGGGACGCGACCGCGTGCCCTGCTACACCTCGTCGGTCTACTTCGCCGAGATCGAGGAGATGGTCAGGGAAGCCACCGCGCAAGTCCGGCTCGGGCACACGGCGGTCAAAGTGAAGATTGGGCGGAATGCGCAGATGGGTGGTCGGCACACTGACGTCGCCTCGGTCAAGGAGATCCGCCGCGCGTTGGGGCCAGCCATCGATATCATGCTTGACGTCAACAGCGCCTATGATGCGGCGACCGCGATCAAGGTCTGCCGCCAGCTGGAGGACACCGACATCACGTGGATCGAAGAGCCGGTGCCCCCCGACGATGTCGCGGGCTACGCGCGAGTGCGCGCCGGTCAAGCGATCCCGGTCGCGGCTGGAGAAAGCGAGTTTGGCCTCTTTGGTTTCCGAGATTTGATTAGCCGTGGGGCGATCGACATCGTGCAACCCGATGTCGCGCGGGTCGGGGGGTTCACGGCGGCCAAGCGGCTTGGCGCGTTGGTCCACGCCTACAACCTCCGCTACGCGCCGCACACCGGATTCAGCGCCGGGGTGTCACACCTCGCCGCGTTGCACGTTGCCGCGAGCGTTCCGAACCTCATGACCTACGAGTACTTCTACGCCCCCAACCCGCTCCGCGATCTGTTCACCGATGCCTTCCCTCAACCGCACGCGGGATTCATCGCTGTCCCACAACGCCCAGGGCTTGGCCTGACCATCGATCGCAAGCTCCTTAAGAAGTTCGAGCTGACCTAACTTCACCAATTTCCTAGCCAGTCCAATTCAACGATATTTGCAATCCTACGGTTTCCTTTGAGGTCGATAGTCGCGCGGATCTAGGCAGGTATCATAAGTGGTCCTATCGATGGGAAGCCAGTCAGTTTTGTTGATACCACGGCGGTTGCGACTCGTGGGGCTGAGGGGGAAAGCAGATGCCATCTTGATCCATCTGCCACGTTCTTGGGCAATGAACCGAATTTCGTCAGCGACTTCGGAGAGGTCCTGGTCTTGGCTGAAAACTACAGCCACATCGTACTCGTTTCGGTGGGCCGTGCGGATAATATCGAGTGCTATCCGCACATCGACGCCCTTCTCTTCGCCCGTAAGGAAAGTATAAGTGGTTCCATTGGGGAGTTTCACGGCATTGTTGCGGTATCGCAGTGCACGGCTGAAGACATACGTACCATCCCGGCTCATCGTCAACAGTTTGGCGGACCAGAAACTGTGCCAGAACGGATTGTCTGATGGGTCTGGAATTCCGGTGTAGAAGCGGGTCTGTACGAGTTGCCAGCCTTGAGAAGTGCAGACAGCCTGGGCTAGAGTGAGGATATTGTAATTGGGATAGGTGTAGCCGAATGCCTCCCGCGCGGCGTGGAAGAGGTTTTGCCCGTCTACGAATGCCACCGCCCGCTTACTGGAGGGTTCAAGGAGCGTCACGATATTCTCCGAAAATATAACCCCGCCCGGGCCTTTCGGCATATCGGACGGGGGGCAATTTCATCCTTGATTATACCCACAATTTGGTCCTTGTCCAGTCTCAACATGTGTAGAATTAGGGCTGGCTGAGGAATCTGACATGCCTGCGAACCTAACCCCACAGTATTTGGAAGCAGATAGAAAATTCAAAGAAGCCACGACGCCGCAGGCGAAGCTCGCGGCGCTGGAAGAGATGTTGGCGACGCTCCCCAAGCACAAGGGGACCGAGAAGATGCAGGCCGATATCAAGCGCCGGATGGCTAAGGTGCGGGAGGAATCACAGCGCCGGCGCGGCGCCGCGCGCGGCCAGCCGATCTACCACGTCGATAAAGAAGGCGCTGGTCAGGTCGCGCTCATCGGAGCCCCCAATGCGGGGAAATCGATGTTGCTGCGTGCCCTGACCAACGCCGATGCCGAGGTCGCCGACTACCCCTTCACGACGCGCGTCCCTCAGCCCGGGATGGCGGTCTATGAGAACACCCAGATCCAGCTTGTTGATCTCCCCGCCGTCAGCGAGGAGTTCGCTGAAGGCTGGCTCTACGCATGCATCCGCGACGCGGACGTCGCGCTCCTCGTCGTCGACCTCGCACGGACGGACGTTGTGAGCGAGACCGAGAGGGTCGTCCAACTCCTAGCACAGGCGAATATCACCTTGGTCTCCGGTCCTCCGCAAGCCGCTCGGCAGAAACGGGCCCTCGTTGTGGCCAACAAGCTGGACGCGCCCCAGGCCGCTGAGCACTTGGCGTTCCTACGCCAGTACATCGCGGACCGTCTGCCAATCGTCCCGGCTTCTGCGCGCACCGGAACGGGGGTGGAGACTTTGCGGCCGGCGACGTTCGAAATGCTCGAGGTCATCCGCGTCTACAGCAAGCCCCCCGGCAAGAAGGTCGACCTCACCGCGCCGTTCATCCTCAAGCGTGGGGCGACCGTCTTAGAGGCAGCTGAGACGATCCACAAGGATTTCGCCCAGAAGCTCAAGTACGCGCGCCTCTGGGGGCGCAAAGGGTACCAGGGACAGATGATTGGCCGGGACCACGTCCTCGCCGACGGCGACATCGTGGAGCTCCACGCCTAGTTCAGCGCCCCTCTGCGGGCGCTTTGCCACAAGTACAGCTGGCACCCCTGCGGGTCGTTGAACACGGCCCACCAGCCGTGGGTTGGGACTTCGCTCTTCGTCTTGACGATTTTCCCACGAGCGGACTTGATCTCTTTGAGCTTGGTATCGATGTCGTCGACTTCGATGTATGCTCGGACTGGCGATTTCGCGGGCATCGTCTTCACCTTGTAGATGCCTCCGCCCGTGCCGCCGCCCGGCGGGCTCCACAGAGTGTAATCACGGCCGAAGTCGTTGAACGACCAGCCAAAGATCTTTTCATAGAACGCCTTGGCGCGTTTCAGGTCTTTCGTCGGAATCTCCACGTGCGTCACGTGGTGCATGTCTCGCCTCCTCTGGAACTTGTCTGGGATAGTTTGAAGCTTCGTGCCGCCAGGGGAGAGTCCCTTTGACGAGATCCCTGCTGGACCGGTTAGGGCGTCCGCGGACGTGCAGGAACCCCTCGACAGCGCCGAAAACTCTCTTCCTACATCCATCGACACGTCGGAGGTGTCCAATGCCCCAGCCCCTGGGGAGAGCCTGTCTGGCCGAAGCGGTGGGAACGTTCACGTTGATCTTCATTGGCGCGGGCTCGATTCTTGCGAACCAGCTAAGCGGTGGGAAAGTCGGGATTGTCGGGATTGCCCTGGCGCATGGGCTCGCGATCGCGACGATGGTTGCGGCGACCGCGCACGTCAGCGGAGGCCACCTCAACCCGGCGGTGACCGGCGGCTTCATGGTTACCCGGCGGCTCTCCGTCGGCGCCGGAGTGGCTTACATCCTTGCTCAACTGGCAGGAGCGTCAGTCGGGGGCTTCGTGCTCAGCGCCGCGTTCCCCGAAGGCGTACGGCTAGCCGCGCACCTCGGGACCCCGACCCTCGACCCCAGCGTGACGGTCGGGACGGGAATCGTGGTGGAGGCCATTCTCACGTTCTTCCTCGTATTCGTCATCTTTGGCGTCGCCGTCGATGCTCGTGGACCCGCCAGCATTGCCCCGCTGGCGATCGGCTTGGTGATTGCCATGGACACCCTTGGGGGAGGCGCCCTCACGGGGGCCGCGATGAACCCCGCACGGGCGTTTGGCCCGGCGCTATTTTCGGGGACGTGGACCAACCATCTGGTTTACTGGATCGGGCCCGGGCTCGGCGGGGCGCTCGGGGCGTGGATGTACCAGAATCGCCTCGCCGAACAGAGAGAGGGTGGAGCGCGATGAAAGTGACGTATTTCGGGCATTCGACGTACTTGGTCGAATCCGGGGAGACATCGATTCTCGTCGACCCGTTCAACGAGAAGGTGGGGTATCCGGTCCCCACCCTGGCGCCCACGGCGGTGACCGTCTCGCATGAACACTCTGATCACAACCACATCCAAATGGCCAAGGGGACCCCGAAGCTCATCCGCGGGTTGCGAGACGAGGGCAAGGCCTGGGCCGAACCGCACGATCAGGTGGGGCCGTTTGCGCTTGTGACCATTCGTACCTACCACGACACTTCCCAGGGCGCGGAGCGGGGCAAGAACGCGATGTTTCTCTACGACGTGGAAGGGTTGCGGCTGCTGCACGCCGGGGACCTGGGGCATACACTGTCGCAGGACCAGGCTAAGGCCGTCGGCCACGTTGATGTCCTGTTCATCCCCGTGGGGGGGTTCTACACGATTGGTCCGAAAGAGGCCGACGTTGTGATCGGCCAGCTCAGTCCCCGCGTGGTGATTCCGATGCACTACAAGACCGAGGGGAACAAAGATTGGCCGATCGGCACGGTGGACCCGTTCCTGGAGGGGAAGAACCGGGTGCATCGCCTGGGCCGGACGGTCACCCTGACCGCTGCCGCCTTGCCCAACGCGCGAGAAGTGTGGGTCCTAAGCGCCGTTTAGCAGGTAGGTGAGCAGCGTCCGCACGCCGTAGCCGGTCGCCCCTTTCGGAACGTACGGTCCCGTTCCCTCGTCCTGGTCGAGGAACGCGGTCGGGGCGATGTCCAGATGCACCCACGGTCGCCCATCGACGAACTCCCGGAGAAAGATTGCAGCCTTCTCGGCGCCCCCATAGCGTCCTCCGGAGTTCCGTAAGTCTGCAATGGGGCTCCGCATCTCTTCCAAATACTCCTCATACAGAGGAAGTTGCCAGAACCGCTCCCCGGCCAGGTCCGCAGCCGCGAGCAGTTTCTGGATGAGGGCTGGATCGTTGCCGATCGCGGCGGCGGCATAGAACCCTAAGGCGACCATCGCTGACCCGGTCAGAGTGGCAATGTCGATGATGGCATCTGCCTTCTGCCGCGCCGCATAAACGAGCGCGTCCGCGAGGATCACTCGTCCTTCCGCGTCGGTGTTGGTGATCTCGATGGTCTTGCCGTTCGAGGCTTGGATGATGTCACCCGGCTTGGTGGCGCGTCCGCCCGGGAGATTTTCCACCGCTGCGACGACGCCGAGCACGCGCACGGGCAGGTGGAGGGCGGAGACGGCATTGAGGACCGCAATCACGGCCGCGCCGCCTGCCATGTCGGCCTTCATCCCCACCATCCCCTCCGAGGACTTGAGGTTCAGGCCGCCGCTGTCGAAGGTCACCCCTTTCCCGACAAGGGCAATCGTCTTCTTCGCTTTCGGGGGCGCGTACTCGAGCACGATCAGGCGCGGGGGTTGCGCGCTGCCTGCGGCCACCGCGAGGATCGCACCCATCCCCAAGCCGCGCATGGCGTCGACGTCGAGGATAGAGCAGCGCAACCCATTCGCGCGCGCGCCCTCGGCGGCGATCTCTGCGAGGCGCACCGGCGGCAAGGCGTTGGGTGGTTCATTGACGAGGTCTCGCGCGAAGACCGTCGCCTCGGCAAACACCCGCCCCTGGCGAAGGCCTTCCTCCACGCTAGCGCGGTGCGCCGCATCGGTTGCGAGCAGCTCCACGTGAGCGACCGGCGTGGACTCGGCAGCCTTGTAGCGGGTGAACCGGTACGCGCCGAGGATGATCCCCTCCACGCGCGCCTGCGTAAGCGCTTCGACCGAGTGCGGGCGGATCGCGAGCGGGGGGAAGATGACGTGCTTCGCGTGGAGGTCTTCGGCCCGGCGGATCACGGTCGCCGCGGCTTGACGAAGACGATCAAGCGTAAACGTCTCCTTCGGCCCCAGGCCGACGACTAGGAGGCGCTTGGCCGGGAGCTTCCCATGCGTGTGGACGACCAACGCGTTGCTGGGTTGCGCCCCAAACCGTTCCTCGGCCAGAATCTTGCTCAACGCTCCGCCGAGCGCTGCATCGACCTTCGCGGCCACCCCTTCGAGGCGGCCGGCGTCTTTGAAGACACCCAGGGCCAACGCGTCGCAGGGCGAACTCTCCGGCGCCTTCATCGTGATCGAAAACTCCATCATGCGCCCCTTTCGTGTCCGGGCACGCTACAGAAGTTCTACCGCTCGCGAGCGACCTCGCCTGGACGGAACGTCTCGCCGATACCGGCAGCCCGGGCGCGGTCATAGGCGAGTTTCATCGTCGCGACATCCTCCAGGGCGATTCCTTGGGACTCAAACAGCGTGATCTCCGCCTCCGAGGTACGGCCTGGTACGGCCCCGACAACGACCTGGCCCAGTTCGACGACGCGCCCCCAATCGAGGATGCCTTGATCGATGGCTTCGAGCAAGTCCCCCGCTTCAACCTTCGCCTGTTCCAGATCGTCGACGACAATCCGGGCACTGCGCCGGACGACCTCTGTGTCGATCTCCTGTTTGTTTGCCCAGTTCGAGCCGATCGCATTGATGTGCATGCCAGGCCGGAGCCAGGCGCCGAGCAAGACCGGGGTTCGGGCCGTCGTCGCGGTGATGATGATGTCCGCTTCAGTGACCGCGTCCTCGGCCCGCTCAGCCGTCGCCACCTCCGCGCCCAGTTCACGAATCATTTCTTCCGCGAATGCATTCCGCCGCGCGGCGTCACGGCTGTAGACGTGCACCAGCGCCACGGGGCGGACCTTGCTGACGGCGATCAGCTGAGAGCGCGCCTGCCACCCCGTCCCGATTATGCCCACCACGCCGGCGTTTGACCGCGCGAGGTACTTGGTCGCGAGCGCACTCGCGGCACCGGTCCGGAGCTGCCCGAGCCGGTCCGCTTCCATCACCGCGAGCAGCTCTCCCGTCCCCGTGCTGTAGAGCATCGCGAGAAATCGCGCTCCGGCCCGCGCGCTGGAATAGGCTTTCAGCCCCATGACCTCCAGCGACGGGATCCCGGCCGACATCACGTTCAAGACCGTACTCCCGGCGGTCACCCGGTGACGAGGGCGGTTGACGACTTGATGCCGTCCCTGCTCGCGGAAGGCGTCTTCGAGCGCGTCGATGAGATCCTCCATGCGGATCAGACGCGCAATCTCATCTTCTCGGAGAAAGAGGGCCATGGCTTGGACTGTTTTCTTTGTACCGACGAACCCTCCTCCCCTCCGTCTCGTCTCCGTGTGCGTGTGTGGGGCTACCGTGCCATCGGACACATGCCGCGGTGGGGGAGAGAGGAGGCGTAGCGCGAAGCGATAGGAGAGTGCGACTCGCATGATTGATGACAGTTGGTATCGGCGCCCCCCAGGAGTCGCAGAACACGTTGCCGCTGGCGGCATCATCGTCCGCGTAGATGACGGCCGGCTCTACGTTGCCTTGATCCGCGAGGCAGGGCCCCCAGGGTATGTGCTCCCGAAGGGGCACGTGGTCCCGAACGAGTCTCTCGAAGAGGCCGCCCGACGAGAGATCGCTGAAGAGTCGGGGCTCACCGACCTCACCCTCGTCGGGGAGCTGGGGCTGCGAGAACGTCTCGACTACGAGAAGCAGTCATGGAAGAAGACGCACTACTTTCTCTTTGTGACGAGGCAATCCACGGGGAGCCCGACCGATCCGGGCCACCACCCCGAGCTCGTGCGTTGGTTTGCGCTCGAGGCGCTCCCGACGATGTTCTGGCCGGAACAGCGCGAGTTGCTCGAGGTGAACCGGACGCGCATCGGGGAACTGCTGCGTGCCAAGCGGGTGAATCCCCCTGGGGGTGAGCGGTGATGGCTGATCCGAAAGCAAGGGTGCGCGAACAGTTCGGCCGGCAGGCAGGCGCCTATGCCCGAAGCCAGACGCATGCGGCGGATGTTGACCTGGCGGCGCTGATCAAGCACCTCCCACTCACCGAACGGGACCGGGTTCTCGATGTCGCGACAGGCACGGGGTTCACCGCGCTCGCCATCCGTCCGCGTGTCGAGCGAGTCGTGGGGCTCGACCTGACGTGGGAGATGCTCGGAGAAGGGAAGCGTCGGGCCGGGGCACATGCGGGGCTTGACTGGATCCAGGGCGATGTCGAGGCGCTCCCGTTTTTCGACCAGATGTTTTCGGTCGTTACCTGCCGGCGGTCGGCGCACCACTTCTCCCAGCTTGATCAGGCGCTGAGCGAGATGGTACGCGTGCTTCGCGTCGGAGGGTGGCTCGGGATCGTCGATCACGCGAACCCGGACGGGACGGCGGGTCGTCAGCTGATGGAGGACCAGGAGCGTTTGCGAGACCCGAGCCACGTTCGAGCGCTTACTCCAGGCGAGTGGCGAGCGATCGTGGAAGAGCATCGCGTGACGGTGCAAGTCGCCGAAGTCCACGAGCGGAGGGTGGCGTTCGACGAGTGGGTTGAGCGGGCGGGGGTCGATGCGGAGCGCCAAGCTCGGCTCGCCGCCGCATTCGCCCAGGCTTCGCCGTTGGCACAAGAGGAGATTGGCTACCGCGGAGGGGCGAGGCCATCGTTTGTGCGCCGCTGGTTTGTCCTCATCGGGCGGCGGTAGGTCTGCTCAGAATCGCCCGCACGAAGGCGTCGCGCGCGGCAAGCGCTGGGGGCTCGGTCTCCGCGAATGCTTTCCAGGTCCGCCGCACATCCTCGGTGGTCTCCCCCGCGGGAAGGCCAAGCGGCGCCTCGGTCCAAGGAAGCGCCTCGACCTTCAAGGCGAGCTCATCGCAATAATCTAGACAGGCATCCAGGTACGCGGCGAGGGCCCGGTCCTGGAGCCCCGGGACCGCGAGTGGCGCGCCCGCCCGGTCTTGGTAGGCTGCGAGCACCGCCTTCGCCAGGACGGCCAGGGCGATGAGGGCACGAAGGTCAGCCCACCGAGCTTGAATTGGGATGGCCGCGTCCCCACGCATTGACGCAGCCAGATCGGCCACCCACTGATCAAGGGTTGCGAGCGTGCGCGTGAGGGCTTCCTGGTGTTGGGCCAAATCCTCCCGGCCCAGCTGCCGCAAGACCGCGACTGCCCCGTCGCGGGCTTTGCCGCGCTGAAGCGGTTTTGCGATCCGGGGCATCACGACTGCGTGGTCCAACATCCCGTCAACGAGTAGTTCAATCGACGACCGCGAGGCGTATCGGTCAGGCTGCCCCGCCGTTTCCGCGACGAGAGTGGACCGGATCCGTGGCGCGATGGTCTGGAAGGCTTCGAGCACGATCCGCAGGGGGATATAGACGAAGAGGGCCCACGCGAGGAGGATGAAGAGCCATCCGCGAAGATCGTCTCCCCGCGCAAAGAGCACCGACAACGTCACGACGTAGCCAACGACGCAGACAGCAAGCAGCCACCGGGCCGCCCGCTGACGGGCCTCGGCGTGGGTTAAGGTGCTCAGCGCGAATCGAATCCCCATAATCCCTCGGCATGCACGGATGCCGCACATCCGTTCAGGGTGGTTCGCGGATCGAGGGGCGTTCCCCCCCACCGCCCGGGACGCTCTCTTGAGACAGTACGCGAAACTCTCGTTACGATCGGCGCGTATAAAGAAGGAGATGAATCCGATCCGATTGCCCGTCGCGTTTGCGGTAGCAGCGGTCACACTATCGCTCCTGCCGACGGGGACGTTTACCCTCGACCCCGCGAACAGCCACCTGGAGTTTTTCGTCAATGACAATCGGGGTGGGTTCACAGGCGTCGCCCCCGCCCTTGAGGCCACCACTGTCGTTCGCGAACGGGACGGCACGTTTGAGGGCGAGGTGACCGTCCGGATCGACGCGCGCGCGATCAGTACCGGCAGCAGCCTGCGAGATCGGCAGATGCACCAGGACTTTCTCGAGACCGCCCGGTTTCCGACCATTACGCTCACGGGCGTCGCGCGGCTCCTCGATCCGCCTCGCGCGGGGGCCTTTCGCGTGATGCTGACGGGGCGGTTGACGATCAAAGATCAAACGCGCGACGTGCAGGTGCCTCTGTCGGTGATCGCCCTCCGCGATGTCTACCTCGTCGAGGGGAAGGCGACGATTCGGTTGTCCGACTTCCGCATCCCCATTCCTCGGTTTCTCTTCTTTGTCGCGGATGATCCGGTCGCCATCACCTTGAAACTCCGCGTCGTAGCCCGGTAGCCCGAGTTCCGTTCACCGGGGTCTAGACCGGTCCGCATCGCCCAGCGGGAGGCTCCTCCTCCTCGTCGAATCTTTCAAAGGAGGGGGGTGAGATGTGAGTGCTCTTTCGTACGCGCAAGCCCATCGCGATCAATTCCTCGAGCAACTGAAAGCGTTTGTGGCAATCCCCAGTATTAGCACGCTACCGCAACATCGAGATGACATCCAGCGGGCCGCCACGTGGTTGCTCGGGCAATTGACCGACCTTGGCCTGACCGGGGAGATGATCCCCATCGAGGGCGGGCATCCCATGGTCTACGGCGAGTGGATGAAAGCGCCGGGGAAGCCGACCGTGTTGCTCTACGGGCACTATGATGTGCAACCCGTTGATCCGCTGCACGAGTGGAAACATCCACCGTTTGAGCCCACCGTCGTAGGCGAGGACCTCTTCGCCCGAGGGGCCCGTGATGACAAGGGGCAGGTCTTTGCGATCGTCAAGGCGCTCGAAGCCTTGGTGCGTGGCGATGGCCAGCTGCCGGTGAACGTCAAGGTGCTCGTTGAAGGAGAGGAAGAGATCGGGAGTCCGGGGATCAGTCGGTGGATGGACCGGCACGGGCGGAAAGTCGCCTGTGACTTCGCCTGGGTCTCTGATTCGAACTTTTTCGCCCGTGGTCTGCCCGCCATTGAAGTCGGGTTGCGCGGGTTGCTCTACACCGAAGTCGAAGTACGGGGCGCCTCGCATGATCTCCACTCCGGTCTATACGGGGGAGCAGCCCCCAACCCCCTCAACGCGCTGGCGACGATCATCGCCGGACTGAAGGACAAGCGTGGCCGAGTGACTATTCCCCGGTTCTACTCCGCGGTGCGCGAGCCGTCCCCTGAGGAGAAAGCCTCGTGGGAACGGTTGCCGTTTCGCGAAGACGCCTACCTCAACGAGCTTGGGATTTCGGTCGCTCCCGGGGAGCAAGGGTTTGGCATTCTCGAGCGGCTGTGGACCCGGCCCACGCTGGACGTCCATGGGATCGTGGGTGGCTGGACGGGTGCGGGGTCGAAGACCGTGATCCCTGCGACCGCGGTCGCCAAGATCAGCATGCGGCTGGTCCCCGACCAGAAAGCGAAGTCCATCTTTCGCGCGTTCGAGAAGAAGGTGAAGAAACTCGCGCCAGGTGGCGTTGAGGTCGACGTGCGCCAACTGGCCGGGGGGGATCCCGTGCTGATGGATCCGTCTGCCCCGATCATCCAGACCGCCGCGTCGGTCATTCGCGAGATCTGGGGGACGGCACCGGTCTACGTCCGAGGAGGGGGGAGCGTTCCTGTCGTCGCGAAGTTCTCCCAGGTGCTGCGAGTGCCCACCGTCATGTTTGGGCTCGGTCTGCCCGACGACAACACCCACGCGCCCAACGAGAAGTTTCACATCCCCCACTTCTACAAAGGGATCGAGACGGTCATCGCCTTCCTCCAACGGGTCGCGCGCTAGTTCCCTCACCAGGGGCGCGCGCTTACCCTCTCGCCGCCAGCATCTGTGCGCCACCCTCCACGCTGTGACGGGGCTGGAGGGTGGGTAACTGTCCACCGACTGGCGGACGCGTATGTTACCATTCTGCACTAGGCCAATGCCCTCGATTCGCGAGACGGAGCTCGAGATGGTCCAGCTCGTCTTGCCGCAGCATGCGAACCCACGGGGGACGCTCTACGGTGGGCGCATGATGGACTGGATCACGACGGCGGCGACCATGGCGGCGATGCGCCTCGCCCACAGCAGCGTCGTCTTGGCGAGCATGGATGACCTCGATTTCCTGTACCCGGTCGCCGTGGGGGACGTCGTCACAGTGCGCGCCCAGGTGGAATATGTCGGGACCAGCTCGATGGAGGTCGGGGTAGAAGTCTACTCTGAGGATCCACGCCAAGGCAGCCGACGACGAACGACGGCGTCGCATCTCGCGCTCGTGGCCGTGGACGAGCAGGGCCACCCCCGGCCCATCGGGGTCAAGGTTGCCCCCGCGGGGACAGACGAAGCCCGTATCTATGCCGCGGCAACGACGCGCAAACTGGAGCGCAACGCGCGCCTTGCCGATCGCACGCTCCAGGCCGCGCGGGTGGACAAGGAGAGCGGCTTTACCCATACACTGGAAGTGACACGGGTCGTGTTCCCCGAGGACACGGTGATGGGCCGGATCATGTTCGCGGGCCGGCTGATGATGCATCTCGATGAGATTACCTCCGTGCTTGCGCTGCGGTACTGCCGCTGTACACCGGTGACCGCATCGATCGATGCGCTCGCCTTCTACGCGCCCATCCGGTTGGGGGAACTCGTTGTCTACCAGGCGGCACTCAATTACGTGGGCCGAACGTCGATGGAGATCGGGGTCAAAGTCCTGGCAGAGCATCCGCTCACGGGGGAGCGGCGCCACACCTGTACGGCGTTCTTGACGCTGGTCCACCTTACGGCTGAGGGGCCGCAGCCGGTGCCCCCGTACACCCCGCGGACGGAGGTCGAGAAGCGGCAGTGGCAAGAGGCGCAGGCGCGCCGCGAGGCCCGGGTAGCCCGGCGCGCCCAGTTGGGGGCTGAGCGGTTCCGGTGACGCTTTGCGGGTTAGGGGCGACCTGTGCGGCATCGGAGGAAGAACTTTTCGTGAGGAGCAGGTGAAGCGCGGCTCGGTGCGAACGTATCAACCACCGGCGCGCGGCGACGGCCGCCGCACGCGGGAGCGCCCGTAAAGCCGCACGAACAGGTCCCGAGCCGAGGCTCCTCGGCGCGGGTGTGGAGGGAGGGGAGAGGTGGAAACGATCGGACACCACTATATCGTCGAGGCGTCGGGGTGTAGACCTGACGTCATTGGGAAGGTCGAGTCAGTGGAGCAGATCCTTGTACGCGCCGCCGAGGTGGCTGGCGTCCAGATCTGGTCCATTTCGTTTCACCGCTTCAACCCAAACGGCGTGTCCGGAGTGGTAGTGATCTCCGAATCGCACATGTCGGTGCACACGTGGCCCGAGTATGGATATGTGGCGTTGGACATCTTCACCTGTGGGGGCGACGCGAAACCGCAAAAGGCCGTGGAGTACGGGTTGGGGGAGTTCGGCGCGACCAACGTCCACATCACCGAGGTCACCCGCGGGCTGGAGGAAGGGGACAAGGTCTTCTTCCACAGTATCGTGACATGGGAAGAAGAGCTCGCCCGGCGGGCTGTCAACGGGCAGCGGCCGGTGGAAGTACGGCCTCCTGCGCGCCGCCGCCGGGCCGGGGTCAAGCCGAAAGCTTAGAGATTGAGGCGTTCCTCGCACGCACGCCCCTCGCGGTGAGGGTTCGCTGATCACTCTCACTACCGCGACCATTCTCGTCTTGGTCGGTGTGACCGCGACCGGTGCCGCCCCCAGTACACAGGGGCGCTGGGAGTCGCGTGCGCCGATGCCCTCACGACGGACCGAGGTCACCGGCGCAGCGGTTGGAACGAAGATCTACGTGATCGGTGGGTTGATCCCAGGTGGGGCGACCGCTGCCGTAGAGGAGTACGATCCCTCGACCGATCGATGGAGCAGACGGACCCCTCTCCCGGTCCCGTTGCACCATACCGCTGCGGTAACCGTAGGGAGCAAGCTCTACGTTATCGGAGGGTTCACCCCCGCGTGGGATCCGGTCGCATCCGTCTACGAGTATGACCCAATCACGAATCGGTGGCGCACGCGAGCGTCTCTCTCCACCGCCCGGGGTGCGCTCGCGGCGGTCGTGTCGGGTGGGAAAATCTATGCGCTTGCCGGGCTCTCCTGGCGAGACCAGGACACCGGAGCGAATGAAGAGTATGATCCGGCGACCGACACGTGGCGCCTACGCGCACCGGTGCCGACCGCACGGAATCACCTCGCCGCGGCCGCGGTGGGCGGGAAAGTGTACACGTTCGCTGGACGGATTGCCGGCCGTAATATCCCGGTGACCGAGATCTACGATCCGCGCACGAACTCCTGGGCTCCGGGCGTCCCAATTCCTACGCCCCGGAGCGGGCTTGCCGCTGCGGTCCTCCGCGGGCTAATCTACCTCTTTGGGGGCGAACTGGAGTTGGGACGCGCAGCGATTCACGCGGAGAACGAGTCGTATGATCCCGGGACGAACACGTGGACACGGAAAGCTCCGATGCCGACGCCCCGTCACGGGCTTGCGGCGGTCGCGGTAGGGGATCGGATCTACGTCATCAGTGGGGGGCCCCGTCCTGGAGCGACGTACAGCACGACGAACGAAGCATACCTCCCGTGATTGATGCACGGTTCAACTTCCGTCTCCGCCGAGGCCCTCTGGCAAGGACTTCCTGGCGGTTCCGCAGAACGTCGCGCAGAGCGCGTTGTGTTATCGTCCCGGCCACGACCCGAGTCGTCGCTCATCCCCGCACGGCCTGGATCTGAGAGAGTAGCCTTGCCGCCCTGCAAGGACCGTCAGAGAGAGTTGGTGTGAACCTTGAGGATGGACGCCGTCGATCCCACGGTTGGGACGACGTACGCCGAGACGGAGCAAGACGCGGCACCCGCCCCAACCCCGCCGGGCGGGCCGGGCTTCCTAGCCTCCAAGTTCAATCTCCGGATGATCGCGGGCGTCGCGGCGGCGCATTTCGTCAACGATTTCTACGCCTCGTTTCTGGCGCCGCTCTTGCCTCTGGTCGTTGGCAAGTTTCACATCTCCTTCATGCTCGCCGGGTTGCTCGCGACGATCTTCACCACCTCGTCCGCCCTCTCGCAGCCATTGTTCGCGCTCTTGTCAGATCGGATGCGGACACGGATCCTCGTGGCGCTTGGGCCGACGCTCACCGTGCTGGGAATGGGGTTGCTGGGACTGGCGCCCTCCTATGGGGCGCTAATTGGAGTGCTCCTGATCGCGGGCGTGGGGACCGCGGCGTTCCACCCGCAAGGCGCGTCGACGGCAGGGCACGCGAGCGGCACTCGCAAGGGCATGGGCGTGTCGCTTTTCGTCACCGGAGGCGAGCTCGGATTCTCGCTTGGGCCCATCCTCATCGCCCTCCTGGTGACGACCGTTGGGTTGCGGGGTACCGCAATGGCTGCAGTGCCTGGCTTGGCGGCGTGTCTCGTGTTGTGGTGGACCGTGGCGCGAGGGGTGATGATCCATGCGCATCGCGCCGAAGGCCTCCGGGCCGACCTCCAAGGGGCCTGGCGTCCGCTCGGGCTCCTCTACTTGTCCGTGCTGTGCCGCAGCATCATCATCCAATCGTATGTCACGTTTCTGCCCCTCTTGCTCCGCGCCCGCGGTGGATCGCTCATCGCGGGCGGAGCGGCAGTGTTCTTGTTCGGCGGCATCGGGGCCATCGGGGGCCTAGTTGGAGGAACGCTCTCTGACCGCGTCGGGCGCCGCGCGGTGCTGGTCGTCTCCTTCTTGCTGGGGATTCCACTGCTGCTGATCTTCATTCGGAGCCAAGGGACATGGGCGTACCCGTTCCTGGCGCTCTCGGGACTCACGCTGTACCTGACGGCCGCGGTGACCATCGTCATGGGGCAAGAACTGCTCCCGCGCCAGGCCAGCGTCGCCAGCAGCATCGTCATGGGTCTCGCGTGGGGGATGGCAGGACTCTCACTTACGGCGGTCGGGGCGTTGGCCGACGCGATCGGACTTGCGTCCGCACTGACCGCGATCCTGGCGCTGGGGTTGGTCGCTCTGATTGCGGTGCTCATGATGCCCAAGGCCTCCGCCCACGCACGTTAGGGACCAGACGGGCGTGCCCGTCTGTAGGGGAGCGGACGGTGGTCGGGGAGTTACGCTTCGGGTTCGAACAGTTCGATGATGTTACCGTCAGGGTCGGCGACTTGAGCGGTGCGTCCCGCATCAACCGTGTGCGGGGGCGTGAGGACCTTGGCGCCTCGCTGTTTCGCCTCGGCGAAGACGACGTCAAGATCTTGGACTTGAAAGGTGATCTGCGCCGAGCCACTCCCGGCGCTCGGATCGCGCGGTTTGAGCGAAAGAATGACCCCCTCGGTCCGAAATTCGGCTCCGCGCTCCGATTTGTTGACTACCGGGAGTCCGAGCACGTAGGAGTAGAAATTCGTCGCCTTCCGAATATCGGAAACGAGGATCGCGAGGTGCGTAATTTGGTCTAGCATCGCCCCTCTGTGCGAGGGTTCGTTGGCTTGCACATTACCCCGGAATGGGGGTCACGATGCACGTGGTCGTGCGCGTCACCCCGGACGCTTGTTGGATTCGAGAGACGATCAGGCGGCCCAGCTCGTCCATCGTGTCCGCCTCGATGAAGGCGATGATGTCCGTGGGGCCGGTGACTGCGTGCGCCATCTTTACCCCTGGCATGGTCCGGATCGTGGTCAGAACCTCCCCCGCGTGCCCAGGCATTGTCCGCACAAGCACAAACGCCTGCACTGCCACGGTTCCACCTCCTTCTGCGGGCTCCTCCTCGCGGTCTGGTATGTATGTCGATTCGACTTGGACTCTCTTTTCCCTCGATCTCCCGGGGATGATCTGCTTTGTCCACGGCTATGGGAGCGCATGGGGGAAACCCCTTGGGGATCCCCAAGGGCTTCCGACCATTGGTGTCGACGGAATTGAGTTACGCGGGGACGACGTTCGCCGCCTGTGGGCCTTTCTTGCCTTCGACGATGTCGAACTGCACCTGCTAACCCTCCTGCAGGGTGCGGAAACCTCGGCCTGGATGGCGCTGTAGTGGACGAAGACGTCCTTACCATCCGAAACGGAAATAAACCCGTACCCTTTCTCAGCGTTAGACCACTTCACGGTGTGGTAACCATTCCTGCCCTACTCCTTTTGTGCACCGTACAGATAACGTCACTCCGTGCCGTACCTGTCGCGCCGAAAATGACATGCCAGATTTGGAAGTGTCAAACGCACGACGCTCGGATGTCACAACCATGCAGGTCGTACCCGCATAGAGTCAGGAAAGAAACCTACGCAGGCTACCGGAACGGAAGCTAAAATGACTCGACTTGTTGGCGGAGTGCTCTTGCGCGGAGACCGTATTCTCTTGGGAAAGCGTTCGGCAGACCGAGCCTTCTATCCAGGAGTGTGGGATATTGTGGGGGGGCATTCGACAGAAGGGGAAACGCCCGAGCAGACCCTGGTGCGGGAGTTTGCAGAAGAGATAGGCGTGATGCCCGTGGAGTACCGCCTGCTGGCCGTTCTCACGGAACCGGACCCAGAGCTTGCTGGCGAAGGTTCCTATCATGTTTATCTCGTCACCTGAGTGGCGTGGCACGCCGCGCAATCTACGCGAGGATGAACACTCCGAGTTGGCGTGGGTAGGGCTTGACGAGGTCGAGAGGCTGGAACTAGCTTCTCCTTCCTACGTCAGCTTGTTTCGATCGATTCGTGGAGCCGGCTAGAAGTTCAACGAATGCTATTGCGCGCAAAATTGTCCAACTTCCGCCAGAGGGGTCGGCTTGACGGGGGCGTCGGAGCATGCTATATGTGTGCCTGCCAACTGCATACTTGCTCTTATCGAGAGTGGGGGAGGGACGGGCCCGATGATCCCCGGCAGCCTGCGGAGCGTGCGCAAGGTGCCAACTCCGCGCAACCAATTCGGAGAGATAAGAGGGCAGCACGACCCCTCCAGGAATTGGCAGGGGCATTTTCATGTCTGAGAGGTAGACGCCGCGCCGCGGCGTGAGGTAGCTGTGATCCGAGTGCGTGTACCGGCAACCATCGCGAACTTTGGCCCCGCTTTTGATGCGTTGGGCATGGCGGTGAACCTCTACAACACGGTTGACCTCGCACCCGCGGCGGTGCCGCAGGTCGAAATCTTGGGCGAAGGGCACGAATGGATTCCCCGCGATGCCTCGAATCTCACGTACCAGGCGGCCGTGGCGGTCGCCGACCAGCTCGGCGAGCGCACCGCGTTTCGGCTCCGCTGTTCCAATCGAATCCCCCCGGGCCGCGGGCTCGGGAGCAGTGCTGCCGCGATTGTTGGGGGGGTCCTTGCAGCGAATGCGTGCTTCGGGCATCGGCTAGGATCGGAAGCCGTGCTTCAGCTCGCCTGGCAGCTGGAAGGGCATCCGGACAATGTCGCGGCTGCGCTACAGGGGGGGGTTGTCCTGACCTGCGTGAGTGAGGGGCATGTGGTCTGGACGCGGATCACCCCGGCCTGGACGGCGGCACTCGTGCTGGCCGTGCCGGAGTTTCTAGTGTCGACCGACCGAGCGCGCGCGGTCCTTCCAGACCGCGTCCCGTTCCACGACGCCGTGGCCAACGTGAGTCGGGCGACTCGCCTGGTGACCGCGATGCTGACCGGATCCCTTGATCTCCTCCGCCTCGCGATGGAGGACACGTTGCATCAACCCTACCGCCGGGCGCTCATCCCCGGGATGGAAGACGTGTTTGCCGCGGCCCGAGACGCGGGGGCGTACGGGGCGGCGCTGTGCGGCTCCGGTCCCTCCATCGTCGCGGTCGCTCCGCAGGAGACCGCCGGGCGGATCGGGGACCAAATGGTGACGGCCTTCGCCGCGGCGGGGGCCCAGGCCAAAGCGCTGTGCGTGGAGATCGATCTCTCGGGCGCGCGCACCGAGGTCGTGGAGGAATCCTGATGCAGGCCGAGATCTTGCGGTGCCGGGAGTGCGGTGCGACCTTCGCAGCCGAGGCGATCTACGTCTGCGAGCGATGTTTCGGTCCCTTGGAGGTTGTCTACGATTACGAGCGTCTCGCTAAGCAGCCGCTGCGGCAGCTCATTGAAGCGGGGCCGCGGTCGATGTGGCGCTACGACCCGTTACTGCCGGTCAACCGAATTCCCGAGATCGATCTCGCCCCCGGGTTCTCCCCGTTGCTGCCGGCGGCTCGGTTGGGCCAGACCATGGGGTTGCGGCAGCTCTACGTGAAGAACGACACCATCAATCCGACGTGGTCGTTCAAGGATCGCGTGGTCGGCATCGCCATCGCGGCGGCGCGCCGGTTCAACTTCCCCGTCGTCGCGTGTGCGTCAACCGGGAACCTGGCCAACGCGGTGGCCGCGCACGCCGCGCGGGCCGGGTTGCAGGCGTGTGTCTTCATTCCCCAGGGCCTCGAAGCGGCGAAGGTCCGCCTTAGTGCGGTGTATCGGCCGACCATTGTCGAGGTCGAGGGGACCTATGATGATGTCAACCGGCTTTGCGCGCAGATCGCCGATGAACACCGCTGGGCGTTTGTGAATGTGAACTTGCGCCCCTACTACGCGGAGGGGGGCAAGACGCTCGGGTTTGAGGTGGCCGAGCAGCTCGGGTGGCGCGCCCCCGATCACATCGTGGTCCCGATTGCCTCAGGTAGTCTGCTCGTGAAGATTCACAAGGCATTGACCGAACTGGCGCGCACCGGTGTCATCGACGGGGTCCCGACGCGGGTCCACGGAGCGCAAGCCGAGGGATCCGCCCCGGTCGCCGCCGCGTTCGCCGCGGGAACGGACGAGATCCGTCCCGTGCGCCCCCACACGATCGCGAAGTCGCTGGCGATTGGGAACCCCGCGGATGGCCGGTATGCCGTACGCGTCGCGCGCGCGACCGAGGGATCCATCTCCGCGGTGGGCGACCAGGCGATCGTCGAGGGGATTCACCTCCTCGCCGAAACCGAGGGGATCTTCGCGGAGACGGCCGGAGGAGTCACTGTGGGAGTGCTCCGCGCCCTCGCCGCGGCCGGCCGGTTCCGGCCCGATGATGTGGTTGTCGCATACATCACAGGGATGGGCCTGAAGACGAGCGAAGCCCTAGACGGCACCCTGGCGGACCCAGTACGCATCCCGGCGACACTCCAGGCGTTCGAACGCAACGTCCTGCGTCTGATCGAGGCGTAGAGGGGGCGGAGAGGACGCAGGGCGGAGCGCCCAGTGCGCTCGGCGCTCAGTCCAGGGGAGAGCTGAAGGAGGGGAATGATGGCGACTGTGAAGATTCCTGCGCCGCTGCGGAAGCTCACTGGCGACCAGCGCGCCGTCCAGGCGACAGGGAAGACGCTCGCCGAGGTGATCAACGATGTGGACCGGCAGTTCCCCGGGATCAAAGCGCGCGTGCTGGACGGCGAGGGGAAGATCCACTCCTTTGTGAACATCTTCATCGACGAACAAGACGTGCGGTTCCACCAAGGCCTCGCCACGCCCGTGCCCGAGACCGCAGAAGTGGCGATCATTCCCGCGATGGCGGGCGGGATCCAGGACGCCAGCGAATAGGCGGCGGGAGCCTCCTGGCCGACGCTCCCCCAAGAGCGGCCAGCCACGCATGGATCGAGACCACGCCCGCGACCGGATCGCCGAGCTCCGGCGGACGATCGAACACTACAACTATCGCTATCACGTGCTCGACGCCCCCGAGATCACTGATCCCGAGTTCGATGCCCTCATGCAGGAGTTGCAGGAACTCGAGGGCGCTTTTCCCGACCTGCTCACGCCCGATTCCCCCACTCAGCGCGTAGGCGGTCAGCGCTCGGATGCGTTCCAGGCGGTCGTCCATCGCCGTCCGATGCTCAGTTTGAGCAATGCGTTTTCGGCAGACGATTTGACGGCGTGGGCGCGGCGCGCTCAGGGGGCCGTCGGGGCGGAGCCGCTGGACTACATCTGCGAGCTGAAGATTGATGGGACGGCGGTGGCGCTAACCTATGAGCAGGGTCGCTTCGTCCGCGGGGCCACCCGCGGGGATGGGACCGAGGGCGAGAATGTCACCGCGAATTTGCAGACCGTACGTAGTCTCCCGCTCCGTCTTCGGGGGACTGCTCCAGCCCTAGCAGAGGTTCGCGGCGAGGTGTTCCTCTCTACGCAGGCGTTTGCGCGGGTCAACCGCGATCGCGCCGCTGCCGGCGACCCGCTCTTTGCGAATCCGCGCAACGCCGCCGCGGGATCGCTGCGGCAGCTTGATCCCCGGATCACTGCCTCGCGACCGCTCGATCTCTTCATCTATGGCGTGGGCGACATTCGCGGGATCGCCTCAGACAGCCACGCCGAGCTGCTCTCCTGGTTGCGCGAGGCCGGATTCAAGGTGAACCCGCACACGCGCGCATGCGCCACTCTGGAGGAGGTGCTGCGCTACGTTGAGGAATGGACGGCGCGCCGGCACGAGCTCGACTATGCGACCGATGGCGTCGTCGTGAAGGTGAATTCCCTGCGCCAGCAGGCTGCGCTTGGGGCCACCAGCCAGGCGCCGCGGTGGGCCATCGCGTACAAGTTCCCTGCGGAGCAGGCGCTCACGCGGGTGACGGCGATCCGCGTCTATGTGGGGCGCACCGGGGCGCTCACCCCGACCGCGCAGGTGGAGCCCGTGCGCGTCTCCGGCGTCACCGTGAGGAATGCAAGTCTGCACAACGAGGACGAGGTCCGACGCAGAGATGTCCGCGTTGGGGACTGGGTCATCATTCAACGAGCGGGCGAAGTGATCCCCGAGATCGTGCGCGTCCTCCCCGAGCGTCGGACCGGGGAGGAACAGGTCTTCGTAATGCCCACGACGTGTCCCGTCTGCGGGGCGACGGTCCACCGGGAGGCGGGGGAGGTCGTCGCTCGCTGTCCGAATGCCGCGTGTCCCGCGCAGGTCTTGGAGCGCCTCCTGCACTTCTGTTCGCGGGATGCGATGAACATCGATGGGGTCGGGCCGAAGCTGCTTGCCCAGCTGGTCGCCGCGAAGGCGATCCAGAATCCCGCCGACCTGTATCGGGTCGGCGAGGCCGATTTGATGACGCTGGAGCGGATGGGCGAGATCTTGGCCCGGTCCGTGCTCGCGTCGATCGCCCAGAGCCGACGGCCCACGCTCGCCCGGTTCCTCTACGCCCTGGGGATCCGCCACGTGGGAGCCCACGTCGCCGAGGTGGTGGCCCGGCAATTTCAGAATCTCGGCGCCGTAATGGCGGCCACCGCCGATGACTTCAGTGCGACCCTGGGGATCGGGCCAACGATCGCCGAGAGTCTGGCCGCGTTCTTTCAGACTCGAGAGAATCGGCGCCTGATCGAGAAATTGACCACCGCGGGCGTTGAGCCCGCGGCCGTTGCAGCTTCCGTCACTGGCCCGTTTGCCGGGGAGCAAGTGGTGTTCACGGGAACGCTCAGCCGCTTCACACGCAGCGAGGCGGAATCGCTTGTGCGGGCGCAGGGTGGGGTGGTGGGGACCACCGTGTCGAAGAAGACGACGTACCTCGTCGCGGGTACCGACCCCGGCGCGAAACTGCAAAAGGCCCAGACGCTTGGGGTGCAGGTCCTTTCTGAGGACGAGTTTGCCAGTTTGGCGAGAGGGTAGTCGTGCGGCCTCGATGGTTGATCGCGGTCATCATCTTGGGAGGCGTGCTCCTCGCTGTGTGGTGGGGGGTCCGACCTTGGCAGAGGCCCGTCACTGTCTACTTCCTCCGTGTGACCCAAAGTGGGTCTACCCTGGTCCCCGTCACTCGGGTCGTGTCGGGGCGTGGCCCCACGTCGACGCGTGGGTTGGTGGCCGCGGCGCTGGAGGCGCTCATTGCGGGGCCCGTTGACGCGGAACGGGCGAGAGGACTCACCTCCGAGATCCCTTCCGGGACGCGACTCCGAGGCGTCGAGACTCGGGACGGGGTCGTCCGAGCGGATTTCAGCCGCGAGGTCGAGGCTGGAGGCGGGAGCACGAGCATGCTCGGCCGCTTCTGGCAAATCGTCTACACCGCCACCCAGTTCCCCGACGCGCCACGTGTGAGGATTCTCCTCGAGGGACAAGAACACGCGACCTTAGGCGGCGAGGGTGTGCTTATTGATCACCCGATTGCGCGTCCACCAATCGCCCCTAGATTCTAGGCCGATGGCGGCCTGGGGTGTGAGAGTGACGAGCGCTGGACGTTCGCTTCCTGATCCCATCTTCATGAACGTCCCACTTTTGGGTTCACCTTCACCGCAGGTGCATGCGCAGGAGTCATGACCTAGCCGGAGAACCGTACTGGACACGCCCCTGGCAGTCCAAGGCACCGTGGCAAACGAGGTCTTTGCTGAAGACATCGAAGCGCTGCTCGAGCGCCTTGAGGGCGTCACTGCTGCACGCGTGGTCGCGACGGATGCGGGCGAGATTGACCGCATCTACCTGACGGCCGCGTCCGACCACGATCCTCCCGCAGTGCGGCGGATGGTGACCACGGCGTTAATGTCGTCCTATTCCCTGGCTCTCGACGGCTGGCGGATCCGGGTCGCTCGGTTGGAGGCCAATGGGCCCGATCCGACGCAGTGGCAGTTGCATCGTCTGGAGGATGTCCGCACGGCGACTGAAGCCAAAGTCGTGGTCGAGCTTCGCCCGGCGGGGGACACGGTCGCTCGCGCCATAGGGTCTGCGCACGGAGTTCCCGAGGCCGCGACCCACCTCCGGCTGACGGCGGCGGCGACGCTCGGCGCCCTGAAGTCCGTTCTGGAGGCGGAAGGATCCCGCGCCGTGGTGGAGAGCGTCGAGGTCATCTCGCTCGCCAGCCGAGATGCGGCGGTCGTTGCGGTGTCAGTGACTCGGGCGGCGCAGAATGATTTCTATGTGGGAGCGGCGGTGAGTAGTGGGAGTGAGACCGAAGCGGTCGTTGCGGCCACCCTGGACGCAATCGGGAAACGGACGCAGGGTCCGGACCCAAGGAGGATGGCGATGAAGGATCGTCGGGAGCAGTTGGAGTCGATGCGCGCTCACTACCGACAGGTCCGGGGACCTCAACGGCAGATGCCGACGGCGGCGCCGGTCGCCAGTGAGGCCCCCCCGGCGAAGGCAGAGGATGTCGGGGCGGATCTTGCGGAGGTTCGCCCTGAACGCCCTGGGGGCGCGGCGGTCGGAGGTCGAGAAGACGCCTCCAAAACGGAGATGGACCGGCCGCGGCCGGGGACTCGGGGCGCGATGGAGGATGACTTCTTCCGTCAGTTGATCGCAGCCGGCACTCCGGTCCACATTCGGTGCCGAGACGGGTACCAGATTGCAAGTGCGGTGCTCAGAGGGTTCGGGACGTATACTCTCATGGTCGAGACCGAGAGCGGCGAGGAGTTGGTCTTCAAGCACGGAGTCATTTCGATCCGCGCGCTGGCGACGAACCCGACGTCCGAGTAGGAGCCGAAATCTAGCCTCAGGGTAGGGAGGGCGGTCGCGATGCCCTCCCTCTTCGCTTTCTTGAGTCTGGGCGTCGGTTGATCGGAGCTGGCGAAGCGCGAACTGATGAGGTGAGGATAATGTCGCCAGATCGCAGTGATGAGCTCCGGCGTCGGCGGGACCAAATTCGCGCCGGCGGAGGCGCCGACCGGATCGCGCGGCAGCACGCGGCGGGGAAGCTCACCGCACGGGAGCGGCTGGAGCTCCTCCTCGATCCGGGCAGTTTCGTAGAGCTCGACCAGTTCGTCACCCACCGGGCGCGTGAGTTTGGGATGGACAAGACCGAGGCCCCCGCGGACGGGGTCGTCACGGGCTACGGGACAATAGCGGGGCGGACAGTCTATGTCTTCTCGCAAGACTTCACGGTCCTCGGGGGGTCGTTAGGCGAGGCGCATGCAGAGAAGATCGTCAAAGTCATGGATCTGGCAACCCGCACGGGGGCTCCGATGCTCGGGTTGAACGACTCGGGTGGTGCGCGCATTCAGGAGGGGGTCGCGAGCCTGGGCGGCTACGCGGAGATCTTTCTGCGGAACACGCTCGCTTCGGGCGTGATCCCACAGATCTCCGCGATCATGGGGCCGTGCGCGGGAGGCGCGGTGTACTCTCCGGCGATCACCGACTTCACGATCATGGTGCGGGGGACGAGCGCCATGTTCGTGACTGGGCCGCAAGTGCTCCGGACGGTGACGCGCGAAGAGGTCGAGGTGGAGGAGCTGGGGGGCGCTGATGTGCATGCGTCCCAGAGTGGCGTAGCCCACTTCGTCGTCGCCGATGATCCCGCCTGCGTCCAGCTCATCCGCCGATTACTGGCCTATCTCCCGCAGAACAACCTCGAGCCCCCGCCGGTCGTCGAGGCTCACGATGATCCCGCTCGAATGGACCTGGTGTTGGACACGCTTGTGCCCAACGATCCCGTGAAGCCCTACGACATGGCCGAGGTGATCACCCGAATCGTGGATGTGGGGACGTTCCTCGAAGTCCACGCGCACTACGCGCCCAACCTGCTCGTGGGGTTCGCCCGCCTGGACGGGCGCAGTGTAGGGATCGTCGCCCAGCAACCCCGTGTGCTCGCGGGGGTCCTCGATATCGCGTCGTCGGTCAAAGGCGCGCGGTTCATCCGCTTTTGCGATGCCTTCAACATCCCGCTGGTGACGTTTGTGGATGTCCCCGGTTTCCTGCCGGGCGTCGCGCAGGAGCACGGGGGGATCATCAAGCACGGGGCGAAACTCCTCTATGCGTACTGCGAGGCGACCGTGCCGAAGGTCTCCGTCATTACCCGGAAAGCGTACGGCGGCGCCTACGACGTGATGTCCAGCAAGCACATCCGAGGCGACCTGAACTTCGCGTGGCCGAGTGCGGAGATCGCAGTCATGGGACCTGAAGGCGCGATCGAGATTATCTTTCGCAAGGAGCTCGCCGACGCGCCAGATCCGGCGGCGCTCCGGCTGCGCCTCATCGCCGAGTACCGGGCGCAATTCGCCACCCCCTACGTCGCGGCCGCCCGAGGCTACATCGATGACGTGATCGACCCGCACGAAACCCGACCCCGCCTCATCTCGGCTCTGGCGCTACTCTCGACCAAACGGGTCGGCGCGCCGCGACGAAAGCACGGGAACATCCCACTTTGAACTCACACAGGAGGGGGCCGGTCCGTCGCGGAATCCATTGTCCTAACTCGGCCGGTCCACGGATTCTATGAAACTTGAGTATGTCACTGCGGATGACAAGAAGTTTCACGACTGGCTCCGCCGCTACCGGGAGGAGATCAGCGGGGAGCCGCCCCCCGATGGGTGGCTGGACGCATACCTCAAGCACATCTTCGCTGAGCAGGGGAACCACCGGCACATCTGGTGGGCCCTCGACGAGAGCAAGAAGGTCGGTTTTGTCGTCGCGGTCCTGAGCGCTCACCCCGTCGACAAGCAGCGGCTCCAAGGGATGATCGCCGAGTTCTTCATCTACCCCGAGTTCCGCCGCGAGGGGTATGGGCGGCGCATGGCTGAGGCCGCGATTGAGTTTCTGAAGTCGAAGGGCGTCGAGGACATTCACACGTCGGTGACGGCGGGCAACGTGCGGGGCGTGCGGTTCTGGGAAGCCTGCAGCT
>Ga0209515_10000589_pt1 | contig 64247 bp, 68 predicted proteins | sample Subgroupgradi54m_FD_187454 | JGI IMG/M metagenome (GOLD analysis project Ga0209515, IMG submission 187454) | Subsurface groundwater microbial communities from S. Glens Falls, New York, USA - GMW60B uncontaminated upgradient, 5.4 m (SPAdes)... ...
GAGGCGGTGGCGGGGCGATTGTCCGAACGTACGATTTAGTTTCAAGCCACCACGCGCTCCGCGCGTGGCACATCATTTGTTTTGAAAATAGGTTCTGATTTGGTACAATAAACGCACAAATAAGCGAAGCTTATTTTGCGCGTGAAGAAGCGCGGGTGCGCTTCTGTCCAGGAATCGAAGCCCGATTGAGCTTTTTTGGAAGCGAAGCGCACCAGAAAAACCAATCGGGGTACTGATCCTGTAAGGGTCGAATGTCATGGCACGTTCACTATTTTCGCTAACTTTTGCTAGTATAGAGTCTTGGGCACGTGGCGGAATTGGTATACGCGCACGCCTCAGAAGCGTGTCCTGTAAAGGTTGGGAGTTCGAATCTCCCCGTGCCCACAAATAAAAACCCACAACTATCTGTTGCGGGCTGCTCGGACGGCCTTCTGCCTTTCGCGAAGTTTTTTGTTCAGGTCTTTTAGCTCTATGGCCTGTTCGGCAATCTTGGCCTTGAGTTTTCTCAAGCGTTCTTGTCCCCAAGGAGCGTTCGCGAGCGTCTGCTTGTCGGTTCTTTGTCTGAAACGAGCGTATCTGATTTGCCCGTAAATGCCGTCGTGTGGAAGTTTTTTCATAAGTTTCGTTCAGGATACCTTTATGTATAATAGTGTTTGTTCATACAATGTCAAAATTATTTGATTTTAAAAAAATAAAGCGTGTTTATTTTTTCGGCATCGGCGGCATCGGCATGTCCGCTATCGCGCGGATGTTTTTGTTGCGGAGTCCTTCAGAAACTTCAAGGCGAGTACGAGTGAGCGGGTCGGATATTTCCGATTCGGAGATTTTGAATGAATTGCGGGAACTTGGCGCGAACATTTCCATTGGTCAGTCGATTGCAGAGCTACCAAAGAATATCGATTTGATTATTTACTCGGCGGCTATTTCGGTGGCAGACCCCGAGTTGTTTAAGAAAATTAAGAAAGTTAAAATTCCCTCAATTTCTTACGCCGAAGCGCTCGGCGTGATTTCGGAGGGCAAGAAAACCATCGCGGTTTCCGGCACGCATGGCAAAACAACGACTACAGCAATGATTGCGAAAATTTTGATTGATGCGGGAACTGCCCCGACAGTTCTTATTGGCAGTCTCGTTGAAGACCCGAAGACCGGTAAACAAGTTAATTTTATAAAAGGCGGCAGCGACTATTTTTTGGTTGAAGCCGACGAGTATCAACGTTCGTTTTTAACTCTGCACCCGACGGTGCTTGTTGTCACAAATATTGATGTTGATCACTTGGACTATTACCGTGACCTCGCGGATGTTCAAAGCGCGTTTGTCGAGCTTGCGAAAAAAGTTCCGAAAGACGGCGCGGTTGTAACGGATTTGAATAACCCCAATGTAGAACCAGTATTGGAAGCCGCCCGCGCTCCGGTGCTTGATTACGCTTCGGTTGATATCACGGGTCTTGTACTCAAATTCCCCGGAGAACATAATCGTGAAAACGCGCGGGTGGCTTTAACTGTCTCAGGTTTCTTGGGTGTGCCGAGGGAAAAAGCGATTGCGTCGCTCAACAAATTTAAGGGCGCGTGGCGACGATTTGAATATAAAGGGGAAACCGCGAACGGCGCTTTGGTGTACGATGACTATGCCCATAACCCGCAGAAAGTGCGGGCGGTGCTCGCCGGCGCGCGGGAAATGTTCCCAAAGAAAAGAATCGTTGCCGTATTTCAACCGCATCTCTACTCCCGTACCAAAACTTTGCTTACGGAATTTTCAAAATCTTTCGCCGACGCCGACGAAGTAATTTTCCTGCCGATTTTCCCCGCCCGCGAAAAGTTTGACCCCTCGATTTCCTCCGAAATGCTCGCGGTGGAAATCAAGAAACTTAATACGGAAAAATCTGTACGATATATCGTACTATTCGAAGAGACGGTGGACTATCTCGAAAAAAATGCCGATAAAAATTCTGTGATTCTCACGATAGGAGCGGGGGATGTTTATAAAATCGCGGAAACAATCGTCAAAAAAAAATCGGCAAGCTAGTGCCGATTACTGCCACTTGAGTATCACCGGAGTCGTCGGTTCCACAGACGCGAGATACGCCCACACGGCCACGTTGTGCCGTGACGCGGTCTTGGGTAGATTCACCGTAGTGACGATTTCCCCCGCCGCCATGAGACCGAACTCCTCATGCCCGTCTTTCGGAGGGACTAGGGGTTGACGCACCCCGTCATCACCTATCTGTGTGATACAGCTTTTTCCCTTGAGCTGGGGGTGAGAGCCGCCCTTTGGGGAACGGGTTTTGGCAAAACCTTTTGCTATATCTTCGTCATGGTCAAGCCGAAACCACTCTCGAAGCTCGATCACGCCTTTTAGAAGATGGTCAAGTGAGCGTAGTGGAAACAAAACAGGAATACTATTTTTCATAATTTGTACCAACCTCGCCTACTTTAGCAACTGACGCATATTTGTCCAGCTTGACACATTTTTCTATAGTGCCGCCATGGCAACGCCTTATGTTATCGGCACACGAATAGGGAATTTGAAAGGCGTTACGCTTCGATATTTTGGTCAGACGAGGTTGTTTATTTAGTGTTATTCTGTTATTCTTGAGAACATCAGAATATTTTATTTCGGGAATACCCCGTCAGCTTGCTACGGGGTGAATCGAGTCCCCGAGTCCAGAGCTTGCTCTGGGGTAAATACCATTTATTTTTTATGGGAAAAGTCTCTAAGGAGAAAAATTATCGGACACTCGAGCGTTTAGTGAGGGGGTTTTCAAACCACAGACGCATTCAGTTAATGGAAGTTTTGCAAAAGACACCGGAAATGTCCGTGGATGAAATTGCGGAATTGCTTGATATCAACTACAAGACCGTCGCTGACCACCTCCGGCGTCTTGCCATTGCCGGCCTCGTGCTCAAAAAGTCCGACAGCGTTTCGATTCGTCACAAACTCACTTCCCGTGCCGAGTACGTTCTGAAGTTCTTGAGAACACTAGAATAAAGAAAATTAGTATGGCTACACTTTTTGTTGTGGGCACTCCGATAGGACATTTGGAAGACGTGACGCTCCGGGCGTTGCGGATTTTGAAAGAGGCTGACGTTATCTTGTGTGAGGACACGCGTGTGACGAAGCGGTTGCTCGAAAGACACGCAATCGCGAACAAACAACTGACAACCTACAACGAACAACAGAGCGGGGTCACGGCGGAGAAGATAATCAAGTGGCTGGAGGAAGGGAAGAATGTAGCACTGGTTTCCGACGCGGGAACGCCAGGGATTTCTGACCCGGGGACGATACTTGTGCAGAAAGTGCGTGAAGCATTGCCGGAGGTAAAAATAGAATCCGTACCCGGCCCAAGCGCGCTTACCGCCGCACTTTCAATTGCGGGAGTACCTGCCCACGATTTTGTCTTTTTGGGTTTTCTGCCTCACAAGAAGGGGAGGGAAACGTTATTCAAGGAAATCGCCGCCTCCGAGCGCGCAATGATTTTTTACGAATCTCCCCACAGGATTTTGAAAGCCCTTGAATCGCTTGTAAAATTTGCTCCAGAAAAGAAAGTAACCATCGCCCGCGAGCTGACGAAAATTCACGAAGAAATAAAAAGCGGCTCTGCGGAGAAGCTTTCTGAGTTTTTCAAAACTAATCCGGAAAAAGTGCGAGGAGAGTTTGTGGTAATCGTAAGTTAATTATATGACAATCAATCTCCGAAAAGCCACTCTTGCCGATATATCCGTACTGTTAGATATCGAACAAAGTGTGGCAGGCACGAAGCTCTACTCTCCCATGCTGAAGAAAGAAGAATGGGAGGAGGAACTACAGAAAAGTTTCGTGTACATTATTGAGGAGAACACTCTTCCGGTAGGAAATATTTCTTACGAAAAGAGAAACGACGGTAGCGTCTATATAAGTGGTCTCGCGGTTAATCCACAATTTCAAGGTAGGGGCATTGCCCGAGCCGCTTTGACACGTGTGCTAGAAGAAATTGGCAACGTGAAAAGGATTGATTTGGTGACCCATCCGGATAACGTGGCCGCACTTAAACTTTACCAATCCCTTGGTTTTGTTGTTGAATCCAGAAAGGAAAATTATTTCGGTGACGGGGAACCACGGTTGGTTTTAGTTCTTCTTAAAAAAGAATAATTTTCGGTCTAATGGTCAAATGAGCAGTCTGAAAATTAGTTTCTGCGGCTTGGTTAAGAGCCGAATCGGTTAAAAAATACGCTTACGGTGTAAATTTTACCCATTCTAGGCCTTAACTGGTTCTTATTAGTCTGATTTTAGACTGCTTAAATGGCCATTAACTCTAATTTTCAAATTAGTAGGTCAATTTTTGTAGCAACTATAAAATCATTTTCGGAGAGACCTTTGAGGGAGTGGGTGGATAGGGAGACGCGGACGTAGCCCCAGCCGAATTTTATATCAGGATGGTGACCCTCGTTTTCGGCGAGTGCGCCGACTTTGTTTACAAACGCAAGCGCCTCGGCAAAGTTTTTGAATTTGAACCGGCGAGAGATTTCGTGGCTGTCTTTTACACTCCACTTGGATACGTGGGTCATGAATGCCTCGACATCGGCGGGGTTGAGTTTTCCAACGCCTAATTCACAGGCTCTGCATTTTCTGTCCGTCAGGTCGGTCATGCTTATATTGTAGCAAAAAAATTCCCCGCCGGAAGTCTGGTGGGGACGCGCGTCATTGTTCAGATGCCGCACGCATTTTTTTGAAGCGTTCAATGATTGACGTGACGTTTTGGCAGAGGATGAGGAATGAGTCCCCGTTCTCGCTTATTACAAGGTATCCATCGCACCGCTCGATCACCAAAGCGGAACCGTCTTTCTTGTGCTTATCGTACGGCATCTCGTTTCGAGGTTTGAGATTGTAGCTGTCGCCCACTTGGGTGAAGAATCCGGAAAAGACCACCGTGATTTTATGCTCCGTTTCCTGTATTTCAACCGTTCGCCCTCCCCCGAGACTTCCGCCGGTGACGCTTACGCCGAAGCCTTTCGTATAGCGCTCCACCTCGTCGTTGGTGATAAGAGACTGCCAGTTTTTTTCTTTTTTCATAGAATTCCTTTGGTAGGAGTCCGTAACGAAATCTGGTTTTAATGATAGCACGAAGAAAGCTTTTGAGCATGGCTTTTTTTGTTTGCGGTGTTCCTGTATAATTCCCCCATGCGTCACAGTGGCCCGATTCTTACCATAGGCGTTATTTTGGTTCTCCTGCCTCTGTTGGGTTTTCCGGCCGCCTGGAAAGACTTTTTCATTTTGGTTGCCGGCCTTTGGCTGTGCGGAATCGCACTCATGCGTTTGAAGCGTCACCAAGCAAAGAGAGTGTCTTACAGGAAAGAGCCGGGCGCTTCCGCTGTTTCTTTTGTCGAAAATAAAATTCCTCCGGAACCGCCGAAAGATGTATCCACCGAAAATACTTATGACCAACCTCCGCAAGCCTAAGCTTTTCCGACGGTTGAGGCAAAATCCCCGCCGGTACATCCTGCAGGCGGTTATTTTTTTTGTCGCAGTCATTTTTGTTTTTTATTTTTCCTACTTTACGTTACCCGCGCTTTTCACGGTTCGGTATGAAGAGGTAAAAACGCCCACGGCAACCTCCACTCTAGAGAAAAAAGAGACGGGTTTTGTCGCCACGCACGTCGCGACTCCGGCGGCCGTCAAGGGGATTTACATGACGAGTTGGATCGCGGGTTCAAAAAAGTCCCGTGACAGTCTGGTGAAAATTGCCGACACGACCGAAATTAATTCGGTCATCATTGATGTCAAAGATTACACGGGAAAAATTGCCTTTGAGGTTCTCGACCCCTACCTTCAAAAATTTAACTCGGTCGAAAAGCGCATTCCCGACATTCGTGATTTTATAGCGACTCTCCACAACAAAGGGATTTATGTCATTGGCAGAATTTGCGTGTTTCAGGACCCACATATGGTCAAACTGAAACCCGACCTTGCGGTCAAGCGCGAAAGCGACGGCGGGGTATGGAAAGACTTTAAAGGTATTAGCTGGCTTGATGTCGGAGCCAAAGATGTCTGGAAGTACGCGGTGGCTATCGGCATAGAAGCGTATCGGAACGGTTTTGACGAGCTGAATTTCGACTACATCCGTTTTCCGTCCGACGGAAATATGAAAGATATCAGATATCCGTTTAGCGGCAAGAAACCGAAGCCGGAAGTGTTGAGGGAATTTTTTGCTTACCTCAACAAGGAACTGAAGTCTTCAGGCCCTTCGGCAAGCTCAGGACAAGCGCCGGTGCTGTCCGCAGACTTGTTTGGCATGACGACCACCAATACGGACGATTTAAACATCGGGCAGGTGCTTGAGAATACCCTGCCGTATTTTGACTATGTCAGCCCGATGGTATATCCGTCGCATTACCCCCCCCGCTTCATGGGTTTTGCGAATCCCGCGGCAAAGCCTTACGAAGTGGTAAAGTTTTCAATGGACAGTGCGGTACGACGCGCCATTGCCACCTCGACCGTCATCGCACTCTACGGTGAAGAACCTCTTTCGACCACGACCAAACCGCTTCTTTACAGAAAAGAGGCTTTTGACCAGAAAAAGCTCCGCCCGTGGCTTCAGGATTTTAATCTCGGCGCGACTTACACAGCGTCGATGGTGCGGGCTCAGATTCAGGCGACCTATGATGCCGGTCTGGATTCATGGATGTTGTGGAATGCCGCGAACCATTACACTGCCGCCGCGCTTCAAAGTGTTGAAAGCGATTTTGTTACAGCCGCAAAACCCTAAGTGCAAACGGTTGTAGACCGCTATTCCCCCCATTTTTTCTTTGACAATCTGTTTGGACAGGTATAGTCTATAAGTCCAGAGATACATGCTGACACGTGAGGCGTACACGGCGTACGTCTACTGTCAGAACAGGTCTCTAAAAACAAACAAAAACCTCAGTGAAGTTATGGTAACCATAATAAGACAGCACGACCAACCAACAGAACCACTGCCAGAAACACTCGAGCTAAATACCCTACAGACTCGGGCGATTCAGGTCTTTAACGATAGTGAACACGCAAGACCGACGGATGCCGTACGCGAAGAACTTTTAGCCGGTTTCAGCGGCACCATGGGTCGCATTCAAGCGTGGAACACCGTGAAAGACTACGCCTTAGGCAAGTTTGATGATGTAGGCGAGGACTTCCTCCGTCTCATCCGAGCCTGGCTGGTTTTGGGCGACAAGGAGTACAGTCTAGTTTTCAAGGTGACACAATTGGTCAAAACCGCTCTGGAGGCGGGGCTTGAAAAACTGGACGAACTTTTGGTTGCGCTCAAGAAGATTTTTCCTCGATTTTCAAGGAGGAGACTTCAGGCAGAAATTCAAGCGGTCAAAGAGGCCATCAGCTTTCCCATAACTGCAGTTTAGCCAATTCTCCCAGCTCGGCGCGTAGCGCGTCGGGCTTTTTTCTTGTCCGTCAGAGTTGTGGTATAATTTTTCCACATGCTCCACGACGACAACAAAGTCACCTATTTTGCCCAAACCGACTCGCGCAACAAAAGAATCCCTTTTGGCATCAAGCGCAAAGACCGTTCCCGTCACATGTACGTGGTGGGGAAAACCGGCATGGGTAAGTCCACGCTCCTCGAAAACATGGCTATTCAGGATATTCGGAACGGTGAGGGCATGGCTTTTATCGACCCGCACGGCAAAACCGCCGAGTTGCTTCTCGACTATATTCCGGAGGAGCGCATGAAAGATGTGTTATATTTCGCACCCTTCGATATGGAGTACCCGATTTCTTTCAACGTCATGGAAGATGTCGGGCCAGACAAACGTCACCTCGTGGTGAACGGGCTTATGTCCACGTTTGAGAAAATTTGGGAGGACGCCTGGTCCGCGAGAATGGCCTATATTTTGAGTAACACTTTGCTCGCGCTTCTCGAGTATCCCGCATCGACGCTTCTCGGCATCAACCGCATGCTTGCCGACAAAGAATATCGGAAACTTGTGGTAGCAAATCTCAAAGACCCGTCGGTACGCTCTTTTTGGGTTGACGAGTTCGGCAAGTACACCGACAAGTACGCCGCCGAAGCGACTCCCGCCATTCAAAACAAAGTCGGGCAATTTACCTCCAATCCTTTGATTCGAAATATTATCGGTCAGCCGACCTCGTCTTTCGACATACGCAAAATTATGGATGAGAAAAAGATTTTTATCATCAACCTCTCCAAGGGTCGGGTGGGGGAGGGCAACGCCAATCTTTTGGGCTCAATGCTCATTACCAAAATTTATCTCGCGGCTATGTCACGGGCGGACACTTCCGAGCAGACGTTGAACAAGTTACCGAATTTTTACCTCTACGTCGACGAGTTTCAATCCTTTGCCAACAAAAGTTTTGCCGACATTCTTTCCGAAGCGCGCAAATACAAATTGAATCTCACAATTGCCCACCAATATATCGAGCAAATGGAGGAGGAGGTTCGTGACGCGGTGTTCGGCAACGTCGGCACCATGGTGACGTTTCGGGTCGGCGCGTTTGACGCCGAAGTACTCGAGAAAGAGTTTGCCCCCCAGTTTACCGCCGAGGACTTGGTGAACCTCGGCATATATCAAATCTATCTCAAACTCATGATTGACGGCGTTGGTTCACAGCCTTTTTCCGCGACCACTCTGCCGCCCATCGAGCGCCCGCCGGTTCCCATGCGGGAGCAGGTTATCGAATCGTCGCGCGCCATATTCGCCGCGTCGCGTTCCAAAGTGGAAGAAGCGATTAAGGTATGGCATCAACCAATTGCGCCGGTTTTGAAGCCTCTTGAAAAAATCCCCATAAAAAGAGATGAATCGTTCGCGCCCCCTTCTCCGCGGCCCGCTTTCCCGAAGCCAATGTTTGCCGCAAGGCCGCCAATGTTTTCTCCGGAAGCAAGAAGGCGCGAACCTGTTCCAGTTCCCCCCGCACCCGTTCCGGCAGCTTCTCCGGCTGTTTCCACGCGGCCCGTTTCCTTGAACCAGCTTAAAACAGCCGACCCTTTGAAAAAGCCCAAGGGTGTTCAAATGGAGAATTTAACCGAATTGCGGAAAGCGCTCTCCACCCTCCTCAAAGACAAGGAAATCGGCAAATCGCTCGCTCCGGCAATTCGGAAGGAGGAACCGAAAACCTCTCACGCGGCCGTGTCCTTTTCGAGACCCGTGCGCGAAGAAAAGTCTCCGAAAGAAGACGTTAAGGAAGAACCTCGCGTTGAGCACAAAAATCCTCCGCACCAAAGCGCGCAACCGAAAGAAATTCCGGAAGATGTTTTACGGAATATTCTCAAGGTAGAGTAAAATGCGCCTATCTAAAACTTTTAGTATTATCGTAACAGCCAGTTTTTTCTTAAGCCAGCCGGTGTTGGCGCAGGTTGTTATTAGTGAAATCATGTACGACTTGAAGGGGTCCGACACGCTTAACGGCAAGAGCAGGGAGTGGGTTGAACTTGCGAATGTCGGAGGCAGCGCCGTTGCTGTTGCCACAACGACGTGGAAATTTCTCGACAGTGTCGGGAGTGCCAATCACGGCCTCTCCTTGTATCAGGGAACGACGACCATTTTGCCCGGAGGTTTCGCGATTATTGCCGCCGACCCGCAGACGTTTTTAGCTGACTGGCCGGGCTTTGCGGGTACCATTTTCGGTAGCAGTTTCTCGCTCGTCAATTCAAGCGCCACCATTACGCTCAAAAGCAACGCCACGACCGTCGTTGACCAAGTAACTTACGCCTCAACAACCGGAGCGGCGGGCGACGGCAACTCTTTAGGGCTTTCGGGAGGGGTCTGGAAAGCTCTTGCTCCCACTCTGGGAGCTTTGAACCAAGGCGGTCAAGGCACAGTTCCCGAAGGGCAGGCCGGAAGTTCTGCGGCTACCACTACGGCTGACACAACTTCTTCCGGAGCCGACTCGCCATCGGGCACAACGTTATCCGACGACACCGGTAAAACCAACTGGCCCGTTGAGCCGCAGATTATATCCCGAATTGTCGGACCCGCTCTTGGTATCGCGGGAGCAGATATTATTTTCAAAGGTGAGGCGGTCGGTCTTGATAAAAAGCCGGTTAAGAACGTCCGCTATCTCTGGAATTTCGGCGATGGGGCGACTAAAGAAGGGGAAAGCGTCATGCACGCCTATAATTTTCCGGCCGAGTACGTGGTTATCCTTGAGGTGTCCTCGGGAAATTTCGAGGGGGCAAGCCGTTATCGGATAAAAATTGTTCCCGCCGATATTGTTATCGCTGATGTTGTTTCCGGCCCTGACGGCAAAATAGAGCTTCTTAATAACGCCAAACAGGAGCTTGACCTATCGTGGTGGCGTGTCCGGAGCGGTAATCAGTTTTTTACTTTGCCCAAGAACACTAAGATTTTGCCGGCGGGGAGGTTACCGCTTTCCTCACTGGTTATGGGGTTTGCGGTGGCGGACAGTGATGTTGCGCTTCTCTACCCGAACGGTTCGCTGGCGTATCAGTTTATAAAAAATGTTCCGAAACAGGCTGATGTGCCGACTCCCCCAAGTGTTTCAAGTGGCCCGGATATTCCCGAAGCCCCGACGGTTTCTCCCGAACCGACCGAGAAAGCCGTTTCCAACATGTCCGGTCAGGAGGCGGCCGTGGCCCTCGCGGTTCCCGTCCAGAGCGAAATAGAGGCAAGCGACGCAAGCTCGCTCAATGATGGGGCAAAGCCGCCCTCCTCTCTCTGGCTCTATGGCGTGGGAGGCATTATACTTCTCGGATTAGTTTTCAGTTTGTTTCCGAAACCCGCAGCGATTAAGAGTCCCGCGGACGAGTTTACTGTCCTTGAGGACTAATACCAATATACGAATGAATACGAATCTACGAATATCTACGAATGGAGAAAAGAGAATACTGATTTTTTCTCTCGTGTACTACCCCCGTTTCATCGGAGGGGCGGAGGTGGCGGTTAAAGAAATTACCGACCGGATTTCGCCTGAAGAAATTTCTTTTGATATGGTGACGCTTCGTTTCGGCATGAGTACGAGCGAGAAAATCGGAAATGTTACGATATATCGTACTATTCCGAATTTTATCCCGCTTTCTTTGGCGAAATATCTTTTTCCGTTTTTCGCTTGTGCCAGAGCGCTTTCACTTCAGCGCAAAAATCCCTATGACGCGACATGGTCCATTATGGCGAATTACGCCGGTTTCGGGGCGCTATTTTTTAAATTGTTACGGCCTAAAATTCCTTTTGTGCTGACTTTGCAAGAGGGCGACCCGACCGAATATATAAAAAAACGGGTCGGGTTTCTGTACCCAATTTTCAAAAGGATTTTTACCAAGGCCGATTCTATTACCGCGATTTCAACGTATTTGGCGAACTGGGCGAAAGAGGTGAGAACGAAAGAGACGGCGGTGATACCTAACGGGGTGGACGTGGAGAAATTCAAAAATCAAAATTCAAAAATCAAAACTGAAGAAATAAGAGAAAAATTAGGGTTTAGTGAAAATGACGTAGTGTTGGTGACGGCCTCGCGGTTGGTGGAGAAAAATGCCGTAGACGTAATTGTAGATTCACTTCAGTATTTACCGGAGAACGTGAAATTGTTAATCTGCGGTACAGGCCCGCTTGAGAAAAACTTAAAACGAAAAGTGCAAAGCTTAAAATTGGAAGACAGAGTGGTTTTTGGCGGTTTCGTGACACATGATGATTTGCCGAAGTATTTGGCGGCAAGCGATATTTTTATCCGGCCGAGCCGTTCCGAAGGTATGGGCAATTCTTTTATCGAAGCGATGGCGGCGGGACTTCCGGTGATTGCCACGCCGGTCGGCGGTATTCCGGATTTTTTGAAAGACGGCGAAACGGGTTTGTTTTGTGAAGTTGATAATCCCAAAAGTGTCGCCCAGAAAGTGGAAAAATTGATTAAGGACCGTGAATCCCGTGACTATATTGTGGCGAACGCCTCGGGAATGGTTAAAGAAAAATATGATTGGAATTTGATTGCCGAACGAATGAAAAAAGAGGTTTTTGATATACTGATACCATCATGAGAATTTTAATTGCCACAGGCATTTACCCCCCTGACATAGGTGGTCCGGCGCAGTACGCGAAAAATCTTGAAGCGGTTTGGACTAAACAAGGGCACGAAGTCCGAGTAAAGTTTTTCGAGTTTGAGAGGAAATTGCCGTCCGGTCTTCGTCATGCGTGGTACTTTTTTAAAATTTTACCCGCGGTTTTGGGCGCGGATTTTATTTTGGTTCTCGACACTTTCAGTGTTGCCATACCGGCAGTTTGCGCCGCCCGCCTTTTCGGCAAAAAAGTTCTCTTGAGAACGGGGGGCGATTTTTTGTGGGAGTCTTATGTTGAAAGAACGGGCGACCTCGTGCTCTTTCGGAATTTTTACAAGACGTCTCTTGGAAAACTTTCTGCCAAAGAACGCTTTGTTTTCAACTGCACGCGGTGGGTGTTGTCCTCCGTCGACGCGCTCATTTTCAGCACGGCGTGGCAGAGGGATATTTTTGCCGAACCTTACAGGCTAGATTTGAAGAAGACGTACGTCGTGGAAAATTATTTCGGTCCGAAAGAACCGTCGTTCCCACCCGAAACTAAAAACTTCATTGCTGGTACCAGGCCGCTTAAGTGGAAAAACTCGGAGCGCCTGGCGCTCGCGTTTGCCAAGGTGCGGGAGAAAGAAGAAACTTTGGTCTATGATAATACCACCGCCCCCTTTGAGTCTTTCATGGAAAAACTCTCCCATGCTTACGCGGTTGTTCTCGCCTCCCTCGGAGATATCAGTCCCAACCTGATTCTTGACGCGATTCGCCACAATAAGCCTTTTATCGTAACCCGGGAAACGGGCCTCTATGAGCGGATAAAAGAATGCGCCCTTTTTGTTGACCCCGAAAATGTCGATGACATAGCGGAAAAAATTTTCTGGCTTTCGGACAGTTCTCATTATGAGGAGCAAAAAAGGAAAGTGGAGAGTTTTTCTTTTACCCACACGTGGGAACAAATAGCGGCCGAAATTTTGGAATTATGTCAAAAGTAATCAATATCAGTTCCGACAGAAAAATGTTCGAAGAGGGAAGCGCCGTCCGCGCGCGCATGGTTGAGTACGCCTCTCTTTTCGAAGAACTCCATATTGTTGTTTTCAACACCGGCATTTTTACAAAAACCCAAATTGCCTCCAATGCCTGGATATACCCCACAAATTCTTTGGGCCGGTGGTTCTACGCCTGGGGCGCGGTTCGTCTCGGTTCTTCGATTATTGGAAATTGGAAATTAGAAATTAGAAATTGTGTAATCACATCTCAGGACCCTTTTGAGTGCGGTTTGGCGGCGTACAAAATCGCCAAGCGTTTCAAACTGCCGCTCCACATTCAAATTCACACCGATTTTTTGAGCCCTTTTTTCGCTTCCGCGTCTCTTCTCAATCGTGTTCGTATTCACATCGCGAAACGTGTTCTTCGGCGCGCGGCGGCCATTCGGGTCGTATCGCAAAGAATTTTTGATTCTTTGCGAGAATTACGAATTACGAATTACGAATCACGAACTCGAATATTGCCGATTTTCACCGATTTGGAAAAGTTTAGGACCGCGAAACCATCACCTGATTTGAAACAAAAGTATTCGGAGTGGAGTTTTATTATTTTAGCAGTGGGTCGCTTTTCCCCCGAAAAAAACTTCATCTTCGCTATTCGAGTTTTGAAAAAACTTTTGGAGCATTATCCGAAGACGGGGCTCCTCATGGTGGGCGACGGACCGCTTCGCGGCGCGCTCGAGAGGGCCGCTTTCCGCGAGGGTCTATTGAGACATATCGCTTTTGAGCCGTGGCAGAGCGACTTGTTTTCCTACTATAAAACCGCCAACCTTTTCTTGCAGAGTTCTCTCTATGAAGGCTTCGGACTGGCGCTTCTCGAAGCGGTGGCATCGGGTTGTCCCGCCGTATCTTCCGATGTCGGAATCGCCCCAGAACTTTTGAGCAGTGAGAAGCACTCTTTCGTCTGTCCGGTAAATGACCTCGACTGCTTTGTCCGAACCGTATCGGAGTTGATTGAGAACAACCAACTGCGAGAACTTTTTTCTTTGGATTTGGCTCCTCTCGCGGTCGGCCCTTTCAATCGCTCAAAAGAGACTTATCTGGAGGCTTATAGAGCTTCCATCGAGTCCGCGCGGGAATAGCGGAACGTCTTTTACACCTTTCTTTTTTCATGTAGAATAGCCCAATCATGCATACACAACGACCAAAAACCACCTCAAAAAAGACCATCAAAAAGACTTTCGGACAAAGAAACCGGCCTTTATTGGGTTTTATCGGCCAAGGCTTTGTGGGTAAGGCGTACGCCGACGAGTTTGAGAAACGCGGTTTCAAAAACGTGCGTTACGCCCTCGAGGAGCCGTATCGGCATAATAAAGATAGGATAAAAGAGTGCGACATTGTCTTTATCGCCGTGCCCACGCCGACCACCGAAAAGGGTTTTGACGACTCCATAATTCGTAGTGCCGTGAAGCTTGTGGGCAAAGGCAAGGTGGCGGTCATCAAGTCGACGGTGCTCCCAGGCATGACCAGCTCGATACAGGAGGAAAACTCTGACGTGTATGTATTCCATTCACCAGAATTTTTGACGGAGGCAACCGCTTCAAAGGATACCGCGGAACCCCTGCGGAACATCATTGGTATTTCTGTTGATTCGGAAGCTTACCGTAAAAAAGCCAAGGAAATTTTAGCGATTCTGCCTAAGGCGCCATTTGAACTTATAACCGGAGCTTTGGAAGCGGAACTGGTGAAGTACGCCGGTAACTGCTTTTTGTATTTTAAAATTATATTCGCGAATCTCTTTTATGACGTGGCGGTGAGTAAAAAAATCGACTGGCCGACGGTTCGCTCCGCCGTGGCTGCCGACCCGCGTATCGGGCCAAGCCACCTTGAGCCGGTTCACAAGGGTGGCCGCGGCGCCGGTGGCCACTGTTTCATTAAAGATTTTAGCGCTTTCGCCGATTTGTACGCCAAGGCCGTGGCTGACGAGCACGGTCTTGAAGTGTTGAATACCCTGCGTAATAAAAACGTGGAGCTGCTTTTGAGAAGCAATAAAGACCTTGACCTGCTCCACGGAGTGTATGGTGAATCTTTTTTGAAGCGGTTTAAAAATAAAAAATAAAATGTTTACCGCCGTGGAGCAGAAATTGTGGCGATTTCTTAGCAGTTTGTCGCCCCGATTGCACGATGTGCTTTGGAAGAAAAGACTGGTGCTCGTGTTTCTGGTATCCGGCGCTGTCGCGCTTGCTGTTGATGTAAGCACTCTCTATCTATGCAAGGGCGTTTTGGGCATGACGCTTATTCCCGCCGTCGCCGTCGCGTTTCTCGCCGGTTTTTGCGCGAGCTTCCTGCTCCAGAAGTTTTGGACGTTTGAGGATATGTCGGTTGACCGTGTTCATAGACAGGCCGGCTTATACTTTATCGTCTCGGTCGCCAATTTCTTTCTTACCGAGTTTCTGATGCATTTTCTGGTCGTTGTCATTCTCGTGAACTATATTGTGGCGAAAATTTTTGTTTCTGGCGGTATTGCGTTCGTCACTTTCTTTATTTACAAGTTTTTTATATTTAAACGTCCGGAGTGACTTAGGCGGTTTCAGAGTCCATTTGCGTTGTGCGAAAGCGGAGTGATACTATGAAGTCCATGAATACTGCCGCATTTTTTCAAAAGCATAGGGCAGGTGTCGTTGTTTTCGCGTTCGCGGTTCTTGTACGCCTCGCGATTTTTTTTGTGTATCTTGACGCCCATCATGGAGACTTTATCGGGACCATACGCGCGGCGGATGGCTATTATGAAATAAGCCGAAATTTGATTGACGGCAACGGATACTCCGACAGTTCCGGTCCCGCGTATCCACCGAACGCTCTTCGTCCGCCGGCATGGATATTCATAATAGCCATCATCGCGGGAACATTCGGTTCGTATGCTCCCGTGCTGATTTTCGAGCTTGTTCTCGCTGGTTTCATTCCCGTTATCGGGATGTACCTTGCCGACAAAATTGCCGGAAAGCGAGTTGGGATTTTTACCGGAATCTTTTTGACGTTTGAGCCGAATTTGGTATTCAATTCTATTTGGCTGGCGTCCGAGACCTGTTTTACTTTTCTGTTTTTGATATTTTCTCTTTTCGTTTTTAGATATGCTGACAAACAGACAATTCGAAACGCAGTTTGGTCGGGGGTCTTCCTCGCTCTCGCCATGCTGGTCAAACCAACGGTGCAGTTCTTGCCGGTTCTCGTTCCCGTTCTGGCCGCATATATCTATAGAAAGCAATTTAGGCTCGTTCACCTCAAACACATTTTGCTTTTTGTTATCGCATGCGTACTCGTCGTCGCTCCATGGCTGTACAGAAATTACCGCGAGTTTGGCAGGCCAAGTTTGAGTTCCCAAGCGGCTTTCAATCTCTACACCGTTCTCGTCCCGACGGTTTTGGCGTTAGATAACGGTACTACGTTTGAGGCGGAGCGGGCGGCCCCGTGGTTTCGAGACAGTGTGGCGGGTGTAAACATAACGCCCGCGAATGCCGGCTATTTTACGCACCAGGCTCTCTTGGTTGTCGCTCAGCACAAAGTGGCGCTGGTGAAATCCGCCGGCATAAGTGTGTTTACGTTTTTTACTCATGACGGCATGCTCACGGTTCTTGGTTACGCGGGCGTTACCATACCGAATTTTTTGGACAAACCGGTTATAACGCTTCTTTTCACTGACCCTCTAAAGCTTTTCGGGTATATCCTCCGGTATGCCGCAACGCCCGGGTTGTTCATTTTTCTTGGCCGTATTCTATGGGTACTTACTACCGTACTCTTTTTTTTCGGCGCGTGGCGATACTGCAAAAAAGAAAGAGTATCCGCGTACGCGCTATACGCGCTTTTTGTCGTCGCTTATTTTGCTTTAACAACCGCCGCCAACGGTTTCGGCATGAATGCCAGGTTCAGGCTTCCGGTTCAGAGTTTCATTGTGACGTTCGCGTTTTACGGGCTTTTTGCTCTGCGGAGTTTGATTAACAGTAAATGGTTTCCCCGCGATGCGTAAATTATCAATTATCATTCCCATATATAACGAGGAAAAAACGCTCGCGGAAATTCTGCGGCGGGTTTTCAATGTCCGGATTCCGAACTGGGAGATAGAGGTCATTGCGGTTGACGACGCTTCTTCCGACAAAACGGCGGAGATTCTTGAGGAGAACAAGATACGTCTCAAAATTATTCACCACGAGAAAAATCAAGGCAAAGGTACTGCCGTCAAAAATGGTCTGGCGCTCGCGACGGGAGATTTTCTCATTATTCAGGATGCCGATTTGGAATACGACCCGAAAGAAATTCCAGCACTGGTTGCCGCCGTGACGGACAATAAAACCATCGCCTACGGTTCCCGCAACCTTCATCACGTGAAGCGCAAGGGCTTTTTGGTGCAGCGTTACGGCACGTGGCTTACCACCGAGCTTATAAACGTCCTGTACGGAGCCCGCCTTACCGACGTCTGGACGTGCTACAAAGTATTTCCTTCCGAGGCGAAGCATTTGTATTCGGGCGGTAAATTCGAGTCGGATATTATTTTTCTCGTTCGTACCCTTCGCTTGGGCTACCGCATTGTCGAATGCCCGATATCCCACGCGCCGAGAGGCGCCGACGAAGGCAAAAAAATTCGTTACCGTGACGGTATCCAGGCAATACTCTTGATTATAGGAGACCGGCTCGGACATCTGCGGAAAGAGGCGGAGGTAAAAGCCAAGGACGCGAGCCGATTTATCGTTGACCCGGAGGAGTACTTGCCCCTAAAGAAAGAAGGAAACTTTCTTGTTGCGAAAAACGGCACACGCTACTCCGTCGACCAAAGTGGCAGACCGTATCTTATGCCGGACAGTTCGATTTCCGATTTCCAGGAAGAGCACGAGAGTGGTATCAATTGGCTCAAGTCTTTTTTCAAACAGTTTCCGGTTCTTTATTACGCTATCTGGCATTTCTTTTGCCCCGTGCTTATGCTCGTCAACGGGCCACGCAAGAAACTGAAAAAATACGTGCCGGAGGGTACGCCGATAATCGATATCGGGTCTGGTCCTCGACGCTTCGGACCTGAATTTATCAACCTCGACATTTTTCCGTTTCCCGAGGTGGATATCGTGGCTGACGCGGCACACCTGCCTTTTGCGGATAATTCTATTCCCGCCTTGGTTTCCGAAGCAGTATTGGAGCATGTTGAGGACCCGTCAGTCGTTACATCCGAACTTGTGCGGGTACTCAAGCCGGGCGGTTTTTTGTACGTCAGCGTTCCTTTCATGACTCCATATCACGCCTCGCCTGACGACTTTACCCGTTGGACCGTAAGCGGTCTCAAGTATATGTTCAAAGATTTGGAGATTGTGGAAAGCGGCGTGCGGTCCGGTCCCGCGAGTGCCGTTCTCATGTTTCTTGTTTATTGGTTCGGCGTAATTTTTTCCTTCGGGTCAAAAAAGGCAGCGCCCTTTATCACCCATGTGCTTATGCTTGTCGTGGGTCCATTCAAGTTTGTTGATTTTCTTTTTTATTGGATGCCTGGGGCGGATGTAGTCGCCGCACATCTTTATATTGTCGCTAAAAAGAAGTAGTTGTATCACCTGTCCTTTTGGTCTAGGAATTTTTTTACCAGAATAAAGTTATACAGAATATGCGTCTTTTGATTGTTACCCAAAAAATCGACGAACGTGACGCCGTCTTGGGTTTTATGCACGGTTGGGTGGCGGAATTTGCCCGACAGGCCGAACAGGTGTCGGTTATTTGTCTTGAGAAAGGAGGGGTAGATTTGCCGAAAAATGTTCGGGTTTTTTCGCTTGGCAAAGAAAGATTTGAGATTAAAGATTCAAGATTTAAGTTGGGGAGGCAAATTTTATACGCGTGGAGATTCGTACGATATATCGTACAAATGAGAAAACAACACGATGCCGTTTTTGTGCACATGAATCCCGAGTACGTCGTGCTCGGCGGAATTTTTTGGAAATTGTGGGGAAAGACGGTGACGCTTTGGTACGCGCATAAAAGCGTGCCGTGGCATTTGCGTGTCGCGCTTTTTTTTACCGATATGGTATTTACTTCAACCGCAAGCGGGTTTCGCCTGTCTTCTAAAAAAGTCAGGGTGGTCGGGCAGGGCATAGACACGGAGAAGTTCAAAAATCAAAAATCAAAAGTCAAAAACGAAAACGGGGTATTCAGGATAATAACGGTGGGGAGAATTACGCCGTCGAAAGATTACGACACCTTGATTTCCGCGATTGAATTTGTGCGAAAAAATTCTGGCCTAAAGATTCATGTTGATATCATAGGGCCAACCTCTGTCGTTTTGGACGAAGCTTATTTAAAGGAGTTAAAAGAAAAAATCGCTCAAAAAAAACTGGCTGATGTTATTATTTTTCAGGGGCCGGTGGCTAACGCGGCATTGCCGGAGAAGCTCTCCCAATACGACCTTTTTGTGAACATGGGCCATACCGGAAGTCTTGATAAAGCGGTGCCGGAGGCTATGGCGGGGGGTCTGCCCGTTTTGACCTGTAATGAAGCGTTTAAAGAGGTTTTAGGCCCTTTTACGACCGATTTGATGTATACTAAAGGTGATGCGGAAGCCCTAGGAAGAAAGATTTCGGAGATTTCCGAGTTCTCGGAAGAAAAGCGACGCGTACTTGGAGAGGAGCTTCGTGCCATTGTCTTTCGGGACCACAGCCTTCAATCTTTTGTAGAAAAAATTATTTCAAACATCATACAATACGAACGTACCAGCGCAATTACGAAATACGAAAAAAAATGAAACAAAAAATTCCATGCACGGTGGGCATACTGACTTTCAATTCTGGCGCGACGCTTAAGGCGGCGCTTGAATCAGTTATTAATTTTGCAGAAATTATTATTTGCGACGGGGGTTCGACCGACGAGACGTTGGCGCTTGCTCGTGCGTACGGCACCAAGATAATTGTGGATGCCCCGGAGTTTAAAGATGAGGGGAATAGAACATACGACTTTTCCGGTATTCGCAATCAGACGCTTTCCGTCGCGTCCCACCAGTGGTTTTTTTATCTTGATTCAGATGAGCTTATGACGCCCGCTTTGGAGGCCGAAATCGAGACTCTCATTTCTTCCGGCCATCCGGCCGCCGCTTTCTGGGTGCCGAGAAAGTATACTATCGGTGGGGAGCTTGTGAAGTGTGCCGCGACTTATCCGACTCGGCAAATGCGTTTTTTTCACCTAGACGCAGTTAAGGGCTTCATAAAAATCGTTCATGAGAAAATTGAAGTCAAAGAAGGGGCTTTGGTATTTGAACTTCGAAATTGTATGCTGGTACCATTCAATCCCGATCCCGCTTTTCACCGCAGGAAATGGGAACGCTATATCGAACTTGAGGCGATTCGACGCGGCAAAATCTCTCTAGGGGGCTGGCTTTTGTCCTGCGTGGAGAATTTCAAAATTTCAACACTGTACGCTTTTCGCTATATTCGCAATTTGTTTTTTTGTCGCGGCAAACGCATGCCGTGGCGCTTGGAGTGGGAGAGGCATGTGTATCACATAAATATCTGCAGGAGATTCTGGAGGCTTCTGCTGGAATCCCTCTGATTTCTTAAAGGCTCATTAAAATACAAAAATATATCAGGTTTATTTAACTAACGTACGTTGGTTAAATAAACCTAGAAGTTTCAGAGAGATTTTTAGAAGACTATACTATTTTTACTTCCGGAACGGGAATGATGAATTTCAGCCCTTTTTTGCGGAGCGCCGATTCTTTTTCGAGAATCGCATCGGCGTAGTTCCACGAGAGGAGAAGAATATAGTCGGGAACAGTATCGGCGTTTTTTTCCGGAGGCACGACGGGAATTCTGCTTCCCGGCGCGAACAGTCCCTGTTTTAAAGGGGTTGTGTCGGTGATGAAATCAAGCATGTCCGGACGGATACCGCAGAAATTGAGGAGCGTGTTGCCTTTGGCGGGCGCGCCGTAGCCGGTTATTTTTTTGTTTTCCGATTTCAGTTTCTCTATAAGAGCCACCAAGGCGCGTTTGTTGTTTTCTACTTTTTCGGCGAATTGCCTGAAAGTTTTTAGATTGTCTAAGCCGATTTTCTTTTCTTTCTTTAAAAATAATTCCACGTACCGTCTCGGGGAGCCGGTCTTGCCGGCGGTTACGCGGAGCGATTCGCCGTGTATGGGTACGGTTGTTACTTCCAGTATTTTCAGCCCGAATCTTTTCGCGAGGTAAGACAGGGCATGAAGCGAGAAATAACAGAGGTGCTCGTGGTAAATCTGGTCAAAACCACCCTTGCCGATTAGATTACCGACCCAATGAGCTTCAAAAATACACACGCCGTCTGTTTTGAGCAACTTCGCAATGCCTTTGAATACATCTTGTATATCGTCTATGTGAGCTAGTACGTTGTTCGCGACAATGACTTTCGCGTTTCCGTATCTCGCCGCGATTTTATCAGCCGTTTCGGAATTAAAAAAAGCGGTCATGGTGGGAACCCCTTTTATTTTCGCCAGTTTTTCCATTTCCGGCGCGGGGTCAACTCCAAGGATTTTTGCGCGGCCTTTCATGTTTTCAAGCAGGCTTCCGTCGTTGCTTCCGATTTCGACCACCAGGTCGCCAACGCTCCGGACGTATTTTGAAACTATGTCGCTGGCCATTTCTTTGAAGTGGGCTACCAAAGGCGAGCTAGCGCTTGTCTGATAGCGGTAATTCCTGAAAAGAATTTCAGGGTCAACGACATGGCAGAGTTGTAGCAAGGAACATTTGTCGCAGAAATAAAGTTCCAGAGGAAATTTGTCCTCGGGTTTGCCAAGTTCGCTTTTTGGGAGAAAAGCGTTTGCCAGCGGCATGGTTCCAAGGTCTAGGATTTTTTCAAGATTTGTACCTTCGCAAATCCGGCAGGTTTCCCTTAAGACGCATTTCGTTTTGCTAATTTTTTTCTTGCCCATGGATTGTATGCGGGTATGTCTTTGGCGAGGCGTCGTGGTTTTGCGAAAGATATATGTAATACAAAATACCTTGACTATATTTTATGCCACTCGGTTTCAAGGTACTCCTCCAGCGCGTCTTGCCATGGTCGCATTAAGTTTACGCGTGATGTGGCTGACTCGTTTATAACGCGTTTAGCGGGAAGATTGAAGTAGTCTCCATTAACCCCGACGACCTTGACTGATGGTTTAAGAGTTTCCACAATTATTTTCGCGACATCAAAGCGGCTACAGGCCCCCTTGTTGGTAAGGTGAAAAATTCCCTTTGCGTTTCGTGTGATAAGTTTTTTGAGCGCGGCCGCGAGGTCCTTGCCGTACGTGGGCGAACCTTTGACATCCACGAGAGCTTTAATTTCCGTGACGTCCGACTTTTTAAGTTGCTGTACGATTTTTGCTATAAATTTTTTGTCACGTGTTGGGCCGCCACCGAACATCCAGCATGCCCGCGCGATGATGTAATTTTTAAGCATGCTTTGAATAATGAGTTCTCCCGCGTATTTTGAATGACCATAATAATTTTGCGGATTGGCCGTGTCTTTCTCCGTGTACGGACCTTTTTTTGTTCCGTCAAAAACACCGGTTGATGAGATATAAACCAGTTTGGCTTTGGTCGCGCGCGCCGCCAAAGCGACATTGTAAGTACCCACGGTGTTTATGTGGTAAGCAAGCGTCGGGTTTTTTTCCCCGATGTCGAGGTCGGTAAGAGCCGCGAGGTGCAGGATTACTTTCGGTTTGTATTTTTGAACTGCCGCCATGACAGCCGACAGGTCGGTTACGTCGAGAGTTTTTCGGTCGGTTTTTATTCCGAAATCTACATATGACCCGACCATGCCGTCGCTTCCGGTGACCAACGTTTTTGGCAATCGGTGGTCCATACTATTTTTTTTTGCGCGCCAACAACAAGCCGGTTTCAAGCAGGGAATCAATGGTGCCGACATCAAACCAGAAACCCTCTACAAACGCGAAATTAAGTTCGCCCCGCTTCAAGTAAACATTGTTAGCGTCGGTGATTTCGAGTTCCCCGCGTGCCGAGGGTTTTATTTTTCTAATATATGAAAAGATATTAAAATCATAGAGATAGAAGCCGGTTTGGGCATAGTTTGATTTTGGCTTTTTCGGTTTTTCCTCGATAGTAATTAAAGTTTTGCCGCTTTTGTCGAATACGGGAACCCCGAATCGTTCCGGGTCCGGCACTTTCTTGAAGAATACCATCGCGCCGTTTCTGAAAGAGGAAACGACCTTGGAGAAGTCGTCCTCAAAAATATTGTCCCCTAAAATAACCGCTACACTTCCTTTGTCGGCAAAGTCTTCCGCGTACAGGAGGGCATCGGAAATACCGCCGTTGTTTTTATCCTGAATAGCGTAGGAAAGTTTGACACCGTATTCCTTGCCCGAGCCGAGGAAGTTCATAAAGTGTCCGGCATGTTCACGTCCGCAGACAATCATGATTTCCGATACTCCCGAGCGTTTCAGAGTTTCGATGCCATAGAGAATCATCGGTTTGTCGTAAACCGGTAAGAGATGCTTATTGGTAACTTTGGTTAGGGGATAAAGGCGTGTGCCCAAGCCCCCCGCTAGTATTACTCCTTTCATTTTTTTCCTTTGTTAGTTTTTAATCGGTGGGCTTTCCATAAATCAATATGTGGGTTGAAAACTCCAGTTTTCTTTTGAATCTTTTTTACCCACGCCAGGTTATTTTTATACCACTTCACTGTTTCTTGGAAAGCCTGTTCAAATGAGCAAATCGGTTTCCAGCCTAACTCCTTTTTTATTTTTGTCGAGTCAATGGCATAGCGTCGGTCGTGTCCGGGGCGGTCGGGGACAAATTCAAAACATTCCTTACCTCGTCCAAATTGTTTCGCAATCATGAGGGCGATTTGAAGGTTCGACAATTCGTTATCGGCGCCAATATTATAAACTTCACCGGCCCTGCCTTGGAGGAGTGCCAGTTCAAGAGCATGACAGTGGTCAGTCACGTAAATCCAGTCACGGACGTTTTTGCCGTCCCCGTAGAGCGGCAGTTTTTTGTCTTCAAGCATGCATACGGTGAAAAAAGGAATTAATTTTTCGGGGTACTGATACGGCCCGTAGTTGTTGGAGCAATGGGTGACTACCACGGGTACTTTCCATGTTGTGTGGTAAGCGTTGCACAACAGGTCGCCACCCGCTTTGGTCGCGGCATAAGGCACGTTTGGGTCAAATGCCGTTTCTTCTTTGAATTTTTCTTTTGATTCAAGCGTCAATGACCCGTAGACTTCGTCGGTTGAAACTTGAACATACTTTACCACTCCAGTATGGGTTTTAACCGCTTCTAAAATATTAAAAACGCCATGAATGTTGGTTTTGATAAATTCCAGTGCGCCTACGTGAATACTCCGGTCAACATGAGTTTCCGCGGCGAAATTTATTACGTATTTCGGTTTGTACTTTTTGAAAGTATTCGCTATGGTTTTTTCTGAGGCGATATCCCCTTTTACGAAAATGTGTCTTTTGTTTTTTGCAACACCTTTGAGATTATCCAGATTACCTGAATAGGTAAGCTTGTCGAGATTAACCACTTTGGTCGAGGGGTATTTCCCGAGTATATGGTGGATAAAATTTGAGCCGATGAAACCGGCACCCCCGCAGACCAGAATTGTTTTACCATTCAGTGTTTCCATAGTATTAGCTTTTTAGGCTTTATTTAGAATGCTATTGTGGCACTTTAGACCCTAAAAATCAAGAAAAACAAGCTCTATGATGATTCTATAACAGTCTTGATGCAAAATTATTATAAAGGTATACTGCCGACATGGAAAATTCGAAAGTCATCGTGGTGTTGCCGGCATATAACGCCGAAAAAACTTTAGAAAAAACCGTCGCTGATGTGCCGATGGATTTTGTATCAGAGTTTCTTTTAGTTGATGATGTGAGTCAGGACCGGACAGTTTCTGTTGCCGAACAGATTAAATCAAAAATTTCAAAGCCGTTCACTATTTATACGCATGACCGTAACCTGGGTTATGGCGGAAACCAAAAGACTTGTTATCGTGTGGCGCTTGAGCGCGGGGCTGACATCGTAGTGATGTTGCACCCTGATTACCAATATGACCCCAAGCTTATAAAATATTTCGTGGAATTTATACGCGATGGTTACTTTGACGTCATGCTCGGTTCGCGTGTTAGAAGCAGGAAGGAAACTCTCGCTGGCGGTATGCCGCCATACAAGTATGTTGCCAATCGTTTACTTACTTTGTGGTATAACATCGCCACCGGCTACAATTTGTCCGAGTGGCACACTGGTTTGCGGGCGTACTCTCGGGACGTGCTTTTGAGAATTGATTTTCAAAAATTTTCCGATGATTTTGTATTTGATACGGAGATGCTTTTTGCCATTACAGAACGATTGTTTCGTATCGGCGATATTCCCGTGCCGTGCCGTTACTTTAAAGAGGCTTCTTCTATCAATTTGAGACGGAGTATCCACTATGGACTTTCCGGCATGTGGGAGTCGTTCAAGTATCTCGGTAGACGCCTTGTTAAAAGGACAAAGTAGAAAGCGGGATGTGTTTAAGTTAAGCCGAACAAAAGGGCCAGTTTTAATTGCGTGACTCTCATTTTTTCTCTATCATTACTTTTATGTCACCTCTCGAGGAAAGTTGGAAGTCGATTGTGAACTTTATCAAGTCGAATCGGGACGGGTTGGTTGTGGGCGCAATTTTACTGGCCGTGGTTATCTGGTCTTTGTCAGCGCTTCTGACTAAACCTAAACTATGGATTGATGAGTCGATAAGCATAAATATAAGTCGCAGTTTCATGACAGAGGGTGTTCTCTCCCCTCAGACCGCGCCGGGTCGTTTTTTTGATTTTCCGGAACTTATTCAGTCAACGGGTTATCCCGTGACCGTGCTACTCGCGGGTTTTTTTAAAGTGTTTGGTTACGGCGTCTACCAGGCAAGGATTTTTATGCTTGTGTGGATAGTTGTTGCTCTGTCTTTGGTTTTTCTGTTAGCGAAAAAGTTATTTGGGAGGGAGTCCGCGTACGGAAGCCTTCTTCTTGTCGCGAGCTTCGCGTCCTTTTATGGAAGCGGACGGACGGTGGTGGGGGAGATACCGGGATTTGTTTTTCTTTTTGGGGGGCTATACTTTTTTCTGGAGCGGGAGCGGTACTTTTTAACAGGTATCTTTTGGGGACTCGCGGTTGTAACCAAACCCTCGGTTTTTGGGCTCCTCATCCCGGCTATTATTCTAACCCTCATTTTTGAACGTAAAGATTTTTTCAGAAAAGTTATTTTACTCGGGTGCGGCATGGTTCCCGCAGCGTTACTGTGGGTAGCGCTTGTACTTCCACATCCTTTTAACACAGAGACATGGTTGAGCATTGGCGCGTTTTACAAAAATCCTTACAGCTCCTCCGTGTTTGGAAATGTGATTCACAATCTCGTAAGGGTTTTCCATTCAACAACCCTTATTTATTTCGGATGTCTTTCCCTTGCCATTTTAGGCTCGCGACTTTTTTTAAAAGAAGCCAAACTCCTAACCCTTTATACTTTTACGTTACTGTACAGCCTGTTGGCGTTTCTTTATTACCTCCGTAGCCCCGGTTGGCTCCGGTATATTTTGATTGCCGAACTCTTGATTCTTTTTATTTTGCCGCATGTTGTTAGTGTGTGGACGGCTCATTTCAAAGACCGTTACGCGATGGTCCCACTGTCCCAGCGTTCGCTTTCCGGTTGCATTCTGGCGGTGCTTGTTACGGTTCAAATTGCGCAAATGTTTACCATAGCCAAGATTTTTTCCTCCGACGAGGACTTGCGAACCGTCGCCTACCTTAAGAAAAACTTTCCCGCCGCTTCTGTCGGTCTACTGAACGCGCCCAATGTGGATATACTTTTGGATCCGACAAAAAGTTTTTTAGCCGTTGACCTTACCGGTATGCCCGTAGTTGGTGAAAATCCTATTTTAAGTAAAAATTTACCCGACATTGTCGTGTCTTATTCGCACAATCGTTTTGTTGAGGAGGGGAAAAAGACGCTTGATGAGTGGTATATAACAGAGACGTCTATTGGCGGTTATAGCATATACAAACGTGTCCAACATGAATAAGCACCTAACTATTTGTTATTTTGGTATCTATCGACCCGCCGTGCCGCGTGACGGAGTTTATTTGGAAGGCCTAAAAAAACGAGGGATAGAGGTTATTGAGTGCGTCGATAATTCATCGGGACTTTTGAAGTTTTTCCGTTTGGCGAAAAAACTCCGTATTCTAAAAAATCAGTATGACATTATTTGGGTTGGCTATTTAAGCACGATGGTGGTCCCGCTTGCGCGGCTAGTTTCTAGAAGGAAAATTGTTTTTAACTCGCTTGATTCCTGGTATGACCGCACTGTTCTTGATAGGGGAGAGTATTCAAAATTTTCTCCGAAAGCTTTGCTGATTTTACTTTTTGATTTTCTGGCGTTTCATATGGCAGATACAATCTTGGTGGAAAGCGAACAACAAAAACTTTTTATTGCCAAAAAGTTTTTCGTGAGTCCGAAAAAACTTGAAGTCGCATTTACAGGCGTTGATGAAAATGTTTTTCATCCGGATTCCTCGGTTATCAAAGCGGAAAATTTTACGGTTGTTTTTAGAGGCATGTTTTTGCCGGCTACCGGTGTTGAGGTGGTGATTGAGGCCGCTCGTATCTTAAAAAACGAGGATATTCTTTTTAGGATTATAGGTTGGGGGCAACCTTTGCAGGACAAACTCAAAAAAATGATTTTGGATTACAAACTTCAAAATGTTAATCTGACTACTGTTTTTCTCCCGCCAGACGAGCTTCGAAGAACAATGCTTTCCGCCCATGTCATGCTTGGGCAGTTCGCTGACCATGAACGCCTAAATAGGACCATCCAAAACAAAAATTTCGAAGCACTGGCTCTTGGTATGCCTTTTGTTACCCGCGATTCGGCAAGTAACCGTGAGTTGTTAACGGACGGCGAAAATTGTTTTTTTGTTCCGGCGGCTGATGCGAAAGCGCTCGCGGCTAAAATTGTCCAGCTTAAAAACAGTCAAATGGCAATGACCGCTTTATCTCATGGCGCGCGATTAACTTATACGAAAGAATGCAAAGAAAAAGTTTTGGCCGAGAAAGTTTTCCGATTGTTGTAGCTATTTTAGTTTCTTTAGCGCGAACAGGCAGCCGCCGTAATACATTCCTTCGCTTGCCGTTCCGAATTCTTTCCATTCCCGAATAATTTCATAATCTGAAAACATATCCATTAAATCTTTTTTATTAAACAGGTGGCACGGAAAAGATGTCGGTACCGTCATTTTGTTTGTTTTTTGAACTGTCAGTTTCGTCGGTGTTTCGGAATCATCCAGAAAGTGATTTCTATCCAAAATAATATAAGGAATTTTCAGTGCCAGAAGCTCTTCCAGTATTTTGTAAGGATTTTCTAGGTACGCCAAGACACCGCTTAGATACAATACATTTGATTTGGGACAACCTTCCGGAGTTTCGTAAAATTTGAGTTGCCCCGTTTCGTAATGCGTCTTGGCGTATTTGAAGTATTTTTCTTGTTCAACGATGTACCATTGTGTATTTGGCAACAGAAAATCTTTATGAATATAAAATGAGGTGCCGAAAGAACCCCCGAAATCCAGTACCGAAAGTTTTCTCTCTTTTGATTGTATCCAAAGCAGGGTCGCCAAACTTTCAGGTTTGAAGGGTTTACTGTGATACATTCGTAAGTCCTGTTCATAAACGGCGCCACCGGAAAGAACCCAATCGCGGCAATGGATAGCGCGTTTGAGAATTTTATCGTCTGAATACGTGCCGCCCGCTTTCAGGGCGTCTTGCCACGTCTCGTAGTTTCCCGTGAACTGCTTCTTTTTGAAAATGTTGAGTTTCATTATTTTCCAGAGATTTTTTTGATACAGGCGATAACATAGTCAATCTGTGCTTCTGTAATAGCGAGACCGGAAGGAAGGTAAAGACCATGGTGTCCCGCGCGCGCCGCGTTCGGGAATTTTTCATCGCCTATAATGTTTTTGAGTACGGGCTGCTCTTCTGGCGGATAGAAAAAATCGCGTGTTTCTATGCCGTTTTTCGCGAGTGCCTTACGGAGAACGTCCCGACCCATGCCGAATTTTTTGGGTTCAACCAAAACCGCGTACATCCAGTAGACATTTGTCACACCGGGCAGTGTGACCGGCAGACGCAATCCGGCGATATCCGCCAAGCCTTCTTTGTAGCATTCCGCCATTCTTTCTTTGCGTGCGAGGTATTCGTCGAGATGGGAAAGCTCCCCCAAGCCAATGCCGGCCTGAATGTTGGTCAGCCGATAGTTGTAGCCGATGCCGTCATGAATGAAGCGTTTGAGGTCGGAATGATGCAGGTCGCGCAGTTTCATTGCTTCACGCGCGATGTTTTCGTCGTCCGTAAGTACCATGCCACCCTCACCGGTGGTGATGATTTTATTCGCGTAGAAACTGAAACAGCTCACAGTTCCGAAACTGCCACTTTTTTTGCCCTTGTAGGTTGCACCGTGAGCTTCGGCGGCGTCTTCAATTACCGCGAGATTATGTTTTTTGGCGATGGCAAGGATAGTATCCATCTCCGAAGGGTGACCATAAGTATGCACCGCCATAATCGCTTTCGTTCTCGGGGTGATTTTTGTTTCAATCCTTCGGACGTCCATGTTGTACGTTTCGCCTTCGCAATCAACAAAAACCGGTGTGGCGCCGGTGTGGAGGACGGAGAGGAAGCACGCGCCCATGGAAAAGGCGGGAACAATAACTTCATCACCTCGGCCGATTTTGAGAGAGAGGAGCGCGACGTGAAGGGCCGCAGTGCCGTTTGAAACCGCGATACCGAAACGTCTGCCGACGAAACGGGCAAAGGTTTCTTCAAATCGTTTTACGAACGGTCCGGAAGATGAAAGCCATCCCGAAGCGAGCGCCTCATTGACGTTTTTTTTGGCTTCTTCCGAAACCACCGGCTCATTTACGGGAATCTTTATACTATTTTTTGTAGCGTTTGGCATAATCATCTCCCGGATACGGTCCCTGTTTTACTTCAATAAGACGGGCGCCTTTTTTGATGTCTACTCCGTGGGCGCCGCTTACGAACAGTATAAAGTCGCCTGCGGAAAGAGGAAATTTTTCCAAAACCTTCCATTGTTTAGTGGCTAGAGTGATTGTGACTTTTCCCTTCACTATATAGAGAAACTCCTGCGTGGTGTTGACCTTGTATCGCATGTCTTTATGGATATGGAGCGCGACGTTTTTGCCGTTCGGATGGTCGATAAGCCCGATTTGGAGAGGATAGTGGGTCGGCGTCAAAAAACGAACCCCTTCGGCAGGGAGATTTTTCTTGAACACTATAGCCAAAGTCTTTCCTTTATGAGTTATTTCTTGTGGCGCGTTACTTTTCATGGTAGCGTTCAAATTCATTTATTATGCTTCGTATTTTGTCATAGAAATCTTTTCTTGTCCATAGAGTAAGGCGTTTTCGGCCTCTTATGATGAGTTCCTGGCGTAAAGTTTTGTTTCCCCAGATTTTTTGTACAGCAAGAGCCATGCTTTCCGGTTTGTAGGGGTCAAAAAGAATTGCGGCGTCTCCGGCCTGTTCGCGCGGTCCGCGAATGTCTGAATAGAGTACGGGACATTCCATAAACCACGCTTCATACACGGGAATGTTTGTCGGACCGAGAAAGGTCGGCATCACCAACGCTTCACTCATGCGGTATAGCGCGCTCATTTCATCATTGTCGACAAAGCCCAAAAACTGTATGTTTTCTTCCAAACCGTGTGTTTTTATGAACCCCATGACTTTTTGATACGCGCCCCATTCCTCACGCTTGCTACCGACAAACACGGCCGGGACGGTACAGCCTTTATCTTTTAGAATTGCCAAAGCTTTTACCAAGTTCAGATGGTTTTTATGTGGCCAGAATTGGGCGGGGTAGAAAATGAACTTTTCCGGCAAGTTGTATTTTCTCCTCACTATTTCTATTTCGGTTTCTCCCGTTTCTTTTTTCAAATAACTTGGGGGAAGAAATGGCACGATTTCAATCCGGTTTTCCGGAATACGGTAAAAGTCAGTCACGTCTTGCTTGCCGATAGGGGAGTCCACCAGAATTTTATACGCGGTTTTTTTAACGTTGTTGTAGGTGTATTCGCGTCTTTGCCACTGGCCTTTGGTTCGGAGTTCCGGAAAATTCTTATGCCGGCGGTGTTCGAGGTCGTGAATCGGTACGACGGCCGGAATGTTCGTGAGAAATGAGAGTTCTGATGGCCCGTGAAAGAACATAAGGTCGATACCGCGTCCGAGAAGTTGTTTTGCCCGGCGTTTGGCGCTTTGGCGCGTCAGGTATATTTCCAGCCGATACAGTTTCAGCGCGCGGAGCGCCGTTAAAACGCGGTTTACAAGCTTGCGCCGAAGCGACTCTTTTTTAACCGCCCCCTGTCGGTCAATAGTGCCGATTTTTTCGACATTGATGAGGTTCACGGTTTCCCAATTCGGAAGCTTGAAATCGTTAAAAGGAAAATCGGGCGAAATGTTAAAGGCGACGAACTGGTGTTCGCGGTTTTCACGCAGGGCTTCAAGGAGATTTAGGGCGTATTGATATGCCCCACCCGATTTTTTTGAAGCTTCGAAATAAAAGCCGATTTTCATATTTGTAGTGCCGCTAACCATAGCACGTTTCCAAAGCTTTTTCTACGGTTGTTGTAACAATAAAAAGACCGCTTTAATTACATAATAGGCGTGTTATGATTTCATGATATGCAGACCCGTAGTGTCAAAAAATCGCTTCGAGTACTCTATCTTTTTGCCGGAGAGCGAAAAAAGATGGAGACGGATTGGCAAGCGGGATTGATGCCGGACAGCCATCTTATAGGTTTTAACCATCTCAAGGAATTTGGAATTGAGGCTTTTTACGTCGAAAATCGGTTTCTAAATTTCATTCGCAGGAGGAATTTTAATTTGACGAATCTCGCACTCTTACCGTTTCTTAAGCGTTATGATGTCGTTTTCTCGGGAGCCTCGTTGTTCCTGCCGTTTGTTGCCAGATGTGTTTTTCACTTGAAGCGGCCGAAATTTGTCTGGTATAACACTTTTTTTACCAACACCCTGAAAAGGAACGCGGGTAAGAAATTTCGTTTGCGGATTCTGCGAAAAACCATTGCCTCCCTTGACGCCGTTATTTGCCCCTCCACGGCACAGCGTAATTTTTTAATCAAAGAGGGGTTTGACGCCGCTAAAATTTTCTTTGTGCCGAACGGTATCGATATCGAGTTTATGGAAAGACAAGCGGCTGAAGGCGACCTCGGTACTTCCGGAGCCGAACCTTTCATTTTGAGTGTGGGCAAAGATATGGGGAGGGATTATGGGACTCTTGTCAAAGCGGTAACCGGACTTAAGACTCAGGTTCGTATTGTCGCTTTGTCCCGCAATATGGCGGATGTTCCAAACATTCCTGATAACGTAACGATTTTAGGTTTCGTACCTTTCCCCCGGCTGGTGGGGTTATATAGAAAAGCCTTGTTTGTGATAATTCCCACCAAAAGCGAAAGTCATTTGGACGCATCCGATTGTTCCGGTCAGTATGTTCTTCTGGACGCCGAGTCGCTTGGCAAAGCCGTTATCGCAAGCGAACGCGAAACACTCGCTGACTATTTTACTAACGGGAAAGAGGGGCTCACGGTTCCCGCCGAGAATCCCGAGGCTTTGCGCAAAGCCATTCTTCAATTACTTGAAAACCGGGAACTTATAAAAAGTTTTGGTGAACAGGCAAAAACGACAGCGTCGGTTTTTACCACGAAACGTTTGGCGGAAAATCTGGCGGAGATTTTTAGAAAAGTAAATGGATAACAGAATAATGAGCGTTTTGTGTAATACTAGATTTCCGAGTACTGCCGCGCACGGGACGTATTTGGCGCGGTTGTGCGAGTCGCTCTCGGGGCGGGGGGTTTCAGTTGAGCTTGTGGTACCGAAACGTTTCAGAGAAGTTCAGGTTGACCCGCTTACGTACTATTCTGTGAAAACGCCCTTTGCCGTCAGAAAAATCTGGAGTTTTGACTTTATTATTCTGGGACCGCTACTCCGCCGGCTGGCGTTCCCTTTGCAGTACGGCAATTTTTACCTTTTTGTACTCTTTTTTTTCCTGTTCCGTTCCCGCCGGCGGATTATTTACACCACTGACAATCTCGGCTGCCTCCTGACTTTTTTGGGTTACCGCGTGGTGTTTGAAACTCATATCGGCATTGGTCCGTATCGCGGTTACTTGTTGCCGCTTTTGAGACGAGCTTCCCGTTTCGTGGTACTCAATTCCATTATTAAAAAAGACTTTGTGTCTGCCGGTTTCCGCGCGGACAGCATATTGGTCGCGCCGAATGGCGTGGACTTGTCCGTTTTTGCCGGTTCTGAATCAAAAGAAGAATTACGCGCAAATTTACATTTGTCCCAAGATACGAAGATAATCGCCTATATAGGCAAGTACAAAACCATGGGCATGGCTAAAGGGGTTGATGAGCTGGTTGGGGCGTTTGGTTCTCTCTATTCAATAAGGAAAGACGTTCACCTTCTTATTGTTGGCTTAAGTGGCGGTGAAAAAGACGAATTGGAGTCTGTGCTTTCGCTCACGCATGTTCCCGCCGAAGCCTATACGCTTGTCGGTCACGTGTCTCACGAGTGGGTAGCACTCTATATGAGAGCTTCTGACGTTTTGGTGATGAATTACCCGAATACGCCGTATTACAGAAATTTCATGTCACCCATGAAAATGTTTGAATATATGGCGGCGAGGCGGCCGATTGTCACGAGCGACCTGCCGGCAATTAGGGAAATTTTAGACGGCGACACGGCGGTTTTTGTGAAACCCGATGACCCAAAAAGTTTAGAGAGGGGAATAGAGAAACTTCTAAATGACGAGCAGGTTGCTTTTGAGTTCGCGGGCAGGGCGTATCAAAAAGTTTTACAGTATACGTGGAACAAACGAGCGGAAAAAATCTTGAAGTTTTCGGTTGTGTAAAATCTATTCTGGAGTTCCCCGCCTTGCCGGCAGGCAGGTTGAGAATATTGGAAGAGATTTTGGTTTTCACGGTTACCGGTTCACAACCGTCTCAAGCCCGATTTTCCATGATAGCGTAACAAATCATGTGCGCCATTATCATCTGACAATCCTCAACGTGTCCGTAGTGGATAGAATCTGTTTTTACAACAATATCCGCGATGGTAGCTAGCCTTCCACCTTTTTTCCCAACGAAAGCCACAGTAAAAAGTTTATTTTTTTTAGCCCACAGTATTGCTTTTACCACATTAGGAGAGTTACCGCTTACGCTCATAGTAATGGCGATATCTTTGGGACGAGCAAGATTTTCAAGTTGGCGCACAAAAATATCTTCGTATGTGTAATCGTTTCCTATGGCGGTAAGGAGGCTCACGTGATCGTTTAAGGAGATCACTCTGAATTTTTTGCCGGTAGCGTCCGATGCTCCCTTGCTTAGGTCAGTCGCGAAATGTGAAGTGTTGGAAGCGCTTCCGCCGTTACCGAAGACAAAAATAGTACGGCCTTCACCGGCAGCCTCCCTGCATTTGTCCACGATTTTCGCCATTGCGTCCAAAGGTACGGAACATATGGCTCTCACTTGGTCGCGAAGATATTTTTTCATCCATTTATCTTGGAGAGCAATCATGTGAACGATATATTAAACACGGTCGTCAAAAACAACCCTTGACCCTTCAGAAGAGAACTTAAAAGGTATTTCTCGCAAGGTCCGCATGGCGTGGCGAAGGCGCGCGTGATTTGGTTTTTCCGAGTAGAAGAGCAAGAAACCACCACCGCCCGCGCCCAGGAGTTTTCCACCCGCCGCGCCGTTCTTAATTGCCGTTTCGTAGTGAGCGTTGATTTCGGAATTTGAAATTGTGTTGGCGAGAGTCTGTTTGAGCATCCAACTGTCGTGCAGGAGTTTTCCGAATGTTTCGAGATTCCCAAGTTCAAGTTCTGTTTTCATGTGATGCGCCATTTCAACCATATGTTGAAGTGCCGCTACGGACTCTTCCGATTTTTTAATATTTTCTTTTTGTTTTTCCAGAATAGCCTTTGCCGGTCGAGTTACGCCGGTATAAAACAGAAGCAAGTTGTTTTCAAGCTTTTCTAAAACATGAGGTTTTACGTTGACAGGTTCTACGATTACTTTACCTGACCGAGAGAACTTGATGAAATTCATCCCACCGTAGGCGGCGGCATATTGGTCTTGTTTGCCGATAGGCTCTTTCAGGTGTTCTATTTCGGTTCGGCAGGCGAGTCGTGCCAGTTCCTCCGGGTTCGTTTTCTTGTTCTGATACGCATACATGAGATTGTGGAGTCCGACCGCGAAAGAGCTTGACGAGCCCATGCCGGTCTGTGCCGGCACGTCGGCAAGGACTTGGATTTCCAAACCCTCGGCGCCGTGTTCCGCCAGTATGTCGCCGGCAAGTACGTTTTCAAATTCCCTAGGGTTTTTGGCTTCCTCGGTTTTTCTGTATTTGAGAAGGATAGTTTCGGGAGTGAAGTGCGGGTGGCTTGCCAGGTAGACATATTTATTAATAGTCACACTCAAAACCGCCGCGTCATGTTTTCTGTAAAATTCCGCCAAGTCGGAGCCACCACCGGCGAAACTGATTCGTAGAGGTGTTCTGGTTATAATCATAATGAGGGTAATTCTATAACTCTGCGGGAGAATGTCTAGTTACATTATTTATGCATGATTTATCAGGTGATTTATGTTAATCTTCAGCTCATGAAAGCCGTTATTCTCTGCGGTGGTTTGGGGACGAGACTGCGTCCACTGACGCACACCATTCCGAAAGTAATGGTGGATATCGGGGGAAAGCCTCTGCTTCAGTATCATGTAGAGTGGCTCGTGAAAGAAGGAGTGAGCGATATCGGTATCGACTTATTTCATTTGCCGGACGTGGTGACACGCCATTTCGGTGACGGTTCCCGTTTTGGAGCCGCCATTCATTATGAGCGTTTGCAAAAACTTTCCGGAACGGCAACGGATTTCAAACGGTTTGAAAATTTTATAGGAGGCGAGAGGTGCATTGTGGTGTACGGTGATAATATTTTCCAGCTTGATTTCAAAGGCTTGATAGCATTTCACGAAAAGAAAGGCGGTGTGGCGACTGTTACACTGCGGGAATGGGAAAACCCGACTGCCAAGGGTATTGTGGAAATGGACAGCGGTGACAGGATTTTACGATTCAAAGAAAAGCCGAAGCCGGAGGAGGTAACAACTAATATTGGCAACGCCGGTATTTACGTTGTTGAGCCGGAGATTTTTTCTCACATTCCGACAGATAAGGATTCCGATTTCGGCAGAGATATTTTCCCCGAACTTATTGCTAACAACTTTGCTTTATACGGCTATAAATTATCCGGCTATCACCTCGATATAGGTACTCTCGAGATGCTGGAAAAAGCTCGCAAAGACTGTCTTCTTTATGCAAACCTTGTCTAACAATCGCAAAAGCGCGGTTTTTTTCGACCGTGACGGCGTGTTGAACAGAAAACCGCCGGAGCATGATTACGTGAAAAGTTACGAAGAGTTTTTTTGGAACGAAGGCGCTCGCGAGCTTATTAAAAAAATCAATGATTTAGGATTTTTAGTAATTGTTATCAGTAATCAGCGGGGCATAGCGCGGGGCATGATGACCGTCGCTTTTGTTGATGACTTACACCGGCGGATGAATAGGGAACTGGCTGAAACCGGCGCTTGTATCGACGCCTTTTATTACTGTCCGCACGACACCTCGGACAAGTGCGCCTGTCGGAAGCCTGAGATCGGCATGTTTTTAAAAGCTGCCAAAGAGTGGGATATCGAACTTTCAAGAAGTTTTGCCGTTGGCGACAGCGACAGTGACACAACAGCAGCCGCCAAGTCGGGTTGTAAAACAATAAAAATTGAAACGAATTTTTTGCGAATCGAAGAGATGCTGGCCGCTTTAAAGTTTTAGGCTATATGTGGGACAAGCGGGCGTAGAAAATCTATTCTGGAATTCTCAAGAATTTAAGAATAGATTTTGACGTGTCGCGATACCTTGACATAGTAAGGAGTATGTGTAAAATTGATTCTGGATAAAATGCCTTGTTTTAAGGGTTTTTCCCCGATTTTCGTCAACAAAAACCCGAACTAAAGGAGGCCTTGTGCTTCAACAACTTGTTATAGGAAATGCCGTTAAGGCAAATGCGTCTTCAACCAAAGGTTGGGTGACAGGTCACTTTATGCCCGAGGGTTTGGGTCAGACCGGAGGTTTTGAAATAAAACTCTGGCACTACGATTCCCAACCTGATTACGGGCAAAAAGCTTTCGCGGGTACGGAGTTTATCATTGTGGAAAGGGGGGTTCTCAAGCTCGAACTTGAAGTTCCTAACGCGAGCGGGAGTTTTGACTCCTGCACGGTAGAGCTCCACGACTCAAATCGTGACTATGTTATCGTTCCGCCCAACTGCAGAAAAAGGGTTATTATTCTCGAGTCACCCTCATACGGGGTAACGGTGCGCTGGCCGTCGGCGCCGGGAACCAACGTGGCGATAAAGTAAAAGATTGTTTCATCGGGCCGTGACCAGTTCACGGCTTTTTTCTATTATATTTTGTGCCAGTAAAGGTTGTTACCTAACACAAGCGTACGCTTGTGTTAGGTAACATTAGCAAGTGCCATTTATGACAATTTTTTGGAAATAATTTCCAGCCATTCGGTTATTTGACAGCCGAAGTTAATGTCCGTAAGTGGGGCCTCGCCGGTTTGAATGCAGTGAATGAAATGTTCGATTTCGGTTCGAAGCGGTTCTTTCGATGTAATTTCTGGATAATTTGTTTTGCCATTTTTTATAATAGCTAATTTATGTTTTTCCAAAGTTTCGTCCAAAACGGCGGTGGCTTTCTCGCCGACAACCGTAAGTTTTCTGACTTTAGTTTGTCCAAAACACAACGCGGTAATTTCGAGCATCGGGGAGTTTTCGAACCACGCTTTTACGGAAGCGTTATCGTGCTCTATTTTTCCCTCTGCGGATATTAATTTCCCCGGATTAAATAAGTATTGAAAAACTGAAAATGGGTGAGGCGCCGCGTCCCAGAAAATACCCACGTCCGGACGCGAAGGACTCAAGACGTGTTCACTTTTGACCGAGAGAATTTTCCCAAAAGCTCCTTTTTCAATTTCTTTTTTGAGATAGTTGATATTGTCGTTAAAGAGGTACTGGGAGCCCACCATGAAAGTTTTGCCGCTTTGTCCGACCAGAATTTGTAGTTTCTTCGCGTCAGCCGTATTTAAAACCATCGGTTTTTCGACGGAGACGTGTTTGCCGCTTTTAAGTCCCGCTTGTATGAGGGAGTAATGCGTCGAGGGGGGAGTGACGATAAATACCGCCTCAATTTCAGGGTTGGAGAAAATATCCGATACATTTCCATGGTTTGCCGAAGCGGTGAGGGTTACCCCCGCCATGTCTTGCAACAGGCGCAGGTAGTTTTTGCCCCAGCGGCCAAGTCCGATAAGACCGCATTGAACTTTACCGTGATTTTTTTGCACGCTTTTTCTTGAGAAGAGATTTCTTTTTGGGTGCGGGTTTCTTTTTTGATTTTGGTGCCAGTGTCTGGCTGACATACATCTCTTGTGTTCGGCACCAGTCAATGAAACGGGTCAGCCCGTCTTTGAGTGATACCGCCGCTTTGTAAGCGAGGTCGAGCTCGGCCTTCGAGAGGTCGGGGCAGCGTCTTTGCGGTTCTCCCGCGGGGTAATTTTCGGGATAGGGAATACGTTCAAACGATGAACCGCCACCCTCGATTTCCACAAACATTTTTGCCAGGTCGGCCATGGAAATTTCGTTGTCTTCGTTGCCGATATTGTAGGCGTGGCCGGCCTTGCCGTTTAAAAGCACTTTAAGGAAACCCGTGACGGCGTCCGTTATATAGCAAAAAGTTCTTGTTTGGTGGCCGTCGCCGTGAACCGGGATTGACTCTTTGTTGAGAGCCTTATACGCGAACATAGGCAAAACCCGGCGGTCGTTGTGGCCCATGCCGGGACCGAAGACGTTAAACGGCCGGACGATTTTCCCCGGAATGCCAAATTGCTCATGATAGATAGTGGTAATAGTTTCGCCCAGACGCTTGGACTCGTCGTAGCAGGCGCGCGGGCCGACGGAGGAAACATAGCCGTGATAGGTTTCTGGGGTTGGCACCGACTTCGGGTCGGGGTCGCCGTAAATTTCGCTTGAGCTGAAAAAAAGAAAGCCCTCAATAGTGTCCTTGTTCTTTTTTGCAAGTTCGAGGAGGTGTCGTACTCCGGAAACCGCGCTGTCGATGGTTTCGAGCGGATATTTTTTGTAAAAGACCGGCGAAGCAAGTCCGGCCGCGTGAATGATGTAGTGAAGTGGCTCACGGACGGGTAGAGGCTGGGTGATATCGCCCCACACTTCAAGCACGTCGGAGCGCCCCTTGTAATTGAAGTGAGGGTGAGGCGCACCAGTAATGAAGTTGTCGACGGAAATGACGCGGCAGTGTCTGGAGAATACATTGTCGTTTAAGTAGCAGAGAGTGCCGACAATATATTTGCCCAAAAACCCTCCGCCCCCCGAGAGGAACAGGGTTTTGCCCGAGAGTTTCATGGCATCTTTTCCCAAACCTTTCGCGATGGCGGCGATGTCTTCTTTAATGATTTTTTCGGACATGTGTTTTATAAATTCTAAATCCTAATATCTAAATTCTAAACAATTTCTAAATTACAATTTTTGAAATTTTAAACATTTCGGGGTTTGAGATTTGTTTAGGATTTCGGATTTCGTGCTTCGGATTAGTTTGTAATTCTATCTTATTTCTCTCGGCGGGATTGCTATTAAATATCTGTAATTTCCGTCCCTCGTTTTTTTCTTTATGTCTTCAAAATATTCGTAGGCGAAGACAACCAAAACGTCGGGTTCGTGTTCCTCCAAATAGTTTTTCGGCTTAATCGGAATGTGAAGTCCTGGACTAAAACGGTTCTGTTTCAATGGGCTGTCGTCTATGATGAATGGAATCAGCTCGGGGCCAATGTTGCCGAAGTTGGTGATAGTTGCCACTCGGGCGGGTGCGCCATAGCCTGCCACTTTGAGCTTCAGTTTTTTATACTGCTCGAGTTTATCGCGGAACGCTTTTATGTAACTTTCGACTTTTTTCTTGAATGCTTTTAGTTTTTTCGGAGTCAGGGAAACTGTCTCCGTTTTAAAAAGCCGCGCGGCCCGTGCCGACATCTTTTTTTTCTGCCCCCGGTTTTTAGCAGTGACCCGCAGAGAGCCTCCATGGGGGGCTATTTTTTCGGCGTCGGTGATGTACATGCCGTGCGTTTCAAAAAGGTGTTTAAGCGATGTAAGCGAGTAGTAGAATATTCTGTCCAAGTAAAACCGTTCAAATTTTATGTCTTTCAGAATGTCGCCGATATACTCGACTTCTATAATAAAGTTACCGTCCGGTGTCATCAGCTTTTTCACCGCTTCAATGAATTGATGAGGGTCTTCAAGATGGGTAAAAATACTCGAGGCCACCACCGTATCCGGTCTGCCGTACTGTTTTTTGATGGTCTCGGCGCACGCATCGTTAAAAAAGGAAATGAGGGTGGTGAGCCCTTGGTCGTTTGCAATTTTCCCGACATTGATTGATGGGTCCACCCCCACCGCTTTGACACCGAGAGATTTTAAGGGTTTCAAGAGAATGCCATCGTTTGAGCCGATGTCGACGACAAACTTTGCCCTGGCCAGTTTCTTGGCGAGTTTTTCAAAGTGCCTGACAAGCCCGGGGTTTACCGAAGAGAGGTAATAGTAGTCCTCGAACATTCTTTCCCGCGATACTACCGTTCCGAGCTGGACGTTTTTACAGTTGGTGCAGAAAAAAACTTTGAGTGGAAAAAAATCTTCGGTTTGGAATGCCGCTTCGGTGGCGGGGTATTTGTTAGCAAGAGGTTGGTTCCCGAGGTTTAAGAATTCCGCGGATTTATTTTTGTGGCACAAAAAGCATTTCATATCGATTTTTCCTATATCAGTTTCTTTTTCCACGTATCCGGCGTTTTGTCGTTAATGATTTCGAGCGCAAGGTGATACTCAAACGGCCGCGGCCCCCTTGCCTTAATCCACTTGACGGTTCTTTCTACGCCTTCGCGAAGACCCATAGTCGTTTTGTATTTCAAAAGCTTTCGGGCCTTGTCAGCGACACATCCCGCGTACTTTACTTCCTGCGGGCGCGACGGCACGTAAAGCGGCTTGAGCTTGAAATTCAGGAGTTCGGCGATAAGTTTCGCGAGAGCGTTTACCGTGACAAACTCCTCATCGGGACCGATATTGATAATTTCACGGTTGACGTTTTTCTGAAACGCCATTTTTTCCAGTACAGAAATGGCATCGGTAATATAAGTGAAACTGCGTTTCTGCATGCCGTCGCCGTAAATAATCGGCTGCTCGCCGCGAAGCATCCGGTTAATCATAATGGAAACAACATTTCGGTACGGGTCGTCATACTTTTGGCGTGGGCCGTAAATATTGTGCGGTACGGCGTGAACGTATTCAAAACCGTGAGCCTCCGCCATTGTCTCGATAAAAAGCTCGGAGGCGTACTTCGCTACCCCGTAAGGGTCCACCGGGTGCGGAAGCATTGTCTCGTCAAACATGCCCCCTTTCCCGCCTTGATGTCCGTAGCGCGCCATGCTGGAGCAAAACACCACTCGTCGCACGTTATTGATTACGGCGGCCGTTACCGACACCACCGTAGAATTGTAGGTATGCTCCGTGATAAGGTTCGGCGAGAACACGCTTAGCCCCTCATGCGGCGCGGCGGCACAGTGATAGAGAATGTCTATACCTTTCAGCAGTTTTTTCATTCGGGGAAAATCTCTCGCGTCAACTTTATGAAAAGTGACACCCTTTGAAAGGTTGTCGCGATAACCGCCAAGCAAATTGTCGCAGCCGGAAACCTCGTGGCCAAGCCCAAGCATCCGGTCCGCCAAGTGGCTGCCCAAAAATCCGGCAATGCCGGTGATAAAAACCTTTTCCCTGTTTTTGGCCATAATGGTATTCAATCTTATATTAAATTAGATATTCGTCAAACCGTAGAGTGTAAGTGTGCAACATGGCTAATCAATCACAAACCTTGAACTATGAGACCGAGGTTTAGCCAAGAGAACTTGCTCCCGCGCGCCCTGTCCGGATTTAGGCAAGCGGGAGGAAGTTCTCGGAGCGCGAGTTTCGTAATTCAAGGTCGTAAGCCGTTTCTGGGCAAAGCGCCGCGGCAATGTTACCATATTATGATTATGCAACGAATACTCCGTAAGCTTTATAACGTCTTGCGCCGTATCAAAGTTATGAGTAATTGGTATCGGTTTTGTTGGCCGCTTACTCATATCGGCAGTTGGCCGCGGACAGCGGTTTTGCGTTCCGGCGCCAGAATCGCCATTCGGGGTTTTCGCTCCGGCGACTTCGCCATATTCAATGAGTTGGTAATAGATGACGTTTATCGCATTGCTTCTTTTCAGGAACCGAAACGTGTTATTGACCTTGGAGCCAATATAGGGGTATTTTCAATACTGGTGGCGAAAAAATTTCCGAATGCCACGGTTTTTGCTTTGGAGCCGGAACAAAAAAATTTTGAAATATTGAAGCGGAACGTCGAGGCGAGTAATGCTAAGAATATCGTTTTGGTCAATAAGGCGGTAGCGGCACAGTCGGGAACAGCGCTACTCAACATAAGCGGGCATAACAGCGGAGCACATAGTCTGTTTCGTAACGTCAGTGACGGGAAAGGGGAAACACAAACTGTTTCCACGGTAACCCTGAATGAATTTTTGCCGGCGGATATCATCAAAGTTGACGCGGAAGGCGCGGAGTATGAGATTTTTGAAAAAGAAATTCCCGATTGCAAACTTATCGTTATGGAAATGCACAACGGAGATAGAGCGCGACTTCTGGAACGTTTTGGATCTAAATACGATATTTCTGTCTACGATCTTTCTTACGGTCAAATACACATTTTAAAACATAAGTAATTTTGAGAAAAATGGGGCAAGTCTCAAAGCGTATCTTTTGAGAGTACGCATTTAATGCCAAACCGGAGCAGTTTTTTCCAACTATTTCCCCGGTTCGGCATTTTTGCCAGAGGGGAATCACGGAATATATTCCAAAGTTTCAATCCCAGACGCGCGTTGGCGTCGCAACTTTCAAGCCACCGGTCGGCCATGACCCTTTCGAAAAGTTTATCGGGGTATCGTCCGATTTTTTTATTTCGGGCTATAAGTGTAAGAAGCCACAGGGATCGCGCTTCAAGGAATTTTTTTGTTTCTTCCGAGGTTCCGGCAAAACCATAATTTTTGCGGTGCACTGAAAATTCCTCGGGAGACGGTTCTATGCCGATCTCTTTTAATTCCAATCTGATGATCCTTTCTATCACCGTTTGCTGCAGAGCTTTTTTGGTGACCGATGTACCCGCAGTGTGGGTGCGATAGTCGGTAAGGATCTTCGGAATGTTCCAACCCTTCCATTGTTTCAGTATCCGTACCCACAGGTCATAATCCTCGGCCGGCGCGAAGCCTTCGCGGAACCGTTCTTGCGGCAGGGCTGTTTTGCGAAGCAGGACGGATGAAGTGGTGAACGTATTGCCGAACATGATGCGGATTGGGAATTGTTCGCTTGGAATATAGTCTCGCCATGATACTCCCGGTTTGCCGTTCTCGTCTATGAGGCGTACAAAGCTTCCCACTAATCCAACATCCGGATTGGCCAGGAGAAATGCAACTTGGAGCTCTAATCGTTCGGGATAGGCGATGTCGTCGCAATCCAAAAAAGCGATGAATTCGCCTCGGGCGATCTCGAGGCCGCGGTTCCGCACGGTCGAAAGACCAACATTCTGCTTATTCTCGATCACCACGACCCTCGGGTCGGTAAAGGATCTGATGCTGTGGGAACTGTTATCGGTCGAGCCATCGTTAATGATGATGAGTTCAAAGTCGGTGAAAGTTTGGCGCAGAACGCTCTCTACCGCTTGGCGGAGATATTTTTCGCCATTATAGACCGGCATGATGACGCTGACTCTGGGGTTCATAAAGTTTGTAAAGTTAGATTTGAATCCATTTGGGCGGGATAAGATCGGGCAAGGTGCGGTTTGGATCACTAAACCAGTTTTTTGGAGCGATAACAATCTTTTCCGGTTTTGGGTTCAGCCACGCGCCCCACCAGCTAAAGGTTGAGTTAGCGATGATGTGGTGCGCGCAGAGGCCCATCAAGGTGAGTTCTTCGCAGTCGGAAATTTCCGGAGAAGAAACAAATGTAATGGGATATTTTTTGGAAAAATTATCTTTTGCCCAGCCGATGTCATCGGAGGAAATGAAAAAATGAGCGTTTGGTGCGTACTCCACGACTTTTTGCATTGCTGCCTCGTAATAGGTGAGAGGAAGCACTCCGTGCACGCGGGCGACTTTCGGAATGGTAACATAATCGCCTCGGCGGATGTGGACGCTGGTTGCGTGCTGTGCGGAGCGGATGTGGCGTGCTATTTTTTGCGCCGCCGGGCCAAAAGGGTCCTTGAGCGTAAAATTTTTCCGAACCGTTACCTCATGGCCTTTGAAGTATTGCTCGCTTTGAAAGTGGCCGTCGAAGTAACTGTTTTTCATTGTAAGAATGTTTGGATCGAAGCCGGCGGTTTTTTCCATGATCCGTTTTTTGACCGAGGCCGGACGTACGTGGTCAAGGATTTTCTGCATCGTCCCGGTGTAGGAGCGAATCTCTGCCGCAGTCGCTTCAACGGGAGTAACGGAAAATCCGTGAAGCCGGAAATCCCGCCCGCTTTGATTAACGGACGCAAGATACGAAGAATCAATTTTTAATGCCGTGCCGTGCGCTTCCGACAAAGCAAGCCCCAACGCGTATTGGAACATTTGATTGCCGAGCCCACCGTGGATGCGAATGATGATCATATTTTCTTAAAATGATACAACCCCGTGCCAAAACCCTTCGATATATCATACGTATCATATATCCTGTCTCCGTAGATATATTTTTCTTCGGCAATAACAAAGTTTTTGAAGAGTCTGTAAACATATTCCGGTGTGAAAGCGCGGTGTGCGTTGAAATAGATTTTATTCCGACTGTCGATAGGCAGTGAAATATATAAGTTACCATCGTGTTCCATGACTCTTGTTAATTCTTTGACAGCATTTTCTGTTCCGAACGGGTCGAGTGCATCCCCGTATCTGCCGAGACCTATATGTTCAATGACACAAATAGAACTCAAGGATGCTACTGAATTGTTTTTAATCGGTAAATTTGTTATATCTCCCTTAATAAACGAAAGGTTTTTCAAATGGACATCAACCGGTCTTATGTCGATCATTGTCGTCGGTGTAAATTGGGAGATAATTCCGACAAGGTCGACTTTGGATGCAATATCAAAATGATGGCTTGGCTTATTCTCAAAAATTTTTTTTGCACACCATGCGTCTTGATAAAAATATATGTAATCAATTGTGGTAGTCTCTGTTTTGTCGTATATGCACGGACGTATATCTTCTCTGTTCACTGAAAAATTTGAATTATTGTTTATTTTGTTGTATCTGTTATAGTCGAATAAAAAATAAGACATATTTCTAATTTTCGTAAAAAAGCCATTTTTATTTTTCAATCCGCGCGCTAATTTTACTAGGAAAACCAGCCACGTCTGTTTTTTTAGTTGTTGCTTCATGTTATTTATACTTCTTAAAAATTAAACGTACAGTATCAAGAATCGGTTTAAGAACGGGTTTGACAAGAATTTTCAACGCATCAATGAATAAAAAGTGTTTGATAAGGAATGAGAGGGGTCGAAGGTCCATATGTTTGTGAAATCCAAATGGTTCTGCCACAGAATCGTCGCAGGTCGTTTCCCGACTGAATTGAGAGGCGAGTTCTACAGGAGCAAACTGTACGCCGTATTCCTCCAGTTCCTTCCTGTGGTAGATAGAAACTTTATCCTCGTTGAAAGAATCGCTTTTTGAGTCTATGTAATTATTTTTATTGGTTAAATTTAGTGTGAGTATCGCATTTAATAATTTTTTACTCCGGATACAGCAAGCACCGTTTCCGACTCGGACCGGAGTGTTGTCTTTACTGAACTGGGATCCTTTGGGCCACGGTGCACCAATAAAATCATAATCAAGAAAAGCATTTTGCCACTTATATGGCCTAATGATATATCCATCATAGTGAATATGTAAAAGAAATGGAGTTTCAATATACGTAACAAGGTCATATACCATGAATGTACTGTAGTCATCGATATTTTTTAAAGGCTTGCATTTTTTGAATGTGATCGTATCGGGCAGATTTTCCGGTTTCTCGTGCGTAATGAGCAATACCTTTCCGAACTCAATTTTTTCCATTGAATACAGAAGAGCCCGTATCGTTTCCGTCATCTGTACTGATGAGACGGCTACGAGGGTTACGTTGGCCAGTTTAATTTTTTTATCCATAGATTTTATCAAGCTCTTTCAGGTTGCCGTTTTGAACTTTCGGGATATTGACCGACCGAGGCGCGGGCAGGTTTGTCAGGAAAGCGTCTAATTTTTGGACTTCGGTTTCCCAACGGAATTTTTCGGACATTTTTTTTCCGGCTGTTGCCAGTTCAAGCATCCGTTCAGGTTTATTGATAAGCTTTGTTATCTTATCAACACTCTCCTCAGTCTTGAACGGGTCGATAATGATTCCGGTTTCGTTATCAATCAAGTAATCCTCCGTGCCGTATTTTCCGGCCACCACGGCGCAGCCGCAGGCCATTGCTTCCAGGGGCGGTAATGGTCCGGCCTCATACCATGAAAAAGATACCAAGAGGTGTGACGAGGCATAGAATTTTACCAGTTCCTTTTGGGATATCCAGCCTAAAAACTTGTATGGAAATCGGTCGGTCTTTGGGTCAAGGCCGTAAATTAAAACCTCTATATTTTTATTTTTCTCACACAGTCGCTCCAAGATGCTGATTTGTTGCGGTGTACCTTTAAATTTACGACGCGGGTCGCAGTAGGTGATTACTGTTATTGTTTCGCTCTGTTTTTCCAGGTATTTATGAGGATTCGGTTCCGCATTAAATATACCGGTGTCCAGTCCGGTCCGGATGATTGTGCCGGCGATATTGTAATTATACCTGAACATTTTATCCAACCACTCGCAGTTTACGATATGGTGAAAAGGCAAAAGGGTGAGCGCGCGTATGCCGCTCCGAGTGTCTTCGTCGCTACCGAATATGAGCTCTTCAAAGTGTTGATTATGCATGACAATTTTTTTTCCGGCTCCCAATTTATACACCGCATCACCTGTATAGGTCATGGTAGCGATAAGTACGTCACTATCAATCTCAAGTTTATTATAACTATCAATAAGAGCCTCGGTGATAGATAGCACTTTATCTTTGCCGATTCTTGTGCGCACGGAAAGTTTTTTGAGTGTCAGGTTTATATAGTAGCGAACCCTGTAGTATTGCTTTCTTGAAAAAGCCGCCAGTCTTTCTTTCGACGTTTCTTTTTTGCCAATGTATTTTTTGTAAGTATCAAAATCCCATTTGAAGCTTTCATTCATGGTCACCATAAATACCTCATGGCCATTTTTTACCAAGCCGTTCATAAAGTTGTAGATAATCATTGGGCCGCCGGAAAGACCCAGAGCCGTTAAAAAATAGCTGATTTTCATGTGTTTGCCACCCTATTAAAAAAGTCTAAGGCATTCTTGAATGCTTGGTCCATATTAAAATATTTATAATTTGCTAGCCGACCAACGAAAAATACCCCCTTTGATTCAAGTTTTTTCGCTTCAGTTTGGTATTGATTGAAGATGTCATGGTTTTTTTTGGTGGGAACGGGGTAATACGGTTCTCCTTCCCACGTAGAGTATTCGCGTATAATTGTTGTTTTAGAATGTTTTTGTTGCGTGGCGTGTTTTGGTTCGGATATTCGGGTAAAGATTTCGGTGTTCGGATAGTTGACTTGGGCCGTTGGTTGAAAATATTCTTTGTCCAGTGTTTCATGTTCAAATCGGAGCGAGCGGTACTGGAGTTCCCCGAATTGTTTTTTGAAATATACATCAATCGGACCAGTGAAAAATAATTTTTCCGGCGTGCCGAGCTTGTCCTTAACATTCGCATAGTCGGTGTTAAGACGTACTTCAATATTGGGGTGATTGAGAATTTTCTCAAACATTTTGGTGTAGCCGTGCTTTGGCATGGCTTGGTATTTGTCAGTAAAGTACCGGTCATCAAAGTTCGTTCTCACCGGAATGCGATTCAAAACGGACGCATCTAGTTCTTTCGGCCATAAATCCCATTGTTTTTTCGTATAATTCTTAAATAGTTTTTCATAGAGAGTTCGGCCGACACGAGCTAGTGATGCCTCTTCGCCGTTTTTTGGATTTTCAATATAGTCGACATTTTTTTGTAGCCAGTCTTTCATACCTCTCTCTGTTGTAATGTTCAGCCCGAAGAGTTGATTTACAGTTTTTATATTTACTGGCACAGGGACTAACTTTTCGTCGACACTACTTAAGGTTCTATGTTCATAGGGTATCCAATCGCTAAATTTGTTCACATATTTCCAGACATCCTCAAGATCGGTATGAAAAAAGTGCGGTCCATATTTGGGAACCAGAATTTTGTCTTCATTAAGAAAGTCGTAGCAGTTGCCGCCGACATGATTTCTTTTTTCGACGACAAGCACTTTCTTATTTAATATTTCGGCATATCGTTCGGCTAACACCGCCCCCGATATACCCGCGCCAACGATAACAATATCACTCATGTTTCTTTTCGAGAGTTTCTTCTAGCGGCTTTCGCGGAAAGACATCAAGCAGGCTTTTGGGGGTACAGTTCCAAATTTTAATTTCCCTCCTTTCCGCATATTCTTTGATTTTTCTATATTGCTTCCAAAGCAGGACAGACAATGCGAAATCGTTTTCGAGATCAGTTTCTTTTTTGGCAATGTTTTCGACATACCCCTTGTTTACCAGTTCGCTTTTGGCCTCTTGATAAAAATGCTTACTCTCCCCGATGTGCAAAAGCCAATCGTGGTCCACTCCCAGAAGGTATATTTCTTTTGAACCGAGGTACATCGACAGATACAGAGCGGTATGCGCTACGGTTTTAATTTTCGGGAGTTCTTCGGTGAAAGATATGTCTTTATTTACGTTGATGTTTCTTTCCGTATTCACGTGGTAGTAATACACGTTTTGATTTTTAAATAAGCTAAACCGGTCAACCAGATATTTGTCCGTGTCGGCGATAAAGATTTTTTGGCCGGCACGAAAATGTTTTTCGCCATCCTGAAACCACGCCACCATTTGTTCGTCGGTTATCGGGTCGTGGGAGGCCGGGAATATGTGATATTCCGGATTAATTTTATTAAAGTCGGGGTGGACGAAAAAGTTGCTGGCGCTGATGCACAATTCTCCGGCAAGTTTCGATAGGTGTTGATTTTTAATGGAGGGTCCGGTTGCGAGAATAAAAATATGTTTGCTCAACGCGCTGTCCCGAAAGTTTTTGTTTGGCAGGAGAAAGATTTTATGTTTTCGATAAAACAGATGTGACCTGATTCGTCCCATGGCGTTCCTGCACAGTAAGGATGCACCTCGCATCAAAGGCCCCACCACGGCAGTTTTTTTTATTTTTTCTCTTATTGACAGCGGGTTCATGTTCGGTTAATTAAATCCATGTTTTTCGATTTCATAAACGGATTGAAGAATTTTACAACGGTCGACACGTTTGAAGCGCCGTAGATGAAGAAGTCGCATTTTGACAAAAGCAAGGCGTCTATGATTACCTCTTCCCCCAACTCTCTTTTGGTGAAAGCGCTTTCGATTATCGGGTATCTGCCGGTAAGGTAGTGAACGACCACTCTTTTGTTCGTGCTGCGGTTTTTGGAATACGCTATGAGTTGCGGGCCGTAACGCTCTTTGAATTGTTGATACACCAGTTCCTCGTCGGTCGCCAAAAAGATACAGGCATACTTTTCGGTGGCGAGAAGCGTGTCTATGAGTTCGAAGTATTCCGGAGGACCGACTTTTCTAAAAACGCGACTCCAGTTTTTTATCGACTTCCAAATGTCGGTGCCGCGGAAATGAACCCCAATTACTTTTTTGTCACCGAAATTATGTGTGGCGAAAGAGTTTATTTTGTCCAGCAACTCTTTACGCAGTTTTATTCGGGTTCTGATTATTTCGTTAAAGAGCATCAGATGCTCTTTTTTTTCCGATGACAACGCGTCGAGGTATAGGCGTGTTGAACACGGGACCGCGGCATACGTTTTTTTTAACTCGTTTTGCACGGGTTCAAAATAGTATTCCCACATGTTATCTTCCGGCGCGTCGTTGTACACCGTGTCTTTGAAAGAAACGATGATATTTTTATCCCCGTAAATCGACATGACGTCAAGCAATTCTCTGAAGATTGAAAACATACCTCTGGCGTTGTCGAATATATACCCCGAGGTTCCCTTTAGGGTGTTGGTAATCGCCATGTCCCCCCCGCGCTTTCTCAAGTTTCTGTTTTTGAAATAAAACCACCTTGATTCTATTGCGATGACCGCATTTATAACCGTCTTTTTAATCCAAATGATACAAAGACCGATGAACGGTATCTTTTTGATTTTTTTCTTGAACTCGGAAAACATTTTGCCGTAATTCATGATTTTAGGACCGGAACTTCGGTTTCCAGATGACGATGGAGTAACCTTCAATAAAGAGGCTGCCGATATATGTTCTTTTGGTTTCCAAAATTTCAACCCAGTTTTCTTTTTGAAGTTTCCGGAGGTATTCGAGGTAACCGTTTAAATAATTTCTCTTTCGGAAATATTTTATGGACAAGTTATCGATAAGTCGGTTTTCGTCAAGTAGTTCCGCAATAGGTTCAATGTGTATGCAGAGGGCAGGTTTGTTTCGGAGAAGATAAGAAACAAAAGTCTTGTAATTCGCCCCGACCTGTTCAAGCGCGGCGACTGTGTAAATTGCCGAACGGGGAGCGAGTCTGATTTTTTTGTCAGGCTTGAAAAAGTCAAAGTTATAACCTTTGATGTTTTGTACCAAGCCGGAGTCCGCCATTTTCTGAATGATTTTCTGGGAAGACTTTGCCCAGTCGAGGCCGAAGAGGTTGGCGGACTGATTAACTTCCCGCAATTTCAAGAGATTATGTCCCGTGCCGCAGCCGAACTCGTAGATGTTTTTAAAATTTCGGAGGTACTTGTCGAAGACGTAATCCAAAATGACGTAGAGCATGTTCCGTTCATAGTTTGGCGACACGCCTTTGACGAAATTTTGGCCGAGCCGGTTGACCGTGTACTTGCCGTGGTAGTGGGGGAATATGGCATCGGTCGCGCCTGCTTTCTTCAGCGCCGAGAGGTTTTGCCCCCAGCCTTTCTCCCATTGTTTCAATCTATGCGGTCCGGAATACACCATAAACGGGTCAAGGAGTGTATTGATTATCTTAATGTACACCTGCTCCTCTTCCTCTTTAGAAAGCGGGGAGTAGACGAGTTTGTAGTGGGTGATTTTTTTTCGGACGTAATCGCTCAATTTTTCGTTCCACAATTTTTCTATATTTTCGTAGTTAACGGGTATTTTTTTCATATTATTTTCTGATGTTAGGATAATTCTTCACAAACCAATCAACAGTTTTTTCTATACCTTTCCCAATGGGGGTAAACTTGAAATCAGGCAGGTATTTGCGAAATTTCGTCGTGTCGGACGGTTTGCGGAATTGCCCGTCCGGTTTCGTGTCATCGAAAATAATTTTACCAGTGAACTTCATCTTATTCGCGATAAGCAGGACTAGGTCTTTGACGCTTATCTCAATGCCAGAGGACAGTATGATGGGGGAGGGTTCGTTGTAGTTATCGAGCGCCCACACGGCGAGTTTTGCTATGTCGTCCGATAGCACAAACTCACGCAGGGGTTTGCCGCTACCCCATACTGGCAGGTCGACTTTGTTTTTTTTTGCGAGAAAACATTTGTGTATGAGAGAGGGTATCGCATGACCGTCTTTCAGACTGAAATTGTCATGCGGGCCATAGATGTTCGTCGGAATAGCGATGATGTAATTACACCCCCATTCGTTTCTGTACGCATTACTTTGCACCTCGAGCATTCTTTTGGCGTAGGCGTAGCCGAAGTTTGAAGGGTGAGGCGGTCCATTGTGGATGTTTTTTTCGTTCAACGGGTATTTGCACTTATCGGGGAAAACGCATGTAGACATGAAAGAAACAAGTTTTTTAACTCCCGCCAGTCGGGCGGCTTCCAAGACGTTTGTATTTATCATGATGTTGTTTCGGAAGTATTCTCCCGTGTGCATGGAATTGCCGCCGATGCCTCCGACTTGGGCGGCAAGGTGAATGACTTGCGTCGGTCGCACTTTTTGGAAGATTTTTTGCGCTTGTTTAAAGTCGGTAAGGTCGGCGTCTTTGCTTCCGATAAAAATCATGTCGGGGACCGCAAGTTCTTGAATGGCCTTTCCTAAGAGTCCTGTGGCTCCCGTGACCAGTATTTTTTCTTTGTGTTTAGGCGTGGGCATACAATAATTTTTGCCATTCTATGGTGTGGGTGAGGCCTTCGTCAAGCGGCACATACTCCGTTTTGCCGAATTCGTTTTCCACTTTCGTCATGTCGAGTCGGACATCGCTTGGGGCCGCGGCGTCCCGTTTCGAAACTTTCGGGAAAATAACGGGCACCTCGAGAGATTTTCCTATCATCTCCGCGAGTTTTGCGATGGTAGTATTAGTATTCCCCCCCACGTTGTAGACCGGTTCTTTGCCCTCAAGGAGGATGCGGAAAAGAATTTCCACGGCGTCCCGCACATAGCAGTACGTCCGTTTCGCTTTGCCACGGTCCAGCAGTTCCAATTTTCCCGCGAGCGCTTTTTGAATGAAAGCGTTTAACACTCTCTGGTCGTTCGGTTTCGTCCCGGGCCCGTATGCGAGAGAGAGTCTGGCTGATTTCGCGTTGGCGCCTCGTGTTCTCTCCGCGTTTACAATCGCTTCACCGCAACGCTTGGCTTCAATATAACATGCTCGGGGGTGGGTGGTATTCGTTGTACCTATTTCTTCTTCTCGGTACGGAGGATTCGGCAATCCGCTGTAGACTTCACTTGTGCTCAAGAATAGAAACTTCCCCCCTTTGTTCAACTGATTAAACAGAGCGACGGTGCACGTTGTATTCAAGGTTATGGTTTTTAGGGGGTTTTCCATAAATTTACCGGGTTGGCCGTAGCCGGCGGCGTGGATAATGTAATCCGCTTTTGGCAGTTTTGACAGGCATGATGCATTAGTTAAGTCGCACCGAATGAAAGTTACACCCTCTCCAAAATAAGAGAGGTATTCGGGAAATTTATTTTGCACGACGGCGACAACATTAACCTTTATTTTTTGGGCGGATAGTTCCCTCAAGGTTGCCAAAAAGTAAGTGCCGATAAGTCCGGACGCGCCCGTGAGAATGAGCGTTTTACCGTGAAGTTCTCGGAAATCAATCTTCGGCAGGATTTTCAGGGCGTCTTCTTGAATTATGGTCACAAGTTTGTTCATCGCAGTAATTTTTTCAGGCGTTTACGAATCGACGAACCAGTAATTCCTATACGTTCGTTGTGTTCCTCTACCTTACCGTAGTTCGTGAGGAATTTACGTGGTACTCCCACCGTTTCAACGACGACGGGGCGGGGTCTCAAGGCGGCTGTTATTTCATTTGTCAGTCCGCCTTCGTAGTAAGGCTCGCAGAGTAAAACTTTTCCCGACGAGCAGTTGTTTTTCAGGGTTTTTTTATCGAACGGCTCGACGGTTGTGTAATAGAGGACAGTTACATCCTCATTCGCGGAGGCCTCGAGGGCGGGTTTTAGGGTGGGGCCGACGGCAACGACGGTAGCTTTTTTACCCTTCTTAATGATGAGCGCTTTGCCGAATTTCACCGGCCGACTTTCGATGTTTTCTTTTTCCGAGAGCCGGTAGTAGGTCGGATGGCCGTTCGCATAGGATTCTCTGAAAAGAGCGTCAAATTCACCAGACGTTCCCGGCAACACAATTTCCATGCCGGGAATGTTTTTAAGTATTCCAACGTCTCCCGGACAGTGATGGGTGCAACCGAGTGCCGCGTAATCGTACGAAGCGCCGATACTCACAAAGTTACCGCAGAGTTTTTGGTAACCGAAGTCGTCTTTCAGCTGTTCAAACGAGCGTTCCACTATGAACGGGGCAATCGTATGGACAACCGGAATGAATTTGTCTATTGCCAAGCCGGCGGCCATGCCTATGGTTGATTGCTCCAATATTCCTATGTTATATATTCGCTTGGGAAATACTTCAAAAGCACGTCTAAAACCGAAGACGCTAATATCACCGAGAAGAACAACCAATCTCGGGTCTTTCTCGAGTAGGGATTCAATTGTTTGGACAAATTGTTTACGCATGCTCATAGGAATAGATAATGGGTGATAGAAAATAAAAAATTATTTATACATTTTTTTAATTTTTAATTATCTACTTTCTATCATCTATCCGAGTTCTTTCAAGATAATCTCCGACTCTTCTTTGCTCGGCGCTTTGTGGTGCCATGCTGGATTTCCTTCCATTGTTTTTGAACCATAACCCTTGATTGTTTCCGCGATAATGGCGGTCGGTTTTTTGTCGGGTTTTAGGCTCAAAGCCTTGAGAATTTCTTTATGGTCATGTCCTTTGATTGATACCGTGCGCCATCCGAAGGCTTCAAACTTTGCCACGAGGTTTCCGACACTAAGTGCCCGGTCCGTTGAATGGTTATAGTCAACAATACAATAGAGGTTAGAAAGTCGGTGGTGTGCCGCGAGAAGAGCCGATTCCCAGACAGTGCCTTCATTCGCTTCGCCGTCCCCGATAAGCACGAATACTTTAGAGGGAGTATTTGAAATTCGAAGTCCGAGAGCCGCGCCCACCGCCATGGGAAATCCGTGTCCGAGAGAACCAGTCGAAGCTTCGACCCCGGGAATTTTATTCCGGTCGGGATGGCCGCCCAAAATACTTTCAAAGTTCCCGAACAGGTCGAGCTCTTTTTTATCAAAAAATCCCTTTTCCGCCAGTATCGCGTATAGTCCGAGTGACGCGTGGCCTTTCGAAAGGAAAAAACGGTCTCTTTTCGGGTCAGTGGGGAAGAGCGGGTCAATCTGAAGCACGCTATCATAGAGTACCCACAGAATGTCCAAGATTGAAAAAGCGCTGGCGATGTGTCCTTCGCCCGCCCTTGCCGCCATTTCAACGATTTTTCCCTTTAAGTGCTTCACGGTGGAACTTTAGAGTCCGTACTTTTTCAATTTCTTAAGGGCCGTGAGGAATCCCTCGCCGTTATACCGGTGTCCCATCCAAATTTCCGGTGCCATGGTGACATTAGCTTTAAGAATTTCCGGCATAAGCTCTTTCCAGCGAATATCACCCTCTTCGACCTGTATACCTTCACCGTCAGTCCCTACGCCGTCGGAGAGGTGAATGTGTTTGACCAGTGGTTTAATAATTTTGAAGAATTCAACCGGATCTTTTTTGGCGTACGCGCAATAGAGCTCGGCGTGGCTACTGTCGTAGCAGAGCGAGTAGTCATACTTTTTGGCGAAATCGCGAATTTCCTCCGCGTCCATGAACGTGTTTGAAAACCACGCTCCGCCTTTGTACCACGGGAACGGGGGGAGATTTTCCAGAAGGAGTTCAATGCCGGTCGTGTCCAGTTTTTTGAGAGCGTTGCCGAGGCGGGTGTACATTTTCATCCGCTCTTTTTTACTGACAAACGCGTTGTAGCTCATGCCGCCGTTGTGGAGAACCACTTTAACTTTCGCCGGTGTTTTTCCGAAATACTTTCTAACTTCCCGAACTTTTTGGAGAAAGTCGTTTATGTGGCTAATCGAGTTTTTGACAGTTTCCTTGTCGTCCGAGCAGAAGTCCAGAAGCTTGTCGCCCCAAAGTTCGGGAGCGTGGGCGACCAGTTCAAGTTCTGGATGGTTTTTAAAAACAAGGGGGTGGTTAAGGTCGTGTGAGCTGAAATGGAACTCGACGAAATTTGGCGAGAGCCCCTCAATCATTCCTTCGAAGTCGTGAGGCCGGACAATAAGTCCCCATTTTTTTTCGGAAATGAAAACCCTGTCGTATTTTTTCTTTCCCAAGTCCTTCTCAGTGAAGTAGTCGTCTTTCGGGATATCCCGTTTCGCTTTTTTCCCTACGAGCGTGTGGATCATTTGCGGGGAGAGGCCTTTGGCGGGACTTTTGGCTGTAACCATCTCGCGCGTGATAACCTCACCCGTTTTAATGGCTCGGGTGGCTACAAGACTTTTTCCCAAAATTTTTCGGTTCATGAATTCACCGGCGGTAATGAATTTTTTGTCGCTTTGAAGAGCTTCTTCGATTCTCCGGATGTCACGAACCAATTTTGTGATGCCTTCACGCTCAAGCGAGATGGCGTGGTCGGGTCCCGTCATGGTGCGGTCAAGCGTGATATGTCGTTCAATTACTTTAGCCCCTAAAGTTGCCGCGGCCAGGCTTATGGCAAGTCCGAGTTCGTGGCCCGAGTAGCCCACGATACAATCGAATTTCTCACGAAGGGTGTTCATGTACCTGAGGTTGATATCCTTGGCGGCCGCGGGGTACGCGCTGTTGCAGTGAAGGAGAATATATTCCGCGCCAAGGGAGTCCAGGTGTTTTACGGATATTTCAATTTCTTCCGCCGAAGACATTCCTGTCGAGAGAATCAGTGGTTTTTTCTTGGAAACGATATACTCGATAAGTTCGATGTTGACGAGGTCTGCCGACGCGAGCTTATAGGCGGGCACGTTTAATTTCTCCAACGCATTAACGCTCGCGATGTCCCACGGTGTGCAGAGAAAGATAATTCCCTTTTGTTTCGCGTAGCGGCTGATTTCTTTGAAGTTTTCCGCAGAGAGTGTTGATTCGCGGATAAGTGAAAGGAGATACTGTGAGGCGATATCCTCATGCTTTGTATTATTGAACGCGTTGTCGGTATAGAGAGTTTTGAAATCACGCATTTGGAACTTGACCGCATCCGCGCCGGCGAGAACCGCCAAGTCGACGAGTTTTTTGGCCAGTTCAATCCTGCCGTTGTGGTTTATGCCCGCTTCGGCAATGATAAAAGTCGGATGTCCCTCTCCAACAGGGCGTTGGCCTATATACACTGTTCGTTCTTTGTTTTTATCTTTTTTCATCATAGCGAATTTTTCTATACACACGATACATTTTTTGGGGTACTGTATATAACCAACCCTTACCCCGCAATGTTTCGATTATTTTCTGTTTGAGCCAGGGTTTCTTTTCGGGCGAAAGGGTAATGAGTTTCGGTTTATTCGATGAGGGTAATTTTGCTATTCTTTCCGCGAGCATGGCAAACAGATTGTATTTGTCTATGAGGAGGTTCCTGGCGGTCCAGATATCTTTCAAATGTTTTTCGTAGTAGTTTTCGGAAATAACTTTTTCTATCGTGGCGATTGAACCGGGGATATCTTTGATGTCAATCAATGTGAGCGAGCCTTTGGGAAAGTAGTCAAATACGCTCGGATGCCCGTAAAAAATCGGATAGGCGCCGGCAAGCCACGCGTCAAAGAGGTGGTTGGTCCACCAGTGAGGGGCGTAGCTGTTTTCTATGGATATTACATATTTGTAGGGCGCGACAGCGTCCCATTTTTGGCCGACCACTTTTGTTTCCGGACCGAAGACATCGGGTTTGTTGCTCCAAATATCGAAACGTTCTCCGAAGTGCTCTTTCATTTTTGTTATGAAGTGATGACGGGCAATAGCCCCCTCGGTACGCAGTTTGTGGGAAATAACCGCTGTCATGATTTTCGATTTCGGGATGGCGGTCATCGCGCGAAGTTCATCATACGTTTTGAATTGTTTTCGCCAGCTTTCCACACTTTGTCCTTGTTGGATTCTTTTCATGAAAAGATACGACTGATGCCCTTGCTGGGTGAAAATCTGCTGGGGATGTTTGAGAGTTTGCTGACTGGTGATAACCCAGTTAAATTGGTCAATGTACTTCTGGCTGTATTTTTTAACCACTTCCGTTTCCTGCGTGATGAGAATCGTGTTTTCTTTGGGACAAATCACCCTTTCTTTTTTTGGAAATCCGTCCACAATCACCCACCAATCAACCTGTTCAATCTCTTGGTCGATAAAAAATTGAAAGTTGCCCACGATTCCTTTAGAATTCTGGGTCATCTTGATGTGAGGCAACGCCGGATTAACGGTGGATACTTTTACTTTAATCATGGTGGTTTGCTGTTCGCGACTACTCTTTTTTTACACTCCACATGTTCGGAATAAGAAAGTATCCTTTAACGTCGGTATTTTTGGAACGGAGCTCGTTGTAGTTTTTCGGTAAATGGACTGTGAGACTTTTTTCTATACGTTCTTTTCCAAAATAATCTGTTATGCCGAGGGAAAACATTTTAAGTTCTACGTGATATTCTCCCTGCAAAAGCAGGCGCGCGGGTATTTCGAGTTTCGCGAGGTATCTTCCGGGCTCTATTTCCTCCAATTCGTGCGTGTAATCCTGTATGAATGTCCGACTGACGACGGTACCCATGGTGTTTTTTATGTACACTCCGGTTCGAAACGCCCGTAACCGGTTCGAGATTGAAAAATCCACAGAGATATGAAAGGGTTGTTCCCCCGCCACGGTGTGTGTTTCGGCGTCATTTTGTTTTACAGAGTATTCGTGCACAGTCACGTCCCTGTCTTGTAAAGGGAGGCGCTGTTGTGAGGCCGCGTTGTAACCCGCGCTCAGGTATTTCCCGATGACCTCGTCGGTATCGCCGCTCGCGATAATTTTTCCTTTGTCAAGAAGAATGGTTTTAGTACACAATCGACTAATGGCGTCCATGTTGTGACTCACAAAAATAATCGTCCTGCCCCCGCTCCGCGTCACCTCGTCCATTTTACCGAGGCATTTTTTCTGGAATTCGGCATCGCCCACCGCGAGAACTTCGTCAACAAGAAGAATGTCAGGTTCAATGTGAGCGGCGATTGAAAAAGCGAGACGGACATACATGCCAGAAGAGTAACGTTTGACGGGTGTATCTATAAAATCACCGATGCCGGAAAACTCGACGATGTCGTCGAATTTTTTCGTAATTTCTTTTTTGGTCATGCCTAAAATCGCACCGTTAAGATATACGTTTTCACGGCCGGACAGTTCCGGATGAAAACCTGTTCCGACCTCGAGGAGTGACGCGACTTTTCCGTTGAGTCTCACCTCACCCTCGGTGGGCGGGGTAATACGGGTTAAAATTTTAAGTAGCGTGGATTTGCCGGCGCCGTTCGGACCGATAATTCCAACAGCCTGGCCGCGCGTTACCGAAAAGTTTATACCTCTGAGCGCCCAGAAAGTTTCCATTCCGTTACCACTCATAATGTTTTTGGTGCCTTTTGCGATGGCCCGGAGCGGGTGTTTTAGATTTTCCGCGATAACATCGCGCAAAGCGACATAACCCTGTTTTCGGCCGTTAATATTGTAGAGTTTACCGAGATTTTTTATTTCAATGATGGGGGAGGGCATGGTTTTTCTAAACTATATCCGCGAAATAACGTTCGGTTTTTTTGAAAAAATAAATGCCCGCACTGAGTAACACTACTGCCGCTAGGGACGAAATTGCAAGGGAGTACCAGCCTATCGGGCCTGTGCCAAGCAGTCCCGCTCGGGCCGCTTTAATAACCCCGGTCATCGGGTTAAGCGAGAGAAGCCAAGCATACTTTCCGACGATGCTTGAGGGGTAAATGACGGGCGTGAGAAACAGGAGTAGTTGTAGAAAGAACGGCAAAACATAGCGCACATCGCGGTACTTTACGTTTACTGAAGCGAGTATCAACCCGGCACCGACCGCCGTTGCCGAAGTTATAATGAGGAGAACAGGTACCAGCAAGAGCCCTGAGAGTTTCGGCACGTAACCGTAATGAAACAGAAGGTAGATGAACGCGAGGCTCGCGAAGAAAAAGTCCACAAACTTGTTCGCGGTGTCAGCGAGCGGCAGTATAATTCTTGGGAAGTAAACTTTCGTGACGATTGAAGCGTTACTGATGAGAGAGTTGGAGGTGTCCGAAAGCGCGCTTGAGAACAGTTGCCAAAAGAGGAGTCCCGTGTAAACAAAAATGGGGTAAGGAATACCGTCTGAAGGAACCTGGATAAGTTTACCGAAGAAAACGCTGAACACAACCATGGTCATGAATGGCTGAAAAATCGCCCAACCGATTCCGATAATAGTTTGTTTATAACGCACCTTTATGTCGCGCCAAACGAAAAAATACAAAAGTTCTTTGTAGCGCCAAACTTCCCTGAAGTCCTCAAAGTTGAAAGTTTTTTTCGGTTTTATAATCGTAATTGCCATATCTGTTTCTTATGCTCCGTGTTCCATGTTCCGTGTTCCATGACTTTTGTACCACTCGTACGTTTTTCGAATACCGTTCTCCAGTGATATCGTGTGTTTCCAGCCCAGACGGTGGATTTTTTCCACGGCAAGTAATTTTTTCGGCATACCGTCCGGTCCGGCTAAATCCCACGAAATAGCACCTCGATACCCCACAATTTTTTTGACGAGTTTCGCGAGTTCTTTTATGGACACGCTTTCGTTTGTTCCCACGTTAATAATTTCTTTGCTGTTATAATTTTCCATAAGAAAAAGCGCTGCCTCGGCAAAGTCGTCAACATGAAGAAATTCCCGTTGCGCTACGCCCGTTCCCCACAGAACCGTTTCTTTTTTATTAAGCATTTTCGCTTCGTGGAACTTTCGAATAAGGCCGGGTAAGACATGTGAATTTTCTAGGTCAAAATTATCATTCGGCCCGTACATATTTGTCGGCATGACAGAAATAAAGTTAGTGCCGTACTCCTCGTTGTACGATTGGCAGGTGACAATACCGGCGATTTTTGCCACAGCGTAGGCTTGGTTCGTAGGCTCAAGAGGTCCGGAAAGAAAATATTCTTCCTTAATGGGTTGCGGCGCGAGGCGTGGATAGATACAGGAACTGCCCAAAAAAAGAAGTTTCTTCACACCGTTTTTCCTGGCATTCTCGAGTACATTCGCTTGAACCGTGAGGTTTTCGTAGATAAATTGTGCTGGATGAATCTTGTTCGCCATGATACCACCGACCTTGGCCGCGGCCAGGAACACGTATTCCGGTTTTTCCGTTGCGAAAAATTCAGCGGTTTTCTTTTGGTCGAGGAGTTCAAGCTCCGCGCGCGTTTTTAAGATAAGGTTGGTGAAGCCGCGCGCGTAGAGCGCGCGAAGAATTCCCGAACCGACGAGTCCAAGGTGACCGGCAACGTAAATTTTCGAATCCTTTTTCATCCAGTTTACCCTGTTGAGGGACCTTTTTTCGCCAATTCCCGACGGAGCGTGTCTTCAATGTCTTCGGTAACCATTTCTTTTATAAGTTCCCTGAAAGTTACTTTTGGCTTCCACCCAAGTTTCTTTAACGCCTTTCGGGCATCCGCCCGAAGCGAGTTAACTTCTGCCGGTCGGTAATAATGAGGGTCAATTTCCACGAGGACATCACCGGTTTTCTGGTCAAAGCCTTTTTCGTTTCTTCCTTTGCCGCGCCATTTGAGCGTGATGCCTATTTGCTTGAAAGCCAGTTCGCACAATTCCCGGACCGAATGTTGTTCGCCGGTGCCGATGACGTAGTCTTCCGGTTTGGGCTGTTGAAGCATCAAGTACATGGCTTCCACATAATCTTTCGCGTGGCCCCAGTCTCGTTTCGCCTCAAGGTTACCGAGGTAGAGCTTGTCTTGAATGCCAAGTTTTATTTTCGCGACCGCCTTGGTGATTTTTCTGGTGACGAACGTCTCGCCGCGCCGCGGACTTTCGTGGTTGAAGAGAATGCCGTTGACCGCGAAGAGGCCGTAGGACTCTCGATAGTTCACGGTCGCGTAGTAGGCGGCCGCTTTGGAAACGCCGTAGGGCGAGCGGGGGGCGAATCGGGTTTCTTCGTTTTGGGGAGGCGGGGCCGAGCCGAACATCTCGCTCGAAGATGCTTGATAAAATTTTATTTTTTTGCCGGTTTGTTTTTGAAAGTCTCGAATGGCTTCCAGGATTCTGAAAACACCCAAACCGGTGATGTTGCCCGTGTACTCCGCCATATCGAAAGAGATTTTCACGTGCGATTGGGCCGCTAAGTTGTAGATTTCGTCCGGAGCCAGAGTAAAAATGAGCTTTTTGAGATTTGAAGCGTCAGAGAGGTCGCCATAATGGAGGAAGAGACGTGCGCCTTTCGTGTGCGGGTCCTGATAGAGGTGCTCAATGCGGCCGGTGTTGAAGGTTGAAACGCGACGGATGAGACCGTGAACCTCGTATCCTTTTTTGAGCAGAAGTTCGGTCAAGTAAGAACCGTCTTGTCCCGTAATACCGGTAATGAACGCGCGTTTAGGTTTTCGAGTGCCCGATTTCGATATACCCTCATTTTTTTTCGTTTTTTTCATAGGTTGCGGATTATGTTACCATCTTTTAAGCTTTTGAACCATTTTTCTTTTAATATGTTGATATGAGCTTATCGCTTCACGTTCAAGTTCAGGTGAAAGAGTGTGGAGGATTTCTTTTCCCAAAATACGATATTGCCCGCCGACTTTGTTGGCGCGTATGAGACCGCGCTTCAGGAGTCGTTTCAGCGTACTGTTGCTTATCTTTAACAGTTTCTCCGTTTCGGCGCTGGTGTACACAGCCCCCGCTTTTATCTCCTCCGTTTTTTCGTAGCCATTCGTATCCATTCGCATAATTTTCGTATTGTAGCAAAAGTGTCAAAAGGTGTCAAATCGGGTCACTCTCTTGTTATCTATAACGAAACCGGAAGCTCTTTTGTTTCAAAAAAATACCACAGCTCTTTCCAAGCTGTGGTTTACTGAACATTTGTTTTAGGCCAGGGCTATCAGTGTCGCTCCAACGGCCATCAGCGTTCCGCCAAAGAGTCTTCCGCGAATGTTCTCCCTTTCGCCTAGAAAAATGTAGGCAAGAACAATCACCAAAGGAATTTGCAGGCGCTTAAGCGCTCCGATGTAAGGTGTTATCCCATAACGGAGAGCGGTGGAGGAAAACCAGATTGCTCCGACGTGGAGCAGGACGATAACAAGAAAATTTCTTTTTGAGAAATTTTCCGAGGTTTCCCCGGTAGCCAATTCGCCGTTCCGCCAGGCCGCGAAGAGGTTTGCGGCGCCCACGATGGCAAAGATACAGCCTCCCGCAAATGCCACATTCGCGCGCCGATACGCGAGAGCGTCCAGATTGAGACTCACGGTTGCGATAAGGGCGGATGCGAATGCCCACCGCACGCCGCGGCTTCTGCCGAGCATGAGAAACGGGGCGAGCCACTCTCTCCAGGTTCGTACTCCATTTTTCTTTTCAAGGTACGCTTGAATGTTTAGGATGTATGTTCCCAGAGCGATGACACTCACGCCAGCCCAGCCCACACGTGTCGGGTATTCTCCGAGCATGACCATGCTCGCGAAGATGATGGTTGTGGGCGTTGTCGCGCCTACCGGCACGACAAGCGAGGCGTCCTCAAGCAGTACCGCTTTGGTGTTCGCGAACTGAATCACGATATTGAGCGTGGCTGTTCCGAGAAGGGCGAGTACAAAGCTGCCTTTTCCTTCCACACCGCCGGTACACCCTGCTATGAAGAAGAGGAGGAGAGATGCACTGCCGTTCACGAGTCCGGTGAACAGAGCGGCTCGGGTGTTCCAAAACGTTCCGTGCCGGTTGAACTCTTGCTTTTTGACTATATTGAACAGGGCGATGCAGAGGGCGCCGCCGAGAATGAGGCTGTAGCCTTCTGTGTGCATAGTTTCCTTTCAGTTTTCAATTTCTAAATTTTATAATACACTATTTTCTTATCTTGTCAATAGTAAATGGGAGCGGGTAATACATGTTCTTTCACCCGTGGCTCTTTTGTGCTATAGTCTATCTAAGTTTATCTATGGCAACCTTACGCTACAAAAACGAGTTGACACATACGATTCGCAAGCAGGTGGCGGCGGCTTTTCGGGAACTATTGAGTGACCCGGATGCAGGGTACGTGCTTCGCCCCGCTTTTGAGTCACGTCTTCGGAAATCGGTCAGGTCCGCGGAGGCTGGACGCGCGAAAGATTTTTCAGAAATTTTTAAGCGATATAGGGTGTAACGACCATGTGGCGATTTCGCTTTTCTTTGGAGGCCGAAGCCGATCTTGCCCGCCTTGAGCGGATTATGCAAAAGCGGGCATAAGGTACATTTTCCGTGGCTTGTTTTGCCACTTTTTCCCTTGTACTACAAGGCTAGAAGTGCTAACTTTTAGCTATCATGATTAAAAAAACAACAAAATATGCAGTAAATGCGGTTCTAAC
>Ga0209515_10000590_pt1 | contig 64226 bp, 59 predicted proteins | sample Subgroupgradi54m_FD_187454 | JGI IMG/M metagenome (GOLD analysis project Ga0209515, IMG submission 187454) | Subsurface groundwater microbial communities from S. Glens Falls, New York, USA - GMW60B uncontaminated upgradient, 5.4 m (SPAdes)... ...
GCAACGCACCAGTACTCCCAAATCCTCCAAACGCTATCTTAAGCCTAAAACTAAGATCCGGATTACAAATAAAATTATTCAGTTGAGCTCCGGTTTTTGATATACCCTCTTCATTCCCCCGTCGAAATTTTTCAAAACGTTCTGTTTTGCTTGCCTTAAAATCTGTAACTTCTTTGTCTGCAGTTTTTTTTGCATCGAAAGTAGCTTTTACTGTTCCAATAATTTTTTGATTTTCAGGCGTATCGAGTGTAGCTTTTTTTGCTTTTGCCACTGCAAGATCATCTATTTTCTTTTGATCCGCAGGTTGGTAGGGACCGGTTGGGCTGCTTCCTAAAATTGTGTCAACTTGTCCTTGAAGTGCCGCTATCGTATTCACAGCGGCCTGATACTCATCATATATTTTCTTTTCGGCAGTATTATCAAGTCCTGCAACATCTTTTTGCGCCTTTTGCGCCTTGTCATCTCTCTGCGCTTCATCAAGCGCTTCACCGGCGCCTTGCGTAAAACCTTCTATGAGCCCGGTTCCGGCTTCGTCCGCCATATCAAGAAGCCACAAACCGGGTTGTTTATCGAAAAAAAGCGGTTCCTGCCCCGGCGCTCCGCCGGTAATACTCCCCAATGTCTTGACTGCCATGTCATTGGCAAGATTTTTGGCGAAAAATTTAAGTGTTTTATATCCGGCTGTTTCAAATGCAAAAAAGAGTGCATCCTTAAGGAGATTAATCATTCCCGGAAGTGTAAATAACTCTTCTGTTGGTACTGCGTATGCAGCTCCTTTAGGTGCCGTCACTAAAAAAATAGGTGCCCCCACCATCATGACAATGGCAAGTGTGAAGATTACTTTCTGCAATAATGTTTGGTGACGTTTCATGGGGAGATACTATTGTTTCTCTTGCGCTTCTTTTTCTTTGAGAACTTTTTGGAATACTTGTTGAAGTGTTGCGTCATCGATTTTACTCAGCTGATCTTCCGGAATACGTCCGGTATTTCTTAACATTTCACGAATTTGCGCAGGTGTCATGGTGTATGGATTTAATACGGATTGGTCGGCACCCTGTTGTCCAGCTATCCCCGTCTTCTTTACCGCTTCATCCAGTCCTTTTTGGTAAAGCTCTACAAGTGTCTTATCATCGATGGCGGCAAGCTGTTCATCCGTATATCCCTTTTTTTCTTTAAGGAGCTTGCGAATCTCCTCAGGTGTTGCATTGCGAAGAGCTTCGAGTTGCTTCACGCTTTCCGGTTTGAGGCCGACAAGAAGTTCATCATTTTTTTTGGTAGTATCAACACCGGTACAATCTTTTCCTGATGGACAATTTGGATCATACCCCTTAGAGAGCTCTTCATTGTCTTTATACCCGTCTCCATCAGTGTCTGCCAAATAAGGACTCGTACGATAAATGTAGAGCTCATCGTAATCATTTAGTGTGTCACTATCTGTATCAATATCTTTAAGTTTCAACACAGCCGCTTCATCATGAGAAACCTGAGCGAGTAATTCTGATAATCGTGTATTCGTATCCGATCCTTGAGGAAGGATAAACGGCTGCTTCACCTTTGCCATAATATTCTGCCCACCGTACAAAAAGACACCAAGAAGCAGAAACAACAAAAATCCAAGTACAATGCGATGTCCTGGCTTCTGGGATATAAGAGGGTCTGTTTCTTCTGTCCGCATATCAAAAAATACACTACGGGGCGTGCCTCTATATAATACGTGCTCTACCTGTGTCGGTAAAGTGGATAACGATCAATCGATCCTGCTCAAAGCTTTTTGATATACTAAAGAACGATGTGCGATGATGACGATTTTTATCGTCGTTCCTTCAACTCTAAATATAATACGAAAATCACCGACGCGAAGTTTTCGATAATTTTTAAGTGAACGGCGAAGTGGTTTACCGAATACTTCAGGATGTTCAGTAAGTTTATTCTCGATGGCTTTCTTAATAATATCTTTAGTTGTCACTGGCAACTTTGGAATATCGTGCTCTACAACTGATGCGTGATAGAGAATTTCGTAGTTCATAGCCACGCATCCTTATGTTTTATGAATGTTGTATGCGTGGTTTCTCTTTTTTGTGCTATCGCACCCCAAACTTCATCTTCGTCAACTTCAAGAGCGCTGATAAGTAAATCGAGAGCTTTGGTTGCTTCTGGCACATTGTCTCGTTGGGCTATTTTCTTGAGAGCAATCTCAGCTTCTTTTGTTAAGCTGAGATTAAGTCTGCGTTTTTGAGTCGGCATATGTTTCACTGTTTGTTAGTATGTAAGGTGTATCTAAAGTGTATCACCTATCGTATACACGGTCAACACGTGCGCAATTGTACGTTGAGCCAGTTTATCTACTGGATCCCCGACTTCTCGGGGATGACAAACGCAAAATTTCTTTACTAAGATGTTCCCACTGTTCCAGAGAAAGCTCTTGTGCACGAGCTTTTTCGGGGATATGCAATTTTAAGAAAATTTCGCGGATAGTTGTCGAAGAAATATCCAGCCCTGAAGAAAGATTATTGATAAGAAGCTTCCTTTTTGCACGAAATCCGGCTTTTATGAGATAAAAAAACATCTCTTGTTCTTTTTGATTTGGCAACGTCGAAGTTGGGAATAATTCAAATGCAGCCACCGCACTCTCTACCTTTGGCCGTGGAGAGAAAGAATTCCTGGAAACAGAAAAAAGAACACGCGGGTTTGCGTAATACTGGACAGAGAGAGAAAGAAGGCTCGAATGTGGTGCTTTTGCAATAATTCGTTGAGCGACTTCCTTTTGTATGAGGAGAAGAAGGGATGATGGCTTCGGGCACCCTTCCAATAATAATCGTATGAGCCGAGACGTGATGTGGTAGGGAATATTCGCAACGACTTTATACCCCCCGTCTTTTTTAGCATACCGAGAGAGCGGGACTTCAAGCGCATTATCCTTGATAATTTCAATATTTGAATAATCTGCTGTGTTTCTCTCCAAGAGTGGTATGAGGTCTTTGTCAATCTCAACAGCGAATACTTTTTTTGCTTTTTTTGCAAGTTCAACAGTCAATGTGCCTAATCCCGCGCCAATTTCAACGATGGTATCATTTTTTTTAATATCGGCGGCTTCAACTATTTTATGAAGAATATTTTTATCGACAAGAAAATTCTGCCCACGATGATGTTTCGGATTGATGCCATAGACTGCAAGTTGTTCGATGAATGATGACATAGCTATGTTATTTCAGATATCGGGACCGGCCGTTTCACGCCAAGCGCAAAATAAAACAATGAGAACAATGCTCCAAGTATGAATGCAGTATTCCAATCTGAATGTACGAATGTAAACATGAGAGCAAGGAGAGCGGCTGCAACGATCTTCCCCACAGTCAGACTCATTTCAAAAAAAATGACCGTGCGGACAATCGAATGCGTATGCGCGTTTTCATAGAGACCGCTCACCATGGGAACACCGAAGATATGTTTCGATACCCGAGAAAAAAAGTCGGTGGAAAAAAGACCAAACGTACCCTGAGCAACAAGACGCAAAAGCCAGGAACAGAGAGTCGCCACAATGCCAAATCGAAGCACTTTTTTTCTATCCTTCGTGTCAGAAAGCTTCCCAATATAGAGCACGGCAAGAGCGGTAACAAATGTAGAAAGTGTCACAATAAACCCCATCTCAAAAAAATTCTTAAAAGCCACAAACATAAAAATCGGCCAGACGGTAAGAACGATCAATTCCTCGCCAAAACCAAAGTACCCCCAAAAATGACGTCGGTTCTCTTTTGCCACTAAACGTTTGTAGGCTCCCAGATAACTCATATCCGTTGGTACAAATGATTCTCGTGTCGTTAAAATGGGAATATTTGAAATAATGATTGTCGCGCACATGAATAGAAATAGCATGGTAAACCCAAAAAAACTTATAATAAGACCTCCGATGAGTGGCCCCAGAATGAATGCGATCGAGTCAAGAATGGCAACGACACTCACTTCGCGCGCGCGCTGGCCCGCTTTACTAAAATAGGCAAAATCAGCGTGATACCCTGGCCAAAAAAGTGCTTTTTGGAGAGCTAATGAGAATGTCGCAAGATAAAAGAATCCCGGATGATACGGGATATTAATAAGAAAGATAAGGTAGAGAATAAGAAACACTGATCCATACATGATCCCATGCTCAAACCCCTTGTGTTTCACCACCTTGCCTCCAAGTGGTATAAGAAAAAAATAAAACACATACACCAAGAGATAGAATACCATGATCTTTGCCAAAGAAAATCCAAGCGTATAGAGATAAATCGGCTCAAAAATCAATCCTGCCGAGACTGCAAAGTTTAATATCGTTGTTGTGAGATATAATTCTTTAAGCGGACGAGGGATATCTCTGGGAAAAAATTCCCGTTCATGATCTATGACTGTGGAGAGTATTTTTTTAAAATCGATTTGCATCATACAACATTCAAACGAATCATGGACTATTTATTGTATTGTATCATAATACAGTATTATGAATGAATTTTTCTTGTTATGAACAAAGCTATCTTTAAAGCGTATGACATTCGAGGGGTTGTACCTGATGAATTAAATGAACATGATGTATATCTCATTGCAAAAGGATGTGCAACCTTCCTTACAAAGGAAACAGGAAAAGAAAAACTCCAGATTGCCCTGGGACGAGACAATCGCCTTTCTTCGCCCGTGTTTCATGCGGCTGCAATGAAGGGACTTATCGAAAGTGGTATTGATGTTATTGACATCGGCCTTGCTCCTACGCCAGTATTTTATTTTGCTGTCACGCATCTTGGTCTTGATGGAGGAATCAATATTACCGCCTCGCACAACCCACCACAATACAATGGGTTAAAAATGGTGCGCGCTGCCGCCGCTCCGATTGGGGCTGAATCGGGTCTTAACGATATCTATGCTCTGTGTGAAGAAGGACAATTCATCTCTACTGGCGCGCGTGGTTCTGTTTCGACGCAGAGTATTCTTGACGCGTATGTCGAAACCGCTCTCGCGCTTGTGCCGCTTCCCAACATTTCTCACCTCAAAGTAGTAGTCGACACGGGAAATGGAGTCGCAAGCGTTCTCTGTGAAGCATATTTCAAAAAAGTTTCCGTACAGCTCTTTCCCCTCTTCTTTGAATTAGACGGCACATTCCCAAACCATATGCCCGATCCGTTAAAACTGGAGAATGTTACATCACTCATTGAAGAAGTAAAAAAACAGAAAGCCGATCTTGGTATCGCGTTTGATGCTGACGCAGACCGCGTCTTTTTTATTGATGAAAAGGGGAATCATCTCCCTTCGGATCTTATCACTGCATTGATTGCAACATATATACTTAAAAAAGAACCGGGGGCAAAAATAATCTACGATGTGCGGTCAAGTCGTATCGTCAAAGAAACAATTGAAAAAAATGGAGGTGTTGCGCTCGTCTCTCGTGTGGGACACACATTCATAAAAGAACTCATGCGAAAAGAGAACGCTTTTTTTGGCGGAGAATTATCCGGCCATTTCTATTCCAGAGATATGGGATATGTTGATGCGCCGCTCTTAGCAGTCAACGCCATTTTTTCACTTCTTGTCGAAAGCGGTACATCATTATCAGAACTTCTCACGCCACTGCGCACATATACAAAAACACCGGAGATAAATTTCACAGTGTCAGACAAAGAAAGCATTATGAAAAAAATAGAAGAAACATACGCAGATGCGACTATCTCTCGTCTCGATGGTGTCACAATAGAATATACCGACTGGTGGTGTAATATACGACCGTCAAATACGGAAAACGTGTTGAGATTAAATCTCGAAGCGAACACGCAAATCCTTCTCGATACAAAATTTGAAAAAATAAAAAAAATTATTCAGCAGTGACGTTGAATTACTTTTTCTTTCGGAGCACAGACAAAGCCCATACGATAAGACCCACTCCTCCAATACCTGCAATCCCCAATAAAAGAATGAGGAAATCACGCTTCAAAGCACTGGCATGCACGTTTTCCGGTTGTTTCATTGGTTCTTGTTGTGTGCCGGCGTCTTTTTTCACTTGTTGCTGTTTCTCGATAAATTGAATTTTTTCTTCTTGGACAATGAAATCTTTCACAAGGTCGTCTTCCATGGGAACTGTCGCGGTAATGACTTTCTTATTCTCAGAATCGTATACCTCAAGTGTCCGTATTCCTTCAATATAGGGAACCATAACACTGAATGGAATTTCTTTAATGTTTGGAATTGCCGGGACTTCATTGGGTTCTGGAATATGAATCTGCTCTCCCTTTTTATTAAACCATTCTGCTTGCGGAAGAGATCCTTCCGGAGAAGAAGGAGCGACAAAGAGCATAGTGTACAACTCACGCCGATCGGAAGAGAAGAGCTTGAGTGCATATCCATCTGAGGGCTGGAAACGGTTAATAGGAGCTTCACCTTGAACAAGGGTGGCACGAACAAATTCAAGCGTGTGTGTCTTGGTAATGACTTTAAATGTTAACAATAACGAATATTCTTGAGCGGAAACCGGATGAACAAAAGAAAGAATGAGGAAACAGATACTGATGAAAAAAATACGTATATTCATAAAAGAAAAATTATGGGAACACACACGAGTTACCTATTTTAACGGCTCCTTCAGGACACCCTTGAGTATTTCGTCGAGATTGAGGCGGTGGGTATAATTGGGTTGTCGGTATTATTTCTTTGGTCTGGTTCTCACTCGACCAAGACAAATGGATTTCAGCACCCCACTGATCGTCATAATACTCCAAGGTGATATCGTATTTTTTCCCTGCCTCCAAGAAAATCTTTCCACTCTTTTCCGTGGGACCATGCACGGTCCAATCTTGAATGAGAAGCGTCTTGTTAACCCATAATCGCACCCCGTCATCAGCGACCGTAGAAAAAGTATATTCGTCAGAGAACCGAGGTTGAATCTGTCCTTTCCAACGGATAGAAAATTGATTCGCCGGTGCATCTTTTATTGGAGCATTTAAACCCCAGTTAACATCGATATTCTTATCTGTCTGTGTTCGCACGAGAGTATTAAAACCTGTTCCGTTATAATATGCTCCACTTAACCCGGTGCCACTTCCAGCTGGCGCAGGAGTTTGTTTGCCCACAAGATTTTTAAAATTAGTTTCCATTGTTGCAGGATCTTGGAGCGTCGCCTTTATTGCAATTTTTGTACGATCTGATAATGGCCATTTCCACGTCTCAAATCTTGATGAGAGATCAGTGCGCGTAAAAAAACTAAGAAGATACACAAACACTTGCGACTTCTTCGTGATAGTGGGATATGAAGTATCTTCACGGAGCCATCCTTCAGGAAAAAGATCAGCTTTCTGAGTATAAAAATGCATCAATTGACGATATGCTTCATAAAATTGCGCTCCCTTTCCTTGATGATCAAAATCGCGATACACGTCAAGAATCATATGAGTAAAGATAGAGGCATGTTCGTGATTATATCCGGTAACTGCCGTTGAATAGAACGATTCAAAACTTCCCCCGTTTTTGAAAAACGTTTTATATTTTTCTTCAGAAGGATTCACGGAAAAATATTCCTCAATGGTCGTAAAGTAATTCCTGCAAGGACTTGATAGATTTTTCTTACCGCACCATCCATCCCAATATAGTTTCTCTCCTTCCTTCTTGGATTGTTGTCCCCAAAGATACGCCATAACACCCCCAATATCTCCATAGGGTTCTACAGTATATGCGTGCCACATGTACGCATTCTTCGTCGGTGGTATTAACGTAAATATATGTCCCATCTCATGCATCAGTGAGGATGCAAGGGGTTTTTCAGGATAGCCCGCGATCACCGCCAAGTGATCTCTCAAAAAATCAGGAGTTAGGTTAATCCGATGATATGGCCAACTTGCCGACATGACATAGTCTGAATGAGTTGAAATAATGAGCTTCTTCTCGAGGGGCTCATAGCCCATAAAATCCGCATAAAATGTATAGAGCTTATCGTACTTCATGAGATAAGGAATCGGATCCGTCTTAAACACCACATCGCTCGGGTCTGCTTTCCATTCAATGTGACCACACGTCATCTTGCCGTTCTTTTTGAAATAATTGAAATCACACGGGAATTGCTGAATAACATTCACAGCCAAAGAAGCTTCAGCTGTCTTCTCTTTATTTTTACAGGTGAGTGTATATGTAGTATATCGTTTGGGGGTATAGTCAGTCCCCCAGGTGAATGTCCCTACTTCTTTTTGCGATTTTTTCCCATCCAGAACTTCAGCGATACTACAGGTGTCGGCATCAGCTTTCCATTCCAGTGTCACGGTCTCGTGTGGTTCGATAGTGATTTGACGATTCGGCTGATACTCACCATTTGCTCGGAAGTAATAAATCCGTGGTCTTTGTGTTATGAGAGATTCGTCACTAAAAAGCGCAGAGGTCGGAACAATTTCCTTTACTTGACTTTTACTCTGCCAATATAATTTCATTCGCGATCCCCACTTTCCTTGAAAATATTCAAGTTGAATAGGATATTTCTGTCCTGCCTTGAAGACAGTCTTCCCTGTCCATGAAGTATCTTGTTCAAGCCACTTATCGATAAGTGGCGATGTACTCCCCCCAATCCAGACCCTCACTCCGTCATCTGCTTCAACGGTAAACGTATATTCTTCTGAATAACGAGGTTCGATCTCTCCCTTCCACCGTACCGAGAATTCATGTTCACGCACACCTTCAACGGGAGCCTTTCCACCCCAATTGAAATCGATTGTTTTGTTGAGAGTTACTGCTTTAAGTTTTTCAAAATTTCGTCCTTCAAAATACTCTGCGACCAACCCATTTCCTTTTTGCTTGGGAGTACATGTTCCGTCCTTTGGTACATATGGAGGTTTACATCCTAGAATCATGCCGCTGGTATCCCATATCGCACATACCTGTTGCGCGTTATCACCACATTGAACACACCGTCCACTATCATAAATGGTGCCGCTTAAACATGGCATACATTTATTTTCACTCGTACGAGCGTAGGGCTTAAAACAACCATTCTTTATCCCATCTGCTCCATTGCCACATATCGGTTGGTTAGCATTCCCACAGGAAATACATCTACCTGTTTCTCCTTGATAGATACTACTCGTAGAGCATTTCTGACATACACCTTCATCAATTTTGTTAGTATTCCTATTACCACAATTATTCCAGTCCGACAACAATTTCCAACAATCTGATTCTTTTCTATCTTTACACTTCCAGTATTCCGAAGATACAAACGTATCACAAGATTCCTGAGATCGAAATCCACTATTCTCATGCGGAGCAAGACATCCATTTTTCATACCATCCTTGGATTTTTTACAAGAAGGTTCATTATATTCACCACAGTGACGACATATCCCATCGCTTTGCGGTTCATTAGGGTTAGAACAACCCTCAACCATACCATTCTTCGTACCATTACATCGAAGTTCATTCGATCCCCCGCAGGCACGACATACATTCCCTTGTCCTTCGTGTACCATTGCGGCGAAATCATAACAAAATTGTCCATCATTTATACCCGGTTGCGAACCGCCGCATGCCCACCCACCTATTTCGCCACAGGATGAACCACTAAAACTTTCGTTGTATGCGTTTAATCGATTCTGAAGCTGTGTCGTACTAATCCATCCATAATGCGGGTATACGTTCCATCCAAACGCGTACTCAAATTTCCACTGGTTCTTCATGATAGAATCATCAGTTGGTCGTGTATTTTCATCATTAAATGCGCAACCGGTAAAATTACCGGCTGTCACTGGAATTTTCCCGCTTTGGCTGTACCTCCAATCCTGATTACCACTATTTTTAAACCACCACCCCGTTGCATCATTATCCTCCCCTTCTTTAATACAATTCGGTCTTCTCCAGCTATTCGATTTTCCCTTCTCTAAATATTCATCAGCTAAACCACCAAAACTATGCCCAAATTCATGCATGAGAGTAGCGGTAAAATTATTTTTAGTTTCTTCTGACCATATTCGTGTATCTTTCTCCTTATTTTGAAAAGGAAGAGAAAGATACGCTGCCCCATCCCAATTGGCATATGAACGAAAATCTTCCTTTGAAATAAGAATAACCTTATCGACACCGAATTCCGATGTAAGATCAGCAAAAGAACCACGATTATCCCCGGTAAAATCTCTATCGAGAAGCGTGCCCCAGATACTCATCCGAGTGATATTCTCTCTATATGGAGAATACATATGAAAACCCCGACCTGTTATATAGCTGACAAATCTTTTAAATTCATTATCGGTATTCACAAGAGACCTTGATCCAACATCCCAGTCTTTTTTCATACCAACAAAAAGAATATCGAGTTTTTTATTTGGATCGGGATTATCACTACTTTTATAGATCGGAAAAACCTCTTTTTTTTCCACGGAATCAGTGAGTCTTTCAACACCAAGAACACGGCGTTGTGGGGTAAGCTCCTTCTCACGAGCCCCTTGCTTAATCTTATTCTCAAGACGATCATACACTCCTGATTTTTTCTGTTCTATTTTAATATTCTCTTCATACGTGACTCTTTCATTTGCTTCCTTGCTGATTTTTTTAAGTATTTCTTCCTGTTCTGGGGGAATAAGAGGCTCTGTGCTTTTTTGTTTGGTGGGAATGACCCCTTTGTCTGTTATATTATTTTGTTTTTCAGCCGTCTCTTTAGGGCACACTTTTTCAATACTCTTCTTCTGGCAAAACCGTACGAGAGTCTGGTGACCATCTGCGGTTACTTTCTCAGCTCGTCCGCAGATACCGGTGTAGACCTCTCCAACGCAATCCGTATCTCTTGTACATGATATGTTCGGGATAACTTTCTGCGCGCACATTTCTTGAAGAGTTTTCGTTGGACCAGATGATAGTGTACCGGTGCTCCCAACTTCAAACGCACCTATTTTTTCTTTACAATCAAGGGAAAAGAGTGTTTTCTTAGACACGGGAATCGTAAAAGAAAAAATGCTGTATCGATTGCTTGAATCGATTATTTTTTCATCAACCGTTGGGTACATTCTTTTAATGAGGGTGCGGAGATTCCCGTTCCAATCAGGAGAACCTGATGCGGTGCAGGAGCTTGGAGGTATGCCGCCGAGATCGATATAAAAGACAGTGTTCCCACCAATGCTTTGAGGACCATCGGCGCAGAAAAAAGAACGGTGTTCACCGTTCGGACAATAATAGTAAGAAGACACCTGTTGCGCAGATGTCATCATCGCAATGCCAAAAAAGAAAAAAAGAATAAAAAATACTGTTGGGAGAAGACGATGTGTGATCATGGCAATAGTATATCACTAATCCTGCCCCTTTCCAGTTGAAAAACTTTAGTAGACATACTACGATCATTCTATGAGGAATCCATCTATGAACATCGGGGTGTTTGATTCTGGTTTTGGAGGACTGACAATCCTCAAAAAAATCATCAAAATCTTACCCCTATACGATTACATCTATCTCGGTGATAATGCCCGGGCTCCGTATGGTGACCGATCGGAAAATGTTATCTATGAATTCACCCGACAGGGTGTTGATGTTCTTTTTAAGAAAAATTGTAAAATAGTCGTCCTTGCATGCAACACGGCATCAGCACGCGCGCTTCGCCGTCTCCAGCAGGAGTGGTTACCAATAACATATCCGGATCGGCGCATACTTGGAATTGTCATCCCTGTCACTGAATATATTGCTCAGATAACACATGGAGAAAAGATTGGCGTCATAGGAACACGCGCGACTATTTCCTCACATGTCTATACCAAAGAGCTGGAAAAACTCGGCCGAAAAGATCTTGTTCTCTTTCAAGAAAGCTGCCCTCTCCTCGTACCACTCATTGAGGAGGGATGGCAGAATACGATCCCCGCGATAATGATACTGAAAAAATATCTGAGACCACTCAAATTAAAACAGATAAAGGCACTCGTACTTGGGTGTACTCATTATCCGATTATCTTAGAATCAATTAAACGTATCATGGGTAAAAACGTACACATCATCGATCCGGGGGTTATCATTGCACGATCATTAAAAGACTACCTCAAACGACATGAAGAAATAGAAACATGCATTACAAAAAACAGTACCATAGAATTTTTCACAACAGATGCATCTCCTCGGGCAAAAAATCTCGCCATCCAATTTTGGGGAAAAACAATACCTGTCAAAACGATAACGTTAGAACCGTAAATAAAAAAAAGAGACAATTAATGCCTCTTTTTTTTATTTGGATCCGAAAATATTTAATCTCCCAAACCCATCTTTTCACGAATGTTCTCCATCAGAGCACCTGCCATTGCGCGTGCTTTTTCTGCGCCACTGGCCAACATGTCTGATAACACTTTTGGTTGTGAGATATATTCCTGATATTTTTTTTGAAGCGGACTCATGAACGCGACAAGCTCATCACCGAGATCCGCTTTGAACTCTTTGTATCCTTTCCCCTGGTAACATTTCTCAATGTCTCCAATTGATTTGCCGCTAACGGCACTATAGATCGCCAAAAGGTTAGATACTGCCGGTTTCTGAGCACCTCTCTTTATGAGAGCATCCGAATCGGTAACTGCGCGTCCAATCTTACGACGAATCATTTCAGATGTATCATCGAAAGAAATGTAATTGTATACGCTTTTTGCGCTCTTACTCATTTTCTTCTTTGGGTCGTCAAGACCCATAATACGCGCACCGACATCTGGCACATATCCTTCAGGGATAACAAATGTATCTCCATAGAGACCGTTAAATCGTCGTGCCAGTTCGCGTGCTAACTCAAGATGTTGCTGTTGATCCTCTCCGATGGGTACGAGTGTCGTCCCATAGAGAAGAATATCCGCTGCCATCAACACGGGGTAATCGAAGAGTCCAACCGTAATACTATCTGATCGATCTTTACTCTTTTCCTTGAATTGATGCATGAGCTTGAGCTCTGAAATTTTTGTGATTGTGTTGAGTATCCATGCAAGCTCGGTATGTTCTTTGACGTTCGATTGGATAAAAAGAATTGACTTCTCCGCATCCAAACCGAATGCAAGATACCATGCCGCGAGTTTTAGAATATTCTCATGAAGCTCTCTCGGCTGCTGCGGCACAGTAATCGCATGAAGATCTACGATAGAAAAAATACAGCTGTTTCCTTTTTGGAGAGAGAGCCAATTTTTTATTGCGCCAATGTAGTTTCCGATATGAGGAGCGCCACTTGGTTGTATACCCGAGAAGACACGATGCATAGAATAGGTTTAAACCCTTATGATAACGGGGATAATCATGGGGCGTTTTTCCGTCTTCTGGAAGAGAAACGCGCCGATATCATCCCGAAGTCGATTACGCACGGATGTCCAGTTCTCGATATTCTTCATATCGTTCTGTTCGATGATCCGTTTTGCCATCGAACGAACAGCGCTTATAAGCTGTTCCGCATTTTTCACGTAGATAAATCCACGAGAAATGATGTCCGGCGAGGAGGCAATGTTTCCTTCTCTATCGAGTGTGGTAATGACCACAACCATGCCATCTTGCGCTAACACCTGACGGTCGCGAATCACGACATCACTCACATCACCGACACCAAGCCCATCGACCATGATGTAATCGATTTCAATCTTAAGACTACTCAAACGCGCTTGACCAGTCTGGTTGAATTCTAGAATATCACCATTATTCATAATAAAGATATTCTTGTCATCCCATCCAAGCTGCTGCGCCACTTCAGCATTCCTTATTTGCATGAATCGTTCACCATGAATCGGCATGAAATACTTTGGCCGAGCAAGCCCAAGCATGAGTTTGATTTCCTCACGATAGGCGTGCCCCGATGTATGCACATCAAACAATGTCTGATAAATCACATCTGCCCCAAGGCCATAGAGTTTGTTCATGAGATTCATAACTGAACGTTCGTTTCCTGGAATTGGCGAGGATGAAAGAACAATAGTGTCCCCCTTTTGAAGTTTCACATGACGATGCTCCCCTCGAGACATGCGCCCGAGCGAAGATGATTCCTGCCCTTGACTCCCCGTAGAAATAACGATCACTCGATTATCCGGATACTGATGAATCTGATCTACCTTTATAAGCGTCCCTTTCGCAATTTTCAGAAAACCAAGTCGCGCCGCTGTCGCAAGCGCCTTCTCCATACTCATGCCGGAAATAGCAACTTTACGATTAAGATCTGTCGCTGCGTTAATAATCTGTTGGATACGACTGATGAGTGAAGCGAATGTCGCAATAATGATACGTCCCTTCGCTTTAGCAAAGACGGTTTCAAGATTTTGTTGAATCTCCCGTTCAGACATTGCATAGCCGGGCTTCCCGGCATTTGTACTGTCTGAACAGAGAAGAAGTACTCCTTCTGCTCCGAGCTTTGCAATTTTCCCAAATTCCGTTGGACGTTGGTCCTGTGGCGTATGGTCAAATTTCCAATCGCCGGTATTAATAATAACGCCGACTGGCGTTTTGATAGCAACACCGACGCTATCCGGAATGTTATGGTTCACTCTAAAAAATGAAAGCTTAAATATACCGAGTTGCAGAATATCGTCAGGATCAACTTCAACGAGACGCACATGACGCTCAAGACCAAACTCTTCAAGTCGATCGCGAATCATGCCGACGGTCAGTTTAGTACCGTATACCGGAGGATTCCCAATATCTTTAATGAGATATGGTAACGCGCCCGTGTGGTCAAGATGACCATGGGTAATAAATACCCCGCGCACTTTGTGACGATTCTTCTTCACATACGTTGTATCCGGCAAGACATAGTCAATACCAGGCATATTGTCCATGGGAAACATGAGCCCCATGTCGACGATGACCATATCTTTACCATATTCGATGACCATCATGTTCCTTCCAAATTCTCCAACTCCGCCAAGAGGAATAACTCTCAATCGGGTTGGTCCGGATGATGTGCTTAAGTCTAATGGCATGGCACTATCCGTTTTCCTTGTTTGTACACGAGTAGGTTTTCGCATACGCGCGCCCCCCCGTTCACCTCGCGGTGTACGAGGTGTGTTGTGTGTGTCGTTTGCTTGCATGATACTAAGATATTAATAATAAAGAGGGTTTCTTTATCTTTTTAGAGAGATAAAGAAATGTTGTCAGTAATGACACATGAAATATACATATTTAATGAGCGTACTTTTGTACAAGTGGGCAGAGAGGGAGTCGAACCCTCATGAGATTGCTCCCGCTAGCTCCTGAAGCTAGTGCGTCTGCCAGTTCCGCCATCTGCCCATTATTTATTTTTTACTTCTTCCACACTCGTTTTGATTTGAGATACCAAGAGCCGCTATCGATGAAACGATCCGATGGAAATACAATTTCTTTTCTGTCACGAATGCCTTTTATAGTGCTGTTCACCACATAATTATAGGAAGGATCATAAAGAAAGATTGCCGGCACATCCTCTGCGATAATTTCTTGAAATTTTCTATATCGCTCAGCTCGCTTTCCTTCATCAGTAATTTGGCGACCTTCTTCAAGAAGTTTGTCTGCATCCGGGGAAGAAAAAACAGCCAAGTTCAAACCGGGAGCTCTTCCTTGTGATGAATGCCAAAATGGATAGAGATCCGGATCAGACCCGATAATCTCTCCGTAGAGCAATGCCTGATACTCGCGGGAGTCGATACTATCATTTTTTATATGCGATGGATCAACAAGCCGTACGTCGACAGAAACACCGAGCGCAGTCCACCCCTCTTTAATAATATCAGCTGCCTTGCTATGTTCACTGTCATTCACGGTGACAAGCGATACTTCAAGAATTTTTTCCGGCTGTTCTCCTTGCGTGTTCTTTTCTTTCTTCTTTGAAGACACTCCTGTTTTAAGAGGTTTTGACCAGAATCCTTTATCATTTTTCTTCCAGCCGGCAGTCTGTAACAGATCAGCGGCTTTTACAAGATCAAACGAATATTGTCGTATATATTCATTATACCCTAGAAATCCAGGGAGGATCGGTGCATGAATAACAGACCCTTCACCTGCGAGCACTTCCTTAACGATACGATCTTTATTAATAGCATACGCCAACGCTTGACGCACCGCCTTGGAGCTAAGCTCCGGGTTATTCAATTGATTAAAAAATATTGCCGTGTACTGTGGAAGATTAAATATGTAATATTTCAAATCTTTATCCTGTTTGAGACGATCCCGCAGTTCCCTTGGAAGGAAGCTAACACCTTGTACATTTCTGTTTTTAAGTGCCTGGATAGCTGAATCACCGTCGGGATAAAATTTAAATACCAATTTATCCAAGAATGCTTTTTGACCATAGTATTCACTATTTCTAACAAGTGTATATGAACGAATAGTACCGTCACTATCTTTCTGAAATGATTTGAACGCCCACCGCCCCGTACCGACCGGCTTAAGATTGAGCGCGGCACGTTGAATATTTTCCGGTGAAATATCTTTCCAGAGATGCTCCGGAAGTATCTGAATCGTTGTAAGATCCAAAAATGGAGCGAAAGGACTCGGAAGAATAAATTTAATTGTCTTGTCATCAACCTTTTCAATGCGGATATCTCTAAAACTGTAATAGAGAGGACTTTTCGTCAGTGGGTCTTGAATACGTGAAATTGTAAAAAGAACATCATTAGCATTCATTGGTTTTCCATCGTGCCATGTTACATCGCCACGGAGGAAAAACGTATACGTTTTTCCATCCTGACTAATCTCGTGCCGCACGGCAAGATCATCAACAATATTTCTTTCACTATCATATGTGGAGAGACCGGAATATACCAAACTCACTAAATCACGATCCGCGTCATTATTTTGTAAAAACAAAGGATTGATCGTCTGGGGAGCGCCAACCAATGCCTCTACGTAATTGCCACCATTTCTTGGTACAAGAACCGTATGCGCTTCATATGCCTTCCACCCCAAAAATAAGACGTTCACAAAAAGAACTGTCATAAAAATCCTAACCAGTTGATATTCTTTCGGTGAAATGATCCGAGGAAGATATTTTAACTGATTGAATCGAGGGATTTGAAATCCGGAAATATTTTTGACAAGCTTCTTATCAAATGTCGAATGACTGCTCGTCTTTCGTCGCCATGACTGAGGTGAAAAAATGGGCATAATGTCTCAAAATTCCATCGCTGATTTCTGAAAAAATCGTATGAGAGAGATACACGACGGAAACGAATGTTAGCGTTGAACAACAATATTCGCCAACGAAGATGAAAAAAAGAGGATTGCAAGAATAATAGTTCCAATAAAAAGAGCTTTCTCTACGCCACGTTTTGTTCGATATACATTTCCTTCACCTCCGAAAGCGGCGGAAAGTCCCGTACCTCTATTTTGAAGAAGAATAGAAATAGTAAGTAAAACTGCTGAACAAAGCTGAATTGTTGTGAGTGCAAAACGCATAGAACCTTCAAATTATAACAATCATTAGTATACCAGACTCTTTAAATCCTGTCAACACGCGGCTGAAAAAGAAAATCCCACTTTTAGTAAGTGGGATTGATCATTAAAATGAACGTGATGGGAAGGGAGCGCGTTCCAAGGGAAACGATCCATTCTTAAGAGAAAGTCCATCAGTCGCGAGAAAGGACACGTAATACGGGATCATACTCTCTGCATAGTTAGATGCTGAGAGGGTCTTGATACTCTGTGTTGTCTTGTCAGTGATTGGATATCCCCATACCCTGAAACGATCTGATACATCTTCCCGCATATACACACTGAGAAGAAAAACGAACACATTCACTTTTTGTGTTACCACGAGTGAAGGTTGCAGATGCTCCTGGTTTTGTTTCCAGTGGGACGGCATCGCTGTCATCCCATGATAGAATCGGAAAAGCTTTCTAAAGCCTTCCGCGTAGCGAGCTATCTCTCCACGAGCAGCGTATTCCAAATAGAGCGTATAAAGCATATCACTGAAGTGGCGGTGGATCGATTCCTTTCCAGGACCCTGTTCAAGGAACTTCTCCCAACGAGAACTGTATTCGATACTGGAAGACTGCCCCAAATTTTCGAAGTAATCATTACATAGACTTGGCTTGCCGCGAGAAAGACACCAGCCATCCCAATAATATTTTTCACCGCGCTTTTCAATCTCATTCGGAATGATAACTGCAAGTGCTCCAAAAAACGATGCAAAATCTTCAAGAAACACAGGATCCCAAATATAGGCATCGTCTCCTTCTTGATAAGGCATAAATACATGCCCAAACTCATGGATAAATGAAGCGGATATCGGCTGTTGTTCATCAGATGCAAGCGTTGGGAATACATCTTTGAAAAAACTTGATGTAATATACACTGTTCTATAAGAAGGATCATGTGATTTCCATGGATCAAACTGTGGAGAAACTATCCGGAATAACGCACTGAAACACGAAAGGATATCAGCCCCACGCCAGACATACATTGGTCCTACATTCGTTTCAAGGGCTCCGTTTGGACATTCAGATGAATGGGTGGGTGATCCGTTGGGACACTGTTCGAACATACGGATAGATTGCTGTGTTGGTTCACGTCCTAGAAAAGTTTTAAAAGATCGATAGAGACGATCATACTTGCTAAGATACGGACGGGGGTCTCCGGATAAGAGTGCGGCATGGTGCGGATGAAGATCCCACATGATATGCCCGCAGGTGATCTTTCCTGTTTCTCTGAACTCTTCGACAGAACGATCACAAGAATCTAACAGAGGATGCCTTGCTGTTGGAATAAAGAAACATCCGGCGCATACAGCTACAACAAGCACTGCTGATCGGATACAACGATTCAAAAACTTTCTCATCACATCCACCTTTGGTATCTTTAACCGAAAAAACGTCTGTGGATGCAGTATAGGACACTCTTGCGAATATGTCATCTTTTTCATACACTATACATATCAATCCCTGAACATACCCATCTAAAGCCTATGAAAATATCTCCCCACATACAACATAGTTTCGTATTCATCGGGATCATTGGATTGGTGTTTGGTGGAGCTTCTCTCTATTCAAGCTTCACTAAGAAAAACATCCAAAAAATAACCATAGCGGATCGTATATCGAAAGCAGAGACACACAAAGCGGAACAAAAAGATTCACCCCTCTTAACAAAGGAGCAATCCTCGTCACTTGCGGATAGTACTCTTGCCTTCTCTGTTGGCCCCAGAGATGCTCGTGTCGTGGTGGTGGAATTTATTGATTTTCAGTGTCCCTTTTGTCGTGAAGCACACACAACCATGAAACAACTCATGGAACACTATCGTAATACCTCTGTTCGTTTTGTTATTCGTCAGTTCCCTCTCATTCCGATACATCCTTTTGCTCTTGCAACGGCACATGCATCCCTTTGTGCCCGCGATCAAGAAAAATTTCTTTCCTTGCATGACCTGTTTTATGAACGCCAACATGAAATAAATGAAGCTGCCATCTATTCTTTTGCCGGAGAAATAGGACTCGATCTTTCCAAATTTAATGCATGTATTGCCCAAAAAATACATCAAAATGTAATTATCAAAGACATCTCTGATGGAGAACGTCTTGATATCCAAGGTACACCGACATGGTTTGTAAATGGAGAAAAATTTGAAGGAGCTCTCTCGTATGATGCATTTAAAGAGGTTATCGACCAAGCACTCCAATAAATAAAGAGGGGGCACGCTTTACTTCCTTGAATTTCTCTTGTACACTTCCTGGTAAATAGAATCAGGTTTTTATGTTGAACAAGATCGTCGTTCGGGGCGCACGCGTCAATAATTTAAAAAATGTCGACATCGACATCCCACACAATAAACTTGTGGTCTTTACTGGACTCTCCGGATCAGGAAAATCATCCCTTGCCTTTGACACCATTTACGCTGAAGGGCAACGGAGATTTATGGAGAGTCTTTCTAGTTTTACAAAACAATTCATGGAGAATTTGGATAAACCAGACGTTGATCACATCGATGGTCTTCCTCCAACAATCGCTATTGATCAACGAACATCCACGGCATCTCCTCGTTCTACCGTGGGCACTTCAACGGAAATCTATGATCACCTTCGTCTTCTCTTTTCTAGAATCGGCATTCCTCATTGTCCTGTCTGTGATACTAAAATCACTGCACATACAAAACAACATATCATCAATGAGATCACTGCTCTTGTAAAAAAAAATCGTTCTGAGACTATTTTTTACGCGCCCCTCATCAAACAAGACGTCCTCAATGTCGAACGTATTGTCGACGAACTCCATAAACTTGGATATCATACTGTCCGCTTGGATGGCACTATTCTCAATTTAAGAGAACTTTCTCAAGTGCCCATAGACCACAATAAAAAACACACCCTTGATATCATCATTGATCGCGTCTCAACATCGGGACTTGACCGATATGATCAGACCCATCTTGTGGAGAGTGTAAAACAGGCGTTGGAGTATGGAGATGGGATACTTACTCTTGCATTTCCGGAGAAGAAAGAAGAGTATGCGTTCACGGAAAATCTCGTATGTTTTAGCTGTGATATCACATTACCGGACATTGAACCACGAAATTTTTCTTTCAATAATCCCGCGGGAGCATGTTCATCCTGCACTGGTTTGGGGTATCTTTTAAAATTTGATCCCGAACTTTTGATTCCAAATAAAAAACTCACAATCGCGCAAGGAGCCATCCAGCCTCTCAATAAGATGTATACGAACACAAATCATTACATCTCTATCATTGAAAAAGCTATTTCGAAACATGATTTCACCATCAATACGCCTATCCATGAACTTACAAGCGTCCAATTGCAATTCCTCCTTTCCGGTGATGAAAAAATAAAAAAACATCATCGAGAGGAGAGTGATGAGATATTTATAGGTGTCATACCCTATCTCGACGGAAAATATCGTGAAACTGACTCGGAATATGTGCAACGAGAGCTGGAAGACTATATGCGCGTCTTTCAATGTCATATATGTAAAGGAAAACGTTTGAAACCTGAAATGCTTGCCGTAAAAGTAGTGGGACTCACAATTGACCAAGTCGTCTCACTTCCCATTACGGCATTACGTACCTTTTTTATTTCTTTAGACGGAGAAAAAACAAAAAAAATAAAACTGACATCTCAGGAACAAAAAATCGCAAAACCGATTATTCGTGAGGCAACAAAAAGAACTCAAGCGCTCATTGATGTGGGACTTGGATATCTTATCCTTGACCGAAGTATGGCAACTCTCTCCGGTGGAGAGGCGCAGCGCGTAAAGCTCGCAAACCATATCAGCTCCTCGCTTGTTGGCGTTGTATATGTGCTTGATGAACCATCAATTGGTCTCCACCCAAAAGATACTGAACAACTTATCGATACATTAAAGGATCTTCGCGATAACGGTAATACTGTTATCGTTGTTGAGCACGACAAAGGTATTATTCTTACTGCCGATATGGTCGTCGATGTGGGTCCCCGCGCCGGAAAAAACGGTGGACAGATTGTTGCGCAAGGCACACCTCAAGACATCATGAAATCAAAACATTCGCTCACGGGACAATATCTTTCCGGCGAGCTGAAAATCACAGGATCGAAAAAACCGCATAAAGAAACGAATACATCGATTATGATTATCGGCGCTGAAGAGTTTAATCTTAAAAACATAGATGTGTCTATTCCTCTTGGGAAGCTCGTCGTCGTGACGGGACTTTCAGGGTCCGGTAAATCAACTCTCATCATCGAAATCCTCAGTAAAGCACTTACAAAAAAATTCTACCGCACAAAAGATGAACCTGGAAAACATAAAGAAATAAAAGGACTTGAACATATAGATAAGGTTGTTGTCATAGATCAGTCTCCTATTGGACGCACGCCTCGATCAAATCCGGCAACGTATACTAACATCTTTACACCGATCCGTGAATTATATACGGAACTTCCTGAAGCGAAAATCAGGGGATTTAAGGCGGGACACTTTAGTTTTAATGTAAAGGGGGGGCGATGTGAAACGTGCCAAGGCGAAGGAATGATGCGTATCGATATGCGTTTTCTTTCTGATGTCTATGTGGAGTGTCGTGACTGCCATGGAAAACGATATAATAAGGAAGCTCTCGATGTTCATTATGAAGGAATGTCCATTTCAGATGTTCTTGATATGACAGTTGACGAAGCGCTCGCATTCTTTAATAAGCATACTGTCATCCATGACAAACTTAAAACGCTTTCTGATGTTGGTCTTGGATACGTAAAACTCGGCCAACCGGCGAACACTCTTTCGGGAGGCGAAGCACAACGCATCAAGCTTGCGGCAGAGCTCTCAAGACGCTCAACAGGTAAAACTCTCTACATTCTTGATGAGCCAACAACCGGACTCCACTTCGAAGATATTAAACAACTCCTCAATATTCTTAATCAACTTGTTGACAAGGGAAATACCGTTCTCATTATTGAGCATAACATCGACGTTATAAAAAATGCAGACTGGGTTATTGATCTTGGCCCAGAAGGAGGAGAGAAGGGCGGAGAAATAGTTGCTCAGGGTACACCAAATGATGTGGCAAAGATTACGAAGAGCTGGACAGGTAAATATCTCAAAGAAGCACTCAGCAATAAGCTGTAAGTTCTTTATATGTACCCTCACAAAACTATTGAAAAAAAATGGCAAGAATATTGGGAGAAAAACAATACATTCAAGGTTGTCCAACACCCAACGAAAAAAAAATGCTATGTTCTTGATATGTTCCCCTATCCATCTAGCGATGGACTTCACGTGGGACATCCCGAAGGATACACGGCAACAGATATCTACTCACGCTACATGCGCATGAATGGAGCAAATGTCCTTCACCCCATGGGTTGGGATGCGTTTGGGTTGCCTGCAGAGAATTACGCCATCAAAAAAGGCACGCACCCCAGCGAGACGACTCAAAAAAATATTGAGACGTTCCGTCGACAGATCAAGTCGCTGGGCTTTTCCTATGACTGGTCGCGCGAAATTAACACTTCAAGCCCTGAGTACTACAAATGGACGCAGTGGCTCTTCCTCGAGCTATATAAAAAAGGACTCGCGAGTAAAAAGAAAGCTCCAGTAAACTGGTGCGATCACTGCAAAACCGTTCTTGCAAACGAACAGGTGGTCAATGGCGTGTGCGAGCGATGCAAGTACACCGTCGTACAGAAAGAACTTGAACAGTGGTTTTTTAAAGTTACTCAATATGCGGAACAGCTCCTTGCAGATCTTGAAAGTCTCGACTGGCCCGAGTCGATTAAAATCTCGCAACGCAATTGGATCGGCAAATCAGAAGGGGCAGAAATTGAATTTAACATTAAAGATCAAGAACTAAAAATTAAGGTTTTCACAACTCGCCCAGATACATTATTTGGTGCGACGTATCTGGTCCTTGCGCCAGAACACGCGCTCGTTGAACAGTTAAAGGATCGGATAAAAAACTGGAACGAAGTGGAAGAATACCGCGCAGACGTAAGGAAAAAAAATGAGCTCGAGCGCACCACGCTTGATGACAATAAAACCGGGGTACTGTTGAAAGGTATTGGAGCGATCAACCCTGCGACCTCTGAGGTGATCCCCATTTGGATTGCCGATTATGTTATAGCCTCCTATGGCACCGGTGCAATCATGGCAGTTCCCGGGCATGATGAGCGCGATTACACATTTGCGAAGAAGTTTGATCTACCTATCAGAAAAGTAATTCTGCCACCCTCCCTTGCGACTATCCAACGTAACGCTAAGGACCTTGCGGCTGGGGCGCTGGGAGACCTCCACGTTGAGGCAATATGTTGGACGGGAAATGGAGTACTCGTTGACTCTGGGGCATTCAGTGGCATGTCATCAGAAGAGGCAAAGAAAAAGATCACCGAGTCTGTCGATGGAAAACGTACTACCACCTATCGTCTGCGCGACTGGCTCATCTCTCGCCAACGATACTGGGGCGCTCCTATCCCTATCATCTATTGCGAAACATGCGGAGAGCAAGGGGTGCCCGAAATTGATCTTCCTGTGACACTTCCTACCGACGTTGACTTCCGACCAACGGGCGAATCACCATTAAACCGCTCAACATCCTTTCATGCTGTTACATGTCCCAATTGCGGCGGGAAAGCTCGTCGAGAGTCTGACACAATGGATACCTTTGTGTGCTCAAGTTGGTATTTTTTACGATACGCATCACCACAAAATCCAGATGTACCCTTTGAAAATCAAGCGATGGAGCACTGGATGCCAGTTGATCTCTATGTTGGCGGCGCAGAACATGCCGTGTTACATCTTCTCTATGCTCGCTTCATCACAAAGGCTCTCCGAGATATGGGCTATCTTTCATTTGGTGAACCATTTATACGCTTACGAAATCAGGGCATGATCCTTGGTGAAGACGGAGAAAAAATGTCTAAATCTCGAGGAAATGTTATCAATCCTGATGAAATACTTGAAGTGTACGGCGCAGACACCATACGTCTCTACGAAATGTTCATGGGTCCCTTTGAGAACCAAAAACCATGGAACACCAAAGGTATCATTGGGCTACGAAGATTTTTAGAGCGTGTGTTGAGCATTTACTCACATCATGAAGAAACATCTCATCGTGAAGATGAAGATGAATTTTTTAAGCGCCTCCTCCATAAAACAATTAAAAAAGTAACGGAAGATATTACCACCTTCAACTTTAACACAGGCATAAGCGCGCTGATGGTGCTTACCAATGAAATGCAAACATATATCCATGAAAAAAAGGGTCTCTCTCGAGAAACAAAAAAAACCTTCCTCAAACTTCTTTCACCATTTGCACCGCATATAGCAGAAGAATTATGGGAAGACATGGGTCATACAGAAACGATAAGCTATGAAGAGTGGCCACGGTATGATGAAGATAGTATCCAAGAGAAAACATCTACTATTATCATCCAAATAAATGGAAAGCTACGCGATCAGATGTCTGTTCCTATTGGGAGTGACACACACGCACTCCAAGACATGGCTCTTTCCCGTGATGCAATACAAACATGGACTCGCGGAAAAACGATTAAAAATATTATTGTCGTAAAAGGAAAGGTGGTCAATATTGTCTTAGTTTAAAGGGACTTGAGAAAGGATTGTGTCTGTGTATATTTCTCCATATAAGAATCATACAGACGTTTTGTAAATTCATAATCACGCTTGGCAAGCTCAACAAGTTGCGTAATATAACTTTCCTTTAACTCAATTTGTTGCAAGAGATCCTCTTGCTGTCTCAAAAGAAGAAATTTCGTTTTTTGAAGCGACATGAGTCTCCCCGTGGTAGAAGATGTATCGAGTGGTGTATTTTCTTTTGAAAGTGTTCGTATATCGTTTTCCAATGAATCGACTTGAGATTGTAATTTGCTAAATTGACTGTACAACTCTCCGATTTTCTGATCCTGCTTCATCTTCTCTCGATAGGACGCATCTCCTGGATTCGTTGCAAGCTTGGAAAGAAGTGCATCTGCGGCTTCTTTCTCCAGCTCAGCTCGCTTTTTTGTGAGTTGAATCAGGGCCTCTCGTGCAGCCTTCTTTTCTGCCTCCTGCTGCTGCGCTACTTGATCGATCACTTCTTGTTTTACAACCTCGGATACATTCTTTTTTTCACCATTCTTCACATCGACTTTAAAATCAACAACGGTGGCTGAGACCTGCTTCGCTGGTTCATTTTTTTTCACGACCACCGATGATGTAGTCTTCTTTGTTGCTGGAACTGCTGCTTTCTTTTTTGTAGCCGGGGTAACCGGTTTTTTAATTGATGGTGCAGATTTCGCTGGAGTTACTGTTTTTTTTATAGGGGGTGCTTTCAGTTGTGTTTTCTGCAACGGTGTCGACGTGTCTTTTTTTTCAGAAACACGATAATATATGACCGTAGCTTCAACTGGCATACACAAAACTACGAAAACAAAAGACAAAGCACTTATGTAGATTCCATAGCGAATTTTTCCTACCATATAGACTTTTCCTTATTCTCCTTTTACTATGAGTATACTATATATAACACTATGAGCATACATGATGTTGACCCCGAACTTACAACTCTTCTCCAGGAGGAGCTAGAACGTCAAAAAAATACGCTCACTCTCATTCCTTCTGAAAATATAACAAGCCCCGCGGTTCTTGAGGCATTGGGGTTTGTAGGTACTAATAAATATTCAGAAGGATACCCAGGGAAACGATATTATGGAGGAAATGAGATTATTGATGCCATTGAAACACTCGCGATTGAACGAGCTAAAAAACTCTTCCATGCGGAACATGTTAATGTACAACCGTACTCCGGTTCACCCGCAAATCTTGCCGCATATGGTGCACTCCTAACACCAGGCGATACGATTATGGGTATGTCATTACCCTTTGGAGGACATCTTACCCATGGTTGGAAAGTGAATGTTTCTGCGCACTATTACAAAGCCGTTCAGTATGAGACAAATCGAGATGGATTTCTTGATTATGAAGCGATTGAAGCAGCTGCAAAGCAACATCGCCCACGTCTTATTATATGTGGTGCAACCGCATATCCTCGTGAAATTGATTTCAAAAAATTTAGTGATATCGCTCAGTCGATCGGCGCCTATCTCCTTGCTGATATCTCACATATCGCCGGACTTATTGTTGGGGGAGTCCATCCATCTCCAATCCCCTACGCTGACGTTGTCACAACGACTCTCCATAAAACACTCCGAGGGCCTCGTGGTGCACTTATCATGTGTAAAAAAGAACTTGCTGAAAAAATCGATAAAGCAGTGTTCCCTGGTCTCCAGGGCGGACCTCACAACCATGTTACTGCGGCAGCGGCAATCGCACTCCATGAAGCATCATCACCTGAATTTAGTATCTACGCAAAACATATCGTAGCAAATGCCAAGGCACTTGCAGCGGGCATATCATCCATGGACTTCAACTTAATTACAGGAGGAACTGATAACCATCTCTTACTTATGGATCTTACAAATAAAAATATGCCCGGAAAGGAAGCTGAGCGTATCCTTAACTCCATAGGTATTATTGTGAATAAAAATATGATCCCATTTGATACGCGCTCGCCATTCGATCCATCGGGAATTCGACTTGGGACACCAGCCGTGACAACGCGTGGTCTTTCTGAGACTGATATGGAATCACTGGCAACCATTATTACTTCAGTTCTTACTTCTTCGTCTCATGACACTATGCTACACACTGCCAAAAAAATGGTACATGTTCTCTGTGAAAAATATCCTCTATATGAAAATATCTCATACGCTCCATAGTACCCCCCCTACCCCAGCCCACATAAAGAAATCTCATCTCTTTCTCTTTCATGGGAATGATACGTTTACAGTATCTGAAAAAATTAACTTCTGGATAGAAGAATTTAAAAAAAAATATGACCGTACTCCAACCATCATAGACGCGCAAATTCTCTCCGGAGAACAGCTTTTTAATAACATCCGAGACGCACTCCAAGGATATACATTATTTGATCCGGTGCGTCTTATTGTCATACGGCATGTGTTTAGTATGAAACGAGTAGATGCAGAACGCATTCATTCATGTATTCTTGAACATCTTGAACACATACCGGAAACCCATTTTATTGTATTTCATGAAGAAACTATTGATAAACGAATAGCACTGTACAAAAAGTGCGCAGATCTCAAAAAGAAACATATATTCATAGTCGAAGAATTCAGCATACCAACAGGAGACGCGCTTGAGACATGGATAGAAACACGCCTTGTTCTAAAAAAAATCTCCATGGAAGGACATGTTTTGAAAAAATTTATTGCGCGATTTACCATACCAGAGTACGTCTCAACATACAGCGAAAAACCCTCTTATACTCTCTGGCACATCCATAACGAACTTGAAAAACTTCTATCCTATACGGGCGGTGCACCTATCACGGAACAAACTATAGAACAGCTCACGCGAGAAACGACACCGTCTCATGTGTTCGAATATACTGAATCACTTCTATCGCGAAATGTGCCGGCGGCATATAGAAATTCTCATGCTCTTCTTCCAAGAAATACAACACAAGCAAAATCTGAACTTCTCGGCATCATCGCATTCCTTCAAAATCAATTTAGAGATTTTCTCACAGTGAAAACTTTTTCTGAGAAAGGAATGTCATCTTCTGCTATTGCAGATATCCTCACATGGAACCCAAAACGATTGTGGATTGTGCAACGAAACATACATACATGGTCTCTTAACTCTCTTCGGGAAGTTTATAAGGATATCACTGAGGTTGAACGACTTGCAAAATCTTCATCTCTCCCAGCGCCAATTCTTCTTCATAGGATTACTTTGAAGTGCATTCAATCATAAAAAATTCTCCCGTCGTGACGGGAGAATTTTTTATGATTCAACGATATTGATAATAGTCTACGCCTTCGCTAATGCATTGATTTGCTGTATAAGACGCGATTTTTTTCGAGCAGCATTATTCTTTTTAAGAATATTTTTTCGAGCAGCTCTATCAACTACACTTGAAAGTTTTAGATACAGTTCCATAGCTCCCTTTGCATCTTTCTTTGAGACTGCCTTTACTGCTTGCTTACGGAGATAGCTGATATTTTTCTTCACCGTAGCGTTGAATGCTGTTCTCTTCTTTGTTTGACGAAGGTGTTTAAATGCTGCTTTTTTATGTGGCATAGATTATTGATGTAACTAATACACAAAAACCCTACATGTTTCCAAAAGAAACGTCAAGGGCTTCGGGATGGGAAAATTATCGATAGCGAACACTCGCGATCTTTTTCCCGCTCTTTTTCATGTGTTTTTTCTTGGCGACTTTTTTCTTTTTATACATAGTATATTCTCTGGCGGACCGGACGGGATTCGAACCCGCGCTCTCTGCCGTGACAGGGCAGCGCTTTAAACCAGCTAAGCTACCGGTCCAAAGTAACAAGTAAAGTTATGGGGATACCATACCAGATTTCTTCTTCTTTGACAAGAGGTAAGAAAAGAGCATATATCCTCCTCCGGCGAGCATTAAACTTGTCCATTGCGGCACTCGCAAACCCGCAATAATAGGTACAGGATCGATCCGAATAAATTCGATACTAAAACGACCGACTGAATAGAGGATAAGATATAGTGAAGTAATGAAGCCTGGCTGCATTTTTTTTCTTGTATAAAGCATCACGAGAACAAAAAATACGACAAGATCCCATACTGATTCATAGAGGAACGTTGGATGAAAAAAATTAAAAGATTCATACCCGCTAACCCTGTTAAATACTTCAATGGGAATACCCCATGCATGCATAGTTGGGAGTCCATATGCTTCCTGATTAAAATAATTCCCCCAGCGCCCAATCGCCTGTCCTAAGGGGAGTGTTAATACGACAAAACACACTATATTTAAAAAATGAATAGCTCGAATTCTACTATACACCCAAAGCACAGCAAGACCACCGAAAATACCTCCATGAAAAACAAGACCACCGTTCCAGATGAAAAAAATTTCCTCTGGATGTTGAAGAAAAAAATCCCATTGGTATACGATAAAAAAAAGTCGTGCGCCGACAATACTCCCTATGACAAGGGGAATAAGTACATCGTCAATATGACGAACCCATGGTACACCCGTACTCTGTTGTTCACGTCGTGCAAAAAAAAGACACACCAGATAGGACGCAACCATACCCAATGCAAAAAAGAAGCCGTACGCGTATACCGTAACGGCTCCTATCGTAAACAAAATTTCTGAAGGAATAAATGAATGAAGAAACATGGAGTATTTATCTCAACGTCTCGATTTCAATCTCGTTTGATTCAATGAAGAGAACTTTATCCCCCTTATTGGCAATCTTTTCATGTTTAAGAAACAGTACTACATCCTTCTTGATGGGATACGCGGTCACACCCCGCACAAGGTTAAGTTGTTGACGAACAACTGCCTTGTTATGAAATGCTATAATCCGCAATTCAGATCGATGCGCTGCAATATGTCGCACGAAACAAGGGTCCGGATCGTCAACCACGATACATCGTACTTCCCTTGTCCAAGCTAACGTCGTTGCGACATGTGCCATCATTTCCGGAATAGTCTTTTCCTTATCGAGATCAACACACATATAGTCATCGTACTTTGAATGTTCTGTTTCAGATAGTGTCTTCGCCATGATTTGAACCGTTTCATACGGATAGAGCCCAGTTGCGCTTTCTCCAGAGAGCATGACGGCATCCGTATGATCAATAACAGCATTCGCAACATCTGATACCTCTGCTCGGGTTGGTCTTCTATTTTGAATCATTGATTCCAACATTTGCGTTGCGACGATAACCGGTTTTCTGGCTGTAATGCATTTTTTAATGAGTTGCTTCTGAATAATCGGCACTTTTTGTGCGGCAACCTCAATACCAAGATCGCCTCGTGCAATCATAATACCATCTACCGCATCGAGAATCTCATTAAAATTCTCAACAGCTTCCGGTCGCTCAATTTTTGCAATAATACCTATATGCGATGATGCTTTCGCTTTTTTTGTCAATGCTCGTAATCGTGTAATATCTTTAGCATCTTTCACGAACGAAAGCGCAATATAGTCAACTCCTTGTGAAACGCCAAATACAACATCTTGCTTGTCTTTGGCGGTGATCGCCGGTGTTTTCAGTGTGACCCCCGGTACGTTAATACCTTTATGCGACTTTACAATACCTCCGGCAATAACACGACAGGTGATGGCATCTCCTGAAATGTTTAGTACTTTAAGATCCATAACACCATCTGCAATAAGGATGTGATTACCCGGCTTCACATCTTTCGCAAGCCCAACGTATTGATTTGGTAATTGTTTTTGCTTGAGACCGCCTTTCCATTTTTTTTGTGGAACAAGAACAACATCTTCTCCTTTCTTTATTTCGACACCTTCTTTCGGAAGATCGCCAATACGAATCCGAGGCCCTTGAAGATCTTGCAAGATTGCTAATGGCTGACCGACTTTCTTAGCAACTGCACGAATATTCTTAATGAGGAGTGCATGGTTCTCATATGAACCATGCGAAAAATTGAGACGCGCGACGTTCATGCCTGCGTGTACAAGTTTTTCCATCATAGATTGTTCCTGAGATGCGGGTCCAATGGTACAAACGATCTTCGTAAGTTTCATACTACAAATATAAGGAGTAAGTTCACAGTACTAAGTATATAGGATTCTACGGGAAATAGAAAAGAGGCATTGATAGTGCCTCTTAATGATCTTCCCACCAATCCAAGCCATGCGACCGTTCCTCAGAAATAAATTTCTGAGTGTACTCACAGGTCTCTAGGGGGCACACAAGTATGACTTCCCCCTCACGTTCTACGGCAACGAGATTCGGCGAGCCAGTTTGATGTATTCCCCCGCCACACGTCATCCCGTGCCCAAACCCATATTCTTGCTCCCGATTGAAACGCTCGATGTACTCTCCGTTAGTTAAACCTCCGAGCACGTTCTCCTCCTATCAATCATAGAAATAGCGTATCATATACGCCAAAGAAGTCAACCTCACCAAAACGATCTCTAATAAAAATTTCCCCGCATTGCGGGGAAATTTTTACTAAGTACTTACTACTTGAGGTTAGTATCCGTAATCCATGCCACCCATACCACCTGGCATACCACCGGGACCAGGAGTTGCTTTTTCTTTTTCAGGTACTTCAGCGATAACGACTTCTGTTGTAAGAAGCATTGATGCGATTGACGCAGCATTTTCAAGCGCTGAACGTGTTACTTTCGTCGGATCAATAATACCCGCTGCAACCATATCAATATAGGTATCAGATGAAGCGTCATATCCTTCCGTGCTTTTTAATTTCTTTACTTCTTCAGCAACAACGCCACCATCTTTACCGCAGTTTATTGCAATTTGACGTACTGGCTCTTCAAGCGCTCGCTTAAGAATCATCACACCGATCTTCTCTTCTCCCTCAAGGTGTAGGGAATCTAACGAAGAGATGCAACGCATGAGGGCGACACCGCCACCGGGAACAATACCTTCTTCAATCGCTGCTTTGGTCGCTGCAAGCGCATCTTCAATGCGATACTTCATTTCTTTCATTTCTGTTTCTGTCGCGGCGCCAACCTTAAGAACGGCAACACCACCGGAAAGTTTTGCAAGACGTTCTTGAAGTTTTTCACGATCAAAATCTGAATCAGTTCGTTCAATTTCTTTACGGATCTGAGCAACACGAGCCTTCAATTCATTTTGGTCACCTTTACCCTCTATAATAGTTGTATGTTCTTTTGTTGACACCACTTTACGCGCACGGCCAAGACTCTCTAACGTAGTCGAGTCGAGCTTAAGACCCAATTCCTCTGAAATAACTTTACCTCCGGTAAGAGTGGCAAGATCTTTTAACATCTCCTTGCGACGATCACCGAAACCCGGCGCCTTTATCGCAAGACAATTAAATGTCCCACGAAGTTTGTTGACGACGAGTGTTGCGAGTGCTTCACCATCTAAATCTTCCGCAATGATGACAAGCTCTTTCTTACCAGTCTGCGCAACTTTTTCAAGAATTGGAAGAATATCATGGATTGAAGAAATCTTCTTATCAGTAATGAGAATATGCGCATCAAGATATTCGGCTTCCATCCGCTCGCTGTTTGTCACCATGTATGGTGAAACATACCCCTTATCAAACTGCATACCTTCAACGATTTCTTTTTCAACCCCAAAGACCTGGGACTCTTCAACGGTAATAACCCCATCGCTTCCAACTTCTTTCATAGTCTCGGCGATAATTTTCCCGATCTCCGGATCGTTCGCTGAGATTGATGCAACTTGCTTAATCTCCTCATGGCCTGCGACTGGTTTGGAAATTTTTTCTTTAAGTTCTTTTACAACTATTTTCACACCCTTTTCAATGCCACGACGGATACTCATAGGATTTGCACCTGCTGCAACATTCTTCAATCCTTCCGCAATCATAATCTGAGCAAGAAGGGTTGCGGTTGTAGTACCATCACCTGCGACATCATTGGTCTTTGTTGCAACTTCTTTTACGAGTTCTGCGCCAATATTTTCAAATTTGTCTTCAAGAGAAATTTCTTTCGCAATAGAAACACCATCATTCGTGATGACTGGCGAACCATATCCCTTATCAAACACAACGTTTCTTCCTTTTGGACCAAGAGTAATTTTCACCGCATCGGCAAGCTTATCAACACCGCGCTTGAGTGCCGCGCGTGCGTGCTCACCAAAAAGAATTTTTTTTGCTGCCATACGTGTTTCTTTTGATTTAAAGATTATTCAATGACGGCCATGAGATCAGATTCGGAAAGAACAAAATATTCCTTTCCATCAATCTTCACTTCATCCGGACTATATTTCTTAAATACAACAACATCGCCCACTTTCACGCCTACTGGCGTACGTGTTCCATTCTCTGAAAGTTTTCCTGGCCCGACTGCCAAAACCTTACCTTTCTCAGGTTTTTCTTTATCAATAGTATCCGGCAAAATAATGCCGGCTCTGGTGACCTCATCTTCGTTTAGTGGCTCAACGATGACACGGTCTGCAAGCGGTTTGAGCTGCATATAGAAATATAAATATTAAAAAATTAAAAAATTTAGCTCCGATCAAATAACGATCTCAACAGAGTACGTGCGCACAATGTTACGACACAAAAAAAACCCTGTCAAGGGGTCTTAAATACGTATATGTTACGTTTTAGAAATATTCCTCGAAAAGAACCCGTATCCTAACCACCAAAGAAGAATACCGCTTTGAAGTGTCCAAAAAAAATGATCTACGAATGCCACACCAATCATTGTCAAAACAATACCACCCGTTGCATACACTACTCCATCGACTCTTTTCCTCTCCCATAAAATACATATTGCTCTTTTCCCTAGGATAAGAATCATGGCAAGCCATAACAATAAACCAATGATGCCGAGTTCTGCAAACACAAGTAAGAATACGTTATGAACCGGCTGGTAAAGATACCACGGTCTTGATATATTCTGTTTCATATCATATTTAAACACTTCATACGTGTACTGGCCGATGCCAATGCCTTTGTACCACGACGAATGAATTTGCTGCAGCGCATCTTTTATATACCATACTCGCTCTTGCGTTGACTTTTGCTCAAGCCGACTCCAGCCACCAATACCGAACCGTGCGGCAAGCGGCTCTGCACATACAAGAGACAGAGACACCCACGCGACCATCGCAGAAATTGCGAACAATGTGCCAGCACTCATGCGCTGATATTTTTTTGAATGGTTCTCTGAGATATCTTTTTTCTTTCTTGATACTATGTTTAAAAACATAAGTGCTCCTGCACATGATACCCAAACACTTCGTGAAAATGTAAAAAATAATCCTGTCACCATACACACATTACACATAAACAACACCCATATCATTTTTTTATTGTTTATTCTCTCGACAAGATACAACAAAAAAAATATTCCTATGATGAGAAACACTCCAAGTATGTTCGGATGAGGAAAACTCCCATATGCACGTAACCATCGTACCTCAGAATTTTCTATAACCACATCACCAAGTTGCTGTGAGGAATGATGCGCCATGCCGAGCCATTTGTTTGCAATAACTTCTTGAGTAAAAAATTGCCAACATGCGAGAAAACCTTGGATTGTTGCCGCGGCAATACATGCAGTCGCTACCCTGATGTGATCATAGTGTGCATATCGCGCAATAGCATACATACATACTCCTTCCGTAAGACGAAACGCTGACAACGCTGCAAGATGCATATCTGAAGACCAAAAAATAGATACCCATGCGAAAAGCGCGAATGTCACAATACACCGATTGGCCCAATCATCTGCAAGTATTTTTACTTTATCGGTGAGTTCAGAACGTGAAAACGTAGCAAATATCCACACAATACCACTCACAACAATACACAAAAAAATGATATCCAATGCCGTCAACGCAAGTTTCCCATACTCCCAAGGGCCTTCGAACAGTGAGCCTTGTTTTCCTATTGTGCGTTCCCTAAACATCAAAGAAGTTTGCCATGGCACCAAAAAAATAAAAAGATAAAAAAAATACTGAAAAAATGTACTCAGACGGGCTCTCATATGTTTGATTGAAATCGTTCCCATACCTGTGTTCGAATTTCTTCACGTCTATCAATAGGATGAAGTTTGAGAATTGTATCTTCTATAAGCACCCCGCCATCTCCTTTCAGAGATGCATCCTTCAATCGCTTCGGCAATAAGCGAAGCTGAAACTTCTTTACTGATCCTTCCAATAACGAAGTACCCAATGAACATATTGTTTCACAAAGATGTTTGAATACGTGTTCGATGTGCGTGAGTCGCACCATTCGTCTTCCTTCAGATGTCTGAAACATTGCATTTGGGATGATGGTGCGTACCCATGCATTTTCTTTCACGAATGCGTCAAACGTACTCTGTTCGTCATAGAGGGGAACGCAATAGAGTATCCAAAATGAAAAATACACATCGGGAAACCCATTGTGTTCTTGTAGTTGCAATCGCGATATATCGAGACTGTCATCTGAAATATAAAAACTCAAACATAATCTATCTTTTTGATGAATTGAAGTCGGTCGCTGTCCAAGAATATGTGCCAATCCTGTTGTCAGTAACCTGACAAACCACATTGAACCTTTTTTTGCAACAATAAAAAAATCAATATCGCTTTCTTCCTGCGCATGGTTAAATCCAAGACTATTACAGACACACACAAGTCGAATGAACGGTATGTGAGCGATGCATCGAGCAAAGATACGAGCTTTCTTATATTTTATATCCGCAATCACACTACGATCCAATCGAAGCGGAATATATGCTTTCTTTCCTTTTAAAAAATAAAAACCGTCGTGCGACTCTATGCGTTCTTTTAAAAAAGGGGAATGCTCCAGTGCAGAGCGTACATCATATACCGTCACCGATCTATCCTGAAGAAGAAAAAGATGGTGCCACACCTCCATCATGGTAAGGGGGTATGAAAAACGATCGAAATAAATAATGGTTATAAGGATTGATTCTTCAAATGTAAGATGCATATACATTATTGACGTACTCCCCTATGTATCCTATAATAATGAATGTATTTTGACGAATAGTCCCACTATATAATCAATATTATAGGTCTTCTCAAAAAACTTACAGTATACGGCGCGATACTCCTTGCTCGGTTACTCATCGCGGGGAAGGGGTTTATTTTTTTCATACTTCGTATTATGTGGGGTGTAGTGGCATGGATGTTAAAGAAATTACTCCGACATCCATTTCTTTTCGTCTATAAAATGAACTTACGGACACGATTATATCTCTCAAACCTTGGAATCAAGATAAAAAATCCATTCATTTTTTTTCTCTCTTCAAAAAGTTTCGTACACATATTCATGATAGGACTCTCTGTACTCCTTGTCTTTGTTAATATATACGAACGAGAGTCTGAAACTGATCCACTTCTCCCACGAAATATTCTCGCAACATACCTTCGACATATTCAGGGAGATGAAGACACACTCTTTATCGATGATACTGAATTTTCTCTTGAAGAAGGAACTGGGTATATGACCCCCGCTGCCGTAAAGTCTGAATCTCCTCTCCTCCCTCAAAATGAAACTGAACCACTGCAGGCAGTTCCGGGCGGTATTGCGGTAACACCAGGAGCACTTTTCAAACCAATTTTACCAACAACTGACGCGCGGACTACAGAACCAAATCAGCTGCAAACATATGTTGTCCGAGAGGGTGATACCCTAGGCACCATAGCACAAAAATTCGGTATTAAGATGAGAACTGTTTTGTGGGCAAATAATCTTGATGGTGATCGACCATTACGCATAGGTCAAAAATTGACGATTCTTCCTGTCAATGGAATTCTCTACCGTGTGAGAAGAGGGGATACTCTTGAACGTATTGCAAAGATATTTACTGTAGACAGCCAAAAGATCTCAACAATTAATGGTATTTCAGACACACAAAAACTTGCTGTTGGAAATCTACTCGTCATCCCTGATGCTGTCATCCAAATCGATTCATCTCCAAAACAAAAACAAACACTCGCCGGACGTATTAAGAATATTTTTAAACCGGAACCGAAAGAACCGGGCGAACAGAGAATTCTTACGCCACTTGAAATGATTTGGCCAACTACTGCAAGTAGAATTACACAATACTTTAGTTGGCGTCATTCAGGAGTTGATATTGCCGGCCCTCCATCAAATAAAATTCTCGCCGCGGCAGCTGGTACCGTTGTTATTTCCGGATGGCAACGAGGATATGGAAAAACAATCCTCATTGATCATGGAAACGGAAAACGTACTCGCTATGGTCATGCAAGTCAATTATTCGTTGGTGTTGGTGATACTGTTAATCAAGGTCAACCTATCGCAATGGTTGGGACTACCGGGCATTCAACCGGCCCCCACCTCCATTTTGAAGTTCTTGTACATGGTAAACGCGTGAATCCACTTGGGTATATTCGAAGATAATAGAGGCTAGAATGCACTTTTAAAACGATACTGAAGACTTTCAGCAATGTGTCCTTGTCCGACCTCACCGCTCCCACTTAGATCGGCAATTGTCCGAGCAACACGGAGCACTCGATAATATGCTCGCGCGGAAAGCTGAAGTTGAATAACCGCCTTTCGTAACAGATCATACCCGTCACTATCTACGTGACATACTTGCTCAACTCTCTGTGACGTCATTTCTGCGTTACATATGATGTTCTCTTCTTTAAACCGAGTTCTTTGACGATCACGCGCATATTCAACTCGTTCACGAATTCGTGCCGATGATTCCCCTTGAGCTTGACTTTGTAATGATTGAAGGGGAACTTGAGGAACGTCGATAAAAAGATCTATACGATCCAATAACGGACCGGATATTTTTTTCTGATATCTCATGATATGCCCGGGAGCACAGGTACACTGCGTATGCTCTGTCCCGTAATTACCGCACGGGCAAGGATTTTGAGCGGCAACGAGCGTAAACCTCGCTGGAAATTGTAATGTCCCTGAAGAACGACTCACTGTTACGCACCCATCTTCGAGTGGTTGACGAAGCGCCTCTAAACTTGAACGAGAAAATTCTGGAAATTCGTCAAGAAATAATACGCCTCGATGAGCTAAACTGATTTCTCCCGGACGAGGCCAGCTACCACCCCCGACAAGCGCAACGGTTGATGCGGTATGGTGGGGGCTTCGAAAGGGTCTTCGAGAGATAATTGGTGTATCTGTCTTGAGAAGACCCGCAACACTATGAATGCGAGTAACATCAAGTGCCTCATCAAGTGTTAATCGAGGAAGAATCGTTGGCAATAGTTTTGCAAGCATGGTCTTTCCTGATCCAGGCGGACCGGAAAGAAGAATATTGTGTCCTCCGGCAGCGGCAATCTCAAGAGCACGTTTCGCATGTTCCTGCCCCTTTACTGAAGACATATCATTATCATCACTTTGAGATGAATCTCCAAGGTCAAGCGAGGAACCTTGGTGTGGCACTATTTTCTCCTCACCTTTCAAGTGTGATACGAGCTGACGAAGATTTTTAACGGGATATACTGTGATGTCTCTTAATAGTGCTGCTTCTGCCGCATGCGCAAAAGGAACATACATACTCTCCAAACCCGATGCTCGGGCAAATAGTGCCATGGAAAGAAGACCCGGCACTCCTCGTACATCTCCATCAAGTGAAAGTTCTCCAACAATCAATGATTTTTTTAATTCTTCCTGAGCGATCTTCCTTGCAGCTTCATCAAAATTTGCATCAGCAAGAACGACGCTCAACGCAATGGGAAGATCATACGCCGGGCCCTCTTTACGAAGATCAGCGGGAGCAAGATTAACCGTTACACGCCCCCGAGGAAATGAAAGACCGCTATTTTTAATAGCAGCTCTAACGCGTTCACGTGACTCTTGTACGGCAGTATCTGGAAGCCCAACGATCACACAAAAAAATTGTCCCGTTCCCGCATCACATTCTACGTCAACACGTTCACACTCCAAACCTACGATAGCCGCTGAATAAATGGTTGATGTCATAGTACACAAACTATAACCGAACTTTTTTCTCTGTCAATATGAATATTTCTTCGACAGACACAAAGAAGCACACCCGATCATACCAATCACTATATATATATCTGCGAGATTGCATACTCCTACGCCACTCATCGTGATCCAATCGATCACTGCGCCATACTGCAATCGATCATAGATATTACTTACAGCTCCAATCGCAATAACACTTTGAAAAAAAAGAAATTCTCGATAAAAGGGACAATGCACGTTGCGTAGCGTATGCACTATCCATCCACCCAAGAGAAGTGCCACCATAAAAAATACTCGTTCTTGAATATATTGCGACAATGGAAAGAAAAAAAGAACAGCCTGATTCAATGAAAGTTTGAATTCAAGAAATCCGGGAATAAATAAAAAACTCCCGCCATCAAGACGGGAGAGTGCAACCCATTTTGCAAACCGATCAATACAAAAAAGAATAAGGGGAACACACCAGAGATACGGTATCTCCTGCCGCACAAATTATATTCGAAAACCTTCTTCTCTCTGCACACACTGAACGCATTGTATTGACATGGGTCGAACTTCAAGACGTTTCTCATCAATTTCTTGTTTGCAACTTGGGCATATACCATACGTGCCATCATCAAGACGCTGTAGTGAGGCGTTCACTTCTTTTAATTCTGTTTCAAGTGCAAAACCAACTCCAAGAGAGTCTCCAAACGCGGCGACCTCTGAGGCGTTATCTTCTTCACCACTCCCATATTCTTCCCATGCGACCTGAAAACGTTCACCATGCTTTCTCCCCACATGTACAAGATCTTTTTCAAGACGACTCTTTGTAAGTGAAAGTTTTTCCTTTACTGAAGAAAGGAATTCCTTGCTTAACATACAAAAGTTACATAGTAATAAAATTTTTATACGAAAATAGGGCACATCACAGCGCGTCTCTTGTTACAAGAGAAATATATTGTTTCTTCGCTGGATGCGCCCATGAACCCTTATGTGGTAGTTTCACTCCCATCTCACAAAAGATAGAAAAGAAAATCAAACCAGAGGGTTAAAAAGGGGCTTTACCGACTTAAAGCAATTCCATGCCTTTCAATGGTAGGATGTCAGCCCTCAAAAGAGAACAAAACGCTACCTTTTTTTGATGTTTGTTTTTATGAGATCCTGTCGGTGGAGCTCAAGAAGAAAAGCAAGGAAGTTTTGAATTGTAAAAATACAATTTCTATTACTAGTATACCATCTATACTCCCATGAGTCAATGAAATGTTCAATAGAGAATACTTACACTAAAAAATACTATAAATATAAACAAATTCGCCAACTTTTTGAATAGACGCTCATCCAATAAAATGAACACATTTTGAGTTATCCCCATATATCACTCTACTAAACTCACCGTAATGATAAAAACACTCTAAGACATTGATCGAAGGGCTTTTACCCGTTCTTCAATAGGAGGATGTGTCGAGAAAAGCTTTGTCAGCCACTGTCGAGAACGTCCAAAGGGGTTTGCAAAGTATAAATGAGCCGTTGCTTCACTCGCGTGGGCCATAGAAGCACCCTCAGTAGCAATTTTTTCCAATGCCCTGGCAAGACCTTCCGGATACCGGGTTAAGAGCGCACCGGATGCATCTGCAAGAAATTCACGTTTTCTTGATACTGCAAGCTTAATAAGCTCTGCCACAATAGGAGCTATGATCATAAGAACAATTCCAATAACCAAAAAAATTGGATGAGGGGACTTCTCTCTATCTCTATTATTCCCAAGCATATTAACATGAAGCATCCAATTTGAAAGAAGCGCGATAACACCAACCAAGACAACAACGATAGTCATGACCCGAATGTCATAATTATGCACATGAGAAAGTTCATGTGCAATAACACCCTCTAATTCTTCGTTCTCTAATTTCTGGATAGCTCCCTGGGTAATTGCAATAGAAGCATGCTGAGGATCACGCCCGGTAGCAAATGCATTAATGGCCTGATCTTGAATGATATGTACCTTTGGCATCGGCATACCATTCGTGATGGATAAATTTTCCACCATCCGGTACACATAAGGATTATCCTCTTTTCTAATTTCTTTCGCACCAGAGACGGCTAATGCAACCTTGTCTCCTGAATAGTAAGAAACAAGTGCCATACTGATAGAAATGATCGCTGCAGGAAAAATACCATACCAACCATACCCAGATACGGATCCAAAGACATACCCAAAACCAATAATACACACAACAAACAATACGATAAGAAGATTCGTCTTTCGCTTGTTTGCAATGATTTGATTGTACATGGACATTAGAATTTAACGCTAACCGCTTGGCGGGCAGCTTCTTCTTGGAGTTCAAAAAATTCTCTTGCTTTGAAATTCAATGCGCCTGCCATGACATTCGTAGGAAAACTTTGAACAGCGGTATTGTAATCACGGACATTACCATTATAAAACCGACGAGCTGCCTGGATTTTATTCTCTGTATCTGACAATTCATCCTGCAGTTGAAGAAAATTCTGTGATGCTTTTAAATCTGGATAATTTTCAGAGACTGCAAAAAGACTTTTGAGCGCTTCGCTGAGCATATTCTCGCTCTGTGCATGTTCTAGGGGGGTCTTTGCTGCCATAGCAGAAACTCGAGCTGCTGTTACTTTTTCAAGTGTGCCTTGCTCATGCTGCATATATCCCTTCACTGCTTCGACAAGATTTGGAATGAGGTCATATCGTCGTTTGAGTTGAACATCAATATCAGACCATGATTCATCGACTTGATTTCGTCTCCGAATAAGACCGTTATAGATAGAAACAAGCCAGAGTATAGCAACGACACCAACACCGAGAAGGATCATCATTTGTTGTGACATAAGACTGGATTATGGATAATGATTAAAAAATTCTTTATGAAAGTATACCACACTCATGAATACATGAGTAATTCATACTTACGCGGCCACTGCGACTCTTTTCATGGAGAGATTAACCCTGTTCTGCTCATCAATAGCAATAACTTTTACTGTCACTGTTTGCCCAACCTTCACAATATCGCTTACTCTATTAACGCGTACAGGTGCAAGTTCTGAAATATGTACCAAACCTTCTTGACGAGGAAGAAGCTCGACAAATGCACCAAAATCCATAATACGAGTTACCTTCCCTTCAAATACTTCACCAACCTTCACTTCGCGGGTCAATCGTTTTATCCATTCAACAGCTTTCTTTGAGCCTTCTTCATGTGTCGATGTGATAAGCACAATACCTGTTTGTTCTATATCAATCTGTACTCCGGTCGCATCAATGATTTCATTAATCACTTTCCCACCGGGACCAATCACGTCGCGAATCTTATCCGGATTAATCTGAAGCGTGATGATACGAGGAGCAAATGGTGAGAGATCTGCACGGGGATGCGCGATAACCGCTGTCATACCATCAAGAATGTGCAGACGCGCCCGTAAAGCGTGCTGAAGCGTTTCTTGAATGATAGGGAGTATGAGTCCATGTGTTTTGGTATCTAATTGAATCGCGGTGATACCATTTCTTGTTCCTGCAATCTTAAAATCCATACCACCATCACCATCTTCTAAGTCTTGAAGGTCGGTAAGAATTTTATAATTTCCTTTTTCATCTGATGCGAGCCCCATCGCAATACCCGCCACGGGTTCTTTTATGGGGACTCCTGCATCCATAAGCGCAAGTGTTGAACCGCAGGTCGATGCCATTGAACTTGACCCATTAGACCCAAGCACTTCCGAAACAACACGAATCGTGTAAGGAAATTCTTCTTTTGTTGGAAGGACTGGTAAGAGAGCTTTTTCCGCCAACGCGCCATGTCCTATTTCCCGACGACCCGGCCCACGCATTGGTTTCACTTCACCCACTGAATAGGGAGGAAAATTATAATGATGCATGTATCGTTTCTTTCCGACTTCTTCCATCCCATCAAGAATTTGTTCATCACCCGGTGAACCAAGTGTCACTATAGAAAGTACCTGTGTCTCACCGCGTTGAAAAAGTCCTGATCCGTGCGTTCGCTTAAGAATGGCAACTTCTGACGAAAGTGATCTGATTTCATCGAGTTTGCGACCATCAACACGTTGTTCACGCTCTAAAATTGCACGAGTTACCTCCGCTTCTGCCTCCTCTTCAAGAAGAGCAAGACATTTTTTCCGTTTATCTTTTCCAACTTGTTCAGATTTAAGATATTCATCGAGCCCATTTTTTAACCCAGCAATCGCGGCTTTCCTGCTTTGTTTTGTTTCTTTCGGACCACTCGTAAGTTGTTGAGGAACGTGTTCCCGAATCCATACATGCGTCTTATCAATGATATCTTGCGTAAGTGATTCCTCTTCTTCTACTTTTGTCCGGATGTCTGCCACTGTTCTCTTTTGTGCGCCAACCTGTTTCTGTATATCTTCCAAAAAACGACATACTAAACCAAGATGTTTTAGGGAAAATGCTACTGCATCATAGCAAACATCTTCTGCTACCTGTTGAGCTCCCGCTTCGATCATAAGAACTTTTTCGTGCGTGCCCGCCACAAAGAGATCAAGTTCACTTTTCTGCCTCGCCTCGTATGATGGATTGATAACCCATTCGCCATGAATACGTCCAACACGGATACCCGCAAGGGGACCTGCCCATGGAATGGGAGAAAGCATAAGCGCTGCGGCAGCGCCGATCATTGCCGGAACATCTGGATCATTTTCTTGATCAACCGAAAGCACGGTGAGAATAATCTGAATATCATTCCGCATCGAGTCATCAAATAATGGCCGAATGGCTCGATCGACAAGACGCCCCGTAAGAATTGCTTCATCGGTTGCACGACCTTCTCGCTTAATAAAGCGAGAACTTTTAATCTTCCCCGCAGCGTAGAGTCTCTCTTCGTATTCGACTTGAAGAGGAAAATAATCAATAGATTCATTTGTCTTGCTACTCATCACGGCTGTTGCAAGAACAACGGTGTCTCCATAACTACACATAACAGAGCTGGTCGCCTGTTGTGCTAATTTACCTATTTCAATAATCAACGGCTTCCCACCAATCTCGCATTCAAATCGTTTCATACGTCATGTATTCTTTCCGCTGATCCTCAGATTTTAGATTCTGTCAAAAAAAATGACATGGTGAATCTACCTATCCAAGGAACAGCATTACTCTCTATAAAATAATAAAAATTAACTATAACAATTAACCATACAATATCTCTTCTCGCTCTTTTCGTCGATGTACAGATCGTCCGCGCACCGGTGCAGCGCGACGGAGAGGCATAGTAAGAAGATATTTCTCTGTCTCTTTGCCAAGATCGATGAAGTCATCTGCTTCCGCAACAAGTTTAGAAGAAGCTGTCTGACCAAATGCCATCACTTCCACTTGACATCCTTTGTTTTCTCTTAAATAAATAATAAGAGGTATGTAATCACCATCTCCAGTCACTAAAACAACGACATCAAGTTTATCAGCTGCTTTGATGGCGTCAACCGAAAGACCAACGTCCCAATCGCCCTTTTTTGACCCATCAGGAAATACTTGAAGATCCTTCATCTTCAAGTCAAAACCCTGTTTTGAAAGTGCTTCGAAAAAACTCTGTTCTTCCGGACTGTTTGACTTCACGACATAGACATTTGCCCGTATGAGCTTTCGTCCCGCAACTGCAGATTTCAAAACTTCTTTAAAATTGACCCTCGTGTTAAAAAGATTTTTTGCCGAATGATACATATTACCTACATCGACAAAAACACCAATTCGTTGATCGTTATGTTTGATCATAAAAAATGTATGTTGTTTTTAAAGAACGAATACCCGCTTCTGGGCGGGTATCCATAATTTTTATTCTTCTATTTCAATATCCTTTGCTACTTCGGCAAGGAGTGCCGCTTCTTCAGGATCTTCTTTCTTTTCCCCGAACTTACGTTTCTTGATACCAAGCGAAGTAATAATCTTCTCGTACCCCTCTTGATCTTCTGAGGCAAAATACTTCAAAAGACGTCGACGCTCACTTACCTTCTTAAGAAGACCTCTTCGTGAGGAATGATCCTTTCGATGTTCCTTTAAATGGTCCGTAAGTCGGCTGATCTCTTCAGTTAAAATAGCCACTTGAACAGGGGTAGACCCCGTATCGCCTGCATGAGTCCCGTATTTTTTTACGAGTTTCTCTTTTACCTTCTTGTCTAACATATTCTTTCCCCTATTGCGTCACACCCAGACATGTCCGAAGGCATGCGTCCGAGAAATGCGCATTACTAGTTAAGTGATTCAAGTATAGCATGCTTTCCTGAGCTTTGCAAGAGGTGATAAGTGTCGTACAATGAAACACATGCACCATCATATGCTTCATGAACTCATCATCCAATTTCTAGAGCATATAGAAATTGAAAAAAATCGTTCTCAACGAACAGTACAAAATTATGGTTTTTATCTTGCTCGATTTCTCAAGTGGGCAAAAAAACAAGGAGTCACCGAACCCCATACCATCTCTCTTGATATTGTTCGCACATATCGCCTCTGGCTTAATCGGCTCTCCGGCAAAGCGGCTCTCAAAAAAAATACACAAAATTATCATCTTATAGCGCTCCGATCGTTTCTTAAATATCTCGCCAAGCGAGATATAAAAACACTCGCACCGGAAAAGATTGAGCTTGCAAAAACCTCCCAGCGAACTGTTGATTTTCTTGATGGAGATGATCTTGAACGACTCCTTACATCCCCCATGCGTACGCATGATGCAGATATTATTCGCAAACGGGATCGAGCGATTCTTGAAATGCTTTTCAGTACTGGTTTGCGCGTCTCTGAACTTGCTTCTTTAACACGAGAAAGTATTAATCTTTCCAAAGACGAATTCACCGTCAAGGGAAAGGGGGATGCATACCGCATTGTCTTTCTCTCATCACGAGCAAAAGAACATACCAAAGTATATCTTGACCTTCGTAAAGATGTATTCTTACCGCTCTTCCTCCGTCACGACCGCGCATTCAATCCAAAAAAATCATCTGAAGACACTAACACACACCTCACACCTCGAAGTATCCAACGCCTTGTTCAAAAATATGCAAAGATTGCAGGTATCACAAAAAAAATTACCCCCCATGTGATGCGTCATTCGTTCGCGACTGATCTTCTTATGAATGGAGCTGACATCCGATCAGTCCAATCACTTCTTGGGCATGCCAGTATTACTACAACTCAAATTTATACGCATATCACCAATCAGCACCTTCACGAAGTCCATAAAGCATTTCATGGAAAACGTCGAAAACACTAATGCCCTTACATTGACAAAGCGTTTCTTGTTTCATACACTAACACATATTTTTCATATACTATGCTCCCGTAGTTCAATGGATAGAACACGGGCCTTCTAAGCCTGAAATCTAGGTCCGATTCCTAGCGGGAGCACCAATCAATCTATGCCAACTTATTTAATTGTAACACTTGCCATACTCATTGGTACTCTTGGAAATTTTCTTATTAAAATTGGCTCTAAGGCACTACCAACAACGGGATTGAATTCAGAAACTGTGTTGAAAATCCTAACGAATGTTCCATTGATGTTTGGTATCGTTTGTCTTTTTGCGAGTTTCCCATTTTATTCAATGACGTTACAGAGACTCAATCTGAGTGTTGCCTTCCCCTTAGTGCAAAATATTACGTTCGCGCTATTATTAGTATTATCTTATTTCTTTCTTAAAGAGTCGTTGACTGTTATTAATTTTCTTGGTATTGTGCTCATCATGGTCGGGCTCGTCCTGGCCGCACGATAGTAAACTAATCATATGGTGGCCATGGTGTAGTGGTAACACTGAAGGTTGTGGTCCTTTCGTCACGGGTTCGATCCCCGTTGGCCACCCCACAAAGGACTCTTCCTCACGGAAGGGTTTTTTGTTTACACGAACCAGAGTAATTGCTATCATTTCAATAAATAAAGCTACGTATGGAACTGCCAAAATGTTTTTATCGTATTAGTGTCAAAGCACTCATATTCGATGAGACGCGAACAAGATTTCTTCTCGTTAAAGAAAATAAGGGGACATGGGAGATGCCCGGCGGAGGAATCGACTGGGGCGAGGATGCACGAGAGTGTTTGAAGAGAGAAATATTTGAGGAGATGGGGCTGGAGCCAATATGGATTGCTGAAAAACCCTGCCATTTTTTCTCTTTTCAATGTCCCAAAGGAATTCCAAAGGCGCAGATCATCTATGAGGTCACTCTCAAAGATCTAGACTTCACTCCGTCAGATGAGTGTATTGCGCTAGAGTTTTGCACGATCGAGATGGCGAATGAACTCCAACTCCTTCCAAGCAATGAACTTGTCATTCAGGCAATAAAGATATCTGGCATACAGCACGTTGTATCATAATCGTTTGAGAGCAACAATATTGAACGAGTTGATGTAGGAATCATTAGTTCTAAAGTCGGCAAGTAACTCACCCCACAAAAACATCGCCTGAATTGGCGGTGTTTTTGTATATGCACAACATGTTTGGGACCGAAGTAACATATTGACTTTTCTAATAACATAGCTAGATTAGTTGTGGTGGTGTCATCTGATCTTTATTTCAGGAGGACTATGCGCTATCATCGCGAAACTGATAATCGTCTTATTGTGAGTTTGAAAAAAGGCGAAGACCTACGATCTTCGATCGAAACACTCTCTACACGATATCGCATTGAGTCGGCATATGTCTCTGCTATTGGTGCGCTCGAAAATCCTGAACTTGGATATTATGATCTTTCAAAAAAAGAATACATACGACGACGTTTCCTTGACATCTGGGAACTTGTCTCACTTCAAGGAAACATCTCACTCTACAACAACACACCCCTTCTTCACGCTCATGTAAGTATCGGTGGAAGTGACTTTCGGGTCTTTGGTGGGCATTTTTTTAATGCAACCATTGGCGTTGTTGCTGAAATACATATCATACCCATGCCAACACCGCTCCATAGAATATACTGCGAAGATATTGGCTTGCCACGATGGGAACCTGGAGTAGAAAGGAAAGATTAGATGGGATCAAGTGATATTCATGTGGGCGCACTTTCTCTCAGGGGAGATGCCCTACAAATCTTCGATGAGCAAGGTTGGACACGCGGAGGTAAGTGGCACTTTATACTTCCACCTTTCAGAATTCTTGTACATGAAGATCCTCACCCTGTAAGCCCACTCATTGAAAAAATTCTCAACGAGGACATCGCAGATGACAACGATAAACGAATTGCCTATATACGCGTGAATCCTCGGACAGCGCTCAGATTATTTCTCTAGGGAAAACTGACACGTAAACATATTGAGACTGCACATACGACTGATGGATTAGTAATTATTTTTCAAGAAGTTGAATTTCAAACTCTTGAGGGTCTCAAAAAATTCATTATTGTGGTCACTCAAACTAAAACCGCAATCTCTACATGTGACACCCATGGTCAGGTAATCTAATATTCATAAAGTGCTATCCCAATCCGCAAAGATAGTGCTTTTTTATTTTTAAATAAACAACACATGAAACATATGATATAGTGCATTTAAACATTCGGTTTCCTACACTTATGACATACAGGCATACGAAACTTGTTGAGTATCTCAACACTACTCTAAAAACTCATCTCATTTTTGACTTTGATGAAACGCTTTGCAAGCTCATCCTTCCATGGGATCAATGCTTTAATGAAATCAAAAAAATACTTTATAAAGCGAATCCGGATATTCTCAAGCGCTACGAATATCATGAAATCTCCTTGAGTGAACTTCAGAATCTGTATGTGATTCATTCTCATGGAGAGTTAAAGAAACAATTCATAGAGAGCCTCACCTATTTCGAAACACGTTTCCTTAGTGATGTCATTCCAAATGAAGAGCTCATCAAATTTGTAAAAAATAACAACCGATACACACTCTATATTTGGAGCTCAAATACTCGATCAACGATTCTCTCATCGCTTACTCGTTGTGGCATTGAAACTTCGTTTAATCATATTATCGGCATGGAAGATGTTTTACTACTGAAACCGGAACCTGATGGATTTGAAAAAATATATAGAGAATCTATTCTAAAAACACAGTACCTCTTTCTTGGAGATAGCAGTCATGACAAACGTGCAGCAATAAGCGCAGGGATTGATTTTATGCACATTAATTATTTTCACGATGCATAAAAAAAAATCAGTCCCGTTCAAACTCATACGCATAGCTCAAGAGAAAAAAATTGCTCTCATATATCCATCGGAGCATGCGCTTCAAAACATTAAAAAAATAAAAAAACGCACCTACGAAGAAAGCCTCTATGGTAGACTTCTTGTCGCGAGAATCGCTCGTATACCAAAAAAGGATATTGAACTTTTTCTTATCGAGAGCCTCACGTCATTCTATTCAAAAAAATATAATTTTTATTGGAGTCTATCTCACAAAAAGCAGTGGATCTGCGCAACCATTGATACAAAACCGATCGGTATCGATATAGAATGTTTGGAGAAAAAAAATAAACGTCTTTTTAAAACATTTACTGATCAAGAATGGAATATTCTTGGTAAAAAAACCTGGCGCGTATTCTATACTGGCTGGACTGCAAAAGAAGCAACTCTTAAAATATTTTCACTCCCCCTTGAACGCATTCATGATGTTATGATTATTGCAAGACGAAAAAATAGTATAACGCTCTCCTATAAAAAACATATCTCTTCCGTACACATCACTATGCGACAACACATCATTGTCGCCGTCGCTCGACAAAATATTGATAATGAAATCGTTCACGAATAACATCCTCGACACCTCGTATCGCCTTTTTGATTCTCTTCGCACCCTTCCCATCGATGACAACAACAGTAGCGTTGTTACTTTCGAGCATCTTTTTATATTCCTGAAAAAAAAATTTGCGCGCTTTTTCAGCGGGAGTATATCGTATTTCATCCTTCTCCCATCCAATATCCGGTTTCACAAGGAGATAGAGATCATGTCTTTGATGTTCTGCTAGCTTGGTGACTTCTTTACTGCACTTCCCATCAAAAAGCCATTTACTCCATAACGTTGTCGTCCATGTATCCGTATCGGAAATGAGAAGACGATTCGCATACCGGATAAGAGATTCCTCCAAAGCGATCTGACCCCTTGCTATTGGCAGCATATCTTTGAAAGAAATTGCGTATGTTCTCTTATCCTGCCTAGCTTTTTTGATATTGGTCTCCAAATAGGAACGAGCATATTCTGGAGTGAATACAGTATTAAAATGTGTCGCGAGTTCCTTTGTAAGAGTGGATTTTCCTGCTGACTCAGGCCCGCAGATACATACACGCATAGTAAAATACGGCTTCGCAGCTTGAGAAAGATACTCCCAATGCGTGTACAGATCAGTTCGTAGTTTTGTTGCGCTCATAGATACTGTCTGCCTATCGATATCGAATGGAATAAATGTGCTTCCTAATATATCTGCGAGGGGGAACCCATATTCTTCTGAGGCAAACACAAAATCAACTTTCGTTGGCAGGAGATCAAGAAGACTTTTCTTCCATATCTTCCAAAATTGTGGATGCTCACTCGGCTCTTGAGGATTCACGTGTGGGAGATAGAAAACCTCCGCCGTCGGACATGTGTTCTGTGCCCATGCAACACGAATATGCCCAGCGATATATTCCTTTTCATACCGCTCTTCCGGAACATTATCCACGACGATGAAAAGACGATCGACGTACCGTGATGCAAAATTCATAAGTAATTCATGCCCTTGATGGAGCGGCATGAATTTCCCCAGAACAAGACCGGTTGTTTTTTCTTTTTTCATATATCGCATGGTATGTGTGAAAGATATTTCTCCAGTAAAGAAAAGCTTGCTTTCGGGGTATGTATGCCCGTATCTTTGAGTATACATACCGTATTTTTTTGATCAAACACGATATCTGTCGCTTGAAATAAATCCATACTTCGCAACTGTTCAAATGCACCCTTATAGGGGACAAGTCGTGCGAGAGCGGCAAATGCGGCAGCTTCTGGGACACTTAACGTTCGAGACTGCACCATCGCATGCCACTCTCTTCCAGAAATCTTTTTTATATGAACCCCTTTCTTTTTCAGGGCATGCAGTATCATATCTAAAGTAAATCCTTGTGTGTTTGCAATATGATATACGCCATGTTTACTTTTTGCAGCGATATACGCGCATGCCCTGGCCGTATAATCAATGGGGGTGACATCAAGTGCCAGTGAATGATAATCACCTTTGGGGATACTCCCAAGTGTTATGAGTCCACACACGAACATCACTAGATAATCATGGGGGGAAGTGACTCCCGTTTTTGAATTACCGGTAATAAGACCAAACCTAAATATATTCATAGGAAGCACGGCCTGTGGGATTTGATGGAGAAATCGGGCTGCAACCCATTTACTTTGAGCATACCCTCCATACACTATGTTGGTACGTGCAAGATCATCCTTCTCCAGGGCAACGCCTCTATTTCGATCTGTCGCAACAAATACTGATAATGTCGAGGCATAGTGGATCGTCTTTCTTTTACGGGTAAGCGCAAAACGAACGATCTGCTTTGTCCCGTCTACATTTGCTTTTTTTAATGCTTCATATGGCTCAACCATATTTACTATCGCAGCGCAATGATAGATATCAGAAACTTCACGTGTGAGAAGTGCCCAATCTCGTTTTTTTAAACCCAATCGTTTCTTGGTAATATCACCGCACAACGGTATGATATTCTCTATTTCATTGTTGCGAAAGACGATCCCTTGTTTCCGTGCCATCTCAAGAATTTTTCTCTTAGCATCTCCTTGATTTGAAGCAAGCACCAATGCGAACACTTTTCTTGGAGATTGTTGCAGAATAAAAATTTCTTTTAAAAGATGACTTCCTAAAAAACCCGCTGCTCCGGTAATAAGAATACTTTTATTCTTATTAAGTGGGAGCGATGCAGCCGTAATAAGTAATCTCCTCCACGAGTTTGTTATTCGTGCGTCTTTTTCAAGAAATCGAACAGATACTCCGTCAGATATGGAATGTGGTGTTTGCTTTTTGTACCACTGTGCAAGTTTGCGAATAGTTGGTGCTTGTCGGATGACCCCAATCGGAAGAGTGATATCCGCTTTCTCCGCTTCTGTGATGATCTGAAGAACAGACAATGAGTCTCCACCGAGAGAGAAAAAGTTATCATCAATACCAATTGGTGTTTTCCCAAGCACCTGTTCCCATACTGTTTGTAACGCATGCATCACATTATCACTGGACGATTGTTTCTGATGGTTTGAGCGTCTCTCTCTTACCATTCCACTCAATGCAACATAATCTATTTTACCCGTGGAACCCGTAGGAAGTGTCGAGAGTATGACATATCTCTGAGGGATCATCCAAGATGATACTCTATGATGAAGAAATTTTTTTATAGAGTATTCGTTGATCATGTTCTTTTTGGGCTGAATACACGCAACAAGCTGCTTTGCAGTGCCCTGTGTATGCATCATAACGGCAGCACGCGCAATATCAGGATGTGTTTGAAGCTGCAGTTCTATTTCTTCAAGAGAGACGAGTTGCCCATGGATTTTTACTTGTCGATCGGTACGCCCAACAAAATATAATTTTTTTTCTTTCTGTCTCACGAGGTCACCCGTCCGATACCATCGCTTCCCCCGTAACAACATAAACCTTTCTTGTGTGAGATCTTCTCGGTTCATATATCCTTTTGCAAGTCCCTTGCCACCAATATACAGTTCGCCAGACCTCCCATGGCGCATATTTTTTTCTGAAAGAGGCACTACCATATATCGTATGTGAGACATCGGCAGGCCAATATCAGGCCCATCCCATGTTTTTGAATCACACACAACCATACTAGAACAAATTGTTGTTTCAGTTGGCCCATACACGTTCACGAGACGAAATTGTTTCGCCCACGTTTTCACTACGTCGATACTGCATGACTCTCCTCCAATAATAATTGTCTCAAGTGAAGATGGCATGTTTTTGATATCTAACACCTCCAACAATGACGGAGGGATATCGATATGCGTGATGCGTCGCTGAGAAAGAATAGCCGGCAAGCCGGCCGCTAATTCAAGTTTCTCCTTTCTCTCAATATACAGTGTCGCTCCGGAAAGAAGTGTCGTTCCAATATCAGAAAGTGAAGCGTCAAAATTAATGGAGAGAAAAAAGAGGAAGCGACTTCCTGGTTGAAGTTTGAATGTTTTTATTTGAGACGTAAGCACCGGCACAATGCCTTCATGCGTGACAACGACTCCCTTCGGAATACCCGTACTTCCCGATGTATATATGACATATGCTAGATCATCATAATGTGTAATGAGCCGTATTGATGGACAAGCGATAGAATCATTCATAGATCTAAGAATGTCCTGTATATCTATGTGTGTCATGTGACTTTTCTTGAATACACGAAATGACTCAGTGTTTCCAATAAGAAAAGTAGGACAAGCATCCTTAATCATAAATGCCGCGCGACCTCGTGGGAGACTCGGGGGAAGCGGCATATATGCCGCCCCGGAAAACCAAGTGCCAAGAAGCGCGACAATATATTCAGACGATTTCTCTAATCCAATCGCCACAATGTCTCCTTTTTTTATACCATGCGAAACAAGAGTTCTTGCCACGATACAGCTCGCCCTATATAGCTCTGCATAGGTATATACGAGCACACCGTCGACAACAATTGCGGGAGTATGGGGATACCGATGAACAATATCTTTAAAATTTTTTAAAAAATGTGAGGTGTTCATACTTCAAATAAACACGGGGAAAAAAATCTTACGATTTTTTACCGATAATAATACATCGAGGACTTTCTTTTTGAAGTGCACCTCCAGACGTATCTCCATACAGTCGTATCTCAGTGAACCCAGCCTTCAAAAATAACTTCTTAAAATCTGAGGGAGTATACATACGTGTTTCTCCTATATACACTTTCTCCATCCCATTTGGACGGCAGTATGTCCATGTAGATATGAGCATACCATTTTTTTTATCAATCTCTGAAAAACGAGTAATTAAAAAATTCTTCCCACGAACATTCCGTTCTTCTCTGTGGAGTGGTTCAAAATGTTTAACAATATACGATATGTTGTAGTAATCAAGAATAATACACCCTCCTGATTTCAGACTCTTATACGCACAGGCAAGCATCTTCATATTTTTCCTATCGTTTCGACTATACCCAAAACTTGTATACCAATTTATAACCGCATCACATCTCTTTGGAGGAATGAATGCAAACGCATCACCTGAATGAAACGTACAATTCAGTCCATACCGTTTTGCTTCCTTTTTAGCATGTGTGATATATGCGGCACTCTGATCAACACCAATCGTCGTGATCCCCTTTCTTGCAAGTGCAAGAGAAAGACTCCCTATCCCACAACATTGATCAAATACGATCATTCCTTTTTTGAGAGAAAGCTTCTTTACAAGGAATCCTATGATGGCTTTTGTAGTTTTTTTATCTCTCTCCAGAAAAAAATCTGAAAAATTTCCTTCAAAAAATGTTTTCCACCATGGACTCATACGCTTATACCATATCGTTGACGAAGAAAAAATGCTGAAAGCATAAGCATAAGAACCGGTTCCAGCGCTGTTTGCTCTCGGAGACTTTTTTCAGAAAGACCGTCGAGTAGTGCGATAGCTTTTTTCTCATTAAATAACCCTATATACGCAAATGCTCGACTCCGAAACGTATCTTGAAGAAACTCCATTCCTGTCCGATCGCGAAGCATACTAAATGGAGGTGCCATGAACGGCTGCTTCGGCCGTTGAACTATTTCTTCTGGGAGATAATTCTGAGCGACTTTTCTCAGTATATATTTCTGAGTATTGTTTTTTATTTTAAGGGTTAAAGGAATCTTTTTCCCAAAATCAAAAAGAATATGATCAAGGAATGGGACTCTTCCCTCAATACTGTGTGCCATTTCTGTCCCATCACCAAGTGTTTTCAAAATATAATTGGCAAGTGCAAATTTTATCCAAAGATACGATGACTGATCGACCGAATTTCGTCCTAAAAGCTGCCCTTTTACATCGACTGAGTGAATGAAATCTTTAATAAGGACATCTGAAGGATAACGCCGTTTGAATGATTCAGATAATACACTTCTCATAATAAATCCAATCGCTCCTTTCGCTCTGAGAAATGTCGGGACGTATCCAAGCTTCTTCCTAATGCGATCCAAATGAAGAGATTGACCTACGGGAAAGTGAACACCAGCCGTTATTACTTCCTGTTCGCTGTTCTCTAAGATACCTCCCGAGGCATCTGCCCTTAGGTGGACATACCCGGCGAACGCTTCATCTGATCCTTCGCCGGTCAATGCAATAGTATATCCGGCGTTCCTAATTCTCTGATTAAGAATATATTTTGCAACAAGGTGATTATTAATCGCAAGACCCTCGCTGCAATAGACTGCATCGGAAAATGACTCAACCATAGCCCTTGAGTCAACCATCACGGGTGTAAGCGTTGCTCCTATAAAACGAGCAACGTGTCTTGCTGCTGTTATCTCATCATACTCATGATGAGGAAAGGAAACCGTAAAACAATGCACTGGCTTTCTACTATACTGCGTTGCAAGAGCGGCAATGAGAGCAGAATCAATACCGCCACTGAGATGGCAGCAATACCGCGCCTCATCGGTTTGCAGTCGCAACCGTACGGATTCTTTTAAAAGAGACTCAAGGTGTCTAGTGAGAGATTTTTCATCGCGCTCAGAAAATTTTTCGTGTTCACGGGGGAAAGTAACATCCCAATATTTTTTTATACGGAGTGATTTCCCATTATAAAGAAGAAGATGACCCGGCTTCAATTGATAAACATCTTTAAATAACGTCCTATCTTGAGGTGCGTATTGGAGAGAAAAAGAATGGGAAAGCGAATAAGAATCCCATCGGGGCATAACATACCCACTCGCGAATAAGGCTTTCGCCTCGGATGCGATGATAAGCGTACCTTTTTTATCAAGATGGTATTGGAGCGGTTTGATCCCGAATCTATCGCGAGCGCCAATGATTGTGTGCTTCTTTGTGTCATAGATAATGAGAGCAAATTCTCCTCGAAGATGGTCAACGAATTTCAAGCCATATTCTTGATAGAGATACAGAACGACCTCACTGTCTGTTTTCGTTCTAAAACGATATCCTTTTTTTTGAAGATCAGCCCGTATTTTTTTATATCCATACAACTCTCCATTCACAACCGCAATGACAGAACCATCAAGACTCAGAAGAGGCTGAACGCCGCCCTCCGGATCAATAATACTTAATCTTCGATGTCCCAACCCTACATTCTTCCTCTTTGATATCCATATCCCCTCTCCATCTGGCCCACGATGAATAAGTGCTCGTGTCGCTGAAATGAGTGTATCTCGTGAAACTTCCTGTGCTGGACTAAGTATACCAACTATTCCGCACATAGAGATGGATCAAAAAACATCTTCTTTTCTTCAAATGCATCAAGAGGACCCTTTAATATGTCCAATGCCTCATAAAGACTTGCTGTCCTACCAAAGATATCGTCAACCTTCAATTTTTTACGTGCTAGTAATCTAATACTTTCCTCGAAACTTCCGTAGTATGTCCCAAATAAACGTATATCCTTCCGGACAAGAGAAGCAATAGACAATTCAACGGGCATATATTGCCGACTCTTTAAAATAATGAGGCCTCCCGGCTTGACTACTCGAATAAGTTCTATAAGAACATCCGTTGTTATAAGTGTTTCAATCGCATAATCATAAAAATTCGTCCGTACCCCTTGAAGAGCGTCAAGCGACACACGTTTCGTTTTTCGAAAACCATGAATCGTAAGGATTCTCTGTGTAAGGATCGCGATTCTATTGTTACCAAGAATGAGCCCTCGCTGATCTTTTTTTATAGGAGCTTTAAGGACTGCAAGTGAAGCAGTGACTGGCTCAAGATATGCCGCCTCTTGAAAACTCATCGATACTGGAATCGTATGTACTGATGCGGCCGGCGTAATGACATATTCAGCAAATGCGCCGTCATGCTCTACTCCCAACATCGGACCGGAATAGTGCCCGTGGCTATCTTTTATGATCGGCATAATTGCCACTCGATCGCCTTTTTTAAAATTTTTTACTTTTTTCCCAAACGCTTCAATAGTGCCAGAAAATTCATGACCGAGTACTAAGGGGAGTTTCTTTGACTTGATTTTATTCTGTGCGACATACCCATCCGTTCGGCAATACCCAACCACTGCGACTTTTACGAGCACATCGGAAGGTCCCGGTGTCGGTGTTGGAATATCTTTTAAACATACGCCGTTCTTTTGTTTGATAATTGCTTTCATAGTATTCATACTGGTATGAAATATCTTTCTTCTTTTATACCACACAATACAATAAGTGTCAAACTTACACTAAGTATACATATATAAAAACCACCCATGCGGGGGGTGGTTAAACATATATTACCAATACATTTCGAGAAGTTCATCAACGGTCAACATAGTCGCGTTGTCGAGATTCACATGAAATTTCTCAATGATTTCCCCGCAAAGGACATCCTCCCTCTCTCGAGGAATACTGATATAGGGACAACAAAATTGATCACCAAGGAATAGGACATCGGGGAATTGTCGTACAATTTCTTCACCAAGATTTTTTGCGCGCTGTTCTCTTTCTCGGTATTTCCGAGCCATTTCTTTTGTGGGGCAAAGAATACCCCTTCCCCATTCTCGTATACTCTCAGAAGTAACTCGATATGAACTATACTCTGGCTTTTCTGTCACTTCAAATCTCCTCTCTTTTATCTCAGAAACCTTAGATGCCCCCTCCAAATTTGTCAAGACTATTGACAATATCATTGAAAGCGCTATGGTTTCTTCGTATGAAGGGAGAAAAAAGGCAATGGAAATGCAGACTGTATTCAAGGTGGCCAGTTGGGATTTTGGAACTGCCTTTTCGCTTTTTACTCGAGGAAAATCAATGGAACTCGAGTATAGAAAATTTTACTCTGTAAGTGCACCCCTTGGTGGTATTTTTGCCTTTGATACTCTTGAACACGCTTCCCATTTTGCAGAGCTATTCCGTAAAAAACTCTATCGGAAAATCCGCATCTACGAAGCAACGACATCGCTTATACTCCCAACCCCTGAGCTTGTCTCAAAAAATCTTGATGATGAGAGTATCCATCGCTACCACCATGGCGATACGATAATTGAAACAATACCCCCGCCATTGGGAACAATTATCTGTAAAGACCTCCTTCTCGAAACGCTCCTTCAGGAATATGAAAGTAGATACGACAAAGCCCGTTCATAAAACGGGCTCTTTTTATATTATAAATATAACGTTTATATATAAATTGTCATTGAAATGCTTGACAAAAATGAACGGGCATGCTAAGATAACGACATCATTCTTGGGTAGGAATTTTTTTAAACACCCCTCCTCAAGAACAACAAAGGAGGAACTGGTCATGGGTACTATGTAGCGAAGAGCAGGGCATCGAGCTGCAAACGTAGTATTCGAAGTGATAATCCTTATGTATGAGGATTTAAAAAAAGAGAAAACAAGGTCTCATAAAGACCTTCGGTGGGACCCCGTGCGGAAACATGAAGCGCAAAACCATGCACTTCAATTCGTACGGGGATTATTTTTTTAAACGGGAGATTCATTTTTACTTTTGAAAATCAAATGAAACAATACCTGCAATGTCCGTGCAACGATCTTACTTTCGATAATAACAGAATACATCTTTCCTTCAAACGTCATAAAGGCAACCTTGTCACCATAAATAATAACATCCCCCTTAAAACCCCAATACTCTTTTGGAAGAAGGAGTCGATTGGCACTAAGTGTTTGTCCAAAAGGTTCCCCCCCATAGAGTACTCGAAAATGTGTTCCTGCTTCCCTTAAGCCTTTCACCATATCTTGAGTTTCTGCAGGGCCAAGTACCGTGCGAAGCGCATCCACGTCAGAAACCTCATCAACTGTCTTTGCCTTGCTATGCTCTATGTCGTCGATGATCATACGCAAGCCCTCTTTCCCTTCGAATAATCGAACAGCAGGATGTTCCCCACCAAGCTTCAATTTTAATTCCGGAAGACTTCTTTCAAGGTCTTGGATTTCTTCTTTCATTTGAATTTCTCTACGACGCGCATAGGAAAGAAGCTTATCAGGATCTTCGGCAAAAAAATAACGTTTTTTCCCACGAAGCATGCTCGACATGAGGCCACGCTCAGTAAGTGTTTCAATTGCTCCGTAGGTTGCTTGTCGCGATAAATGATTTAATTTCGTGAGCTCTACAACGGTGCCGGGCCCATGCTGGAGTGCTGCCATATAGGTCTTACTTTCACTTTCAATAAGACCAAGTGAACGAAGAATTGTACTCATGTCTTTCATAAAAAAGATAGTTGTTATTAAAGGAATGATGTTTGATTCTGTGTCTGGATGGGAAAACCAAGATGTCGATATGCAAGTTCTGTCGCGACACGTCCTCGAGGTGTACGACTCAAAAACCCAAGTTGCATGAGAAATGGCTCATAGACTTCCTCGATTGTTTCCATTTCTTCAGACAGCGATGCTGCAATCGTACTTAACCCTACCGGCCCACCTCCAAACTTTTGAATAATAGTTGAAAGTATTTTTTGATCAAGTTCATCAAGCCCAAGATGATCGATACCCATTGACCCAAGCGCGTCTTGCGCCGTCTTCTCATCAATAATACCATTTCCTCTTACTTGCGCGTAGTCCCTAACACGCTTTAAAATCCTATTCGCAATGCGAGGAACGCCGCGTGTTCTTTGGGAAATAACATGCATTGCTACATCCTCAAGAGGAATATCAAGAATACGTGATGAACGCTGTAAAATAATCCCGATCTCTTCTTCTTTGTAAAAATCAAGATGAAAAAGACTTCCAAATCGATCACGGAGCGGCCCCGAGAGAAGACTCATACGCGTTGTTGCCCCGATAAGAGTAAACTTTGGTAGATTCAAACGAATAGTTCTTGCTGAAGGTCCTTTCCCAAGAATAATATCAAACACGTAATCTTCCATCGCAGGATAGAGTGCTTCAGCAAGAATTTTTGGAAGACGATGAATTTCATCAATAAACAGGATATCGCCATCTGAAAGATTTGTAAGAATCGCTGCCAAGTCACCGGCACGTTCCATCGCAGGCCCAGAGGTGACACGAATACCAACACCCATCTCTTTTGCAATAATATGCGCGAGTGTTGTTTTCCCAAGTCCAGGAGGACCAAAAAGAAGAACATGCTCCAACGCTTCCTTGCGTTGCTTTGCCGCTTCCATAAAAATACTAAGGCTCTGCTTGATCTTCTCCTGTCCGATATATTCTTCGAGAGATTGAGGTCGCAGCTGTACATCCAATACCGGATCTTCTGTTTGAAGCTCCGTAAAAGGAAGCGGATTCTCCGTATCATCAAAAGAAAGTACGGGGTTTTGTGGCACCTCTTCGATCATAGGTATATAGGATGAAATCTTCCTCCGTATCCTATCAGGCCATTAGATGAATGACAACAGGCATCGCCGGCTATCGCTCTGGAAACGTAATAGTGATATATATCGTATCTGAAGGAAGAAGCGATGAAGATAACACTGGCCACTCAATAATCGTAACTGCATGAGGATTATCAAGATATTCTTGGATACCAATCTCTATAAGATCTTCAGGGGAATTCAAGCGATAGGTATCAATATGGCAGAGCTGACGAATCGTTGGTGATTGCGTTACGGGGTACACATTCATAAGAACAAACGTCGGACTTGTTACCTGTCGCGGATCAATGCCAAACCCTTTTGCGATTCCTTTTGCAAGTGTTGTTTTCCCAGCACCAAGATTCCCCTCTAACGCGATAATCTCTCCTCCATGGAATGACAATGCAAGTGACTGACCATAGTGTTCCATCTCCGCTTCACTCTGAATGACATAGTTTTTTTTCTCTGTTCCTTTTTTGAATTCGATCATTCTTTCATGCATATATTACCTTCCAAGCTCCCATTGGGGGCGCACGTCAAATTTTTTACTATCTACGAAATCTCTTTTCTGTGCATGAACATACCCGGCCATAGCGATCATTGCCGCATTATCCGTGCAATAGGTGAGTGAAGGAAATCGTAATGAAACAACAGATGCTTGTTGTGCACATATATTACTCATTTGTTTTCGTAATTCCACGTTCGCAATAACCCCTCCTCCAAGGAGAATGGTTCGCACAGAATATTTTAATGCAGCCTTCATTGTCTTTGCAATAAGCACATCAACCACTGCTTGTTGGAAGCTCGCGCATATATCCGCCTTCGTTTGCGCATCAATTGTTCGTTTTTTCTTCGTAAGATCCATAACACAATATAATACGGAGGTTTTCAATCCACTAAAACTAAAATCAAAATTAGGTGCTTCTATCATCGGTCGCGGAAAATGAAACCGTGATATATCTCCTTTTTTCGCTAACTGAGAAATAATGGGTCCACCCGGGTATCCTAACCCAAGCATTTTTGCAACTTTATCAAATGCTTCTCCTGCAGCGTCATCACGTGTCATACCAAGAACAGCATACTTCCCGTGATCACGCATGAAAACAAGTTCTGTATGTCCTCCGGAAACAATAAGAACAAGTGCAGGAAACTGCACTGGAGTCATGCGATTATAGGTAAAACTCGCTGATTCATGGAGCCAATTCGCATAGAGATGACCTTCAATATGATTGACTGCAATAAGTGGTTTTCCCCAAATGTAGCTCAATACTTTTGCTGTTTCAATTCCAACAAGAAGTGAAGTAATAAGCCCGGGGCCTGCTGTCACGGCAATCGCATCCGGCGTATTCTTCCCGAGTGCTTTTTTGATAACGGGAATAATATTTAAAATATGATTACGCGCTGCAACCTCAGGTACTACGCCACCATGACGTGCATGAATGGCAATCTGTGATGCCACAACATTTTTCCGTAAAAAAAACTTCCCTCTTTTTACTTCAAGAAGTGCCGCTGCTGTTTCGTCACAAGAACTTTCAATACCAAGTATGTTCATATATATAGGAAGGGATGCTACAATAGCCTACACTACTTATGATGTTTAGTAAACGCATGTCTCTCGTAATTTCACTTGTCATTCCGGCATACAATGAGGAAAAAAATATCGAATCCGTCATCCGAGGAGCTTCTGATTATTTTAACGATCGCGCGTTGTCCTATGAAATAATCGTTGTGAACGATGGAAGTACTGATGGGACATCACGTGAAGTCCTTCATGCCTCATCTCGAGACCCAGCTATACAGCTTATCTCTCTTGAAAAAAATTATGGCAAAGGATACGCGGTGAACACGGGAGTTCTCCGGGCACGAGGGGATAGTATTGTATTTAGTGATGCTGATGGCTCGACACCTATCGAAGAGCTCGATCACTTTCTCCCACTATTAAAAGAAGGCACAGATATTCTTATTGGATCTCGATATATCCGTATGAGCAGTATTCATATCCGTCAGCCATGGTACCGTGTATTATTGGGACGATGTGGCAATCTTCTTATACGAAAACTGCTTCTTCCGGAAATTATGGATACACAATGCGGATTTAAAGTCATGAAAAAAGAAAGTGCTCATACAATCTTCTCAAAACAAACCATCCATCGCTGGGGCTTTGATATGGAACTATTAGTTATCGCAAAACTTCATGGTTTTACTATAAAAGAAATTCCCGTACGATGGTACGACACGATCAATAGGAAAAGTCGTTTCCGTCCCATCCGAGATGCGCATAGAACCTTAAGAGATCTTATAAAAATAAAAAGAAACCTCAAGCAAGGAGTATACATGTAGGATATTTCAATTCTTTTTCAATTCGTTTATACTATAGAGTATATGGAAGGTACGACAGAACAAAAAAAGATCTCTCAGCAAACATTCGAGCAACACGCTGGCGAAAAAAAACGTGGGATGCTTGATTCATTTTTAGAAAAACACCAAAACCTTGGCCGACAAGCAACGACTCTCGCTCTTGCCATGATGGGTACTGTTGGTGTGTTTGCGAAGATGGAACATACGCAGGCTGCTACGCTCGAAAAACCTGAAGATGTCATGGAGTTGATGCAAGATCCAAAAGCATTTGAAGTGCTCAAAGCAGAGGCAGTCAGTTCATCAACATTAGAAGCGCCATCTCACGTAAAAGTTTCCTATACGGAAAACAACACACATGAAGCAATGAATGATCGACTAGTCCTTGATACGAAAACCGACTCAAGCGGGATATTGCAGATGTCTGGAAAAAATGTTTTTGTCGCATCGGCATTTTCAGATGCTCAAGTCTCTGCCGAAAAAAATGGAAAACATCATGACCAATCATTTATCGCTACTCAATTTTTAGTAGGAGAAACATCTTCAAAAATAGTTCCAAAGGGTGAACCACATATCGTGACGGCATATAGTGATAAAAATGAAACTGAAGCCCTGTCTTTTGCTCTTCAAGATGCTGCGAATGAAAGGGGTGTAGATATGACAAGTGCATTTGGATCAGATTCACAAAGTAAAAATATTCATAGCATCTCACTCCACGAAAAAAAATATCTGCAATATATTAATATGGTGGCAAAGGGAACATATTTAACATCATATGAAATCGTGAACACCACAAAATCTCCTTCTGGGGTATTCGAAGTAAAAGTAACCATCCAACAAGGAACTCTCCAAGAATAATCCTATGGCTTCTGTCGTCTACTACCAACTCAAAACGATCATCGATAAAGAATCACGTCTCTCAAACGAACAAAAAGAGGTTTTTCTTCAAACACTCGATACCATGAATATCGCGTGGCAACTTCGCTTCTATTCGATTCTTGCTCAAAACCCTGATTTTATCCATTCAATTGGGAAAATGGTTGAAGCAGAACAAAAAGCACTTGAAGAACAGAATATGGAAAAATTAGAAGAAATTTTTGATCGTGAACTTCGTGTTCTTGAGAAGCTTTCAAAGAAAGAGGGTAATTGACATTCTCCAAAACATTGCTAGACTCTTATCTAGATTGGCCCGTTCGTCTAATGGTTAGGACAGCGGCTTTTCAAGCCGCTAATGGGGGTTCAATTCCCCCACGGGCTACCAAAAAATGACCTCACTTTTAAAAGTGGGGTTATTTTTTATAAAAAAACTCTCTGCGAGGAGAGAGTTGTATGATGATACTGCCTACGACACGTCAGTTTCTGATGAAAATCCTTTTGAGAGTCCGTTACTAAGAGATTCACTGTAGTGTGCGCTCATAGCTTTCACGTTTGCGATATCAGTAAGAAGGAGCGCCATTGCTTCTTCTCGAGTAAATCCGACATGTTCATATTCCTGAAGCGTGCTACGCCTTTGCTTGGCACTATTTTTGCGAAATTCAAGAGCTGCCTTTGAACATCTTTATTCTG
>Ga0209515_10000591_pt1 | contig 64163 bp, 88 predicted proteins | sample Subgroupgradi54m_FD_187454 | JGI IMG/M metagenome (GOLD analysis project Ga0209515, IMG submission 187454) | Subsurface groundwater microbial communities from S. Glens Falls, New York, USA - GMW60B uncontaminated upgradient, 5.4 m (SPAdes)... ...
TAATTTTAGAATGAGATACAATCATTCTAGACCCCATTCAAGTCTTCAGGGTAAATCTCCTGGAGAGGTTTATTTCGCATTTGAAAAACTATTTTAGTACTGGTGACAAATGTGTGTGGGCTATACACTTAAACTAAAAGTTATTACATTATAGGCTATTAAAATTAATAATATTCCTAAAGCCACCAGAACTAGCCCTATAGCTAATCTCATCCACTTTCTGTAATCTTGTTTCCATTTTTTAATAAGTTGTACTTTTGTTCCAAGGTAAACTAAAAATAAGATTACAAGTAAAGGCAATACAAATATAAAATTGTAAACAAGTAAATAAATTAAATATTTTATTGGAATTATCTTAGAATTAGCGATCCAAGTTGTTATAGCTAAATATGGTCCTCCTGTACAAGGAAGCTCTACAGCTGAAACAAAAGCCCCAAGAATTATAGCCCCAGGAATTGTAACTTTTTTTGCATAGTTTTCAATATATTTAACGTATTTCGGGGCTATTTTTAAACTAATTCCCTGGCCGTACCAAAAGAAATCTTTAATTTCAATTAATCCTAAAACAATAACTAAACCCCCAACAAAAATACTTAAAGGCTGGGCTATTCCCAGCTTTTGAATAAATAATATTAAACCAATTCCAGCTAGGAAATAAGTTACATAAACAGCGGCTATATAAATAATTCCAACTAAGAGTAATTTGATTTTATCATTATGTAAAACTATTAAAGTTGATATTAATAAGATTAAAACACCTATAGCACAAGGGTTTATACTATCAATTAAAGCTGTAGTAATTATTACGGGCCAAGTTAAATCAAAACTCATTTTAAAACCGGTTTTTCGCATCCTGCTTTTTCAGCTAATATATTTAGATCTTGAACTCCAACCAATCTTTCTCCATTAGAAAATTCCCAATCAGGATATTTTTCAACTTTTTTATCTAAACATAACTGAGACTGAGGATTTTTTCCTCTTGAATCACATTCCACATAAACATTTTTACTAACTATAATATCATAGGAAGATCCAAACATTTTTTTTTGCTTAGCGCAATTAGGACACCAAAAAGCCCCATATTCTTTTACGTTTTTTTCAGCTAAACAATTTGCCAATTTATCTAAAGAATCTTTTGTATAACTTGTACCTGAACAACCCGATAAAACAAATAAAGATATTATTAAAAAAGGTAAAATTATTTTCATTTTCTCCTCCTTAATTTAATTATTGTTAATAAAATGATTAAAATTATTATATCCAGCAAGACGCATAAAGGGCATACAGCATAAAGAACAAATGCCTCAATATAAATTAAGTATAAAGCTAGAAAGCATCCTATAATCATCAACCAAAATATTATATCATAAATTTTTTCTTTATTTAATCCAAATATTTTTTTATTTTTTAAAGTAGCTATCGTAATAATTGAAATAAAATAGAATGTTATTAAAGCAAATAAAGAAACAGGGATATTAAATATTTCAGAGTACTCACTTCGATTTACAATATCACAAGAAATTCCCTCTGAAACATCACAAAAACTGCTTGTATCAGAATAATGTAAAAAAAGTAGATATGTTGAGGTTATTAATGCTAACAAACTAAAAACTAGAATTATCTCTAATCCTCTTTTTTCTTTCATATATTTTTTTAAATAAATATACTATATAAACTTATTCTTAACTATAGTTAAGGATATGTTTATAAACAAGTTCTCTTCTAATTTTAAATATGGATAACTCAAAAAAAGTTGAGTGGATTCTTAGGATTGGAATGTTTGGAACATTTCTTGGGCATGGAATTTTTGCATTGCAATTAAAACCTAGATTTACAGAAATGCTTACTGCTTTTATCGGAGTTTCAGGATCATTAGCAAATAATTTAATGTTATTAATAGGGACTATAGACATTATTGTTGCTGTGTTAGCATTGTTTTATCCAATGAGGATAATCTTAATTTATGGATCAATATGGGGGTTTCTAACAGCATTAGCAAGACCTATAGCAAGTGATCCCATATGGGATTTTGTAGAGAGATGGAGCAATTGGGCAGCACCGTTAGCATTACTTTATTTAAAAGGACTTCCTAAAAAATTAAAAGATTGGTTTAATTAACCTAAAAGAATATTTAAAATAATATGAAATTACCAATTTTATTTTTAAGTATTTTCCTAAGTTCAAATATAAATTCTTCAGAAGAAATTAAGCCAAGGTATTCTCATGAAGACAGTACAGATATAAAAATTAAGTTATATTATACTCCTGAAACAACAAAAATTAATTTAAATAATGATGAAATAAATAATATTATAATAAAATATACAAAAGGTTGTTTTAGTTTTTTCAATCCAGACACATTCTACGGCACTCAAGTAGGTCATGATATTATCTACATTGAAAGAAAAAATATTTTGAAATATTTCCCTAATCATATTGTTTAGTAACTCTTCTAATAGTATAATTAACAATATTTCCAACTACAAACATGAATGCACATCCCCCTAAAATAAATCCCCAATCTTCTAAACTTAAAGGGACTGTTTTAAAGATCTTGTTTAAGTGGGGAATGTAAACTACTGCTATTTGTAATAGCATTGAACTTAATATAGCAAGCCACAACCAAAAATTGCTAAATAATTTTAATTTATACTGAGATCTTATCATTTGAACTCTAACCATTTCTAAAGCAACTAAAGCAGTAAATGCCATTGTCTGAGCTTTAATAACATCTTTGATATTCATTTCAAACAAAAATAACACAACAATTGTCATTAAAATTCCTATTGTAATTATATTTAACATCATATTTTTAGTTATAATATTTTCTTTAGGATTTCTTGGAGGACGTTTCATTACATTCTCTGAAATATTATCTATTCCTAAAGCTAAAGCAGGAAGACCATCTGTGACTAAATTTATCCATAATAATTGCAAAGCTGTTAATGGAACAATAATTTTAGATTCTCCGGGCAATAAAATTAGCATAGCTACAAAAATTATTAAAACTTCTCCCAAATTACTTGATAATAAATAGTTAATAAATTTCTTAATGTCATCATATATTCCTCGTCCTTCTTCAACTGCATTAACAATAGAATTAAAGTTATTATCTAAAACAATCATATCACTTGCTTCTTTAGCAACATCTGTTCCAGATCCAACTGCAACTCCAATATGAGCTCTTTTTAATGCAGGAGCATCATTAACACCATCTCCTGTCATAGCAACAATATTATAATTATATAAAGCGTTTAATATTCTAACTTTATGTTCAGGGTTTACACGAGCATAAACATCTACAGTTCTAGCTTTCTCTTTTAATTTTTCATCGTTCAATTTATCTATTTCATCACCTACTAAAACACTTCCTTTTAATCCAACTTGTTTAGCAATAGCTTGCGCTGTTAATTTATGATCTCCTGTAATCATTACAACCCTTATTCCAGCATCTCTACATTTTTGAATAGCATCTTTTACTTCTGGTTTTGGTGGATCAATCATTCCAGATAATCCAACAAAGATTAAATCATTGGATTTTTTACCTTCTGCATATCCATATCCTAAAACTCTTAATGCATCAGAAGCTAATTCCTCATTTACTTTCAGAACTTCTTGTTTTAATTTTGCTGTGAACTCGCTAATCCTTCCATTAATATTAATCTTAGAACATAAATCAACAATTTTTTCAGGTGCAAATTTTGAAAATGTATAAATTTTATTATTATGCTTATGATAAGTTATCATTGTTTTTGTTTTTGATGAAAAAGGAATTTCTCCTATTCTTTCATATTTATTTCCTAAAGAAGCTATTTTTAACAATCCTAAATCAGTTGGATCTCCTATATCAGGAAGAGTAGCATTATTACAATTTAACATAATGTCGTGCATTAATTTTAAATTCTTAGAAGATTTATTTATATCTATAGTTTTTCTATCGATATAATATTTTGTTACTGTCATTTTATTTTGAGTCATTGTTCCTGTTTTGTCACAGCATATTATTGTTGTACTTCCAAGAGTTTCAACAGAAGATAATTTTCTAATGAGAACATTTCTTTTAATCATTCTTTTAGTTCCTAAAGCTAAAGAAATAGTAACAATGGCAGGAAGTCCTTCTGGAACAGCTGCGACAGCCAATGATATTGCAATTAATAACATATCAGCTGGATCTTGTTTGTCTATTAAACCAGCAATAAAAACAACTACTGCAACTATGATTACAAGTATTCCTAGTGTTTTTCCAACTTTATCTAATTTTTTTTGTAAAGGAGTTTGTTTTTCTTCTTGTTTTTGTATTAAGGAAGCTATCTTACCAACTTCTGTACTCATTGCAGTATTAACAACAATTGCTTTTCCCCTTCCTTTAGTAACTGTTGTTGCTGAAAAAACCATATTAATCCTTTCTGCAACTTGAGAATCTTTTTCAATAACTTTAACTTCTTTTTTTACAGGAACGCTTTCTCCTGTTAAAATACTTTCATCAACTTCTAAATCATAAGCTTCTAATAAATAAGAATCAGCTGGAATTTTAGCTCCTTCTTCAACTAGTAAAATATCTCCTGGAACTAAGTCTTTTGAATCTATTGAAATCTGTTTTCCGTCTCTTAAAACTGGAACTTTTCTAGTTTCTAGTTTTTTTAAAGCTTCAATTGATTTTTCAGCCCTGTATTCTTGTAAAAATCCTAGTAATGTATTTATTACTAAAATAGCACCTATAACACTCGCATCTAAATATTGCTTTGTTACTAAAGAAATTATAACAGCTGCAATTAAAATGTAGACAACAAAACTGTTTACTTGTTCTACTAAAATTTTAAAAACTTTGTTTTCTTTTTTTTCCTGAATTTCATTTAAGCCATAAGTCTGAAATTTTTCATTAACTTGTCTTTCATTTAAACCATTAATGTTAGAATTTAGTTTACTAAATACCTCTTCTTTTTTTAACTTATAAAAATCCATGACATTAAAGAGAAAATCCTTATTTATTAATATTTTGATTTCATATAAAAGGTAGTTTAGTTAAATTTATATATTAAATTCTAAGCAATTTTTGATAAGGGCCTGTAGCTTAGCCTGGTAGAGCACATGTCTTATATGACAATATCAGGTACAAAGTACTTGTGCTAAGAGCACATGTGGTCGGCGGTTCAAATCCGCTCAGGCCCACCTTCTATTTTAGATAAATTTTTAAATGAAATATTATCAAGAATACTCAAGCTCCATTAGTCTAGTGGCCAAGGATAGGGGCCTTTCGAAGAATCTTTTTGTGAAAAAGCTTCACCAAAAAGAAAAATAAAGAAAGCCTCTGACCCGGGTTCGAATCCCGGATGGAGCAAACTTTTGATTAGATTTCCATAACATTTATAATGCTAATCCTAATTTATTCTACTATGATTATCCGAAAGGTTTTAGAGAAGGATTTGGAAGTCATTTTTCAAGTTGGCGAATCTGAAAATAATTTTCAAGTAGGGGAAGATATTCCTTCATTTTGGCCGAAAGATATTTTACAAAAATGGATTAAGTCAGACTCTGATATAACCTTAATTTCTGAAGATAAGAATGTTATAATAGGTTACATCTTATCATCTTACCATGAACCAACTAGAAAAGCAGTTATCGAGAATCTTTGGGTTCATCCAAAATATAGAAACCAAGGGATTGGTTCACAGCTATTGGGAGAATGTGTAAAGTTATTAATAAAAAAAGGTGCACGATATATTTGTGCATTGACTAAAGATGAGTTTGTTGTATCATTTTTTGAAAAAAAAGGTTTTGAAAGGGGCGATTCTTTTGTATGGATGATAAAATTAACATGAAAATACTTACTTATTTGAATACAAACAAAAACGAAGTTGAATCAAAAAAGTATAATATTTGGGTAGGAATAAGTCTTGGTAATCGCTTTTTTACTAGAGAAAATATCAAGAAGTATCTTGAGTGGGCGTTAGAATATACAAAGAATGATGTTCTAGTGGTAATAGGAGACAGACTTCAGGCAATAAATTTTGAAGTATTAGACAAACATACTAAGATCCGTGCTCTCAAAAACGCTTTAAAAAAAGGAGATGAAAAAGAAAAAGAGATTAGAGAAATTTTATCAGGATTCCCACGAGAAAAAAGAGATTTAGTGAAAGTCGTTAGATTTAAACATGTAACTGCTTCCAAGTATCACGATTATAGACTTGAAGTACTGCACAATGAATTTAAAACAAATCAAAAATTTCATGAATATATTATAAAGATTCTTAAGGAAAACAAAAAAGTATTATCTAAGGATTTATCAAACGATCAATTAGATAAACTTGCAGAATATATATTACAAGAAATTCCTGTTTACCTCAACGGCGCAAAATATGGTGGTACTCCCGAACATGGTGGAAAAACATATCTTTTACAGATTTATCCTGGCATCGGTCTAATCGATTCTCTTCTTATGGCATTACAAGAAGGTGTAATCTTTCCCGAATTAACTAAAAGCCTTAAAATCACAGATAAAATTGCCATTATCGAAGGATACCCAGAATAGTACTATCTTCTTTATCAATTTTAATAAAAAAATTTATATATCTAAGCAATTTATCATAAAGAAATTAGTTGGAGCATATCCTTAGAGCTCTAGTGCACGGATGGAGCAATTATTTCTAGTTTAAGTGCGCTGTATCATTTAAATATTTAAAGCATTATAAGGAAAAATAGGAAAAAGTCAAGATTTTTAAACCCATAATTTATAGTGAAATTGGGGTTAACTTGTAAGAAAGATGAACAAAAAAAAGCTATTTAGTATAATCTTAACTTTTGCAATAGTTGGTTTGCTAATTCTATCTGGACCGACACAAGCTGTACAAATGAGTATTAATACACAAAAAGACGTTTATTCTTTAAAAAATCAAGTTATTTTTACTATGGAAATAAATATAGAAAATAGTGAAAGAGTTCCATTACAAAATCTTAATTTGCATATAACCCATAATAATAATGATATAAAAAAATGTTTATTTAATTTAACTGGAGATCCGATTTCAGGATGTTCAAACATAGAAATAACACCTTTAGCAATAGGGCAAAGAGGCAGTTTAGGTTTTGGAAATAATTTAGGAACAGGTTTTGGAAATAATGGTTCTGGTCTTGAAACAGCGACAACTAATTTTGGTTATGGTTATGGATATAATCAAGGTAAATTAAAATATGAAATAAAATGGAGATTAAAAGACGAAAATAATTTGGAAGAAGGTGCTTATGAAGCAAATTTAGAAGCATTCGCAAAATTAGATAACAAAGAATTTACTTATTTAACAAAAGATAAAGCTTCTTTTATAATTGGAAAAAATAAAGAAAATGGCAAACCAAAAAATGGAAACTTTGAAATTACAGATCCAAACATGAATAAAATATTACAAAAAATAGAAGGTTTAAACGATGGATGGAATATAACCTCTATTGTTTTTGGTGATGAGCTTCCAGGTGAATGGAATGTAAAAAATCCAAATATAAAAACTAATTTTAATTTCTTTGAAATAAATGTTAATGAAGATACAACTAATGGAAATTATAATATATTTTTTAGTATACTAAAATCAGAACTTGGAGGAATTTCTCCAAATGATATAAAATTATATGTTTATGAGGATAATGAATGGGCGGGGCTTCCAACAACAATAATAGATTCAACAACAGACCCTATACAATTTAGTGCAAAAGCCACTCATTTTTCAAAATTCTTGATAGGTGAAAAAGAATCTCCTAGTACAACTAATCAAGGAAATAGTGGAGGGGGAAGTTCTGGAGGAAATTTCATACTTACAAGCCCAACTGTATTAACTTCTGTTCCATTTGCTTATCCAGATTGTAGAACAGATAGTGATTGTAGAGATGGTAATGTTTGTAAAAATACTAGAACAAGTTATTACAAACAATGCGTTCCTAAAGAGCAACAATTTATCATAAGAAACAAACAAAATATACCAGCTAAAACTTCAGAACCCCAACTTAGAGATAAAATTACGGGGTTATCTACATCTGACCAAACAATAAAGAGTAATCCTTTAATTTCAATAATAGTAGCGTTAATAGTTTTGGGATTAATAATTGGGACTATTTTATTCATAAACTTAAAAAAACCTAAAAATCCTCCTTATGTACAAACATTTTAGTTTATAATGCAAGATGATAAAATACTTACTGATGCTTCTGAAATTATAGAAGAGGAAAAACCCAGTAAATTTAGGAAAATATTTATTATTCTAATTGGAATTTTTTTACTAATTTTATTATTAACTTATTTATTAAGTAATTCTTTAATAAATAATATATTTATTGGCCTGATTCAAAGTCATAAAATAAATGACAATATTGTAAAAATAAATTCTACAAATAAACTCATCTTTCAAGACGATATTTATAATGAATTATTAAAAATTTATGATAGCAATCCAGAAAGAGAAATTAAAGTTTGTTTAAAAGGGAATATAGATAATGGAGATTATTTTATTAATGAATTGTATGTTCCAAAGATTTATTCTCAAACCACTAATGAAGTTGTTTCTGAATACTGCTCAAATGATACTATTGTTGATATGCATAGCCATCCTTTAAAACATTGCATTCCTTCAGAACAAGATTTTAATAGCTTTAAATTATTTAAAGAAAGAAACAATAATACTATAATGGGGGTTATGTGCGAAAGAGGGAGGTTTAATTTTTATGTTTAAATTCTTCTTTCATTTTATCCAAAGGTAAATGTATAAATCTTAAACCCGGGATTTTTAATGTTAAGCATTAAAGTATATTCCCCATAATCTTCTGTTTCAGAGGCAACATATAATTTTGGTTCAATTACTTTGAAGTTTTTAATGTTTTTATTATCAAGATTTACATCAACCAATGAATTAACTGCTGAAGCTACAATGTTTGCATTTTTTGCCTTGTATTTTAATAATATAGTTCCTTCATTTCCTATTAACTCTAAGTTATCTTCATTATTTTTCCATTCCCCAGATAAATAAACTTTATTTGCTTGAATATCATTAGGAATTTTATAACCGACAACTTGATCAGGCTGAAAACCTTCTTGATTGCCAAAATTTCCTCTTGAAGTTTTATATCCTAAATAAATTTCAGGAGTTCCTATCTTAATAGAATCAAAATTATTATTTTCACTGGTTAAACCAATGTTCAAATTCTTATCTCTTTCTTTTAATAAATTTTGTATTTCCTTTTCTGTTTCATCATAATTACCTTCACCAATATGATCGTATCTTAAATTTCCATTTATATCAATCAAATATTCGTGAGGCCAAAACCTATTTCCATAGCTGCTCCAGACATCATAATTATTATCTTGCGCAACAGGATATTTTATATTATATTGTTTGACAGCATTCAACACATTATCATAATTTTTCTCAAATTCAAATTCAGGACTATGTATTCCGATTATAACCAAGCCCTTGTCTTTATATTTTTCATACCAATCATTCAAATGAGGTAAGGTTCTAATACAGTTTATACATGTATAAGTCCAAAAATCAATCATAACAACATTTCCCTTTAATCCTTTAATTGTTAAAGGTTTAGAATTAATCCAATTACTAATTCCAGTAATTTCTGGGGCTTTTATGTAATTTGTCTCTTTATCAACTTTAAGTGATTGTATTTTAGGGGTATTTTTTTGTAAATAAAATATAGTTATAATTATTAAAATTAAAACAATTGCTGTCAATAAAGGTTTTTTAATAAAATTTTTCATGTTCTTCCTAATTTGTTGTTCTCTTGATGCTAGTAGATGCCAAGTAAGATAAAAATGCCGGTATTAAAGGCAATACACAAGGACTCAAAAATGAAGCTAAACCAGCTAAAAATGCAACACCTAGGTTAACAATGTTTAGAGATACTATCCCCACTCCTAATTTTGTTGTTATCCCTAATCTTATTAGTATATTAACAATAAATTCTAAATTAGCAATTCTACTTAAATTATTTGTAAAAACTAAAATTCCTAATAATATCAATATTACCCCAAATACCTGTTGAAAATATTTTAACCATCTGCCAATTTTATTAATAAAATTTTGTGCTTCATTAGTAAAATATCCAACTAATAAAAATGGTATTCCTAATCCAAGAGTATAAGCTAATAATAATATAAATGCACTAGACTCTTGCGTAGCTGCTAATGCTAAGATTGCTCCTAATGCTGCTGTGACACATGGTGTCCAGCCAACAGCAAATGCTGCACCAAAAACAAAGCTTGTTAAATAAGAATATTTAAATTTTTTCTTAACAGCAAATTTATGCTCTCTTTCCAAAAAACCAATATGGATCAATCCCAATAAATATAAACCAAAGAATATTATTATTGCACCGCCAATATACCCCAGCCAATTCTGTACTGTATAAGCTACTTTTGATAAAACAGTTTGTAATAGTACTCCAACTAATGAAAATATAATACTAAAACCTAAAACAAAAAAAATACTATTTAGAAAAATTGGCCATCTACTCTCATTTTCCATATTAAACCTTTGCTATCTCTTCTAAATACCTTTCTTTATCCCAAGAATCTGGTGCTTTCAAAACTTGTTTTCCATCTTTTAATATTACTTTTGTATGCTGATAGCTAATTCCAAATTCTTTTGCTAATGCTTTCTCATTATCATCAGTATCAGAATCTCTATAATTTACTCTAAATCCAATAAAGTTTGGATCATTTAACTCATTAAAAGCCGCAAATGTTTTTGGCTCTTCTGCTTTGCATATTGGACACCAGTTCGCATAGAAGTATAATAATATCTTTTTATTTTCACTTAATGCTTTATCATAATCAGTTTTAGTGAATTCAATATATTTACTTATACTTCCAGCCAATACTTTTCCACTAGTTCCTTTAAATCCAGAACCAGAAGCTGGGACTACAGTTCCATCTGGCTTTACCATTACACCATTTGGCTTAATCATTGTGCCATCTGGTTTTATCATGGTTCCATCAGCCTTGACTATTGTGCCATCTGGTTTTGTTATATCTCCGCCACTCGTGGTTTTTTTATTACAACCTGAAATTACTAAAACACCAACTATAAAGAATATCAAAATTAAATAATATATTTTTCTCATTTTTCCTCCCTTAATCATAAGTAATTTTTAATAATATTGAAAATGCTATTGTTTGTAATAAAGTAAAAATAAAAACATGAATTTGAACTGAACTTACGTAATATTCTGTCATTGTAAAATAAAAAAATAAAGATAGTAAATTCTGAACTAAAAATAAGATAGCAAATATTAATAATCCTATAGTAAAATTAGACTTCATTTTTCTTAATGTTTTTGAATAAACTAAAATTAATAAAAATAATAAAGCAGTAGATATTACCGTTAATATAGTTGTAAGGTTCATTAAAAGATCCATAAAATTAATTTATTTAGCTATTTTAAATACTTTTTCCCAAATCCCACCCAAATCTCTTTAAAAATATGGATATTTTGCTTCATTATCTCACTTAAGAAATACATAGCAGCATAATTTCCTTTATTTACCTGCACAATAATATTATTTTTCTCTAAAACATTTAAATGATGCCTTATTGTTTTATAATCTAATTTTAATTCAGAAGCAATTTTATTGGCATTGTTTGGATTTTTATTTAATAACTCAATTATTTTTCCGCGAGTTTCTCCACCTTTTGTTCCAGCTATTAAATACCAAAGCAAATTTTTCATTAATAAATAAGAATTTAATCTTTTTATATATGTTATTAATTTCTAAAGGTTTTTATAAGAATTAATAAAATTAAGATAAATTTATAAAATAGTTAATTTCTCTAAATTCAATGAAATTAAAAAAATCTGCAATAATCATAATAGCAATACTTTTAATAATAACCTTATTTTTTATGTCTAGAAAAAACATGAAAGAAAATACAAAAGTACAAATAGAAACTAATTTTGGAAACCTTGTAATAGAATTAGATAATAAAAACATGCCAATAACAGCTGGAAATTTTGAAACTTTAGTTAAGAAAGGCTTTTATGATAATACGATATTTCACAGAATAATTCCTGGATTTATGATTCAAGGAGGAGATCCAACTGGAACAGGTTCTGGTGGTCCGGGATATAAAATAAAAGATGAATTTACTAAAAATAATAGAAATGACCGAAGAACAATAGCTATGGCAAATGCAGGTCCTAATACAGGTGGAAGTCAGTTTTTTATAAACTTAGTAAATAATAATTTCCTTGATACTAAACATCCTGTTTTTGGTAAAATAACACAAGGAATGGATATAGTTGATAAAATTGCTCAGGTTAAAACTAATTCAAATGATAAACCATTAGAAGATGTTAAGATAGTTAAAGCTAAAATTCTTTAATATAACTAAAGCTTTATAAACTAATTTTTCTAAAATAATAAAATGATGGAAGGAATACATTTACCAGAAGAACTAAATAAGGCAGTGCAAGAACTTGGCTTTCTTGAATTTACAGAAATTCAGAAAAGAACTATTCCTTTAATACAGCAAGGAAAAGATGTTATAGCACAGTCTCATACAGGTTCGGGAAAAACAGCTGCTTTTGGCCTGCCAATAATAGAGAAAACTATAAACGGAAAAGGTTTGCAAGTATTAATTTTGGTTCCAACAAGAGAGTTATGTGAGCAAGTTAACAGCGAGATGCATAAGTTTGCAAAACATAAAAGAATGAATATAATTCCTGTTTATGGCGGAGTATCTATAAATCCACAAATAGACAAATTAAGAAGTGCAGATATTATGGTTGGAACTCCTGGAAGAACTCTTGATCATATACAAAGAAAAACAATTCAATTAAATAAAGTAAATGTTTTAGTATTAGACGAAGCAGATAAAATGTTTGAAATGGGTTTTATTGATGATGTAAAAAAAATAATTTCTTATCTAAAACAGGAAAGACAGACGTTATTATTTAGCGCAACAATTTCATCACAAGTTCATAATATTGTAAAAAACCATATGAAAAATCCTATATTGATTAAATTAACATCTTATATTGATGGAAAAAAATTAGTCCAGTATTATTATGATGTTCCTGGAAGGGACAAATTTTCGTTATTATTTCATTTATTAAAAAACGAAAGTCCTGGATTAACAATAATTTTCTGCGCTACTAGAAGAATGGTTGATGTATTATCAAAAAATTTATACAAGCAAGGATTTAATTTAGAAAAATTACATGGCGGAATGTCTCAAAATAGAAGAAAAGAAGCTATTGATAACTTTTATAATAATAAAACAGATATTTTAGTTGCAAGTGATGTTGCAGCTCGTGGCTTAGATATTAAAAACGTTAGTCACATAATTAATTATGATATTCCAAAAACTTCAAATGAATACATTCATAGAATAGGAAGAACAGCAAGAGCTGGAAACGAAGGAAAAGTAATATCTTTACTTTCTGAATCAGATTATGATAACTTTAGAAAAGTTTTAGAAGATAGATCCTTAACTGTTGTTAAATTAGAACTTCCTGAATACAAAAAAGTTGAAATGGTAAGAGTGGAAAGAGAAAGAAACAATTTTCAAAATAAAAGCCATTATCATCAAACTAGATCTCCTAGAAAATTTAATAGAAGACGTTAAAATTTATAAGGAGAAAAATGAATTTTTTCATCTTTCCTGATTTTATTTATAATTTTAAAGCTTCCAAAATTGATATAAAGATAAATTAAAACTTGATCTTCTAATAGATTTGGAACAGATGCTCCTGAAGTTACTACAGCATTTCTTACATCTTTAAACCATGATAATTTAATACCTTGATAATTGTCTATTTGATGGGTATTATAAATATATTTTAAAGCAATTTCTTTTAATCTAACAGAATTAGAACTATTTCTTGAACCTATAACCAAAACCAATTCAGGTTTTTCCTGCAAAATTATTTTTTCCAGAGCTTTCTGTCTGTTTTCTGTTGCAAAACATACATCATCTTGAATTTCTATTTCAGGATATTTTTCAATTAATTTATCAATAATATCTTTTTTATCATATAAAGATAATGTTGTTTGACTTAAACAGACTTTCTTCTTTTTAACATCAAGATTTAAATGATCAACGTCTTCTGGATTTTCAACGAGGAACATTGTAGCATAACTCATTGTTGCTTTAATTTCAGGATGATTACCATGTCCTACAAGAACAATTTCATATCCCAAATTATAATATTTTTGAGCTTCTCTGTGAACTTTTGTAACTAAATGGCATGTTAAATCATGAATTTCTAAATTTTTAGAATTTTTTAAATCTTTTTTTCCACCATGTGCACTTATAATATATAAACTATCATCTGGAACATCTTCTAAATTTTCGATAACCTCTACATTATTTTTACTTAAAGATTCCATGACAAACTTGTTATGAACAATTTCATGATTAAGGGAAATTTTCTTTCCAGATTTAAGCAGATCATTAATGCCTTCTAAAGCATAATCAACCCCGGCACAAGTTCCTCTATATTCTGGGAGAATTATTTTTTCCAGCAAATTTAGATTATTCAACATAAAATTAATTTTATAATAAGGTATTTAAATCATTAGTAAATATTTATATATAAGTTAGTTTTAATAAAAAACATGAAAAAAGGACTACTTTTATTGTTGGTTTTTATACTTATATTTATTACAGCATGCAGTCAAACTCAAATTGCTCCAATTAATAAGACTCAGCCTGTTGTTCCAACATGCAATAAACCTTACCTTTTATTCAACAATGAATGCTGCTTAGACGTTAATAGTAACAATATTTGTGATAATAAAGAAAGTGAAGCACATGTTTCTAGTGAGACTACCATAGTTAGCAATGATACAATTAAAATTACTTGTCCAAAAGAAGTTAAATTCTCTACTACAGAAAATCCTAATACTCAAGTTGAACTTAAATTTAAAGCAGAATATACTGGATTTGGAAATGAACAATATAAAACATCTTTCTATTGTGATGATGGTTATACTGTTTACACAAACCCTATTAATTTAGTTATTGACAAAAATGTTCCTCAAGATGTAAAAGTAAAGATACCTCTTACTCCTAAAGAATGTACTTTCGGTTTAATATTAGCCAGCAATTTTGATAAAGCAATTTCTTGTAAGATTCCAGTTAAAGCTGTTTAAAAGAATAATAAATTTTTAATCAACGAAAAACGGAATTCGAATATAAGGTTAGGAAAATTTAAATATTAGGCAAATATTAAGTTTTTAAATGAAAATCTATATATTCATAGCATTAATTTTTATAGTAATTTTTATTAGTGGATGTATTCAAAAATTAGATATACAAAATAATAATCCTATAAACAAAACATCCAAACTAATTGAAGTACCAATAATCCCCTTAGGTAGTAAAACATCAACTTTAATTGAAGTGCCAAAAACTCCTTTAGGCAGTAAAGTTGGCCATAAATTTCTTAAGGATGATAAATGTTTAACTTCTTTAGATGCAGATGTTTATAAGTGGGGTATCTTCGAAGCTTCAAGAAAATTTTTGATTCAAAAGGGTTATACTAGAGCATACTTTGATCAACATTTCTGTCCCATTGCAATAAATTATGAATATAATCTAAACCCTGAATATGGTTATGCTCTAGTTACTTATAAATCAACATTTGATCCTTACTTAGCATGGTGGCAACATCATTTTCCTGTGGTTATTGATAATAATAAGCAACCCAAGATACAAGATAGTATGGCTATAATTGACACCTCAGGCAAAACAGTATTTGTACCTGAGTTTGAAATATCTGAGATTAATACACTGCTTTCTCCAGAAAAATTATATAATACTATGAAAGCTCTCATCGGCACATTTGATGGTCCTTTAGCTGTGTACATGGGTCCAGCCATAGGCAAGAAACAAGTACGTTTGTATGCAAGAGCAGTTAATAAAAATCCAAATTCAAGCAATTGTAGTGATACAGAGAGAATTGGGGTTATTGACATCGAAACTGGTAAAGGTGAAATTACTTTTAGTGGAAGTTGTCCCTAATTAAAGAAGTTATAATTCTAAAAATAATAGATAGGTTAAATCAGCTTAAATCTATTGAAAAAGAAGCTTGACGTTGATATAATCATAGTATGAAATAAGCTATCATTCATGATGTTACTAAAACAGCTGGATAAGCATCCTTTAAACTTATTTTAATGCCGAAGCTTTTTTCTAGATTAGATTTACCTTTTCTAAGTTTATTTCTTGATTCTGCCATATTACGTGCAGTAGTATCAATATAATCAATAGGGCAACCCCAATCATTTCCTCTTACAAAAAACACATCATTTTTACAATTTAAAATTAAAGCGTCTAAACTTTTTTGATCACAACCTAAAGCTAATAAAGAATCTTTTATTACTAATCTTTGAGCCAAAGTTTTCTTGCCATAACACATTTCTTCTAGGAGATCTCGTCCTTTTTTTCCTTTATATTCACCAACATAAACTTTTTTACATTTGAGAAGACTATGTAATACCCCATAAATACCCCCAGTATTCATATCTTGTGGAGATTCTGTTACAGCATTATCTATTCTATATTCAACCATAATAAGATTATAATAAGAAATATATTTAAAATTAACTATTTGGGTAAATTAGCTTAAATCTATTGAAAATAAGTCATTTTTCTAATTTTAACGTCAAAATATAATTATATACAGAAAATAAACCTAAACATTTAAAAGTTTATCGAAAAAATAGGCGGACGTTGATGTAGATGTAGTATGAAATTTACTATTGATTTATTTTAGATAAGAGTAATAAGGTAATCTTAAATTAACTCCAAATCTTTTTCCCAATGAAGCTAATTTTTGATCATAATCTTCATCAATATGGGTAATATCTTCATCATATACTTCTCCAGCAAGATCAATTGGGACTGCGTACAATATTCCACCGTTTATATTCGAGATCTCAAAACCTCTAAATCCAAATCCTCTTATGTAACCTTTATGTGTAGTATCCTTAAAGAAAGTTTGAACATCTCTTTCTAAAATAGATGATTTTCCTTCAAGTTGCGGAAGTAATTTTTCTAAATCTTGTAATGATATATAATTTGGCTTTATCATAAATTTAATAAAAATCGTATATATTTAAATCTTTTGTTTTGTTACTACTTTAGAATTATAAGGCGGACAGCTTTCTTAGCTTCCCGAAACTAAGTTCAGTACAACTAAGAACGTAGGCCTTCTTAACTGCCGTGTTCGAAATGGGAACGGGTGTTACCAGGCCACTATGGCCGTCCTAAAAATAATTAAAAATTTAGAGTTTATAAATTATAATGTTTTTAATTTTCCTGTAACCTTATCAATTTTTTCTTCTTCATCTGGACCTATAGCCAAGCAGGTTAAAGTATTTTCAGGAATTTCAGTTAAACCAGCATCTCTTATCAAAGCTGTAACTAATTTAAGTTTTTCAGCTTCTTTTTTGTATTTAATTAAATCATTTTCATTGTCTACGCTTAAAACAACTTTCTTAGAAAAATTTCTCCATTCTTCTATTTTATTTTTATCAGATTTAAGAACAGCTTCTGCTGCTGCGTGAGAACATTGAACTGCAGTTTTTCCCTTTGATAACCCTAAATCTTTCCTGACTAATATAACCATTTTATAATTTATTTTTTCTTTCATTTAATCATCCGCCCTTTCCTCAAAAACTTCATGCAAATTGCTTTTATTACCATTACTATCAAAAACAATTATTTCCTTATCTAATAAACCTTCAAGATTATCATCATCTAATTCAATAAGATCTAATTTAGTTGATTTTCGAATATTTTTAATAAAATCATAATTAAAACCATAAAATTTTCCAGATGAAGAACATTCATATAAGTCTATAACATTATCATTAATATTTTTAAAATAAATAAAGTAATGTTTTAATAAATTATTTTTATGAGTATATTCAAGGCAATATTGATCTCCAAAAGAACTCCCTATTGTTCGTATTTCATTAATTTTTATAGCTGTTTCCTTATCCATTTTATAATTTCCTTATATCCTTTATTTTTCCAAAGAATAATATTTTAGATAGAGTATTTAAATTTTCTGGTGGTTCTACAACAAATACTTCAAAGTTCTCTATGTCATTAAGAAATGGACTCAATAAATTTTCTTTTAAAACATTGCTTCCATGTGTTAATAAATTAAAAGATGGCATTACAATTAAATTTTTTTTATGATACTTTCCTTTTAAAAAACAATGGTATTTTTCTGTTCTTCCATTATTTTTGAATGAAATAGCAGGATGTTCATGTCCTATAATTAAGGTTTTTTCTAAATTAACCAAGATTTTATCCCCATGTAATATTGTTGTATTATCTAAAATATAACTTTCAATTAATTTTAGATTACGCTTGTCTGCTATGGGTTTTAAAATAGGATCATGATTTCCTTTAATTATTATTATTTCTTTATCTTTTAAGAAATCAAATAATTTTAAAATATTAAAATATTCCTGCCTTGAAATTTCTCCGAACTCGTGCTTCAAATCCCCATTGAAAATTACTTTATTAACTTCAACTTTTTTAAATATTAATTCTAATTTCTTTAAAAAATCTTCTAATTGAAATCTTGGGATTAATACTCCTTGCTTGTTTAAACTTTCTTCTATTCCAATGTGCAAATCACTTATAATTAAAGTTTTTTCTTTCTTTAAATACAAAGCTAAATCTATTATTTCAATATTATCTGTAAGTTTCATAAGACTAATTTATTTAAATAATTTTAAAAACTCCTCTGGTTTGACAATTTTTATGGTTTTAAACTCCTTTAATTTTAATAAATGATTGTCTTTTGTAATAATGTAATCAACTTTTCCTTCATATGCACATTCTAATATTTTATTATCATCAGAATCTTCTTTAACAACATTTAGTTTTTCTTTTGGTTGAATAATTGTTGAATTCAGAATTACCTTTCTTGAAATGTTTGAAATAATCAGATCCTTGTCTTTAACCTTATCCATTATTTCATCTTTATTTATTGTTTTATGATATTCTTCTATTATCTCTTCTGAAATTATAGAAATAATTTCTTTTTTATCTATCAAATCCATTATCTTAAAAGAATTTCCAGTCCAAAAAGTACCGGAAACAAGAATATTGGTATCTAAAACAACCTTAATCATTCTTAGATTTTCTAAATCTATGTATTAAATCAACTACATCTTCTTCCTTTATCTTTTTCCTCGCTTCTCTTAATGGCTTAGTTATCTCGGCAAAAGACATTTGAGTTATTCTTTTAATTAATAGAGTATCATTTTCCAAAAAGAATAATACCTTTGTTCCTTCTTCTAAACCCATTTTTTCTCTTATATCTGATGGAATTGCTACCTGGCCTCTTGAACTTATTTTTCCAATTTCAATTAATTCTTCCATTTTAACCTCCAAGACTTATCTTATTAGTAAGATATATCTTATTTATATACTTTTCGGTTTTTTCTATGACTAAATTTAGATTCTTTAGTATTCTGATCAAGACCATCTCCAAAAACATTCCAATAATCTTCGCAGCGGATAGTATTTCCGGGAAATCTTTCAACTTTTTGCCATTTTCTATGATAAAAAGATTTAAAAGCTTAATCTTCAAATTTAATCTGATTCTCTTTCCCAATTTTTGCAAGAACTAAAGTATGCATATTTCTTAAGAATTTTATCTTATCTTCTATTTTTAATATATCTAAATAACCCTGCAAAACTAAATTAAAACCAAAAGGGCTTGGGATGTTTGTAAAAACTTCTTTTATTTTAATTTCATCATTCTCAATTTGTTTTAAAACTTTCAAAGTATTTTCAATATCCATTAAATCTTCTAAAACTTCTCTTTTAGCTTCCTTTAATATGGAAAAATTTTCATTAATTCTTTTTAATGCACTCATTAAAAGCATAGAAGAAACTTGCTGTCTCCCAACTCTTTTTTTTATTCCCCTATATTCTCTTAATATCATTAATGAACGGGTAGCGCAATGCCTAAATCTTCTTTTAAAAATTTCACTTCCATCTATTGCTCTTTCTAATAAAATCCTTAATTTTTCAGACTTAAGCAAATTAAACGCCTGAGTTACTTGAACATTTCCTTGATAACTTAAGAAAAAACCATTATCATTAATTCCTATTTCAACGTCTTTATGCTGTAGTTTTCCTATTGCATATCCTAAAGCTCTGGATAAACAATCATTTACTCTTCTTCCATATAAACTATGGAATATAACATATTTTTTGTTATCTTCTGTATAATGCTCTATTAATAATTTTTTATCATTAGGAATTTCTTTTAAATACAAAAATTGCTCATTAAAATAATTATAAATAGCTAAAGCAGCATTCTTATCTAGGTATAAATAAGAATCTATAAATTCTAGAATTTCTTTCTTAGACTTATTTTTAAATTTTTCTTCCATTAATCTTCTAAATTTTCCAATTTCTAAAGCTAAATCAAAATTCAAAGGAAGCATTTCACTAACCCAATTAGGAATTGTTGGAGCTCTTCCAGCAGAAGATTTAACTTGAGCTACCATTCCTCTGGAAAATAAAAATTCATAAGTCTGGCCGCCTAAGGTAAAAACATCTCCTCTTTTCATTCTTTCTAGAAAACCTTCATCTAAATGCCCTATGTTTTGTTCTCCTATTTTAACTGTAATAAATGTTTCATCAGGAATTGTTCCTAGATTAGTCATGTAAATAACCCGGGCTAGTTTACCTTTTTTTCCTATCATTCCAGTTTCTTCATCATACCATATCTTGGCATAAACATGCCTGTCTTCTAAAGTCGTATAATGTCCAGTAAGATATTTCACAATTTCCATAAAATCTTCTTTGCTTAAATTTCTATAACAATAACTCCTTTTAATTAATTTTAATAAATTATCAATGTGAATTTGATCACTTATAGCTATTCCATAAATTTGCTGAGCAAGAACATCTAAACAATTTTGAGGAATGTGTATTTTATCTATATTTCTTTCTAAAACATTTTTTAACATAACACTAGATTCAATTAAATCATCTCTATCTAGAACAATTAATCTTCCTTTTATGGTATCATGTAGACGGTGACCACTTCTCCCACAGTTATGTGTTAATACGCTTTCAACAAAATAATTATTGGGGTGTTTTTCTAAGGTTATATTATAAACAAATTCATTATTATCTTCTTTTATTATAGTTTTTATTTTCGTCCAACAAATATTTTTAGCAATCTCAATGTCATTTTTGCTTATTCCATATTTTTGATCTCTTAAAAATTTAGATTTTTTACCCTTGAAAGTGCAATATTTTAATAACTCCTTCACATGTTCATTTCTACCAATGTTTAAACAATAAATATTTTCATAATTTATTTTTTTTATCAATTTAGATGTTTTCGCTTTCCACTTTGTAAAATGATTATAAATTCCAAAGCGATTAAGTAAATTATGTAACCCGATCATAAACTTTTTACTTGCTGAAAAAATTCTTATATTTTTATTAACATTACCATCTCCTTCTAAAACACCCTCTATATAGGGTACAACTAATTCCTTTGGTAATCTATTAAGAACATTAGAAACCTCAATATTATAGCTTTTCTCTCTACCTTTTTTAATTCCTAATGAAAGCATCATTTGTGCTAAAAGTTTAGAACCGCATTCTAAAGTATAGGTTTCTCTTTTAGTTTTAAGTATTTTGGAATAAAATCCAAATCTATTAAATATTTTTTGACATTCCTCTAGTAATTTATGGTCTTTGTTGCCTATTTTTATTTTTAGTTCTCTTGTTCTTTTATTTTTAGTTATAGCCCCATCAGATGCCACAACGCCGGATAACCACATAAAATCAGAATCGAATTTTAAAGGTAATGGTAATCTATGCCATGATTTGCTTTTTAATTCTTTCAGATAAGGTAAATACAATTCTTTTTTCACTTTACATAAATCCATTATTTTTAAAAATAAGTCTAATCTTATGCTTTTTTTTCTTCCTATTTTTCTTAAATAATTTTGTAAATGGTTTTGTTTTATTTCTATCAATCTAGCAAAATCAGAATATAAAATATTGTTTTTTTTAACATATTGATCAACAATTTTTCTAAGAAAATCAAATCTGTTCTCAACATAAAAATCTTTTTGATCAATTACCTCATAAATATACGGAACTTTTCCATGTTTAAAATCAAACAATTCTGCTATTTCATCTTCAAATTTTAATTCTCTCGCTAATATCCAACCTCTTTTTGTTAGAATTGGATGCTCCTCTGTACATCTCAAACTTAAACCTGAATGTAAATTTATATTTATTAAATTACTTGGGTTATTTTTATGATAATTATTAATTCTATTCTTTATAAAGCCTTTATTTTTATCATAAGATAAAACTTCCAAATCTAATTTATTTTCAACAATCTCTCCTATTGATTTATAAGTTCCATCGGCTAACAATATTCTTGATTCATAAGGCAAACATCTTTGTGTGCAACGTGCTATAGATTTAGGACTTCCTAACATAATAACTAAGTCAATATATCCAATGTCAATTCCAAGTTCTAAAGAAGTTGAACAAACAATAGCCTTTAATTTACCTTCTCTCATTCTTTTTTCTAAATCTAAACGATGTTCTTTACTTAAGCTTCCATGATGAGCTCCGATATTTTCAGTATAATTTTTTGGATATTTTTCTTTTAAATAATGCACAACTCTTTCTGTTGCACTTCTTGTATTTGTAAAAATTAAAGTTGTTTTATGATCTTGAATTAGTTTATTAATTAAATCATACATCGCGTTATGAGTTTCTTCAAAATTTGTATTAATCAAATCTTTTAAAGGACTAAGAACTTTTAAATCCATTTTTTTAGTTAAATCTATTTTAGCTATTTTACATTCTCTATTATTACCAACAACAAATTTAGCTATTTCTTCTAAAGGTTCTGCTGTTGCACTTAATCCAATTCTCACAAAATTTCCTGCTAGTTCATGCAATCTTTCCAAACTTAAACTTAAATAAACTCCTCTTTTATTTTCTGCTAGAGAATGAACTTCGTCCATTATAAAATATTTAACATCTCTTAATTTATCTCTAAATTTTGGAGAAGTTATAACTAAAGCTAAACTTTCAGGAGTTGTAACTAAAATATTTGGAGTGTGTATTAACATTTTTTGTTTTTCAGTAGCTGTTGTATCCCCCGTTCTAACTCCAATTTTTATATTAAATTTTTTCTTGGCAATTTCTTCCATTTCTTTCAATGGAGTTTCTAAATTGAAGTACACATCATTAACGAGTGCGCGAAGAGGTGAATTGTAAATACAATATACTTTATTCTCCAATTTGCCATCATCAGCCAAAATAATTAACTCGTTTAATATAGCTAAAAATCCCGTTAAAGTTTTCCCAGAACCGGTCACAGCTGAAACTAATACATTTTCTTGATTGTGAATTGGGATAATAGCATATTTTTGTGGTTCAGAGAATGTCTTAAATTTATTTTTAAACCAAGTTCTAACTATAGGATGTAATTTTTCAAATATCTCATCATCGCCGTATTTTTTTTCTAAATAGCTTATCATTTTATTATTAGATTTAATTTTTCTTTTTTCCTAATTATAATAAAATTAACTAATTTCTGAAATTTCCTTAAATTCTCTTGTTTTCTAATTCCAAGGCTGTAATATTTACCATATTTATAGATTTTAGATTTAATTTTTAATTTATTTAATAAATAAGGCAAATTTTTTATTCCATTAGATATAGAACTCATGTTAACATAATTTGGCCCGACATGACCTTCGCTATCGAATAAACCTTTTAAATAGCTTCCAATTATTTTTGCATCATTCGAATTTAATATAGATTTAGGAGTAGCCCATGTATAAGTATTAAAATTACCATAACGCATTAAATCTTTTGAAATTATTTGTGATGAAACATAGAGAACATAGCTATTTCGTGGTTTATAGTAATGATAATTATATTTTAGACCATATATTTTTTTGATGCATTTTGCAAATTCCTTTGTAAATTCTTCATCATACTTTATTTCAAATCTTATTGATTTTGGATTTATATGGGCATCCCCACATAAAACACCTAAAACATAGGCTTTTTCTGGAGATAATTTTTTATATGGTTTAACCGGTCTTATTAGTTTTTGATTGGATAATTCTTTTTTTATTAAATCTGTATTCATTGACTCCTTATGAGTTCTCACTCTAATATTATAACTCTTTAACCAATTTATTACAATTATTGTAGAAACTTTATATTTCTTAGCTAATCTTTCAGAACTTATCTTTTGTTTTATATAAAAATTATAAAGTTCTTTTTTTGATGGTCTATGTTTTGGTTTAAATTGAGTTTTTTCTTGATTGTAAGGAATATTATTTTGATATAACCAGCCCGAGATTGTGTTAGTTGATACATCCTTGTTAAACCTATTTTTTATTAATTGACCAATCCTATTTTGTCCATAACCGTATCTTTCTCTAATTCTAAGGGCAAATTTGTATATTTCTATCATTTCTCTTCTTGGAGTTCCATTATAAATTAATTCATTATATTGGCTCATTTTTAGTAAATTTTGAATTTTTATAAAAGTATTAAAGATTGAATTTTTTTATTTATAAATCTTTGTGGCGCAGTTGTCCTTTGGACCAGGTTACTACAATATATATTTCATAGTATCATTTTCGTAAATTAATTGAAGTAGAAATCTGGGCTTTATAAGGTTTATTGGTTCATATTTATACTTTTTAAAAATTTATTTTTATCTCTTCCTGGAATTTCTTTTCCCCATAAGACAAATAATCTATTTACTCTATACCAATATTTTTTAGGAACTAATTTCATTAAAGCATATTCTGTTTGTTCTGGATTTTTAGTTTTTACTAATTGAAGAACATTTGAAATTCTATGAACATGAACATCAACACAAATTGCATCTTTATTATGGACTTCTGTAATAACTAAATTAGCTGTTTTTCTTCCGACACCAGGAATTTTTAATAAATCTTCCATCGTATCAGGAATTTTGCTAGAATAATTTTCTATAATATAATTAGATGCATTAATAACATTTCTAGTTTTAGTTTTATTGTAATTTATACTTTTAAGAATTTTAAAGACATCTTTATATTTTGCATTTGATAATGAATTTAAAGTTTTATATCTTTTAAATAAATTTTCAGCTATTGGAATTGTGGTTTCATCTCTACTTTGAGCGCTTAAAATAGTTGCAATTAAAGTTTGCCAATCTTTTTTCCAGTCATCTGAAGCTAGTCTTTTATCTAGATTACCATATTTTTTTTCTAATTTTCTAAATATTTTCAAAAAATATTTCTTTTTATCCATAAAGTTAATCTTTATTTTAACTATAAAAATTTTACTTATTTCTTCTTATGAGTATGGTAACTATTAATCCAAATAAAATGATTAATAGTGATATCGTAGACCCAATTAAATAGGACGGAACTTTCTGATTAACATTATAACCTGTAATTAAATTACTTTCTTGATTATTGATGTCTTGTTTATTGTTCTGCGCGCTTATTTTGGGTAAAGGATCATTAGAGTTTTCTTTTATTTTAGGATTATCATTAGAAATTATATTATTAGTTTCTTGGTCTGAGTTTGCTGATTTACCCCCGCCATTGTTACTTGATCCCGAACTAGAACCGGTAAATGATCCAGGATTAGAAATTATTGTTTTAGGTATAACAGTTAAAGATAAACTTTCTAATGGTTCATTTATTATTAATTTCGCTTCATTAAAAATTTCTTTATTATAAGTTTGCTTATTTGTTTTAACATTCAATATATAATTATAATCTTGCTGTTTCAAATTCCAGATAATTTTTATTGGATAATCTTCATTTTGTATATTTATATCATAATTTAAATTAGTATTTAAATTATTTGGCAGAATTTCAATAAATTTATTTTCTTTGAACCTTGCATCAAAATTATTAGATTTTGGCGGTAGTTTTATTCTATCCTCATTAATCTTTTGGTTTGTTATTCCAAAATATAAGTTAGCATTATTATCCAAGCTGTTAATATTTAAAGTATTAAACTCACTTAAATCAATATTTTTTTGTAATTCGTTATTATTGGAATTTTTTAATGTTAAGGTTCCAGATTGGTTTACCTTAACCCAATAACCTTTTCCAGGTATTAATTTGTCTACAACTACATAGCTATTTTCATAACCAAAATAATTAGACGGTATTATATTTGGAGGATCAGAAGTTATTTTCGATGTTTCAATTGGTTCTGATAATGATCCGATCATATTCCAGCCTTCTGTAACATTAACATTTAAATTTATGATTTTAGTGCCATTAATATCAATGAATACAGAGTCTGGGAACTTTAACCAATATCCTTTTCCAGGAATTAAGGTATTCTCTATTTTATAACCTTGATTACTATAGTAAGTAAATGCATTTGATATTGCTGTTGGGAATAAAGTATTTTTATCTGAAACTTCTTGTATTGGTAAACTAATTAAATTCCAGCCTTTTAATAACTTATAGCCAGATGGTTGAATTAGTTGAATTTTAGTTAAAGCAATACCAACAGGATCTATATTGGTAATATTTCCAATTCTAGTATCTGCAGTTGTATTAATAATATCAACATCAAAGCTGTCAGTCGTATAAACTTTATCATCAACTCCTTCTATATCAGAATAATGACTTGAGCCAAGGTGTAATCCAACATCTATGTTAGTTATTAAATTGTCATTTACTGTATCGATTACGCTTACAGCACCTTCATCATTTGTGATATATATCTTATTATCTTTTACAAACATTCTCATTCCTTGATAATCTTCAACAGAACCAGGAGCATCTATAGAAATATTTTTTATTAGATTATAATTAGTTAGATTTATTACATTAATATAACCTTCATAACCATCATTGTTTGCTACATATAATTTGCCATTTGTTACTGCAACAGCATAAGGAGATGGTTTTAAATCAATTACTTTAATAACTTTATTTGTATTTGTGTCAATTATGCTTAGACTTCCATAAGAACCACCGCCAGTATTGCTTACATAAACTTTATTATTATCTATAAAAATATCGTAAGGTTGGTCAAATGACTCATTATTTATTATTGTAATTAAATTATCATTTACTGTATCAATCACGCTTACACTATTATTACAATTTGTTATATATCCATGATCATTTTTTATATCTAAAATTCTAGGGCAAATCCCAATAGTAATATTTTTAATAATTTCATCTGTAGTTATATTAATTACAGTAATTCTATTTTCCGGATTAAAAACAGTTCCTGGAATTGTAACATACGCTTTACCATTATAAATCTCTACATCATTAACATGTGCATAAGCATATTCATCTTCTGCTAATTTCCTGCTAACATTTATTTTTTTTATTATAGAATTATTTTCTAGATTTAATACTATGACAGTACCAGAACGAGGGTCTGTTAAATAGGCTTTTGTTAATGTTGTTAAATTATTTGTTTGGTTATTTATTGGAACATTTACATTTAAAGTTCTAGTTTCAGAAAATCCTTGGTTTTGATTTATTGAATTATCTTTGCAACTTATTTTCCAGTTATGAATGCCATTATTCAAAACCTGATTAAAGTCTTGCTGGATATTTTCTGTTATAGTTGTATCTGTTTGTACAACGTTATTATCTACGATTAATTTGCATGATGAAATTCCAGAAGTTAAATCTGAAACATTATAAGAAAAGTGTATTATACTTGAACTTGTTTCTATTGTGCCATTTAAAGGGGAAAATAAGTTTATTATTGGTGCATTATTATCTTTAACTTTAGGATAACTACCAAAAATTACCTCATTTTTATTAATCGTTCCACTTATATTCTCTATATACATTACCTCGGAATCAACAAATTTGCCTATACTTAAATTGAAATTAGTTTGAGGAACTAAAAGTAATGATCCATCAATAGTATAATTAAACTCACTTAAATCATTTAGGATTAAAATAGTATTACCATTATCTGACTCAATACATTGCGCATCCTGAATTCCATTTATTTTACAAACTACATTGCACCTGTCCTCTACTTGAGGCGTGTAACCAATAGTACCTAAACTTGTGTTAAGGGTAAGACTTAGTAATGGCGAGTCTGCAGACAATTTTGCTATAATCCCTGTTGAAGAAGCAATTGGGAATATAACATTAATCCAATTTAGATTCTTAAAGAAATCTGTTTGATTATAACCTTGGTAATTGAGATAGGTAATTTTACGCATGTGATAAAATATTTGTATTCCGGTAGAATTTCCGTATGCTGCTGTATGCTTTTCTGCAACTACTGCGTTTTGAACATCATTCAGAACTTGAGCAGCTGCATTTTTTATATTTGGATCTAATTCTAAAGACAATCTTGATTTATTTGAAAAGTCCCCTATATCTCTAAAAATATTTGCAGTAGGTCTCCAATAGACAGCAGAAGATTCAAGTAATTTTTTTATTGTTTTATTAGAAGAAAAATTATTAATTATAGCATTAGAAAAACCATTGATCGAATTAAATAAATTAGGTGTTTTAGACATATCCACGGCAGAGAATGTAGAGGTTCCTCCGCCAGCAAAGATTCTATCAACGGAATCAATTGCTAATCTAGAAGTAGTCCTATGGGGGTCTAAAGTAATATTGCTCAATAATAAATTGTAATTCCATCCAGGACCTCCTTCTGTTTCTTCAGATGCAAGCCAGTAAGCTATTTTCTCATTTCTTAATTGATAAACCGTTTCTATATTTGCCATAAGACATTCATCATAACCTAATATATCGATAAATTTATTTGGTTCTTTAATTCCTTTTTGAAGATCCAATACCCCCATCAATGAATTACCAGAATTTACATCTTGATTGCATCCTGTCCAACCGCCACCGTGATCCTCTAAATCTAGAAATGCCCTTTTTGAAGGATAAGTTTCACTAACGAATGCTACAAAATTAGCAAGAACATCTGGATTAGACATATTTGTAGATCCTAAAACACCTAATTGAGCAGCTGCATTTTCTTTAACATAAAATTGTATAACACTATTGGTACTTTGTCTATCTGTTTGTGTAACTACATTTATTAAATTTGTAGAACCTATAGTCTTCATTTCATTAAAATCAGCTGTAGCTATCGATGCTTCAAGATTATTATCCGCTGCTTGATAAGCAGCAAATGTCCATTCAGCATGCGGCATTGTTGGACTTCCTGTATGAGCCGCGATATCAGGTTGACCCATACCGGGGGCTAATATAGCAGAATTATCCCATAACCCGGTACTTGTAGCATCGCTGTTTATTTTAGTCCACATTATATTGCCAACATTTTCCCATATTGCTACAGTTATATTATGTGCTAAAGAAGCTATAGTTGGAGAACCCCCCTCAGAAGAATCTACTTGGTTTTTATTTATCCAAGTAGTGGGGTTATCAAGCCCCAATGACCAATCAATACTAGACCCCCCTGGAATGGTTTTATCATAAACTGAAATTGCTTCATTATTCTGCAAATATGAGATATCTACACCAAAATAAGTTTCCATCGGTCCACTACTTTTAAAAGCTGCTGCTTTTGGAGCCCAATCAGTAGAATTCCAACGAGCACTCCATACCTGCCATCTATTAATCGTAAGAATGCACGGATCACCTAATAGTTTTTGAACAATCCAAACCGGTTCTGCATGATTGAATTGATCTGAAGAAATCCCTAATTTACCTCCCATTAAAACTGAAAGGTTATCGCTTAAATCAGCCGGTGGAACTAATTTATTTGGTATAAAATCTTTTTTATCAAAACCAGTTCCATTCCAAATTCCATATTTAGGCCAGTAGGTTTGTATTTTAATTGGATCTGGATTTCCAGGACATGTTTTTGAATATTCAGTATCTTTAGCCCACCAAACAGCAACTGCTTCTTGTCTTGTAAATAATCCAGGATTAAGTAATCTAGATGTAAAAGCTACTTCTGAAGTTGGGAGGTCGTAATGATACATTTGAGGATCAGTATAAGGTGGTTCTAAAACACCTCCAACAGGGAATGTTTTATCTGAACCTTTAAACTTTACATATTCTACACTCACAATAGGAACTAAATTAGGGCAACCTTGATCTCTTTGGGTAAATTCTTTTGTATAGGTAACTATTCCGTTACCATTATTATCTATAGCGATTGATGGATCTATTAAATGAACATCATCTGCACCTGCTGCAGCAACAGCTGCGTTACTCCAACCAGTTCCATTCCAAACAGAAAATAAGATATCTCCTTGATAAACTGGGTTTGGGTAGGGTGGGTTTCCACAAGGTACTGTTCCAACTTGCTTTACATTATCCCAAACTGCAACTGCAAAACCTTCTCTCGAAAAAGCTATAGAGGGCCTACTATTGTTTCCTGTAAGTAAATTTGGAATTTGGGCAGAAGCTACATTTTCTCCGTCTAAAGTCCACCATTTCCATATAAGTGGGGTATCAACAGGTTTAGGAATTTTTGGATTATGGCCATAAATAGAATAATAAATATCTTGATCTCCACCGGTATCTTTTGCATAAACAGCTATAGAATCAACACTATAATTAGATATAACATCTAAGCTGCTCTCAGAATCTACAGAAAAACTAATTACAACTAAGAGAAATATTGCACTCAAGAAAAATATTTTTAACCCACTCAATTTGTATATTGTTACTATTAACAACTATAAAAAGATATCTTACCACCATTTGAAAACAAAATTTTAAACATCTTTTAATTTTAAGCTTAATAATAAAAATATAAAAATTATAACAGCTAATACGAAGAATGTTATTTTAAATGGAAACTTTAACAAAATTAAAGCTGGAACTAATTTTCCAAGCAATAACCCAACTTCAATATGAGTTAAAAATATTCCATAATATTTTTCTTCCTCTTTTTTCTTGATCATTTTGAAAAAATGTATTTCTTTAGTTGGAAGAATCATTGCTACTCCAAAGCTGGCCATAACCAAGAAAAATAAAACTAAATTTATATTATTTGCAATAAATGCTAATAAAGTAAATACACCCATTATTAAATATCCCAGATTAATAAATATCTTTGTTCCTATAAAATCAGACTTTCTTCCTATAAAATATTGCAATAAATGAGGTAATAAAAATATAAAAATAAATGTTCCAACAAAACTTGCACTTAAATTATTTTCAGTAATGTAAAGGGGCATATAAATGAATATAAAACCAAGCCAGCAAGAAACTCCAAAGCTTGTTAAGTATAAGTTTCTTAAATTATTATTTTTAAAAAAATCTTTAATATTTTTTAATATATTCATCTCATAATTTTTTTCTTTTTTCTGATTTCTCCTGTATAATAAAAATATTACTAAACCTAAAAAAGAGAATAATGCTGAAAATATGAAAACATTGCTTATATTATAAGATGTTAATAAAACAACAACAAATAAAGATCCTATAATCCAGCCAACATTTGATAAAGTGTAAATTAGACCTTCATTCTTTCCCAAAACTTTTGTTTTAGATTCATTCCTGAACATTATTCCAAAAGTTTCAGCCCTTAATACACTCATCATAACATAAACAACAGCTAGTATAATTAATAAATAAAAATTTTCATTAAACGCTATAAACATTAACACAAATATAGAAACTAATAGTGCATAAAAATAAATTTTATTCTCACTATATTTTTGTATTAATGGGGTAAATATGAAAAATGAGACTAAAGCTACTGAACTTAATATACTTGAAAAAAACCCTACTAATGAATTATTGTTAAAGAAACTATAAAAGTACAAAGACCATATAGGATTAAGCATTGAAACTCCTATTGCTGTAACCACTTCTACAAATAATAAATCGCTAAATTTGTTAAAATGGAACCTCTTTATTGAAATATCCATAAAAATTAGTTGTATTTTTTATTTATAAATGTTATTTAACTATTATAGAGTTATTTAAAAACTTCTCCTGTTTCTGAACTCCAAAATAATAAGTCTAATTCATCCATTGGAATTTTAACTTTAGAACTAAATTCTTTAAATTTTTCTTCAATTTCAAAATATTTTTTAGGTGTTAAACTCAAAGGAATTTCTTGAATAACATTATTTTTATGCAAATGTTTTAGAATATGCCTATCTAAAATAGCTAAATTTCTATGGCCAATATTGCGAAGAAAATGCCCTGTTTCTTTTAAACCCCAACCTTTAACATTCTTAACTAAAAATCCTCTTAATTCAAAAGAATCTTTTATTTCATTTAGGTTTTTTTGTATAAAATCCCATTTTGCTTTTAATTCTAATAAATATTTAGCTTTGTTATTATGAAATCTTATTCTTTCGCTTAAATAATTTACAGGATTAATATCTTTATTTTCAAAATCATTTTCTTTTAACAATAAAACAGCTTTCCAGCAAGATTTAGCAGAGCTTTGAGGAGTTAAAATGCAAAAACAAGCTTCATAAAAATAATCTTCTTTTAAAACTTTAGAAAAATCGTTTAGTCTGGATTTTATTATATTTGCTTTTTTTGAATACTCTTCTTCTATATTCATAATTTTAAAGAATTATAAGAATTTATAAATACTTTCCTTTAAAAGGAAGATTAAGTTTATCTTTGTAATAAAAAATAAACCATCTTTCATTTAGAAAAGTCCATTTATTAATAAAGGTCTTATAACTTTCTTTTTTTAATCCGCCATTTAGTTTACTAGGATCAAACAAGTAGATATAGCTTCCACTATAACCTAAAACAATTATATAATGACCATCTCCATCTAATTCAGAAGGTCTATGTAATATAGGCCAAATTCCTTGATTTATTAAAAATTTTAGATGTCTTATATTCCCAAAAGACTTGCTAAAAACCTTTAATTTAAAGTATTTAGCTAGATTAATGAAATGATAGACATCTGTACCATTTTCTTTTATTTTATATCTGGTGTTAATGGGCTTATTATCATGCTTTTGCTTGTATAAACGTTCAGCTAGCTTTACTAAGTAATCTTGCGTTCTATTGATATTAAACTTGTTTTTAAGGATATTCCTGATTACAGCTATTCCACAAGTACTAGAATGTTTTTGTTTATATGATTTTGGGGCCATAATAGATGATGTTTGGAGAAAATTATTTAAAGCTTTCCTCGAAAAATTTATATTTAGTACTTATAAGTGGTTATAAAATAGAAAGATTTATAAGTGTGCAAATAATCTAAGAAATATGGAAGAAGCTTTAATAAAAGACGCTAAGGGAAACATGTTAAGTAATATGTTACAAGGAGGAGCTTATTTATCCTTTGGCAATATAATGAGACACCTTGCAAACGGGAATCAAATTATACACGATAATGGTAATGCCTTCTTCTTTTCAGGTTTTGGTTATAGTCTTTATAACACATTTTTTCAACCTATTTTAGAAGTTAGATTGTCCCCTAAAACTGCAAAAATGGTTTCTGCAGGATTTGCATTTGCTGGCTGTTCGTTAATGGAGATAATCCAATCTTTTAACCTAGATATTGTTAAAAATAATCCAAATTGGATCGGTTCTGTATATGACCCAAAAGATTTTCTTGCATATGCACTTGGAGTAGGTTCGGCACTTACTTTAAATTTATTAATTGATTATAGTAGAAATAAATCAAAATCAACTAAAAGAATTAATTTAAATATTTCTCAATAATTCTATAGGCTTACGATCATCATAACCTGAATGAGCTTCATGCCAGTAGCTTATTCTTTTCTCTCCAAGCTGCCAGCATAAGAATATTTCTCTTCCTTTGTATAAAGAATAAAAATCAACTAAACCAAAATTCAAGTCTTTTACAATAGCCCCATAATTTAAAATATCTTCTAACAATTCATAAAATTCATAATAAAGCTTATGCGTATTTTTTCTAGAATTAATTTCATTGGAAATAAATTGAATCTCATCTTCATAACTAATTTCTATATTATTTAATAGTTGTATGGCTTTGCTCACTCGAATTAATCTGCGCAATTTCACGCCAATTTCAGGAAGCAAATTCTCAGCTTCTTCTAACGTAAAATGCCTCTTATTCATATAGTTTACAACATTTTACTTATTTAATAACTTTACTAATTTTCAGTAACAATATATTAAATATAACGAAAATATACTTTATTTATGGATTACTCTAGCTTTATACAATTGTATTAAATAAGAGTTTATGTTTTCTTGTCTTGAACTTGGAATTCTAGTAAATGAATTAGGATAATTCCTGTGTGTATGATGAATCTCATGATCTTTATCTTCAATTAGATCAAATAGATCATCTATACTTTTTGCTTTAATTATTCCTGCCTTGCCTATAGAAAGCAAAGGCAAAATCAATCGTACACCTTTTACTCTAAAATTTCTATAGTAAAACCTCAGCAAATTAGAATCACTATCATATTTTATTTCCAAATATTTCATTTCCTCTTTTTCATATTTTATAAAACTCATAAAAATTCACCTCGTGGATTCAGAAACAAGAATGAATAGTTTTTAAAGCTTGTTATAAATATTTTTTAATAATAAAGCATCTTTTTCAACATTAGGACTTTCACAAGTTACAACGCCTTTCAATTTAAATTCTTTCCAAACTTTAATTAAATCTTGATATTTTAAATCACTTTCTTCTAAATTCAAGTGATTTCTCTCACCTTTCTCATTATAATTAACACCTTGGCAATGAAAATGCACATTATTTAAAGCAATTTTTCCTAGTTTCTTTTCCATTAAAGTTAAGACTTCTTTAAATTCTTCCACAGAATTATATTTTCCATTAGATATTGCATGAATGTGTGAAAAATCAATGCAAGGAAGAACATTTTCAAATTCTTCACTTAATTTAATAATTTCATTAATATTTCCAAATTGAGAAATTTTTCCAGCTGTCTCGGGTCTTACCCATATCTCTATGTCCTTTTCTTTTAGCTCTTTCATAATTATTTTCATGGCTTCTTTTACTTTATCATAAACTTTCTTGGGATCTTGTTTCATATAAAAAGCCGGATGAAAACACATTGAATAACCCCCGCATAAATATGTTATCTCAGCGCTTTTGATTATGGTTGAGATAGAGGCATGCCATTTTGGTTTTTCTTGTGCATTTAAATTTAAATAATAAGGAGAATGACAACTTAATATTAAATCATTAGCTTTAGCAGTATTTTTGACTTCAGGAGCTTTTTCTTTTGAAATATGAATACTATGTACAAACTCTAGCTCCATGCCATCCAAATTCAATTCTCTAACTCTTTTTAATCCTTCAATAGTTCCTTGTTTTTTTGTACTTATAGGAATTCCTGATGTTAAAAAATTTAGTTTATCTGGTTGGATCATTTTAATGATTGGGTGACTACTTTTGCTTTTTTTTGTAGTCGCCTAACTCCTTTTTTAATTATAATAGAGATTAAAAGCTTTTGCATAAGTTTATAATTTTTATCTCTTTAATAAAAAAAATGAAATCTGATTTAAGAGAAGGAAGTTTAGAAGTAATGCTAGATAAAAAAGAAATTAGTCTTTTGAGAGAAGGAAAATTAGAAGGAGAAGTAAGAATAAAATTTCTAAAAGTTGACTACTTTAGACCATTTGAAATATCAGTTTCAGAAGAATTAAAATTAGAGATATATCATGAAATTGATTCATACAATATTTCCAGAATTAATTTAAATATTTCACCAGACCAACACGAAGAATTAAGACTTCAAAATAGAATAATTACAACTTACGATGAATATCATATTCAAATTTACAGAGAAAGATTTAAAAAAAGTAAATATTAAAGTTTATATTCTTTATACCCATTTTTCTCAATTTTTTCAGCTAATAAATGGTTTCCTTCGTCAACAATTTTACCATCAATCATAATATAAACTCTATCTGGTTTAATGTATTTTAATAGCCTATTATAATGTGTTATGAGTAATGCCCCCATCTTATTTTGTTTATTGAGTAAATTAATTCCGTTAGCCATAATTTTTAAAGAGTCTATATCTGCCCCAGAATCAACCTCATCAATTATCGCTAAAGCGGGCTTTAATGTGCTCATTTGCAACATTTCCATTCTTTTCTTTTCTCCGCCAGAAAAGCCCTCATTTAAATATCTTGTAGAAAAACTTTTATCTATTTTTAATAAAGACATTTTTTCCCCTAATAATTTTTTAAATTCTATTACAGATATTTTTTTATCATTTACAGAATTATATGCAATTCTTAGAAAATTGCTTACGCTTAAGCCGGGAACTTCTGCTGGATACTGAAAACTTAAAAACAATCCTAGTTTAGCTCGTTCATTTACTTTCAACTCTAAAACATTTTTTCCTTTATAAACTATTTTTCCTTTTGTAATATTATATTTAGGATTGCCCATTATTACATTTGCCAAAGAGCTTTTTCCAGAACCGTTTGGACCCATTAAAGCAACTACTTCACCTTCTCTGATTTCAAGGTCTATTCCTTTAATTATTTCTTTATCTTCTACTGTTACGTGTAAATCTTTTATAGTTAGATTGTTCATTTTTTTATTGCTTTATTTAAAGTGTTTAATGATAATAATGCACATTTTAATCTTGTTGGCGTTAATTCTATTCCTAATAACTTTAGTAAATCTTCTTTTGTTAAATTTTTAATTTGATTTAAAGATTTATTTTTAATGTTTTCTAATAAAATGTCAGCTGAAGCTATACTTATAGCACATCCTTTTGCTTGAAATTTTGCATCTTTTATTTTATTATCTTTAACTTCTAAATAAATTTCAATTTCATCCCCGCAAGATAAATTTAAATCATGTGCTTTAAAATTTGCATTCTTCAAACTACCAAAATTTTCAGGACTTTTACAATGCGCTAAAATATTTTCTCTGTAGATGTTCATTTTCTAAATACCTCTACAGCTTTATTAATTCCTTTAATTAATTCATCAACATCTTTTTTAGTATTGTAAACATAAAATGAAACTCTTGCACTTCCACTTATTCCTAATTTCTTATGTAAAATCATGCAACAATGATGTGAAGATCTTATGCAAATCTTATTTTCATCTAAAATTTGAGCAAGATCATGAGCATGAATTCCTTTTATATTAAAAGATATTACTCCAACTCTTTTTTCCGGGTTTAAATTTCCATAAATTTCTAATTCAGGAATTTCAGAAAGTTTTTTTAAAGCGTACTTAGTTAATTCAATTTCATGTTTTCTTATATTATTCATTCCAATTTTATTTAAATAATCTAAAGAAGAAGAAAAAGCAACAACATCTGCTACATTCTGAGTTCCTGCTTCATATTTTTCAATATTATCTTTAAATTTTAAATTTTCTTTTGTTACTTCTAAGACAGTTCCTCCTCCTGAAATAAAAGGTTTTAAATTAGAAATTAATTCTTTTTTAATATACAAAACACCTACACCAAAAGGACCAAGCATTTTATGGGCAGAGAAAGCATAAAAGTCTACGTTTAAATCTTTAACATCAACTTTAATATGTGGAACTGCTTGAGCTCCATCAACAATTAATCTGATTTTATATTTCCTGCATATTTTAGAAATTTCTTTTATAGGATTTATTATTCCTAAAACATTTGAAGCATGAGTAATACTTAAAGCTTTAACATTTCCTTTTTTAGCATATTTTATTAATTCTTTTAAACTTATTTCTCCATTATTAACATTTAAGTAAGCTATTTTAAATTTTAATCTTTTACTTAATAATTTCCAAGGAACAATATTACTATTATGTTCCATTTCAGTTAATAAAATAACATCGTTTTTATTTAAATTATAAAAATAACCATTAACAATAAAATTTATAGATTCAGTTGTATTTTTTGTAAAAATTATTTCTTCTGAACTTGCATTAATAAATTTGGCTGTTTTTTCTCTTGTATTTTCATATAAATTAGTTGCTTCTTCACTTAATGTATAAATTCCACGATGAATATTTGAATTATAATTTTCATAAAAGTTTTTAATCGCATTTATGACTTTATTTGGGCGCATAGATGTAGCTGCATTATCTAAATAAATTATTTCTTTTCCATTAATTTTCCTTTTAAATATTGGAAAATCATTTTTTATTTTATTTATGTTAATCATTTTAATACTTCATAGCTTTCTTTCTTAATTTCAATTTTTCCTTTTCTAAAGTTTTTATTGAATATACTAATGTACTTGGATTATTTTTAATAAAATTATATAAACTATAAATTGTCTTTTTCTTTTCAGATTGGTTAACATTTCTATAGTCAAAGACCTCTCTTAAAAGATAAGCAAGTTTTCCTCTTTTTAATTGAGAAGTAGTTCCCAATAATAAAACATTATCTTTATAATCTATATCGAGATAGTTCAAATACTGCAAATTTGCTTCAAAAGTTTTTTTTGTAATTTCTAAAATTTGTGGTTGTTTAAGTAATAATTCTTTACCAGAACTTCTATCTTTACAATTGTGTCTTAGTAAACTGATGTGATATTCATAATTTCTTTGAATAGTATCTTGACTAAACGCAATTAAATGGGCTAAAGTCGCTATTTTTTTTTTACTTATACCCATATCTAATAAATGTTTATAATTATCTTTTATAGCATTTGGATTAAGTCCAATTAAACTAGCGTTTGTCGCTATTTTCTTTTTACTTATACCCATATCTAATAAATGTTTATAATTATCTTTTATAGCATTTGGATTAAGTCCAATTAAACGAGCATTTATAACTATTTTCTTTTTACTTATACCCATATCTAATAAATGTTTATAATTATCTTTTATATTATTTGGATGAAGTCCAAGTAAGATAGGTTGAGAAACTATCTCTTCTTTACTTAGGCCTATATTAATTAAATTATCATAATTTCTTTGAATAGTATCTAAACAGAGTGCAAGTAAACGAGCTTCTATAACTATTTTTTCTTTACTTAAACCAAGTTTAGTTAAATTATCATAATTTCTTTGAATAGTATCTTGATTAAATCCAAGTAAATTAGCATTTTTAGCTATTTTATGATTGTTAAGCCCATAACTTTTTAAAAGTTCATAAATTGATTTAATTGAGTCTTGATTTGTATCGCTTTTATTTATCCAATTTTTTGAAAATTCGGATATTTCTTCTCCTTCTAGAATTTCTTCTAAAACTTTTAAGTTTTCATTCATTTTATTTTTTCCTCAATGATAGCTTGTATTTTTTCTAAATTATCTAATTTTATCTTACTTAAAATAATTTCAAAAAATCCCTTAACTAATTCTTGTTTGGCTTCTTTTTCTTCTAAACCTCTGCTCATTAAATAAAATAACTTGTCTTCATCAATATGAGAAATGCTAGCTCCATGAGAACATTTAACTTCACTATTTTCAATTTCAAGTTTTGGGATTGAATCTGATTCAGATTTTTCACTTAACAATATAGTTTCTTCTTTTTGATATCCATTTGAATTAGCAGCATTTTTATTAATTTTAATTAATCCGCGATAAATTGCCTTTGATTCATTATTTAAAGCACCCCTGGATAACATATTAGAGTAAGTATAAGGATAATTATGAATAGCTTCTAAACCAAGGTCAAATTGCTGATTCATACTTCCTAAAAATAAATTGTATGATTCAAACTTGGAATTTTCTCCATCTAAATTTGCAGTTGTGTTTGAATATGTTAATTTAGATCCAAAATTAAGATCATATAAACTAAGTTCTGCATTTTTCTCAATTTTAGCTTTTTTATGATCAAAATTATAAGCATTTAAGCTAAGGTTTTGTATTTTAATATAATTTAATTTGGCATTTTCTTTTAAAAAAATCTCTATAACATTACTTGAATAATGCTCTTCTTTATAGTCTGAAGAAATATCATCTATAAAGTTTAATCTTGAATTTTCATCTAATATTATTAAAATATATTTCATAAAAGACTTTGAACTTTGCAAGCTAGAAAGCATTACACTATCTTTAACTTTAATATTCTTTGGAACATAAATTAATATTCCTTTGTCAAACAATGCACTATTTAAAGCTATAAATTTGTTATCATTATCAATCAACTTCATAAAATGATCTCTAACTATTTGTTTCTCAGAGTTCAGAACATTTTCAAAAGTGTCAAAAATAACTTTATTTACAGAAGCTAACTCAATTTGGGAGTTATTTGAATCAAAGTCTATTTTATCAAAATCAAAGTCATATTTTAATTTTATGTTCATTCCATATTTAAAATTAGGCATTGTTAATTCAAAAAATTTATTTAATGCTTCAAGCCTTTTTTTTAACATCCATTCTGGTTCATTCTTGCTTTTAGATAAATCTCTTAAGTACTTCTCATTAACATTTTTAGAAAAATTTTCCATCTATCCTAAGCTTCCTTCAATTTCTAGTTCAATTAATCTATTAAGTTCAACAGCATATTCTATTGGAAGTTCTTTTACTATAGGCTCTATAAAACCATTTACAATCATTTGAGTAGCTTGCTCTTCTGTTAATCCTCTAGACATTAAATAGAATATTTGTTCTTGAGAAATTTTTCCAACAGTAGCTTCATGTGCTATATCAACTTTATTTTCTTTAACATCCATGTAAGGAATTGTGTCTGAAACAGAAACATTATCAAGCATTAAAGCATCACATTGAACTTTAGATTTTGCATTTTTAGCTCCTTTATTTATTGTTAATAACCCCCTATATCTTGTAATCCCCCCATTTTTAGAAATACTTTTTGATTTTACAACTGAAGTGGTGTTTGGAGCAATATGATATACTTTAGCCCCAATATCTTGAACTTGATTTCTTCCTGCATATCCAATGCTTAAATGATCTGCTCTTGCACCTTCTCCTTTTAGAATACTGCAAGGATAAACCATGCTTAATTTTGATCCCATATTACTAGTGATCCATTCTATAATTCCATTTTTTTCAACAATTGCTCTTTTAGTGTTTAAATTGTAAGTGTCTTTACTCCAATTTTCTGCACTAGAGTATCTTAATCTTGCACCCTCTTTTACAAATAATTCAACACAGCCTGCATGTAATGAAGGAGATTCATACTTTGCAGATGAACAACCTTCAACGTACGAGGCTTCTGAATTTTTATCAAGAATAATTAAAGTATGTTCAAACTGTCCAAAAGATCCTGTATTCATTCTAAAATAAGCTTGCAATGGCTGATCTAATTTCACATTCTCTGGAATAAAAATAAATGTTCCACCACTCCATACTGCTCCATGTAAAGCAACATACTTATGTAAAGTAACTGGAATGCATTTTGTCATGAAATATTCCTTTATTAAATCAGGGTATTTTTGCAAAGCAACATCCATATCTTCAAAAATAACTCCTTTTCTTGATAATTCTTCTTTTAGTTTATGATATATAACAATACTATCATACTGTCCTCCAACTCCTGCTAAATATTTTTGTTCAGCTTCTGGAATTCCTAGTCTTTTAAAAGTATTTTTTATGTCTTCTGGAACATCATCCCATGATTTTGCATTAGGTTTAGCATCAGGCACAGCATAGAAAACTATTTTATCTGTATCTAGCTGAGATAAGTCTCCCCCCCAAGTCGGAACTGGTGATTTCTTATAAGTTTCAAAAGCTTTTAATCTAAAATTTAACATCCATTCTGGTTCATTCTTGCTTTTAGAGATTTCTCTAATCAATTTTTCATTTAATCCAGGCTCTGCTTTATACAAATGCTTATCTGGATTTCGATGTTCAAACATTTCATTTACTCTTTCGTTTACGTTCATTTTTCATATATACATACATCACAATTTTCAGGAAGATTTTTATCATACATATGATGAACTTTACATATGAATTTATTTTTTCTCATCATGTTATTTATTTTAGTTATTTCTTTCATAACATTTCCTTTTAAGCTAATTCTTTTAGCTGCTTTCTCAATAGCTTTTTTTATATCATCTTCAAATTTAATTGAATTTGCTCTCTTTTCTTTTAAATATTGAGAGATCGCTGATTCTGTAATTCCTAGCTTTAATGATATTTCTTTCTGCGTTAATCCCTGCTTAAGTAATGACTTAGTTAGTTCTTTCCTTATGCTTGGAAGGATGTACCATACTTCAATTTCTTGTGGATAAATCATATAGTTAACTATTGTTAAGTAAGGTTTATAAAGATTTTGAAATCATGATTTCTATGAAAAATTTAACTAAACCAACGGAGATATTAGATGAAAAATAATTTACTGAATATAATAGCAGCAAGTTTAATATCATTAAATTGTGCAAATACAGATTTTTTTAATCAAAATTATGAAACTTTTAAAAAAGAAAGCTTAACTAAATTCATTATTGGTGAAAAAGTTTATTTTCTTTATAAGAATAAATATGCAATAGAGTATTTTAATGATTTTTACAACAAAAAAATAGAAAAAGCTGAAATCCATCGAATGATATTTTATGATGAAAAGAATTTTAATTTCAATAAAAAACCAGATTATATCTTGTATGATTTTGATGGCGATGGAAATTATGACAGGGCTGAAGAACTATCCAGCAAAGGCAATTATGAAAATGTTAATCCTGTATTATTGTCTATAAAACTTCGTTAAATTATTCTTTTTTTAGTTTCTTTATCTAGAATATGAATAACATTTACAGGACAGGCATCTGCTGCATCTTTATTTATAGAAAAATCTTTGTCTTCTAAATCTAAATGCTCATAACCATCATCTGTTTTAGTTGAATTAACAACATCTGCTTTCCCATCTTCCTTGCTTAATATCCAGAATTCAGGAGCTAAAACAGCGCATGCTCCACAAGCTATGCAATTCTCTCTATCGTGTTCTATCTTATATTTTTTATTTTCCATTTTAATGTAATAATTAATAGCTTTTAAAAAGATTTCTTAATTTAAATTATCAAAAATAGTTTATTAAGATGTCTGAATAATATAATTTATTAGAGAATTAGCTAAATTAACTTAAAATCAAAACATTTAAATATTTAAACATATTTACGTTTTTTAACATAAGGAGGTTAAAATGGTTAGTATAACATTATCTGTTCCGGAAGAAACTAAAAAATTGATGAAAAAATTTCCAGAAACAAATTGGTCAGGTTTTGTAAGAAAGGTAGTAGAAGAAAAAACAAAGCAGCTTGAATTAAGAGAAAAAATGTTAAAAGAATTTGAAAAAGAAAAAGATTTTGTAGACTGGGCTGTTAAATTACAACATTCTTCTCGAGGTAATAGATTAAATGAATTAAAGAAAAAAGGATTGATTTAAATGAAATTGGTCATAGATACAAATATAATTTTTACTCAATTTTGGCCAAATTCATCCACTAAAAAATTATTTAATAACCAAAATTTAGATTTATATTCTCCAGAATTTTCTTTAGAAGAAGTAAAAAAATATGAAAATGAAATATTAAGTAAAACTAAGATATCAAAACAGGAATTTATTAAATTAAGAGAGGAATTAGCATTGGTGATAAATTTTATTCCATTAAAAGATTATTCTAAATTCTTAAAAGAATCATTGAAACTAATTCCAGACTCAAATGATGTAGATTTTTTAGCTTTAGCACTAAATTTAGGCTGTTCGATATGGAGCAATGATCAAGATTTAAAAAAACAAAATAAAGTAACAGTGTTAACCACTGAAGAATTAATTGATTTATTGAATAGTTAATGTGTCCAGTCTATTATAGGACCTGTTTTTCCAGTTAAATAAGTATAAGCTGTTAAAGCAGCTTTACAACCTTCTCCAGCTGAAGTAATAGTTTGTTTGTAAGGGGTTATTGTAACATCACCTGCTGCAAATAATCCCTTAGTTTTTGTATTGCAATACATATCTATTATAATTTCATTTTTTTCATTAATATCGATTAAATCTTTGACAAAATCTACTTTGTTTATGTATCCAATTTCTACAAAACAACCTTCTACTTCAAGTTTTCTTGTTTCTTCATTATTAATGTTTTTAATAATAACATTATTTAATTTAGAATCGCCTTTAAATTCAATAAGAGCATGTTCTAAGATAAATTCAACATTTTTTAATTTCTTTAATTTATCAACATTAACTTGCTCAGCTCTAAACTCATTTCTTCTATGTACTAAATAAACTTTTTTACAAGTTTTACTTAAAATTAAAGCAGCTTCTATTGCCGAGTTACCTCCGCCAATAACAGCAACATTTTTATTTATAAATAAATGAGCATCATAAATTGCATAAATATGTATTCCTCTTCCAAAAAACTTATCTTCTCCCGGAATATTTAATTGTGCGGGGACTTTTCCATAAGCTAGAATAACAGATTTACTTTCATATATTTCTTTATTGGATAAATGAACTTTAAAATTATTATTAATTTTTTCAACGTTATTTAGTTTGCCTCTTATAATTTCTGCTCCAAGTTCTTTTGCTTGTTCTTCAAATATTTTCATTAAAGAGGCACCGTGAGCTTTTTTAAAACCAGGATAGTTTTCTATATTGCTTGTTAAAATAGTCTGCCCGCCTAGATCCATGCTTATAACTAATGTTTTTAATTTTCTTCTGCAAGTATATATCGCAGCGCTTAAACCAGCTGCTCCCCCTCCAATAATTATTGTGTCATACATTTTAATTATATCTTAAGAAATAGTTTTTAAAAGTTGTTATTAATAAGTTTTAACGATATATTTATTAATTATAAGGTATTATAGTTATATGAAATATATTAATTTGGAGGTACAAAAATGTTAATCGTACGTGAAGTATTTATTGCTAAACCAGGAATGGCGTCTAAACTTGCCAAACTATTTAAAAAAGGATTTGGAGAAAATGCAAATGTAAGAGTAATGACAGACATGATTGGAAATTACAACACAGTTGTTATGGAGATGCAAGTGAATAGTTTAGCGGAGTTTGAGAAGCAAATGGAAGAGCGCAGATCTGGAAGGTCAGATCCTAAAATAGACCCTAAAGTTGCAGAAGAGATGTCAAAGTACACTGAGATGTATACGAAAGGTAGAAGAGAAATCTTTAAAATTTTAGAATAACCAAATTTTCTCAAGATTAGATTAAACCAATAATTTATTTTTTGGGGTTAAAATTAAATAGTTTTTTAAATTTATGTTTATGATATAATTATATAACTTAGGGGGTAAATAAAATGGAATACAATACTTTAGAACTTTATAGAGATCGCATTGTTTTAATTGAAACAGATCAACAAAAACATCCCGGAGAGCCTTATGTTGGTAAAATTTTTTCTTATGATGAAAATTTTATAAACTTAAGTTCTAAAAACAGAGTAAGTCAGGAACATAAGTTGCAAGATTCCTTTCATATGGTAGTACAAAAAGTTGCAAAAGAACAAGTACCGGATAAAAAAACAGGATTTAATTTAAGTATTGGAGTTATTGCTTCGATTAAAAATATAGAATATCTTGTTAATCAAGATAAATCATAAATTTTTATTATTCCTTTTTTTATTTTAAATGCAATTCAACAGCATCTTCATCTTCTAATTTATGATTTATTCCTACTTTAACACCATCAAATTTGGCACTTTTTCCCCAAATTCTAGCATAATCAAACTTTCTTAAGAAATCTTTATGAATATGTTCGGCAATATCTTTAATTATAGAACCTTTTTTTAATGCTATTGGAGGATAGTCTGGCTTTTTTCCTTGTTGTTTAGTATAAACCTTAATTAAATGAAGGCTTTTCCAAATTAAATCTTTAATATCATCTTGATTATAATAATAAACTCTTGGAAGATCAATGCCATAAAGTTCTTTATCAATTAATTTTAATTCTTCTTTATCTTTAAATGTTATAATTAATGAATTACTTTGTCTTATAATAGCTAGCATGCTAGGACCTAATTCAGAATATTCAAAACCATTAACAATAGCTGGAATTTCGACAATTTGCAATTTAACTCCTTTATAATCTAAAATTCCTATTTCTGGTTTTTTAGTTGTAAATGGGTAAGGGGCTATTTCAACGTTAGCATTTGTTAATTTTTTTAGTAAAGTGCTTTTTCCAGAATTAACTGTTCCAACAATGCATATAGTTGCTGCACCTTCTTTTTTTATTGATAATGATTTACCAGAACCTTTTTTAGCTTTTTTTTCTTTAGTGGCTAAATCTTTATATTTAGAAATTTTATTTTTAATTTCTTTTTGTAAACCCTCGCTCCCTTTATGCTTGGGCATCGTAGCATACATTTTTTTTAATGCTGCTAATTTTTCAGAAATAGTTGCAGCTTGATTAAATTCTCCTTCAGCTTTCCCGTATTCATGTCCTGCATTAATTGGCATGAATTAAAGTAGAATTAGTGTTTTAAATAGTTTTTCACTCAAATCTAGAAGCATTTTTTTCAAATACCTTATATAATAAATAAGGGTCTACTAAAGGAAATTTTAGTCTAGAAGTTCTAATAATTCCACTTTGATCATAATTAATGAAAATATTTCCAAAACTTTTTAGTTCAAAAGATTCAATGTCATCTAAATTAGCAGCGCAACTTACAAGAATATCTATAGTGCTTCCGCTAATTCCCTCTAAGCTAATCTCTCCATCTTGTTCATTTAAATCAGAAGAATTCAATGATAGAAAACATAAAGGGTGATATTTTAAATCTTTAATTTTGTCTATTAAATAAAAAAGAATATTTTTATTCTGCTCATCTAAAATATGTTTAACTCCATTAATTATATTATTTAGGTTTTTATGATTAAATTCATAAATTCTATTTTCTGATGTGATGTATTTTGACATTTATTTTAATAAATAATCTCCTAATTTTCGTTTAAAAAATAGTTCTAAAGTTTCTTTAGAAGGATCAGGGTATGCTTTTCTTATCTGAGAATGTATTTTGAAATTTCTTTTTGTTAATTCATACGCAGCATATGCAAATCTCACACAAGTCAGATGTTCAGATAATCCATTTATATGTAATAAAACATATTTTTTATTTAATTTATTATCTTCAAGTTCTTCCCCATGAAAGTTTATTTCTTTGTCATTAAAATCTATTGGATATATAAGTAAAAATTTAAATTGATGTTGAAGTCTTCTTAAAGCATGAAAATCATTTTCGTAAAAAGGTTTTAATTTTGGATGGGTTGAAGATTGCGTTTTAGTTCTAATTCTTTTGGATTGCATAACTAAATTTTCTAAATTATCCCTATCTATTTTAAAGTGTATTAATCCATCTTTTTGTATTGGTCTAACATTAATAATTTCCACTGGATTAATACTAACAAAAACAATTTAAACCTTACTAATGTTTGTTTGGGCTAATTTATCAAACAATCTTTTTTTAGTAAAAATATAATAAACTATATCTATGATAAAAATCCATAATGTATAGTTAACAAATAAAGCTGCTTTTGGAATGTTTCTTATGAAAACCTGCCAAAATTCTAATTTTTTATTGTCTGAGCTAATCTTAATTTTAAATAACATTTTTCCTAAAGTTTGTTTAAGTTTAAATTCCATTAAAGTGAAATATATTAAAGTTAAAATAGCTGTAATTATTGAAACCATTAATAATTTTGGTTCTAAATTATTTATCCCATAATTAAATAAATCAGATAAAGATTTATCATTTCCAAGATCATCTTTTAATACATTACTAAAACTTAGGTTAACAAAAAATTGTATTATTACAATATCAACTATAAATGCTAGCAATCTCTTCCATTTAGAAACTTGCTCTTTTTTTTCATTTCTTGGCATAAGTTAATTCAAATTTTTAGATATTTAAGGTTTTGCAATATTCCATAATAAATTAAAATATTTTCTATAACTTTCGGCAATTTCCTTTTTATCAATTATTATAGTTGTAATTGGCTCATTCCAATCAATTATAGCTACTTTTTTTCCATATATTTCTACATGCAATGGACTAAAATACTCTTTAGAAAGGTATTTTACCTTTGCTAGTCTTGCAACAGGGTGTTCTTTAAATCTTTTATTAAATAATAATCTTTCAGGTATATTTTTTGAATTTAAATGATTAATTAACTTTTTTAATTCTTCAAATATTTTTTTGTAAAGTATTTCATTATCAATACCAAAAGCCAAAATTTCTTTATTAACATCAAGCATTTCTCTAAAAACAATTTTTGGTCCTTGTAGGCCAGTATAAACTCTAGTTTGTTGATTCCATAGGATATCAAATTGTTGAATAAAAGATTCAGCAACTTCTTTATTATCAATAACGATTAAAATTGGTTGTTTTTCGGTTTCTGAAGGGAAGATAATTATTCTATTTTTAAAAATGTTGACTGCAGCAGGCATCAATAAATTCTCTTGTAAATATTTTATTTCTGATAAAGGATTATTTTTTGTAAGTGTTTGTAGTTCTCCTTTAGCCTCTTCATTAAATAATTGTTTTGATTTTATGCCTTTTTTAGCTCTCTCTTTGTTCCATTTAACAAAAAATCTATTTGTTTCATCGGATCTTTTTGGGATGCCATATACATAAAAGATATCTTCTTTAGACATTGAATTTAGAGCATCATAAAAAGCAGTTTCTAAGCCTTTAAACCCACGATATATTTTAGCATCCTGTTTAACTTCTGCTAGTTTTTTCTTTAATATTAATTGAGGAATAATATTCTTAATTTCATTTTCTTGTAATTCTAATTGTTTCTTTTTATCTTCTATATAACGAATAATTCTATCGGGATCTGAAGCTTCAAAAGATTTAATTTTACCTTTTAAAATATAATTTACTAACCCCTTCTGTATTAATTTATCTAATATCTCATAAATTTTAGAACTGGCCACATTAGATTTCTCTATTATTTTTCCAGTTGTAGATGACCCTAATTCTAATAAAGTAAAATATACTCTAATTTCAGATTTCGTTAATCCAATATTTTCTAAGATCGTTGTATCCATAATTTTAAAATATATTTTTAATATTTAAATCTATCTATTTTCTCCCCCCTAAAGGGTAGAGAAGATTTATATAGCCATTATAATCACTTAATAGTAATTACTTTAAGGAGGTAAAATAAAATGAAAAAATTAATTCCGATTATAGCATTAATCGCATCATTATGTACACAAGCTAAGGCTCAAGATTGGTATAGCTTTACTGCTACTCATAATTTAAGTGAGGATAGACAAGTACTAAGATTACAAAGAGGAGACAAAAATACCTATGGTTTTCTAGACTTGTTTGGTAAGAAAGCTGATTTTGAATCAGTATATGGTGAATTTAGGGCTAGAAAAGATTTAGGTAAAGGATTTAGTGTAGGATTAGAATATAATGGTGGAACTGGTGTAAAAGACTTAGTAAGACCGCATATTGCTTACTCTAAAGAACTTGGACCGGTGTTCTTAGATGTTAAATTTTCACCTTTAGAATCAACTCTAGAAAAAGGTCAACAATTAGGATTATATGGGTCCGCTAAACTACCACTTGGGTTTGGTTTAGAATCCTGGGTAGATCTTGATTATAAAGATGGAAAAATAACTCCATTAGGTGAAATAGAAGCATCAAAAGAATTAACTAAAGATTTAGATTTAGTAGCAAGAGCTGAGAAATACCCTTGGCAAGAAAGTTCTCAATATTCACTTGGCGCTAAATTAAAATTCTAATCCTTTCTTTTTTTCTTTTTTGCAAATGTTTAAAAATCTGAAATATTACTTAATTCTATGCAAGACTATTATAAGGAAATTTTAGAAAGTAAAGATAGTTTAGATAGAGCTAAAATTAATATAGCTAGAAAATATCATTTATCTAAAATTCCTAAAAACACTGAATTATTAATTCAAGATTATAAAAGCAATATTAAATCTAAACCTTCTAGAACAATATCTGGAGTTGCTCCTGTTGCTATTATGACTTCTCCAATGAAATGTCCACATGGAACTTGCACTTTTTGTCCTGGAGGACCTGGAAGTTATTTTGGAAATGTTCCTCAAAGTTATACAGGAAATGAACCAGCATCAATGAGAGCCATAAGAAATAATTTTGATCCTTATTTGCAAGTATTTAACAGACTAGAGCAATATGCATTATTAAACCATAATTTTGAGAAATGTGAAGTTATCATAATGTCTGGAACTTTTTTAAGTTCTCCTGCAAATTATATTGAAGATTTTATAAAATACATGTACAAAGCATTTAATGATTTTAGCAATTTATTTTTTATAGATAAAAAATTTGATTTTGAAAAATTTAAGGAATTTTTTGAATTAGATGGTGAATTTAAAGATATAAACAGAATAAAAAGAGTTCAGGAAAAATTATTAAATATTAAAGGTGAATGTTCTTTAGAAGAAGAAAAATTAAAAAATGAAACAGCTAATTGCAGGGTCGTTGCATTATGCATAGAAACAAAACCAGATTATGGAAAAGAAAAAGATATTGATGAATTATTAAGATTGGGAACAACTAGGGTTGAAATTGGCGCTCAAAGCTTATTTAATGAAATTCTTAAGATAACTAACCGGGGGCATACTGTAGAAGATACAATTGAAGCTACAAGATTAATGAAAGATTCTTTTTTAAAAGTTACATATCACATGATGCCTGGATTGCCTTTGTCAAATAGAGAAAAAGATATTTTAATGTTTAAAGAAATATTTTCCAATCAAGATTACAAACCAGATTCTCTTAAAATATATCCTTGTTTAGTTATGCCAGGAACAGGATTATATGGATTGTGGAAACTTGGTAAATTTACACCAATTAATTTAGAAGAAGCTGCAGATATAATTTCAGAAGCTAAAAGATTTATACCAAGATATTGCAGAGTTATGAGAATACAAAGAGATATTCCAACAAAAGTTACAGCTGCAGGAGTAAATAAAACAAATTTAAGACAGTATGTTGAAGAAGCATTGCATAAAAAAGGGATAAAATGCAATTGTATAAGATGCAGAGAACCTAGAGAAAGAGAAATAAATTTGGACAAAGTTAAAATTTCTTATGAAGAATATGATGCTAGTTTAGGAAAGGAAATTTTTATTTCAGCTAATGAAACCGATAAAGATATTTTACTTGGATTTGTAAGATTAAGAATTCCTTATAAGCCTTTTAGAAAAGAAATTACTCCTAATTCAGCAGGAATAAGAGAATTACATGTTTATGGCGCAGCAACTGCCTTAGATAAAGAAGGAGAAGTGCAGCATAAAGGTTTAGGAAAAGAATTAATGAAAAAAGCAGAAGAAATTGCTAGAGAAAAATATGATATTCAAAAATTACTAGTTATTTCTGGAATTGGGGTAAAAGAATACTATAGAAATCTTGGTTATAAAAAAGATGGTGTTTATGTTTCTAAATTATTAGGATAAGTTTAAATAATTTTTTATATTATCTATTTTAATGCAGAAAATAATCTCTGACGGTGCACCATTAACTGTAAATGAGCATATTGAAAACATTTTAAACAAGATAGAACCAGAAGGATTTTATCATAATTTAAAACCAATAATTATGAAGATTCCAATATTTTGTATTGGTGTTGGAAGTAAAAAATTAGAAGAAAGATTTCCTTTATTTTTTCCAAATAGAATTTTTTATGATGCATTTATTTTAAAATCTGACATTGAAAAGGAGTTTAAAATAAAACACAGATTTTATCTAGGTTATAAGTCAGAGAACATTAATCTAGAAGGTTATATTAAAGAACTTAATAATTTAACAAAAGAAGTTGGAAAATTACTAACACAACAAGATCTGGAAATTTTTGATGGAAGAGTAAAATCAGATAAAAAACCAGAAGCACCTTATATCATGAATCATTTTAATGATGGAGATTATGATTTAACTGAAATAAGATTAAAATTAGAAACAGGAAAAAGATTTGAAGATTCAACTATAGAAAGAAGCTTAAGAACATTCTACGAATTTTTTAAAGGTTTAAGTTAGTTTTATAAATTTTCTTAAATAAGTTATTTCTATGTTAATTTATAACCCTAAAGAAACAGAATTAATTGATATAGATGATGTGATTAAAGATTGGAATCCTTACTTAAATTATGTGTGGAATCGGGAAAACCCCCATAATCAAAAATCATTGCCGCAAACATGGCATTTGGCAGAACATTATGGTCTAGAAATAATTCCTTTTTATCAAATAAAGCATGCAGAAGAAATTTATACAAAAGCCCCATTAATTCCAGGAGCATTAGATTTTCTTAATGAACTAAGAAAGATCAAAAAGATTTACCTTGTAAGCTCTCAGCCTTCGAAAGAAACAGAAGAATATACAGAATACTGGATTATAAATAAACGAATTCCATTTGACCTCATAAAATTTACAAATGATAAAGGTTCTATTAAAGGAAATCATTTATTAGACGATGGCGTTCATAATTTAGAATCTGCTTTAAACTCAAAAAAATCAGTTCCAGTATGTTTTGATAGAAAATGGAATCAAGATTGGAAAGGATTAAGGGTTTACAATTATAATCAATTTTTAGATTTGGTGAAGAATCATAATTAATTACCACTCATTTTAAATAAGAAAACTATTTAAACTTCTAAACTATTATAAGATGATATGGATGACCTAATGCAGCTTGGGGGTAATATATCTTTGGCCGGTTTTAAGGATCTTGAACCAGCTAAAATGATTGTAGTAAAAAAGATTACTGGAAATTACGTTAAAAAAATGCAGGAAAAAAATAATAAATTTGAAAGCTTACATTTACATCTTAAACCTGTTCATTCTAATCAATATGAGTTACAAGCGAAAGTTTTAGTTAATGGAACTCCGTATAATTCAGAAGTTACTGATTTTAATCTATTTTTTGCTCTGGATAAAACTCTTGCTAAGATTTTAGAAGAAATTAGTTAAAGAAACATTTATAAAATTTAATATTTTGTAAATAATTATGAAAATTCCACAAATAATAGACAGAAATATTCCTAAGATAATTATATATGGAACATTTGCTTTAGCTGGTGCAATAGAAGGTCTAAAAAAAAGATAGTTTAGAGGACCTTATTCTTTCAGCCAAAGTTATGGGGGTATTAGAAATTAGTTCTAGAATATATAATGGATTTATAAAATATGGCATTAAAAAAGGTTATATAACAAAAGATAATATTGATTTTTATAGATAGTAATCAATAACTTTATAAATTAATATTTCACATAAGTTCTATGACAAAGCGTTTAGGTGGATTTAGAAGAAAAACAAGAAGCAAATTACGTAAAAATCATCGTGATAAAGGCAAGATTTCAATAACTAGATATTTGCAAGAATTTAAATTAAATGATAAAATCTTATTAAAAGCAGAACCTGCAGTACAAAAAGGAATGTATTTTCCTAGATTTCATGGCAAGCCAGGAGTTGTTTTAGGAAAACAAGGAAGTTCTTATAGAATTTTAATCAAAGATGGTGAAAAAGACAAGATTTTAATAGTCCATCCTATTCATTTAAAAAAGATATAATCCTAAGGAGTTAAAAATGGTAAACATTGAAATAATAAGTGAAGCACCATTAACAATGGCAGAGTTAAGAGAAAAGTTAGATGATATTAAAAAAAGAGATAAAGAATTAAGTCAAAAAGCTCAAAAAACTCATGATTACTTAAACAGATTTGCTAAATTAAAGGAAAAAGAAGCTCTAAAAATTAAAGAAGAAATAAGTAATCTAAATATACCAAGATTAAAAGAAAAGCACATAATTAAGATCATTGATGTAATGCCCAAAGATATTGAAAGCTTAAAATTATTAGTTGCTTCAGAAAGCTTAACAATAAAGCAAGAAGATCTACAAAAGATCTTAGATACACTAAAATAAAATGTTAATACAACAAAATGATGAAACAGCAAGTAAAAGAAGAATACGCTGTAGTCCTAGACTTTTTACCGAATGGACATCCGTTCGACAACAAGCCAGGATATTTAAAGAGTCCTATAGCGCAAGCTTTGGGAAAAGATCATTTTGTCTTGCTTGAACTAGTTCCAAAAAAAGGTAATTTCTTACAACCTCATGAAGATGTTTATATTGGAGAGGGTAAAAGAGATAAGATTCATCATATTTATGGAAAAATAGAATACGAAAGACTAACTGAAACAGCAAAAGAAGAGCTTAACTTTATTATTGAAGAATTAGTTAAAAAAAATGAGCAAAGATTTATAGAATTTTTTAATAAAGCAGGTCCGATAAACACGAGAAGACATCAATTAGAATTACTCCCTGGAATAGGAAAAAAACACATGTGGGAAATTTTAGAAAGAAGGAAAGAAGAAGACTTTAAGAGTTTTGAAGATATTAAAAATAGGGTAAAGTTAATGCCTGATCCTGAAAAAACAATAGCTAAAAGAATTTTAGTAGAGCTGAAAGGAGAAGACAGATATAACTTATTCACGCATCAATAACTCTTTTAAAATATTCAATATTTTAGTGTTTAAATTTTCCTCTAATAATTGCAAATTTTTTTCAATGTCCTTTTGATTAGCAATAAAAAGATCTAATTTTATATGATTAGATCTGCAATATTCTATTAATAAATCAAATTTTTTATCAATAAGATTATTACTATTATTAAAATATTTATAATAATCAATTAATAAAGGATGATAGGTTACAATCATAAATAATTAAAATAGGAAAAATTTTATATAGGTTTACATTCCTAGATTATTATGGATAATAAAGACTTAGCATCAATATTTGCTGATAAAAACGGAAATATTAGATCTTCTAACATGGATTTAAGCAATATTCTTGTAGGTGAAGACGGTATTTTTAATCCAAAAGATTTTAATTTAACAGAAGAATATGATAAGTATATATCAAGTAAAAAAGAAAAAAGTTATGTAAGAGACCTTGGTTATGGTCTTGGCGGAATCATTGGGTATTTTATTGGAGATTATTTTTTTAAAGCAAATCCTACTAATGTTTGGGATGAATTTTTAAAAGCAGGGGCAATAATCAGCGGTGCAATTATAGGAAAAGTCATTTTATCAAAAATTTATAATAATATCAAAAATCGTTAGATTTATAAACTAATTTTTTGGTTTTTAGTAAAAATGGAAGAAAAATTAAAGGGAATTGTCAGAATTGTTAACACAGATATATTTGGTACTAAATCCATTTATAATGGATTAAGAAAAATTAAAGGAGTTAGTTTTATGTTTTCAAATGCAATATGCAATAATCTTAATATAGATGAAAATAGAAAAGTAGGAACTTTAACAGAAGAGGAAGTTAAAAAAATAGAAAATTTGATTAAAAATCCAAATCCACTTCCATTATGGTTGTTAAACAGAAGAAAAGATTTTGATACGGGAAAAGAATTGCATGTTACAGGAGCTGAATTATCTTTTAGTAAAGAATTTGATATTAAAAGAATGAAGAAATTAAAATCATACAAAGGATTAAGACATGCATGGGGTCAACCTGTAAGAGGACAAAGAACAAGAAGTCACTTTAGAACAGGAATTAGCGTTGGAGTACAAAGAAAAGCCCAAGTAGCACAAAAATCATCTGATAAAGATAAGAAGAAGGAGAAATAAAATAAATGGGAGATCCAAAAAAATTACGTAAAAAATACACGCCTCCAAGACATCCTTGGCAAGGTCCTAGAATTATTTCTGAAAATATACTTGTTAAAGAATATGGGTTAAAAAATAAACGTGAAATTTACAAAACTCAGTCATTATTAAGAAATTTTGCAAAACAAGCTAAGAATATAACTGCTTTAAAAAGTTTGCAAAGTGAAAAAGAAAAAGACAAATTGCTTGAGAAGTTAACTAAATTAAACTTGCTTGGAAAAGGTTTAGGGTTAGATCAAGTTCTTGGATTAAATATAAAAAATATTTTAGAAAGAAGATTACAAACTTTAGTTTATAAAAAAGGATTGGCAAAAACACCAGTTCAAGCTAGACAATTTATAACTCATGGTCATATTTTAATTAGAGATCAAAAAGTAAATGTTCCTGGATACTTGGTTAAACAAGAAGAAGAACATGAAATTAAATTTTCAGAGGATTCTAATTTAAAAAATCCAGAACATCCAGAAAGAGTTATAAAGGAAAAACAAGAAATTAAAAGAGGAAAAGAATGAAACAAGATAGATTAAAATGGGCAATTGCACATATATATGCTAGTTATAATAATACTATAATCACAATAACAGATCCTAGTGGAGCTGAAACTTTAGGAAGAGCTTCTGGTGGAATGATTGTTAAAGCACATCGTTTGGAAGGAAGTCCTACTGCAGCCATGGGTGCAGCTAAAAAAGCAGCCGAGCAAGCGAGAGAACATGGTATAAATGCTTTACATATCAAAGTTAGAGCGCCAGGTGGACATGAAGGTCCTCATAATCCAGGAGCAGGTGCACAAGCAGCTATTAGAACTTTTTCTAGAGACGGATTTAAAATTGGATTAATTGAGGATGTTACTAAAGTAGCTCATGGTGGATGTAGAATTTCTCATTTTAGAAGAGGAAGAAGAGTATAACCTTAGAGTTTAATTTTCATTACTTCTTTAATTTTATCTGCTAAATTATTGATTTTTATTTTGTTGCCTCCATTATATACCAGCCCAGCGTTTTATAATTTATAGATTTATTTTTTTCTGCCATTAATTTAACCTTAATATTTTTGAAACCAACTTTTTTTAATTGATCAATTAATATTTTGATACAAACTTTAAGTTCCTCAATTCTTAATACATCTAAAAAAGCTGTTTTAATTTGATCTGCAACGTCCTCATTTTTAGGATTTGGCATAAATCTAATTTGTTCTGCAGTATAACTAATTACTTTCTCTGTAAAATTAAGTTTATCTTTGGGGTTATATTTTTTATCATAATAATAATCTGGGATAAAAACTTCACCCATTATAAGCTTACCATTTTTCTTTAAGTTTCTGTAAACATTATTCATAGCCTTTAATTTATTATGCATGTGATGATAAGTGGCAGTCATAATAATAAAATGAACTTTATTTTTAGAAATAAATTTTTCAGCAGTTGAATCCAAAACTTTAACTTTATTTTTAGATTTTTCTAATGTCATCTCTCTAAATATTTTTTCAGGCTCTATGACAAGATAAGAGTTTATTTTATGATTTTTAAGAATCATTTTTGTTAAAAAACCAGGACCAGAACCATATTCTATAATATCTAATCTAATATTTTTTGGCATTTTCATAGAAATTTTATCAAACCAATCTTGATAGAAAGGATATTGTTTAACTTGATTTAGGTATTGTTTGAGTATAGCTTTTTTTCCAGTTACGGAATAACTTTTTTGTAATGTTTTTGCAACCTCTTCAATAGAATTCCATAAGAAGTTTGAATTCTCTTTTTTTCCCATAAAGAAATAAATTTTTCTTGACTTAAAAAGGTTATCTTTTTAAATAAGTTTTAATCTAATAATCATAAAATGAATGGGCGAGTAATAACCGCAGAAAATCTTAATAGTAAAGATTTAGAAAAACTATTGAATAAAAAAATTTTAGCTTTAAGAATACTAAATTATTTTGACCCTAAACTTTGTAAAGGCATATCAAAAAAACTTCTTAATGAAAAGTATGAATATTATTTATATGCTAAAAATGTTGTAGGAAGATATGGTTATTCTTTCTCTGAGGTTGGTAAAAACATAAAAAATTTTAAAAATTATTACTCGAATTCTCTCTTAGGTATTAGACTAATCCGCAATATATTCTCTCCTTATTTAAATCCTATAGATAAATTAAGATTAGAACTTGAGGAGATATGGTCAAAAGGAGCTCTTCAAGAAGAGTTACATAAAAATTATAAGATGTTTGTGGGTTTGTGTAGGGTTATTGAAGCAAACAAAGATGTTTTACCACATCAAGATGTTATTCAATGGGATTCAAATAATAATGACCTTCTCCCACACCCTAAAGGGCGGGGTTTCATTGAGCAGTTAATGTAAATACAATTTATGGTGTTCATCCTGATTATTTATGTACTTCATGGTTTCTTCTAAGTTGACAAATCCTATTGTTGTTGAGAAGTTTCCACTACCCCACAGCTCATGTCTTGGATATCTAAGTTCAAGTTCTGGTGCCTCCAAGAACATTAATCTTGAAACATATCCTTTAAATCTCTGCAAAGCAACACCATCCGTCATTCCTCTTGGAAGTTTGACACCCATATGTACATGATCTTGTTGCACGCTTATTGCTAGTATTTCTATTTTGTTTCTTTTGGCCGCTTCCAAAAGAAGGATAATGCAAAGATTTCTGTAGTAACCTTTCATAAACATTTTGTATCTATACTTCGTGCACCATTGAAAGTGCCAAAAACTACCTCCAACATGATGCGCTTCCCTTTGATATTCTAATTTAAGTTCCATTTTAAATTCCTCCTTAGCAGGAAGTTTTTTAAAGAACAGAGCTCACGCTAATGTTAAGTCGTTGCGTGCGCAAAATTCCTGCGCACCATTTATTAAATTCTACAGAAAGAAAAAGATTCGCAATTCATCTACGTTCTAAAGAACGTAGTTTTCTTGCTCAGAAACCAATAAAAGAGCTTTAGAGATAAAAACGCAGTTAACTGTAAATATTTATTTGCAAGTTCCAAATAAAGGTGGCGAATTAGAGCTTTGGGATTTTGGAATAAAAACTAAAAAAGAATATCTTAAACTTGCTGAAGGAAGTTATGGTATCAAAAAGTCTAAATTACCAAAACCTAAATTAATTATAAAGCCAAAAATAGGAGAAATTATATTATTTAACCCTCAAAATTTGCATTGTATTGCAAAAAGTAGCAACAAAAGAATAACTGCCTCTTGTTTTATTGGTTATCGTGGCAATAAATATCCTTTAACTTATTGGAGTTAATTAATTTCATAGTTATTCTACATTTCTTAAGTTAATCTGCATTTTAATGTTCGGGCTTAGTTATTCTGCAAAGCTTTTAAAAACGAAAGATTTATATATAACCTTATATAAGGTTATAATAACCTAAATAAAGGTTATTTTATAAAATGAATTTGCTCGAATTTTTAAAGAATAATGAAAATACAAGAAAGATATTTGGCAAGAAAGAACTAGAGATCATTTTTAAACAATTAGAGGGCATGCCTTTAACACAATCAGAAAGGAATAGATTAAGCAGAGACATAAAACCAAAATTTGAGTTTATAAAAGAAGCTAATTACTATAAAGATAATTTTAATTTAAAGCAAAACCATAATAATAAGAAAATAATTAATGAAACCGTTAAAATAATCCTCGAAGATCAGTTAAAAGAGAACATAAACTCTATACTTCTTTTCGGTTCTTTTGCCGATAAAAGTTTTACAAAAAAATCTGATATTGATATTTGCGTTATATTTAAAGAAATAACATTAAAAGAAGCGACTAATTTCAGGATCAGAGTTTCGGGGCAAATACCTAAAAAAGTTGATGTTCAGGTATTCAATGTACTACCTATGAAAATAAAAAGAGAAATTTCAAAGAATCATAAAATTTTATATAAGATAGACAAATTTGATAACATTAATTTTTCTATAAGATATTTAAAGGACGAAGATTTTTTTATAAGGATGAAAAAAATATTTGGTGTTAGAATATGAATAGGATAAATGATAAAATAGGTGAAATTAATAAATTCTTGGATGAATTCAAGGAGATTATTCCAAAAAACTTCCAAGGATATGAATCTAATATAGAAAAGAAAGCTGCATGTGAAAGATACTTTGAAAAAATAATAGAAGCAACAACAGATTTGGCTTTCCTAATAATAAAAGATAAAAAATTTAAAATGCCGGATGATGATATTGATGCATTTAACATCCTATCAAAAAATAATATAATTGATATTGGTTTAGCAACAAAACTGAAAAAAGCGAAAGGTATGAAAAACCTTATCTCACATCAATACGGTAATGTTGATGATGAGATTGTCTTTAAATCAATTACAAAAGAGTTAGAATTAGATGTAAGAGAGTTTATCAAGTGCATAAAGAAAAATATTAAATTTATTTAATTATAAACATTTATATTGTGTTAAACGAGACTTAAATTAAAAATTAATTTACTTTAAAGTGGTAATAATGGAAAGATTTAAAAACCACCTTTTTATATTATAAACATGATCGGACAAAATCAAGCATTACAGGCTGCGGTAGGATATTATCTTAGTGTAAAAAATCAATTAAAAGATAAGCCTAATGAAGAACTAGAACAGATTATAATCAAATCTGCTCCTAAAGCAGAAAGACACTCTAAAATTCTTTTCTCTGGAATTGTAGGATCTTTAGGTTCTATTATTTTAGCAGCAGTTGCAACTAAAATTCCTTATGTTAAAGAATATACCGACATGCTTGGATATTTAGGGTTTGGGGGAATTTTCACAACTTTAATTTATGCATATACATTTGGGATAAATGGGCTAGAACACACTTATAGAAGAGATGCTGCAAAAGAATTATTAAAGAAAGAAAATTAATTTACTTTAAAGTGGTAATAATGGAAAGATTTAAAAATAGTTTAATATTATTATGGTAAAGAATAAATTAGAAAAGATTTGCCTTAAAATCGCAGATGATATAGTTTACGGAAAAGATGAAGATATTTTTTTAAGGAATGCAAGGAACATAAAATTCAAAAAACAGTATAGTAACAGCCTTGCAACTGCTTGGCTTCCTGGTTATTTTGCATACGTAAACATAAGAGATGGTATAAAAAACCAAGAACTTACAAAAAAACAAAAAATTGGAATATGTGTAATAAGTTTAAGCTTAGAATTAGTTTTAGATGCAGTAAGATTTGGAAGTATTTACAGTTTGTATAAACTTGATAATTACCTGCAACGATAAAAAAAAATAAATCTCATAACATAAACTTTAAAAACCCCTAACCTAGCATTAATTTAAAATGAAAATCGAAGTTCTAAATAATAAAGATAACAAATTAAGCTTTGTAATAGAAGGAATAAATCCAGCTTTAGCTAATACGTTAAGGAGATTAATATTAACTGAAGTTCCTGTATTAGCAATAGAAGAAGTCGAATTTGAAAAAAATAATTCTGGTTTATACGATGAAATTTTAGCGCATAGATTAGGATTAGTTCCATTAAAAACAGACTTAAAAAGTTATAACATTAAATCAGAATGCAAATGCAAAGGTAAAGGATGCGCTTTATGCGAATTAAAATTAACCTTAAATGCAGAAGGCGGAACTGTTTATGCTTCTCAATTAAAAAGTACAGATCCTAAAGCTATTCCAGTTTATCCTGAAATGATCTTGGTAGAATTAATAAAAAAACAAAAGCTTGAATTAGAAGCAACAGCTATTTTAGGACAGGGAAAAACTCATATGAAATTTAGTCCTGGATTAGCATATTACAGAGGATATCCTGAATTTGTTGTTAAAGATAATTCTAATTTGAAAAGAATACAAGAAGAATTAAAAGATATTATTACAATTAAAGGAAATAACATTCACATTAATGACCTTAAAAAATGGAATGAGAGATATGAAGAAGTTCTTGAAATAAATAATGTTCAAGTTAAAAATAGTGATAAAAATTTTATTTTTAATATTGAATCTTGGGGGCAATTATCCTGCAAAGAAATGTTAATGAAAGCCTTAGATTTATTCAATGAAAAACTAGATGATTTTGAAAGCAAGATAAAAAAGTTAAAGTAATTAGCGAATTTTAGATAATTTTTGATAAACGTTTTTTCTATGACCAATTAGTGTTATTTCAATTCTTTTATTATTTTCATTAATATCAGAAATTATTCTATAATCTCCTACCCTTAATTTATAATCTTTTCTTCCTTCTAATCTTTCAAAGAAGTGAAAAGGGTTTTCTTTAGTTGAAATTATTTTATTAAAAATTCTTTTTTTTAAATCTTTTGGTAATTTGTTAAGAAAATCAATGGCTCTATCATCGAATATAACATCATACATTATAAACCTAACCTCTTTTTTGCCTCTAATTCTGTAAGAAACTTTCCCTTTTTTATTCGTTCTCTTGCTTTTTCAATTGATTTAATTGCATCACTACTTAGTCTAGGTTGTTTTTTTAGATTACTAAGAATAAATACCATTTTTTTTATTAGTTCATCATAACTTTCATTCTTGTATTCTCTAAATTGATTTAATTGATTTTTTGTATCCTCATACAATTTTACTGTTGTAACATTCATTTTCATTGCCATATACTTTAGTATACTTAGGTATATTTAAACTTTTCTATTTTAGAAAGCTTAAATAAGTTTAATTCTAAAATAATTATCTGGATAACCTTTTTTAGATAAAATAGGAATTTTCCTTTCTAAACCATTTAAATTTTCCAGATTATAAGGCTGGGAAATAATTAAAGACAAAGTTGAATCTCTAAATCTTAAACTAGGTTTTTTTCCAATGTGAAGATTATCAACAATAATTTCTACATTTAAATTGTAAGATTCTATTTTTCCATAAAGAGATTCTCCTTGTATTAGTTTAAACTTATCATGAGAACGAGAAAGAATAATTTCAATTTGATAATTGCCATTATCATTAAATTCCATTATATTAAAATAATAAATAAATATTTAAACTATATACTTTAAGTTTTTTATTAAGCGGGAATACCAAAGCGGCCAAATGGACACGGTTAAGGACCGTGTGGCTTAGTGCCTTCGCAGGTTCGAATCCTGTTTCCCGCATTTTATATTTTGGATATATAATAAGTCTAAAAAAGGGGACTAATCTGAACGTATATTTAATTTATAGGTCAACATACCATCTCTTAACATAATTAGTTTCTATTGGCGAGTTCGCTTTCCAAAATATTTATATAGTTTCGCTTATTCTCAAATAATATGGTTAAATGGGCAAAAGAATGGAAAGATGTTGGTGATTTACAAAGAGGAATAGTAAATATTGTTCAGGACATATCAACTCATTCTGAAGAAATCAGAAAGCTTATAGGACGTGGAAACACCTATAATCAATTTTTATCAGATATTCCTAAGATACAAAATAATATTACAAAAATAAAAAATGATACTTCTAGACTCCAAAATTTATTTGAAGGTCTTAATAGAATATATAGAAAGTATGACATAAAATCAAAAGAATAAATTTGTTATTCCCAATAAAAAATCAACCCACAATAACATTTTTTTGTTTATACTTAACAATTCTCACAAATCTTAAACAGTAAAGCTTTTAAATGATTTATTAAGAATATTCTAAAATGGTTAAAAGAACAGGTCCAACAACTCTAGAACTAAAAAATTTAATTTTAGAATTAAATAAACTAGGAAACAAACAAAAAGTTCCTTTATGGAAAAGAATAGCTAGAGATTTAGAAAGACCAACAAGAATAAGAAGGGAAGTTAATTTATATAAGCTTAATAAATATACTAATAATGGGGAAATTGCTTTGGTGCCAGGAAAGGTTTTAAGTATGGGTGACTTTAATAAAAAGATTACAGTAGCAGCTTACAAATTCTCTAAAGAAGCTAAAGATAAGATAAATAAAACAGGAAAAGCTATTTCAATTAAAGAATTAATGAAAGAAAATCCAAAAGGTAAAAAAATCAGAATTATAGGATAACATGATAATAAACGGAGAAAATTTAATTTTAGGAAGACTCGCAACTTTTGCAGCTAAGCAAGCTTTATTGAAAGAAGAAGTTAAAATAGTTAATTGTGAAAAGGTTATTATAACTGGAACTAGAAAGAATGTATTTGAAAAGTATAAATTAAGGCAAAGTCCTGGAGATGTTGTTCATGCTCCAATAGTTTATAGGATGTCGAACATGTTAGTTAGAAGAACTATAAGAAACATGCTTCCTTGGAAAAAAACAAGGGGAAGAGAAGCTTATAAAAAAATATTTTGTTATATTGGAATTCCTAGTGATTTAAAAGATGAAAAAATGATTAGTTTAGAAAAAGCCAGTGTAAATAAACTTAAAAATTTGAAATATGTTCCAATCAAAGATGTCTCAGCTTATTTAGGGCAAACTATAAAATGATTAATGATTTAAATGAATATATTGAATTCTTAGTTAAAAAAAGACAAGAAGAAGTTTCAAAAAGGGAAGAGTATAGTATTGAAAACTTAATTAAAGATATTAAGACTGTAACAGAAGAAGTGTTTGAATTTAGTAAACAAGATATGCCAAAAGATTCAGTTAAAAAATATTTATCGAAAGGGTGTCAAATAATACATGAATGGTATAACTTATTCCAAGATCTTAACGAAGAAGAATCAAAAGGTTTAAAAGCCTTTTATAAATTATTAGAG